>Ga0310690_10002564_pt1 | contig 29279 bp, 20 predicted proteins | sample AusTroGonzalo_MG_2_FD_207661 | JGI IMG/M metagenome (GOLD analysis project Ga0310690, IMG submission 207661) | Bovine rumen microbial communities from tropical cattle in Woodstock, Queensland, Australia - Gonzalo_04 (v2) (version 2) | ecosystem: Host-associated > Mammals > Digestive system >...
AGATAATCTCTGTTTCCGAACAATAGGTTTAAATGACATCAACTGTCATTGTTGATGCTATGGGCGGGGACAACGCTCCTGTTGTTCCCGTTTTTTCATCTATTGAAGTTTGCAACGAAAATTCTGATATAAAAATTCTGCTTGTCGGTTCAGAAAGTCTGATCAAAGAGCAGATCGGCGAAGCAAAAATCCCTGATAATTTGGAAATCGTTGATGCTGTCGACAACATAACAATGGACGATTCTCCTGCCTCAGCGTTCCGAAGCAAAGGCAATTCCTCGATTCATATCGGTCTTGATCTTCTGGTGGAAGGCAGAGGCAACGCCTTTTTTTCTGCGGGAAATACCGGCGCGATCGTCACGGCGGCATACTTCAAAAGCGGAGTTATCCCGAATATCACCCGGCCTGCTTTAGCTACAAGTTATCCTTCTGTCGACAAGCACAAACTCATAATTTTAGATCTCGGCGCGACTCTCGACCCGAAACCGGAAAACCTTTTTGATTTCGGCGTTTTGGGCGAGGCTTACCGCTTTTTCATGACCGGCCTTGAGGATTCGAGAATTTCGATTCTCAATGTCGGCACAGAAGAAGGCAAGGGAAGCAAAAAAATCGCAGAAACAGCTGAAATGTTTAAGGAATCTCCGCTAAACTACAAAGGTTTCATCGAAAGCAACATTCTTTTTTCACATCCCGAAACCGATGTCGTCGTAACAGATGCTTTCACCGGAAATGTCGCGCTGAAAACTGTCGAAGGTTTGACAGAAACTATTTCGCAGCTCATCAAGGCGAAGATCGCGCCGCCGCAGCTTGCCAAAGTGCAGACTTTTGTCTTCAACAAAGTTTTCGGCGAAGTTTTCAGAAATTTCCAGTATAACCTTTACGGAACGGCGTTCCTGCTCGGAATCAACCACTTTGTCGGGATCGGTCACGGCAGAAGCGACAAAAAGGCGTTCAAAAACGCGATTTTGAGATTAAAACGCTACTCCGAGCGCAATTTCACGAAAAAAATCGCAGACAGAGTAAAAGCGGTAAAAAGCTGATCCTCAGATATTTTTTATATTTCTTCGTAATAATACGAATAATCGATACCTTTCATAAACATTTCGCGGTCGTCGATTTTGTCGGTGAGAGCGTTTCTCAGCAGCTCTTTGATTTTTGCAGGGTCGTAGTGACTTTCCCTCATGGCGTCAAGATAGTCTTTCTTTCCGATCATGCTCCAGTCGACGCATTTTGAAAGGCGTTTTTTGAATATCATGTCAAGCCAGATGCGCGTGCTTCGGCCGTTTCCTTCCATAAACGGGTGAGCAACATTCATTTCGACATACTTGTCAACGATTTCATCAAAAGTGTTTTCTGGCATTTGCTCGATTTTTTTCAGCGCACTCTCCAGATATTCGGCGACACAAAACTTGAATCCGCCCTTGCTTATCGTTTTTGTGCGGATCTGCCCCGCGAAATCGTACAAGCCGCCGAAAAGATAGGCGTGAATCTGACGTAATCCTTTTGCGGTTCCAACTTCAATTGAATCAAAAAGCGAACTCCCAAAAAGACTGTACGCTCTGTTCTTGCTTCCTGAAGGTTTAAATTCTAATTCGTGAGTATCACTCACGGTTTGAATGTTTGAAATTTTGCTCATTTGCGGCACTCCTAAAAACCAAATCTTTAAATATTATAGTAAAGAAAATGAAAATTGAAAGAAAAAACTTCTTTAATTCCGATTTTGATTGGAACAAGTTTTTTACAATGAGCCTTTGTTTCGGAAATAATTTGAAATCAGTCTTAAACCTGTTTCTTCATGATTTTACATCCTTGCTTTTTTCTTGATTTTACTTAAATTTATTCGATTTTTTGCTGTTTAGGAGGTTCAAATGAAAAAACTTCTTTTTCTCGGTGTGATTTTCGTAATGATTCTGTTCGCAGGCTGCGGAAGCTCGAAAAACGAAGACGCAGATGCCGATATGGTTGATACTGAAATGCCGGACACAACACCTGACGATGATCCTGAGGAACCGCCATCAGGCGGCGGAGGATCGTGCAACGGTAAAAAATCTTTTGGCTCGACTTCGTTTACGAGAGATGAAAGCAATGTTTTTGACGACTGTCTCCAGGAATTAAAATACTCCAACGACAGCTATTGCCATTTTGACCCGGACATTCTTCTCACAAAGTTGCAGAAAACAACGATCATTTTTGAAAAAAAGTGCAAACAAAACAATGAACCGGTCCAGTGTCCCGATTTTATTCCGGATTCGATAACTCTTTCCCGGATTAGAGGCTGCAACATCTATTATGTTTACGGCGAAGTTGACTGTTATGCCGAGTGTCCTGACCTTTATTTTTCAACTGACAATGAAATTTTTAAAGTTGTCTCTTTTCACCCTTATGCAGGATATATTTCCGCTTCTACTTCTGATTTGGCTTATGCTTATTTAAGCTCCGTCAATGCGGAAAAAGGTCTTTCTTTTTCTATAGACACCGGCGAAGATAGTATTGCTTCTTTTAAATCATCTGATTCTTCGATAACTGTTCCATTTCAAATTTTGGTTGACGGTGTTGTGGAAATTGCACTTCCGCCGGCATGCAGCATTGACGATTCCTATACATCATCAGGTTTTGATAACTACTATATTTTCAAAGGTTCCGGCCGTATAAACAACGAAACTAGTGAAGAATACACATCAAATACTTCTAAATCATCGCTTTATCTTGAACATTATCCGGATTATTCCCTGAACGCTATGCACTCTTTTCTTTTTGATACAACTATGGATAGCGGTCAGGAATCTGTCTCTCTTGTCAATATGGGATTAGATAATTCAGGAATCTATCCGAATGTTTATCTTCAGGCTTTTATGCTGAAAGAGTGGTTGGAAAATCCTTCCGGCAAACTTCCTTTTGCTCCGATTATAACTGTTTTTTCTGTTGATTTTCATACCACAAGTTCTGGCGAAATCGACTGGTATAAAATGTGCACGATCGCAATCAGCGTATACACTTCCTCGGAACTTTTAGAAAGTGTTTGGCCGGAAGGCTCTTTCCAATATTGTGCCGAATACCGAGGAGGGTTAAATGCCATCGAACTCGGCATTGATGCAAGACTTACTGACAAATTTGAGGATATCCAAAGTGCTTATAATGAAGGTTTGTTGGGAACAAACGATATTCTCGTTGAAACTCCTGAAGATCTTTGCAGATGCTATTCCAACACTGCTGATAGTGAAGAAATCGACTGCCCTGATAAGCAGAGTGATGAAGATTCAGAGCAGAATGATGCCGATGTTGAAGAAGATTCTGATATAATACCTGATTCAGAGCTAAGCGACGATGATGCGGAAACTCCGGAGCAACCTGACGGTGATTATCGGGTCACAACCTAATTTTTTCGTGATTCTGTCGGATTATAATCCTATAAACTTGCGATTTTTTGCGAGTATATCGGGTTATAATACTATAAACTTTTGATGCGTATACATGTAAAAGCATTATTCTGTTATTTGCCATTTAACGGTGGTAAAATCAAAAAAAAACAGACATTGCACCCTTTAACTTGCCTTTTTCTCAAATTTTTGTAAAGTAGAAAGACTTTGCGGAGGTTGTGATGAAAAAAATTTATAATCGTGAATATTACTTGAAAAAGATACGCGGTTTTTATGAGAGCGATTTGATAAAAGTCATAAGCGGAGTGCGACGCTGCGGAAAATCCTGCTTTCTGGAATCGGTTATCAATGATTTGAAAAAGCGCGGTGTTCCGGAAAATGACATTGTTTATATCAACCTGGATATGCGCGGTTTTCGGAGCGTAACCACTGCCGACCAGCTTGACGAACTTATTGCCGCTAAACTTCCTGAGAGCAAAATGAAATATCTTTTTATTGACGAAATCCAGAATGTTAAGGACTTCGAGCCTGTCATCAACGGTTTCCGCGAAGAAGGAAATGTTTCGATTTTCATCACCGGTTCAAACTCGTATCTGCTGAGCGGCGAGCTTGCGACAAAACTCACCGGCCGTTACATCGAAATCGAGATGTTTCCTCTGAATTTCGGCGAATACCTTGAAATGAAAGCGTTTCTAGGAAAAACTCTCTCTGACAACAAAGCCGAAGAATTTGACGAATATCTGCGTTTCGGAGGTTTCCCGAAAACTCTTGAATTTGATGATCCTGTAGACAAAGAGCTTTATGTAAAGGATGTCATTGAGCAGATTTTTGAAAAAGATATTCTGAAGTTCCGCAAAATCCGCAACAGATCGCTTTTCGAGCGGGTCATGAACTATATCATCAACAATTTCGGCGCAACGACCAACCTTCAGAATATATTGAGGTATTTCCGCAACGAAGAAGGACTTCCGATAAAGCAGGAAACTTTGCACGGTTACATAAAAATTCTTGAAAACGCCAAAATCATCTACAAATGCCCGCGATTCGACATCAAATCCAGGAAGTCGCTCAAAGGGGAACAGAAATACTATCTTGCCGATCTCAGCATCTGTTTTTCGCGCAATGTTGACCGCAGAATCAACTATGGTCCGGCACTTGAGAACATCGTTTACACTTATCTTACATCCCGCGGATATTCAATGAGCGTCGGCAGAATCGGCAATCTGGAATGTGATTTTATCACACGAAAAAACATGGATTATTATTACATGCAGGTCGCAATGACGATCGCCGAAAGAAAAACGGAAGACCGCGAATACGCACCTTTCGAGAAAATACGCGACAACTACCCGAAATATCTTTTCACCTTAGACCCGCTTCTGCAAAGGCGTGACGGTGTGAAACACTGCAATATCATTAATTTTATCGCTAAAGGCGAAGAGCTTTGACTCTGGTTTTCAACGCCGAATTTTCGACATATCGCCGGTTTCTGGGTGATTTCCCCGATTTTCCTGTACAGAACTATCTTACGCAGAGAAAATAGCCGCGTATCAGCGACTGTCTCCGCATTTCGCCGCTGGCTGGATTGAAAGCGAATCCGGTTGAAGAATGGAAATAATATTTGTCTTCTTTGTCTTTATCGGACTGATATGCCTCGATTATTCCCGGAAAACTGGAAGCGGGTTCCGCTTTTGTGAAGTCAAAAAGCGTCAGAAGTTCATCTACTGTCGCGAAGTGCCAGTCATTAAATCCAGCATAATCAAGATTTTCGCAGTATGAAGAAGCTTCCTCCCCTGTGACTTCATCGTATTTCAACTCGACAAACTGCGGATTTTTCTGCCACATCAGCCCGGAAGCGGAATCTTCCACGACTTCGTCTCTGTTTATTGTTTTTGAGTTGAAAACGGATTCTGCTGCGCCGGTTTCCGCGCCTCTGATGCAGCGGACATAAAATTCGTGGTATGGTATCGCCCCTAATCCTGTAAAATCAGTCGAATAGGGTTTAACTTCGATCCTTTCTTCATTGACTATCCAGACAGGTTCGTAGCCGTCCTGAAGTTCTCCTGCATACTTTGTTGAAGTCCAGAAATCCATGTAATCTCCGGTAGGGCCTTTGCTGAAATCCAAAACGGCAAAATAATCGTAAAGCGTTGGAAGCCGCCAGTCCTTAAAACCTCCGTATTTAAGATTTTTGCAGAAATCAATGGCGTCATTAAAGTGGTCGTAAGTGCCGGAAATATGTTCCGTCCACTGGGAACCGTTATCGTAAGTAATGATATTTTCTTCTTCTTTTTCTCCGTTTTTGTTTTCGAACGAGCCTTTTGAGCGGACACATTTCACATCGTGCCAGTTTCCCTTATCCTCGCTCTCGATCGTTCCTGTCTCAAAATTTACGCACAGCGCTTCGTTTTCATAATAGTTTCCGAGTTCGGACCACGGATCTTCCTCTTCGTAGGGATCTTCCTCGTCATAATCTTCGTCCTCGTCGTCATCGTAAGCCCGAGTTTTTCTGCGCAGAACCTCGTCTGTTTTGCTGATCGTTGTCGTGGAAGTCCAGAAACACGACAAAGATATGTCGGGAAACGACGACATCGGAGCTTTTTCTGCATAATGAACAAGTGAAAAAAGCTCGTTTCTGTTAGGCAGTCTCCAGTCTGAATAACCTGCATATTCGAGATTTTCGCAGTAGGAAAGAGCGTCGTCCATATCTTTTGTGAAAGTTTTCGACTTTTGCCAGATAAGACCGGTTCTACGGTCTTTCACAATCTCGTCACCGCTGCGTTCCGCAATCTGAAAACCGGTGGAAATTTCCGTTTTATTGCCTCTGACGCATATAAAATCGGACTCGTCCTTGCTTTCCCGAAGTTCAACTGATCCGTCATAAAAATCGACTCTCAGATATTTGTTGCCTGAAACATTCGCGGAAAGCAGCTTATAGAACGGCTTGTCGCCGAAAACCGGCCACACTTTGGAGTAGGAATAACTGTTTGTATCGACAAGGTTCACGAGTTCGTGTATTTCCGGCAGCCGCCAGTCGTCGTAATCGCCGTAGACACGGTTTTCGCAATAAGATTTTGCGTCCTCGTAAGAGGCTTTATTAACATCGTTCAGCCAGAGAAGATCCGATGCACTGTCGTAGACCATTGATCCATAAGCGGAAGAAAAATAAAGCGGAATGCATAAATCCTTTCCAAAATACTGCCCGTCCTCTCCTAAAGCCGTATCAGACTGACAGTCGATCTCAAAATCTTCAGGATTTTTGCTGTGCTCATACTCTCTTGTGTAGCACAGTTTCTGCCCCGTGCACGGAACTTTGGAAACTTCATCAGTAACGGGATCTTCCTTTTCACCGCCGCTGTTTCCGCTGCCGCAGCAAAGCATGAAAAGTATCGGAAAAATTGCCGTAAAACCAAGCAAAATCCGCATTCAGACCTCAACTACATCAGCAGTTTCATGAGGAAGGGCAGTGCGGCGAAAGTTCCGATTGCGCTGCCGATTGAGGAAAAGAGCGAAACAAGAAGGGCGCGCGAAAGTTTGTTCTGCCACCAGCCTTTGAGTTTTGTCGTATCATGAGAGACATTTTCAAGATCGATAACGCGCGGTCTGACAAGGTAAAGCTGAACCAGACCGGTAACTATTCCGGCTCCAATCGTGGGATTGAGGCTCGTTATCGGAGCGGCGATAAATCCGACTAAAATCGTGAGCGGATGACCTAAAGCTGCTGCACAGCCGAGTGCAGAAAGAGTGCCGTTTATTACGACCCACCAGATTGCTGCTTCAAGCGTGTAAGGAGCTTTTCCGTTGAAAAATCCGTAGATAAACATTCCGATGATGAGAAGCGGTATTATCCACGGGATCATTTTCGTAACTTTCGAGCCTTTCGGGACAAAATTTATGTCGTCAAGTTTGTCTTCTTCCGGTTTTTCTTCCTGAAGACGGCGCAAAATGCCGGGAACATGAGCCGCGCCGACGACTGCGACAGTTTTTCCGCCTAAATTCTGTGCGATATTTGCAGCTAAATAGCGGTCTCTTTCGTCAAGGATCGTCCGTTTGAGCGAAGGGAACTCATCCTGCATTTCACCGATTATCTGCATCAGCATGTCGCCTTTTTTCAGCTCTTCGATCGCTTTTTCATCAACATCTTTGTCATCGCCGAAAAGCATTCCGGTGAAAAATTTCACTTTCTCTTTAAAAGTCATCGAGTTGATGGTCCTTTTCAGCGTTACGGAAATATCGCGGTCCGCATTAACGAGTTTCAGATCCTTTTCTTCGGCAAGTTCGATCGCTTTTTTGAACTCAGAGCCCGGAGCGGAACCCGTTTTTTCGGCTATTTTCTTCTGATAGCCCGACATGATGAGCTGAACCGTAAAAAACAGCACTTTTTTCTTTTTGAAAATATCGAAGATATCGGTTTCTTCGTATTTTTTGCGGTTTTTAAGCACTTCCATCCTGTTTTTGTCGAGTTCCACAGCAACTGTGTCCGGCTCGAATTCGTTTATGCACTCCTCGACGAATTTCACGGAATCACCGGAAACGTGCGCCGTGCCTATGAGATAGAGCACTTTCCCGTCGTCGAAAGTTATTTTGTTAAGGTTTGTTTTAGGGGTTTCGACTGAAGAAACAACAGACATTTTATCCTCTCAAAATGACAAAAAACGGTGCTTTATAGCATATTTTTCCGAAAACGAAATTAAAAACACGTCATTATGAGCAAAGCGAAGAATCTTCGGGATGTTTCACATTCGTTCAAAATGACGGATTTACTTCCTCTGAGATATGTCTTCGCTCGTCAGTGTTTCGAGATAGAAATCCTTGAGTTCCATTCCCGCTTCGAGCTCCATTTTGCGGAGAAGTTTCGCAGGAGATAGTTCGAGATCGGGCGCTTCAAGCGGATAAAATCTTATTTTACCGCCGGTACAGATGCCAAGAGAGTTTTTGTTACCGGCAAAAACAAGGGCTCCGGGCTCTTTTTCGGTCGAAATCGTGAGGAACAGTCTGTGTTCGCGCACATTCCAGATCCTGACACTGTTGTGGGCAGCAACGGTTGCCGCGAAAGTGCCGTCGGAAGAAACCGCAATCTTGTCTGTGGCATCGAATCTGCCGCTGAAATCCATTATCGAATTGTCTGAAGTGTCAATATGGCTGAGAGTTCCTTTGTCAAAACCCGCAAGAAGAGTTGAATCGGGCATAAATTCAAGAAAAAGTGTCTTTCTGCCTTCGATTTTAACTTCTCCGGAGACTGAAAAACCGGGCACAGAAAAAATCGTTATCGTACCGCCGCAGACTGCCGCGAGTTTTTGTCCGTCATGAGAAAAAACCGGCCGTACTCCGCCGTCGCGCGGACATCCAATGCTCTTCACCTCGTCTTTTTTGAACGAAACAAGAAGCATTTCGCTGTCTCCGCGAACCGCCGCATGGTCGCTGTCAGGAGAAATATCGACCGAACGGATCTCTTCTTTAAGCTCTATATCCTTTTCTCCGTTGTTTTCCCTGTCAAAAAACCTTAGTACCGCTCCTTTTCCTGCCATTGCCAGATATCTGCCGTCAGAAGAAACACTTCCGTCAATTACCTGGAATTTTTCTTCGTGCTCGAACAAAGTTCCTTCATTTTTTGATACAACTGAAATTTTGTTGCCGTTCAAAGAAAAAATTGCATCCAAACCTTTTAGGAATGCGGCTTTTCTGATATCTTCCGAAGCTATCTCAAAGAGTTCGGTCACTTGTTTGCCGTGTCTTTTCCAGACACGCAGAAGTCCGTCCTCTCCAGCGGAAACTATTCTGTCTGTTCCGACAAAAAACGCAGCACTCACTGCAGAATCATGTCCGTCTATCACGAAAAGAGGTGCAAGTTTTCCGGCATCCCATATTGTGATTTTGCCTTCTTTGGAAGCGGTCACGAAATGACTTCCGTCTTTCTGGAAGTTTATATCCGAAAGTGCCGACGTTCTGAATGAGAGAGTGCCGGCAAGCTCTTTGCCCGCCGTAGAAAAAACGGCTGTTCTGCCGCTTTCCGTTCCTGCAAGGAGAGTTTTTCCGTCAGGAGAAACAGCAAATGCGGAAATTTTATCGTTTTCTTTTTGATACCATTCTGCGAACAGGCTTTCGAATTCCGACGAAACACCGCCAAACATCCTTCCGACAGAGGTTTCAGCGGTTTTTGTCTGAATATCTACGATAAAATTTTTACCTTCCGCGAGAGAAACGGACAACTTTTTGTCATCATCGGAAAAACCGAACCCTGAAACTCTGCTTTCAAAATCAAATTTGTATATTTCGGAAAGTGCAGGAAAATTGAAAAGCGAAACCATTCCGTTGTCGCAACCGGCCGCAATAACCTTTTCATCGTGCGACAATGCTGCAGAAGTAACTTTACAGCCGACTGTTATATCTTTTTCGAAAGTCGCACCTCGGTGGAAATTCTTTATATAGAACTTTGAAGCAGCGTTTGAAAGCATCTCTTCGGAATCACCGGAATGAGCCGAAAATCCCGGACTGTACTCAGGGCTTTTCTTGTTGAGCGGATTGTAATACATAGCCGCGGCTGCATAAATCCTTGATGCGATGTAGCTTTTTTCGGCATCAAGCTTGTTCGATTTTTCATTGAAAGCCTGCGCGGTGCGGTAGTTTGCCGTTATTTTGCCGTGCTCCGCCTCCTGCCTTGCAGCTGTCGTTCTGTTAAGGGATAGGGCTATCTGAAACACCGCAAGAATAACTACGACAAAAATGACAAGACTTGAGATCAAAGCCGCCTTGTGATGCGATGCTGCAAATTTCAGACTTTCAAAAACAGAATAGTGGTATACTCCGACCTTTCTGCCGGACATATAAGCCGAAAGGTCGTCGATCATTTCTCCGACCGAGGCGTAACGGCCTTCCTTGCTCTTTGACAGTGCCTTGTCTGCAATTGCAGCAAGTTCAGGCGGGATATCTTTGTCTCTTTTTACTGCGCTTTCGATATCTTCATTGATGACTTTCTGAATTATTTCGTCTGTCGTCCTGCCGGTAAACGGCGTTCTTCCGGTCAAAATCTGATAAAGTATCGCTCCCAGAGAATAAATGTCGGAAATTTCATCTATTTCGCCGATATTGCCCTCAGCCTGCTCCGGCGACATGTATAAAGGCGTTCCTATCGCCTGACCGACAACAGTTTTTCCTATATCTTCATTTTCATGACGGACGAAAACCGTTTCGGCAGAATCCTTGATTTTTGCAAGCCCCCAGTCAAGAACGACAGTTTCGCCGAATTCACCTATCATCACGTTGGAAGGCTTGAGATCGCGGTTTATGACACCTTTGCTGTGAGCGTATGCGACAGCGTTGCAGACATGGTAAAAATGCGGAAGAAGTTCAAGTCTTTCAATCAAGCCCCTGCATTTTCTTATCGCACTCAGAAGAGTCGTTCCTTTGACAAGGCGCATAGTGTAGTAGAACGAACCGTCGGAATGACATCCTATTTCATAAACCGGTACTATCGAGGGATGTTCAAGCCTTCCCGTCACGCGGGCTTCGCGAAGAAAACGGTTCCGTATTGCCGTAACCTGCGGATCTTCCGGTTCGGAAGGGGCTTTTGAAATATCCGAAAGGAGCTCTTTCATGGCGATTTTCCTGCCGATATGCCTGTCGAAAACGACAAGGATCCTGCCGGAACCGCCGCGGGCAAGTTCTTCCGTGACTTCGTACCTGCCCGGCATTTCGTCGGTCACTGTTTTCAGTTTTCCCGGATAAGCCTCGCCGCTTTCTACAAGAAATTCAACAGTTTTAGTATTCATTTTCTGCGCCCGCCCTGCCCTGATGGATAGAATTTTTCCAAAAGTCTGCTTATTTCAAGCACTTCCTCTGCCGGAAAATCACTTAAAAAACGTTCCTTGTGCTGAACGAACTGCCCGGCAGCAAGAAGAAGTTCCTTGGATAAAAAGGAAAATTCGTCGTTTCGCCTAGACCATTTTTCTTCAAAAAAAGAAACCGCTTTATTTTTTACATCATCATTGATTCTGCCTGGATCCGCATCGTGCGGAATTTTCAGTTTCCTGACAGCATCGATAAGATCGGGGTCAAAAAGCGGCATCCTGCTTTTGTCAGCCCAAAGGTTCAAAAAACACCAAAGATCAGCTTCAGCTTCTTCCTTCGGCAGCTTTTTGAGCACACCGCTGCTGTCGTTGAAAAAATATTCCGTATTTACATTTAAACCGTATGCATTTGCGGCAAAATGACGGATCAAAAGCCCGATCTTGTATTTCACCTTGAATTTTGCGGGAGAAACAAATATTACGCTGCCGTTCTTCCGGTCTATATTCCGGATCCTTCCCTGTAATTTCAGCGGAAACCCTGGAAAATCCAGAGAAAAATCCTCAAATTCGAATTCCTCTTCCGCTATTTTTCTGACTCCCGCACACAAAGCCCTGCTTGCAATCTCCTCTTTCAGCTCAGCTTTGCCGAAAGCCCCGAAAGGCATCTTTCCTTCACCTTTCATGCGGCGGAAAAATGCATCGTCCAGCTTACCGGTATCTTCAATATTCCTGGCCATATCAACGTAAGTTTTCCGGACATTATATTCCAGCAGTCTGTCATCGGAATAATCAAAAAGCTCTTCGTCTCCTTTGTTTTCATTATCACCGGGCAAAACGATTTTAAGGGTTTTCGTGAGGTAAAATTTTAGAGGGTCTTTAAAAAACGAAACCAGGTTTTCAAGATCGACATTTTCTACGGACTGCTCCGGAAGCCGCTTCGGCAAAGGACTTGAGGCATTTTGCTCCACGTGAAACACTGACATTGCCTGCGCGATTCTGAAATCTTTCACTGAAAAAGTCCTGAACGCACCTCCTTCTTTGAAATACTCTTCCGAAAAAGGCTGCACAGGATATTTTGTTTCAAGTTCTTCTGCCTTCACACCGGTTTTTGTCACGATATATTTTTCCAGAATCTGCACAGGCATCGCTGCTCTGCGGTGTTTTTTGGAATCTTCGGCAAAATCTCCGGCTTCGTAGCTTATGAAAAGCTTTTCACGCGCAGAAACGACTGCTTCCGCAAAGAGATACTTGTCGTTTTCCCTCACGGAACGCGGCAGAGGGGCACCGGGCTCTTTTTTCTGCGTAAGATCGAATGCGTACCTGTTTTCACTGCGGGGGAACTCTCCGTCACCCATACCGACAAGGTAAATCACCTTGAAAGGAAGCGCTCGAAGAGGTTTCAGCGAGCAGAAATTGACTTTTGCCGACAGAAAGCCCCTCCCCTGCCGCTCTCTGCCGAGTTCATCCTCCAGATACTGCAGAAGAGCGTCAAAAGAGAGCTGTTCTATATTCTGCCCTGACACCGTTTCGGCGAAATTGTCGATCACGTTTTTTATGTGACGGATCTCTTCTTTTGCACTGATGCCGCTATAGTCGCACACAAAGAAGAAATCAAGCATGCCTTCAAGCAGATTTTTAAACTCGGAAGGTGATTTTCCGCCTGAAGAAAGAAGTTTTGAGTAGCGGAAAAGTTCTTTTGCAAAGCTGATAAAACCTGAAATGCTGTCCGAATCTTCCTTGAAAAAAGACTCCGTCGGAAGGATATCTTCAAAACCCTCTCCGTCTTCAGAAAAGGGCATGACAAGACTCATCATTATCCTCGAAAGACCGAAATCCCATGTGTTCTGCCGCGGTTCTGCGCTGTTTCCGCCTCTTGAATCAGCGTCAAGTCCCCACCGGACACCGCTTTCGTCAAGAATTTTTTCCACATCGTCCAGAGCTTTTTCCGTAACGCCGAATTTTGCACAGACGCACGGCGTTCTGAAAACGGAAAGAACTTTTGATTTTTCAAAATCGGAGCCGACGAGCCTCAATATTTCAAGAAACGTCGCCGCGATCCTGCTTTCGCCTGAAAAATTTCTGTCGGAAATCACCCAGGGGACAAATGTTTTGTCAGACGGATCGGTTCCGCCGAAAACAGCCGTGATATACGGAACATAGTCGTTTATTTTCGGCGCCATGACGGCGATATCTTCAGGTTTTAAGGTCTCATCTTTGTTAAAAAGTTCAAGCAGAGTATCTTTCAAAACCTCGATTTCGCGCATTTTGTCGCGGCAGGAAATTATTTTTACCGTATCGTCGTTTTCTGCCGGTTCAGGAGTTTCAGCATCGTTCAGAATGTCGCGCTGGAGCGATGCGAGAAGGGTTTTTCCTTCAGGATTTTCAAACAAATCTGTTTCGGCAAGGTCGTTGTCAAGAACAAAATTAAAAAAATCGAGCCCTGCGGCACAAAATCTTCCGAAAAAAGTATCGGGAAGAGTCTCCGCGGACAAACCGTGGTTTTCTTCCGATTTTTCAAAGCCGCCCTTTTCCTTTGAAACCGAAAAATAGGCCTGACTCGGAGACATTGAAAAAAGGTGAACAGGAAAAAGACGCGAAAGGTTTCTGAACATATCGAGCTGATAGCTGTTCATGATTGAAATACCGAACAAAATCAACTCATCAGGATAGTCAGCATTGTTTAAAGGCGCATTTCTGCATTTTTCATTAAAAAGCTGTGCAAAGCCCGAAGTTCCGATATTTTTCATCTCCGCGAGCCTGCGGAATATTTCAAACTGCCACAATTCATCGTGATCAGACGGCATTTCAGGATTTTCTTCCTGCCAGCGCCTCATCATGTCAGGGCGATAGACGAAATACTGCTCGAAAAGATCGGCCAGAGTACGGCTGAACCTGAAAGCGCGCGCTTCGTTCCCGCCGATATATTTTCCCGTCAATCCGGATTTTTCATTTCTGAGCAGCGAATAGAGCGCCCACTCGGCATTTTTTTTGTTGTAAACATCATCCGAGCTTATTTGAAAATATTTTTCGGCAAAATTTCTAAGAAAAACATCCGGTGAAACAAATTCAAAATTGGCAAAAGAACCCAGTTCGGAAGTGACTTTCAGCGTGAGCCAGCGCGCCATTCCGTCACTCTGAACAACGATGCTCTTCTTTTTCAGCGGCGCCTTTTCGGCAAGTGCCCGTATTTTAGGAACAACTGTCCCGAGAAAATTTTCCAGTTTATTGCTTTTATAAATTATAAAATTCGGTTCCAACGGCCTAAATCTCCTTAAACTGAAAGTTTTTCAAAAACGGAAAAAATCTCTCGGATCCGCTTTTTCGCTTTGCCAAGTTCCTGCACAACCTGCTCTCTGATATCGCCTTCGCCCTGATCGGAAACAAGACGGATTGAGAAAAAATGCTTTTTAAATTCAAGGGTTATATTGCGGAACCGTAAAGTTTCCATCGTGTAGAGAAGAGGCATTTCGAGAAGATCCGCCCAGTCATATCCGTCACCGGTGTAAAGCCTGTCATCGCCGGTCACAGCCGCAGTCGGAAGGTCGGTGAAACTCTGCGCCGAAGCGATTATCCCGCCGTTGAAATCACAGAAAGTGGTGCATTCATAAATGTTTCCTATAACACCTTTTGAAACCGATGCCGCAGAGCCGAATTCGCAGACTGTTTTTATTTCGGGATATTCTGCAAGCACCCTGCCCAAAGTGAGTACGCCTGCACTTCCCATTCCTGAGCACAGAAGCATCAGATTGTCGTGGATTTTCGTTACTGCACCCGTTGAAACCTTTGTCGGAAAAGGGTTTTCGTGTTTAAGAGGAAAGACGATGAGGTTCAATTCAATTCTCCATATTTTTCAAAAGCGCGGCCCTTTTTGCCCGATACAGCTCGCGGACTTCAAGCAGAAATGAACGCGCCGGTTCGTAAAGATAATCGCGGTAACTCCACGGAAGCTCTTTTATGACATTTTTTTTGCCGAACATAAGGGTGACTTCGGCGAAAACGCCGCTTCCGAGATAAATTCTGTGGCTGTAGTTTTTGCCGGTAGCAAGAATGAAATTTTCGAGCGTGACGAGCCCCGGATCAAGGTTTACCAGCCTGTTTCCGTCAAGAGAATGCTCTTTTTCAAACTCAACGCAGAAAAGTTTGACATCCTTGAGAATATCACGCGGAACAGGTTCTTTGAAGCTGAAAACAATCTTTTTTATGTCGCTGCCCATTTCGGGATCGTAGTAAGGAGAAATCGATGAAAAATCGTAAACCTTTGAAACTGCGTCGGTTTCACCGTATTTTTTTTCGAGGACCGCTCTTGTTTCTTCAAGCAGCGCCTCGTCTCTGAACATAACCGAAATTGTGAGATTCGCCTTTACAGGCTCAATAAGTTCGCTCATAGCGCTCCGTTCCAAAAACTCAAAAACGCATTATCTTACCATTTTTTATGCAAATTTCGATATTTTACAGACAAAAAACATGCTTTCGGAATAAAAAAACCCCGCCGGAGCGGGGCTTGGAAACAGATAACAGAAAACAGATTATTCTGTCGGGCAGTTCAGATCAACTCTGTCGGCACATTGCCACTTTCTGCCAAGAATATCATCGGTATCGTCAGCAACACATTCGCACCAGTCGATTTTACTTCCGTCAGGACAGGTAAAATGCTGTTTGTCGCCAATCTCCGCCTGGGAGTCAGTAGTGTTGTCCGGGTCATCAAAATCGCCGTAATAACAGTGCTCGCATTCCAGCGAGTCTACAAAATAAAAATTACCGTTAGTGCAAGTTGAAGTCTGGCAAAAATCGGTTGCAATTTTATAACCGGCATCATACTTCTGTCCGTCATACTCGCACTGAGCCGGAACTTCTTCCCCTTCACCGGTAACAGGATCTACGACTTTCATCTCTACAGAGACTTTTTTCTCGGTTTCTGTTCCGTCTTCCGCCTTTTCAGACCATGTAAAAACAGCTTTGTTCACACCGATATTAATTTCGGAATCAAACGATGCCTCTTTGATAGAATCTGATGATTTTATAAAAATTCTACCGTAAGTCTCACCCACATAGACTGTGTGGAAAGTGTCGTCGCCTGTCGGGAAATAGAGATCGGTACACGGAGCAATGCAATCTGTAAGCGGATCAATGCTGTAGACATCACATCCCGAGAGACTTTCCAGTTCCAGAGTTTCCGGAATAAAATCGGGACATTCCACGCTCTCTTCTCCGTTTTTGTCTTTGCATTCGTTTCCGAAAGTGATTTTGAGTTTCTGCAAGTATGCGATATGTTTTGCAGTTTCTTCTCCATTTTTGTAATTCCAGGTGCATTCTGCGTCTTTGGCTTTGGCGATTTCGCTGATGCAGGTTTCCGAAATATCTCTCTTTACAGAGCGTGTTCCGAAAGACGATTTTATCGTGCAGCCATCCTGCGTGACGTTTCCGGTGTCAGTATTGTCTTCGTCAGGAACAATCTCAGTATCACCGGTATCGGCCGGATCACTGTCCGTAACAGCTTCAGTGTCTCCCGTGTCGGCCGGATCACTGTCTGTAACAGCTTCAGTATCTCCCGTGTCAGCTTTTTCAGGTTCTTTTTTGTCGTTTCCGCAGCCGATAAGCATGAAAACAAGAAAAAGAACCGAAACAAATGTTAAGAACGATTTTTTACTCATGGTAAGCCTCCCAAATAAAATAGACAAAACCTGTCGATTATATCAACTTTATACAAAAAAGTACAAAATTTTTCGTCAAATAAAAAAAAAAAAACGATTAACAACCCGATTTTATTACATAATTTTTTACAAGATCCAAAGCTTGGGTGCCATTCAAGAAATAAAAAAACCCCGCCGGAGCGGGGTTACACAACAACAATAAGGAGCAAAATTTTTATTCGTCTTTACCGGAACCTTCCGGAATGTCGTCGCTTTCGCTGAAACCTTCCTCTTCGCCTTCCATTCCGTTCGAAATATTACTGAAATCAAAAGCGCCGTCCATGTCTATTTCAGAAGCCATTCTCCGGCTGGTCCTGAAAGAGCTTCTTGCGACTCTCGTCGTTACATCGTCATCATCCGATGCAGCTTCGGCATTTTCCATGCCAGGGATCTTGATTTCGTAATTTGCTTCGCTGTATTTTGGGAACCCTGTTCCGGCAGGAATGATCTTTCCGATAATGATATTCTCTTTGATACCGCGGAGAATATCTTTTTTCCTTTCGACACTCGCATTCGTGAGAACTTTCGTCGTCTCCTGGAAGCTGGCTGCCGAGAAGAAACTTTCGGTGTTGAGAGCCGCTTTCGTGATACCGAGAAGAACAACGTCCCATGTCGCAGGTATTTTTCCCTGTTCTTCGGCAATGCGGTTGATCTTTTCGAGTTTTTCCTTCTCGACGAGCTCGTCTTTCATAAGCGCCGTGTCGCCCGGATCAATGATTTTTCTCTTCTTGAGCATCTGTTTGACGATGATTTCGATGTGCTTGTCGTTGATCGGAACGCCCTGAAGTTTGTAAACTCTCTGGACTTCCTGAACAAGGAACTTCGCAACAGCGACTTCACCGCTGATACGCAGGATGTCGTGCGGATCGATCGTTCCTTCGATAAGAGCTTCGCCCGCTTCGACCGTATCGCCGTCGTGGACGTTGATGTGCTTTTCCTTAGGAATCTGGATAGGTTCCATCGCTTCACCGCCGTCAACAGGCGTAACCATGATGACACGTTTGCTCTTCGAATTCTTTCCTTCATTCTGAATCGAAACAACACCTGAAATTTCCGATACTTTCGCCGGATTCTTAACTTTTCTTGCTTCGAACAGGTCACTGATTCTCGGAAGACCGCCTGTGATATCCTTCGTCTTTCTTGCCGCTCTCGGCACTTTGGCGAGAACATCACCGGGGGCTACGAGCGCGCCGTTCGGAACTTCGATGTATGCATTGACCGGAAGATGGTAGACAGCCTCACCTCTTTCGAGTTTTTTCGCAGTTTTTCTTCCTTTTTTACCCTCTTCGGTAATAAGGAGCTGCGGGGACATCTTCGCGTCACGCGTCGGAATTACGACCGTTTTGGTAAGACCGGTGTTCTGATCCTGTTCTTCCCTCATCGTGATACCGTTTTCAAGGTCTTCGTAAGCGATGACACCGTCGGTTTCGGCAATAATCGGATCGTTGTACGGATCCCAGTCGGCAAGGATGGTCCCTTCTTCGACATGCGCACCGTCCGCAACTTTAAGGTTGGTTCCGTATGTTACCGGATATTTTTCCCTGTCTCTTCCCTTCTCGTCCTGAATAACGATTTTACCGTTTCTGTTCATGACGACGAAAGTTCCGTCTGGCTTCTGGAGAAGTTTGATGTCTCTGTAAGCGACTTTGCCGGCTCTCTTCGACTCGTGGCTTGATTTTTCACTCTTACCGGAAGCAACACCGCCGACGTGGAAAGTTCTCATCGTAAGCTGTGTTCCGGGCTCACCGATCGACTGTGCAGCGATAAATCCGACAGCTTCGCCGACATTTACCAGGTGACCGCGCGCAAGATCTCTGCCGTAACACTTAGCACAGACACCGAAAGGACTTCTGCATGTAAGAACCGATCTGATCCTGACGCTGTCGATACCGAGATCAACGATTTTATCGGCCGCCTTTTCGTCTATCATCGTGTTCGCTTCAAGAATGATTTCGCCGGTATCAGGATCTTCGATATCGTCAAGGGTAACACGACCGAGGATTCTCTCTTTGAGAGGAGCGATGATTTCGCCCGACTCGTTGAGCATCGGCTCTACATCGATACCGCTGTTCGTTCCGCAGTCTTCTTCGACTACGACAACATCCTGTGCAACATCGACAAGTCTTCTCGTGAGGTAACCTGAGTTAGCGGTTTTAAGAGCCGTATCGGCCGAACCTTTTCTTGCACCGTGCGTTGACGTGAAGTAGTCAAGAGAGTCAAGACCTTCCTTGAAGTTTGCAAGAATCGGGGTTTCGATAATATCGCCGTTCGGTTTCGACATAAGACCACGCATACCGCCGAGCTGTCTGATCTGATCCTGTGAACCTCTGGCTTTCGAGTCTGCCATGACGTAAACCGAGTTTTCGGAAGGCATTATGATTTCGCCCCAAAGCGGATGCTCGATCTTCTTTTCCTTGAGACCTTCCATCATCTTCTTGGTAACTCTTTCGTTTGCAGCACCCCAGAGGTCAACGATCTTGTTATAGCGTTCAGACTTCGTGATGTTACCGTTTGTGTACTGGTTTTCGACTTCACGGACCGATTTTTCCGTTTCTGCAATAATATCGGCCTTTTCGGCAGGGATTTTGATATCGTCTATCGAAATCGAGTATGCAGCCTTTGTCGAATACTGGTATCCGAGGTTTTTGATCTTGTCGGCAAAAACAACCGTCGCCTTTCCGCCGGCCGTTCTGAAACTCTTGTCGAGAATAGCGGTCCAGTCACCTTTCTTGAGCTGACGGTTGATCGTATCAAAACCGAGGACTTTCGGCGTTACAGCCCAGATAAGAAGACGGCCTGCCGTCGTAACCTGAAGTTTTCCGTCGATGCGGACTTTGATTATAGACTGCCAGTCGATAATACCCGAGTCACGCGCCATCAAAGCTTCGGTATCGGAATAGAAAACCTTGCCTTCGCCCTTCGAATAAGGTTTAGCTGTGGTCAGATAGTAAAGACCGAGAACCATATCCTGCGCCGGAGAAATTACCGGAGTACCCGATGCCGGAGAAAGAATGTTGTTCGTCGACATCATGAGAACGCGGCTTTCGAGCTGCGCCTCAATGCTGAGCGGAAGGTGGACAGCCATCTGGTCGCCGTCGAAGTCTGCGTTGAACGCAACACATACAAGCGGGTGAAGCCTGATCGCCTTCGAGTCGATAAGAACAGGCTCGAATGCCTGAATACCGAGTCTGTGAAGAGTCGGTGCACGGTTGAGAAGGACCGGATGCTCTTTAACTACTTCCTCAAGGATTTCCCATACAACGTCTTCGCCTGCTTCAACCATGTTTTTCGCAGCCTTGACGGTACTTACAAGGTTTCTTTCGGAAAGTTTGTTGTAGATGAACGGCTTGAAAAGTTCGAGAGCCATGACCTTCGGAAGACCGCATTCGTGCAGCTTGAGCTCAGGTCCTACCGTAATAACCGAACGGCCTGAGTAGTCGACACGTTTTCCGAGAAGATTCTGACGGAAACGGCCGCTCTTACCTTTGAGCATCTCGCTGAGAGATTTCAGAGCTCTGCCGTTTGCCCCCTGAACCGGTCTGTGAACTTTCGTGTTGTCGAAAAGTGCGTCGACCGCTTCCTGGAGCATTCTGGTTTCGTTTTTGATGATGACATCGGGAGCACCGAGATCCATCAGCTTTTTCAGACGGATATTTCTGTTGAGAACTCTTCTGTAAAGGTCGTTGAGGTCGCTTGTCGCGAATCTGCTACCGCCTTCAAGCGGAACAAGCGGTCTCAAATCGGGCGGAAGAACGGGGAGAACTGTAAGAATCATGTTCTGAGGAGCCTCTCCTGAACGGATAAACTTATTGAAAACATTTATCCTTTTCTGCAACTTCGCCTGCTGGTTCTTATCACCGCATTTTGCAAGTTCTTCTTCGACTTCCTTCTTCATGGCAACTAGATCCATTTCTTCAAGGAGCTTTCTCAGAGGAGCCGCACCTGTTTCGGCCTCGATCTGGTCGGGACCGTATTTCTCAAGAAGTTCGTTGTACTGCTCCTCTTCGAGATACTGTCCTTTGACAACGCCTTTTATTTCCGATCTGAGAACAACGTAACCTTCGCAGTAGATAACGCTGCTGAGGTTGGTGTTGCTCATTCCGAGAAGGGTGTTGATGTAGAAAGGAGAAGTTTTGACATACCAGATGTGGGCAACCGGAGTAGCCAGCGTGATATGACCCATTCTCTCTCTTCTGACCTTGGATTCAATAACTTCGACACCGCATTTTTCGCAGACGATGCCTTTGTATTTCATCCTTCTGTATTTGCCGCAGAGACACTCGTAATCGTTGATCGGACCGAAAATCTTTGCGCAGAAAAGGCCGTCCTTTTCAGGTTTGTAGGTCCTGTGGTTGAGCGTTTCGGGCTTTTTGACCTCGCCGTAAGACCATTCGAGGATCTTTTCAGGCGAAGCGAGAGATACCTCAATAGCCTTAAAATCAAAACTGCTTTTCGACTTGTCGAAAACTTTGTAAATGTCTTTCAAGGTATCCTCCTATCTGTTGTTGTCTTCAATCAAATTTACATTAAGGCAGAGGCTCTGCATCTCTTTTACGAGAACGGAGAACGATGCCGGAATTCCCATTTCGTATTTGGTTTTGCCGCGGACGATAGCTTCGTAAAGTTTCTTTCTTCCCTCGACATCATCAGATTTTACGGTAAGGAATTCCTGCAGACAGTAAGCAGCGCCATATGCTCCGAGCGCCCAGACCTCCATTTCACCGAGTCTCTGACCGCCGAACTGCGCCTTGCCGCCGAGAGGCTGCTGCGTAACGAGCGAGTAAGGACCTGTGCTTCTTGCATGGACTTTCTCGTCGACCAGGTGGTGGAGCTTGAGGAAGTACATAACGCCGACAGTTACATCGGATTCAAAAGGCTCGCCTGTTCTGCCGTCGAAAAGTATCATCTTGCCGTTTTCTCTCTCTCCGGTCTTCTTGAGGATATCTCTGATTTCAGATTCCTGTGCGCCGTCGAAAACAGGTGTTGCCGTGTAAATGCCGCCTTTCATCGACTTGATGAAACTGCGGACGTCGTCTTCTGAAGCTTCGTCGATAAGTTTTGCAACTTCCTCGCTAGGATCAAGGATCTCTTTGAGTTTTGCCCTGAGCTTGTCGACACCGTAGTTTTCTTCCATATAGCGGTTGATCTGCTCGCCCAGTTTTCTTGCGCCTAAGCCCAGATGGACTTCGAAGATCTGTCCGATGTTCATACGGCTGGGAACGCCGAGCGGGTTAAGAACGATATCTACCGTTCTGCCGTCTTCCATGTAGGGAACATCCTCTTCCGGAAGAAGCATCGAGACGACACCTTTGTTTCCGTGACGGCCCGACATTTTGTCACCGACCGAAAGTTTTCTCTTTACTGCGACAAAAACCTTTACCGACTTTACAACACCCGGAGTAAGATCGTCGTCACGGGAGATCTGCTTCAACTTGTTGTCGTATATCTTTTTGACCATCTCGACTTTCCGGTTCATGTTGAGCAGAAGCTCTTTCGCGGTTTTGAGAACTTCTCTGTCCTTAACGCTGAGAGCGCCCATAAGGCTCTCGGGAACATTCGCTAGAATTTCAGGAGTGAGCTCCGTTCCTTTCTTGACGACAAGCGCATCTTTTTCGTTTCTGAGATCTGCATCGGTCTTTTTGCCGATGAACATCTTTCTGATAAGTTCGTAAGTGTGTTTTTCGATAATGCGGACTTCGTCGTCGCGGTTTCTCTTGACGGCATCCATCTGCTCCTGCATCTGCTCTTTTATGCGGTTGTCTTTTTTGACACCTTTTCTCGAGAAGATCCTTGTATCGATGACAACACCTTCAGTGCCGGGATGGACATAAAGCGAATTGTCTTTTACGTCGCCGGCTTTCTCGCCGAATATCGCTCTGAGAAGTTTTTCTTCGGGAGTAAGAACCGTTTCACCCTTCGGAGTGACTTTACCGACAAGAATGTCGCCAGGTTTTATCTTCTGACCGATTCTGATGATACCGCTCTCGTCGAGCTTTCTCAAAATCTCGTCGGAAGCGTTCGGAATATCGGCGGTGATTTCTTCCGGACCGCGCTTCGTGTCTCTCGCCTCGCAGACAAATTCCTCGATGTGGACTGACGTATAGTAGTCGTCCTTGAGAAGTCTGCGGTTGATAAGAACGGAGTCCTCGTAGTTGTAGCCGTTCCAGGGCATGAACGCGATGAGAACGTTTTTGCCGAGTGCAAGTTCGCCGCGGTTGATAGCGGGACCGTCGGCAATGACGTCTCCCTTTCTGACGAAGTCACCGACAGAAACGACCGGACGCTGGTTGATCGCCGTATTCTGGTTGGAACGTTTGAACTTTATAAGGTTATAAATATCGACATCAACATTGTTGTCCTCTTCGACTTTGACAACGATCCTGCTCGAATCGACTTTTACGACCGTACCGTCACGCTGCGCGAAAAGAGTGTAGCCCGAGTCTCTCGCGACATACCTTTCCATGCCGGTTCCTACAAGCGGAGCATCCGTTCTGATAAGCGGAACAGCCTGACGCTGCATGTTCGAACCCATCAGGGCTCTGTTTGCGTCGTCGTGCTCAAGGAACGGAATCAAAGCGGCAGAAACCGAAACAAGCTGGACAGGAACAAGGTCGACAAGCGTAACTTCTTCACGCGGAACTCTGACAGGCTCGCCCTCTTTTCTCGCGTTGACGATCTCGTCGATTATCATTCCTTTTTTGTCCAGTTTGACCGAAGAAGGCATGATGACTTCAGTCTCTTCCTTTATTGCATCAAGATATACAACTTCATCGGTAACTTTGCAGTTTTTGACAACTCTGTAAGGTGTTTCGATATAACCGAACTTGTCTATTCTTGCAAAAGTCGTAAGCGAAACGATAAGACCTACGTTCGGACCTTCGGGAGTTTCGACCGGACAGATTCTGCCGTAATGCGTTCTGTGAACGTCTCGGACATCGAAACCTGCATGATCTCTCGTCAAACCGCCGGGGCCGAGTGCAGAAAGCCTTCTTTTGTGGGTCATTTCAGAAAGAACATTCGTGTGATCCATGAACTGACTGAGCTGACCGGTTGCAAAGAAGTCCTTAAGAACGGCTGAAACCTGCTTGTAACTGATGACTTCATACGGAGACTGGTTGTTCTCAGGAGATCCGCCGGCAATTTTTTCCTTTATGCTGTGCGACATCTTGAGAAGACCTGTCTTGAAAACATCTTCAAGAAGTTCGCCGACAAGACGGACTCTTCTGTTTCCCAAATGGTCGATATCGTCGATTTTACCTCTGCCGTCGGTAAGCTCAAGAAGACAAATGACTGAATTCATTACATCTTCTCTTCTGAGCTGTCTTTCGGACAAAGGAACATCCTCTTTGAATTTGTAATTCATTCTCAGACGGCCGACTTCGCTGAGATCGTAGCTTTCCGAATTGAGGAAAAGATTGCAGAAATAAGCTGCAGCAACCTCGGGTTTAACCGGATTCGAAGGAACCATCATTCTGTAAATTTCAAGGAGAGCTTCTTTCTGAGCTTCGGTCAGCTGCCAGTTGTTTTCCTTTCTGCCGAGGCTGGAATTCGAAATATCGGAAAATCTGGAATCTTTATCGGCAGGAACCTTGTCAGCCTTGAGAGTATTCGAAAAATAGGGGGAGTAGTTCATGTTTTCGAAGTAAATTATTGAAAACTCCTTAACTCCTTTCTTGATTATATTGTCAAGAAGCGTAGCGTTTATCTCGTCGTTTACATTTGCAAAAACTTCGCCCGTGTCAGGATCGCAGACAGGCGCATAAAGACGCTTGCCGAGAATATATTCCGCCGGAAGAGTGATCTCGCTGACTCCGGCAGCTTCGAGTTTTCTCAGAATACTTGAAGAGAACTTCTTACCCTCTTTCGCAAGTTCCTTGTCCTCAGGTCCTATAACGTCAACAGGTACTTTCTGCCTGGAAAGATTTTCGTCATCACGGGAGACGACTTTAGCCAAAACGCCGTCATGAACAGCGATTTTTTCAGGTATATAAAAAGCGGAAACTATCTCCTGTGTCGTGTACCCCCACGCTTTCAGGAAAATAGTCGCCAGAATTTTCTTTTTCCTGTCTATTTTCACATAGAGCAGTCTTTTCGAATCGTACTCGAAATCAAGCCACGATCCGTGATATGGTATAAGCCTTGCGGCATAAACTTCATTTCCGCTCGTAGTCTTGCTTTTGTCGCAGTCAAAAAAAGTTCCGGGAGAACGGTGAAGCTGGTTGACGATAACTCTCTCCGTTCCGTTGATGATAAATGTTCCCCAGTCAGTCATGCACGGAATAGAACCGAAGTGGATCTCCTGTTCGGTGATGGAGTTGAGTTTGCTTCTGTTCCCGTTTTCATCAATATCGTAAGAAGCAAGAGCCGCCTTGATTTTCAAAGGAAGCTCGTAAGTTGTGCCTCTGAGCTTGCATTCATCGACATCGTACTGAGGCTCACCGATTGAATAGCCCAGATACGAAAGCTCGATAGCGTTATTGAAACTTGTTATCGGAAAAATCGACAGGAATGCATTGTGCAAACCTATTTTTTTCCTGTCCGCAGGTGCAACATCTTTCTGGAGCAGCTCCTGGAAAGAAGCTTTCTGCACTTCAAGAAGATCCGGAATGTCAGTAACGTTTTTCGCTACCTTTCCGAACCATTTTCTCGTTCTGTAATTCTGCTGTCCTAAGATCCCCATCATTACCTCTCTTTTGTTTGGTATCTGATATCTTCCGGCACTCCGAATAATCCGAATAAGCTAAAAATAAAAAAGCAGGTAAGACAGCACAAAACTGCCTTACCTTCACAAAAATAACTGAGCTCTGCAAAAATGCAGAATGTTTTCAGCAACTTACTTAATTTCTATTTCAGCGCCAGCTGCAACAAGTTTCTCTTTGATAGCTTCTGCATCAGCTTTCGAAACGCCTTCTTTTACAACGCCGTGGCCTTCAACAAGGTCTTTTGCTTCTTTAAGACCAAGACCGGTAATAGTTCTTATTTCTTTGATGACGTTAAGTTTATTTGCGCCTTCAGACTTAAGAATAACATCGAACTCTGTTTTTTCTTCTACTGCTGCTGCCGGAGCTGCACCAGCTACTGCTACTGCTGCAACCGGTGCTGCTGCGCTTACGCCGAGTTCTTCTTCGAGTTCTTTAATAAGTTCCGAAAGTTCGAGAACGGTCATTCCTTTGATGAATTCTTTTACTTCTTCTTTTGTCATTGTTTTCTCCATAAAACAAAAAATTAATAATAACTAAGCCTGTTCAAGTTTGTCTTTGTATGCAGCAAGCAAGCGTACGAATGTCTGCGGAACAGCATTAAGCAGCCGCACGAAATTCTGAGGAACAGCAAGCATTGTTGCAAGCAGCTTCGCCTGAAGCTCTTCTTTGCTCGGAAGGTCTGCAAGAACTTCCACTTCTTTCGCCGAAAGGATTTTTCCATCCAGTGCGCCGGCTTTTACAACGATGCGTTCGTCTTTCTTAGCGATTTTTTTGACGACTTTTGCACCGCTGACCTGATCTCCCATTGTAAGTACGAGGGCTGTCATTCCCGAAAGGAAAGGAACAATGCCTTCATACGGAGTACCTTCTACTGCGTGTTTCGCAAGAGTGTTCTTTACGACAAGCAGTCTTACCTGCTCTTTCGCGCACTCTTTACGGAAAGGAGTGAAAGTCTCCATGTTTACGCCGTTGAAATCAATTACAACGCATGACGAAGCTTTGGAAAGTGCATCACGGATCTCCTCGATGATCTGTTGTTTTTTGCTTTTTTCCATTAAGCAACTCCTTCAATTTACTTCTGGTCATCGAAGAACAATGACAGGTCTCAGACAGGAAATTAAGCCCTCAGGCACCCGACTTCTACGACCAGAAACGATTATTAAAAAACTACTTAGCCTCGTTTGCGAGAGCTGATTCATCAAGTTTGAGCCCCGGTCCCATCGTGCAGGAAATCGTGACTTTCTTGATGAATGCGCCTTTTGCCGTTGCCGGTTTAAGCTTCTGAAGGTCTTTGATAAACTCTACGACGTTGTCATAAATTTTATCGGGACCGAAGCTGAGTTTGCCGACCATGCAGCAAAGGACACCGGCTTTGTTGACTTTAAACTCAACACGACCGGCCTTTACAAGCTTGATTGCCGCGGAGATGTCGTTGTTGACAGTACCGAGTTTCGGGTTCGGCATCAAACCTTTTCTTCCGAGAACTTTACCAAGTTTACCGATTTTGCCCATCATTGCCGGAATCGTGACCAGTTTGTCGAAATCTGTCCATTCTTCCTGCATGATTTTGTCGATAAGCTCTTCGCTGCCGTAGAAATCAGCGCCCGCGTTCTTAGCCTGTTCAACCATGTCAGCCGGAACGATAGCACAAACTTTTACGACTTTACCTACACCGTGAGGGAATACGGTGGCACCGCGAACCATCTGATCCGATTTCTTTGCGTTAATACCAAGGTTAACTGCAAGTTCAACCGTCTCATCAAATTTTTTTGATGCGCTTTTCTGAAGAATCGTTACAGCTTCCTGAACGGTGTACTTAACGTTTCTGTCGAAATTTTTTGCTGCATCTGCAAGTCTTTTTCCACAAGCTGCCATTTTTCCCTCCTTACTCTACGGTAATGCCCATGCTGCGGGCAGTTCCGATGATAATTTGTTCTGCAGCTTCAAGATCTGTCGTGTTGAGGTCGACAAGTTTCATTTTTGCGATCTCTGCGATCTGATCCATCTTCAAAGAACCGATTTTCTTTTTGTTGGGCTCCCCGGATCCTTTACTCTTGTCTAATGCTTTCATAAGCAGCTGGGAAGCAGGCGGAGTTTTTGTAATAAACGTGAATGATCTGTCGCTGTAAATCGTAATGACAACAGGAATTACATAACCTTTCTGTTCCTGTGTCTTTGCGTTGAAAGCTTTACAGAACTCCATGATGTTTACGCCGTGCTGTCCGAGTGCAGGACCAACGGGAGGAGCCGGATTCGCTGCCGCTGCAGGAATCTGCAACTTTACGTTTGCGACTACTTTCTTAGCCATTGTTTTACTCCTCTAAAAATGTTAATCCTCAACCTTCTCAACCTGCGAGAAGTTAAGCTCGACGGGTGTAGAACGCCCAAAAATATTAACCAATACTTCTAACTTTTCTTTTCCTTCCTTTACATCGTCGATGGCAGCTTTGAAGCCGGCAAAAGGACCGTCCTTAATAAGAATAGTCTCTCCTTTTTCGTACATCGTAGAGGAAGAACCGGAAACCTCGCCCTCTTCAAGCATTTTCTTGATTTTCTGGATTTCGGCTTCCGAAATAACCATAGGCATTGCGAAACTTTGTTTTTGTTTCGCAGTCTGGAATCTCTTTTTTTCTCCTATAAAAAGCGGCTTTCTTGAAAAAGGTACCTCTTTGACAAGAAGAAGTGCATCTTCCGAAAATTCCATCTGGATGAAAACATATCCCGGATAGAGATTCTTTTTGACGATTTTCGTCTTGCCGTCCCTTTTTTCTTCTATTTCAACTTCCGGAACAATGATTTCGCCGAAAGAATCCTGCATTCCCTTTTCCGCAATCAGCCGTTCGATCGCAGTCTTAAGCTTGCTTTCTTCGTTGGTCTGTGTGTGAATTGCATACCATTTCATGAAAAAACCGCCTGATTAGTAGATCAATCTCGAAAGATTCGACCAGATAAGATCAAAAACAACAAAGACAACCAGCATTATTCCGACAAATACAAAAACAGAAATAGTTGTAACTTTCGTCTCTTCTTTCGTCGGAGTTACGACCTTTTTGAGTTCGTCGATCGCCTTATTAAGCTCGTCAAGATAAAAACCTTTTTTTCCTTTCCAGAAATAAAAAGTTATTCCAGCCGCAAGAATAAAACCGACAAGATTTTTTATCGGCAGCACCGAAAGCAGTTTAACATCGGCAATGTCAATCGCTCTGATTCCGAGCAGAGCATCGGAAGCCTGCGTCATGAAATAGATAAGAACAAGGAAAAAAACCGTATAAAGCCCAAGGACTATCTTTCCGTTTTTCATAAGACCCTCAATCAAAAATGGCAGGCCAGGCAGGAATCGAACCCGCAACCCCCGGTTTTGGAGACCGATGCTCTACCAATTGAACTACTGACCTGCCTCGCGACCAAACTAAATCTTTACTTCCTTATGAACAGTGTGTTTTCTGTCATACGGACAATACTTTTTGATTTCCATTTTATCAGCGGTGTTCTTTTTGTTCTTCATGGTCGTGTAATTTTTTCTCTTACACTCAGAACAGCAGAGAGCGATTTTGACTCTCGCACCGACTTTTTTCTTAGAACCCATTTTTTACTCCAAACTATTCAATTATCTTGGAAACGACGCCTGCACCGACCGTTCTGCCGCCTTCTCTGATTGCGAAACGGAGACCTTCATCCATTGCGATCGGAACTATAAGGTTTGCCGTTATCTTTACATGGTCA
>Ga0310690_10002567_pt1 | contig 29264 bp, 54 predicted proteins | sample AusTroGonzalo_MG_2_FD_207661 | JGI IMG/M metagenome (GOLD analysis project Ga0310690, IMG submission 207661) | Bovine rumen microbial communities from tropical cattle in Woodstock, Queensland, Australia - Gonzalo_04 (v2) (version 2) | ecosystem: Host-associated > Mammals > Digestive system >...
ACAAAGCTCCAAGGATGTCTGAAGTCGGAGGGCTCGTCATAGTGGATGGGCCTCCCGCACAAAGCACAGGGGAGGGCCAAAGCGCGGAGGCGTTTTCTGTGCTTGTTTCTCAGATTACCATTTGCTCGTCTTGGATCACTGCTCATCTGGTATGTTTCTCTCTATCTTCGGTATGTCGCTCCTGTGGTCTACATCACAGGTGTAGTCATTTATCACGATGTAGTTCTTCTGATAGTCGTCTATGTCTATCCGGACTCCGCTGATCACATACCATAAGTCCCATGCGCATGGTGACCTCCAGCAGGTGTCCGCTATCTCTTTCATATCGCGTATCGCTTTATGGAAGTGCACGGTGTCCTGAACCTTGAACGCGAACGGCTCTACCCATCTCTTCACGTACTCCGGCGCGAATGGCGGAGCGGATCCAAAGAAGTCTATGTCCTTTGTCTCGGTCTCTACGATCTTCTTTATCGCTGCCGGACTGAACACCACATCACCGAACAGATAGCACACCGGCTCGTCCATTGGATAGAATGCATTGCACCAGTAGCCGTCCACATCGTTATGCCCTCTGAAGTAGTAGTCATTCGTATGTGTCAGCAGTGGTACGTCAAACTTATCAAACGCCAGGTTGTCTGAGCTGATCGCTATATCTTCAACGCCGTTCTCCCTCAGGAGCCGTATCGTTCTTCCGACGATCGTCTCGCCCTTTACCTTCATGAGCTGTCTCGGCGTCTTCCACTCTTTGTACTGGCCACCGCACATGATGATGTACTTCATCTTCCGAAAGCCTCCAGAAGTCTGTGTGACCAACGCTCGGCAAGCATCTTGCATATCACACGCCGCATCACTTTGTTGTCTGTCTCGAGCATAAAGTCTTCCAGTACTCGTGACTGTTCCAGTAACTGCTCAGGTGTCTTCACATATGACAGGCTGCCTTTGATCACAGGGTAGTGCTTCGTGGTGCAGGTCGAATCCTGTGTATGGAATATCCGGTCATCATACTTGAGACACGTAAGGTTGAACAGCTCATCCTCGCCGTACTGCATACCTTCCTTGAACCGGATGTTATGTTCCTCAAGAAAGCTCCGTCTGTACAGCTTGTTCCAGACCATGCACCAGTGATGCGGAAGACGTGACACTGTATAGCAGCCATAGTGATTAGGTTTTATCGGGACATTGTACACGCCCTTATGATTCGCCTGTACTATGTTGGCCGTGTCACAGATCTGAATCATACGCTGGAAGATGTCCCACACGTTCGGAAGCATCTCGTCATCCGCGTCCAGAAATGTCACCCACTCACCATGACATATCGAGAGACCTGTGTTCCTTGCTCCGCTTACACCGGCGGTCCTTTGATTATCTATAACCACGAATCTGTCATCATTACCGGTATACAGGGTAACCAATTCCTTACCCCCGTCGGTGCTGTGGTCGTTCACAAAGATAAACTCAAAGTCACCCTGCTGGTTGTATAAGCTCTGGAAGCAACGGCCTACCCAGTTCTCTGCATTCCTGTATGGTACTATGACGCTGATCATTGTTTCTCCCAAGCAAAAAGACGAGCCCGTTCTGCTCGTCTCTCTGCGTTGCTCATTGGTGTGTTAGAGTGGAGGTATTCAACCTTTCGATCTCTATGATAACCTTATCACGCTTTTAATATAAACTTCTATCACTTGTTTCGGTCTTTCATCACCACTGCTATGCACGAGATAATTATTATCGACACCGTGCCTGTCACCACACCGAGCAGGAACCAGAACGCACTCACTCGCCCCACCTTCTCTCTCTTTCTATCTCGTCAGCCTCGATAGAATCTATCAGGTCTTCCATGTCTATGTCTTCTGATATGCACTCGTCACAGTCGCCACAACAGAATCTGCCATCGCATCTTTCGGGATCATATGCCCATTTGAATACACTCATCGTCTTTCCTTTCTCCGTAACTGCAATAGTCTGTATCGTCCAACGGGCCAAGCAGTGCGTCTTTCCTGTCGCAACTATATGCCCAACCTTTAGCACCGAGCGGAACGCCGTTTGGCCATATTGCATACTTACAATCCTTGCACCGCACCAATTCTTTTCCAATTTCTCGTCTTGTTATTAGACCTTTCTCGTTGTGGTATTCCTTGACGATTATCTCTTTGTAGTCACTTGTGGTCGGCATTTCTAAACCGTCTTTGTTACTCCATTCCGCTTTCATGCCCTTGCTCCTCTTTGAATAACCCGCCAATATATTTTTGCAATATCTTTATCAGTTTTTCTAAATCGCTTCTTATTTGTTCGCTGTACTCACTCATTCTCTTGCTCCTTTAACTTGCTTTTCTGAAACCTTTAACCTTACAAAACCTATCAAAGCCTTGCAATTACTTGTTAGGTTAACTTGTTTGTAATTTGCACCAACTGCTTGCGCCAACTCTTGGTATGATGTAGTTGGTCTATTGGTATTTGCCTTGCCCCCACCTGCTTGGCAAATGCGGAGTGTTCACCCCGCTCGCCCACTAACCTGTCTGCTCGCATGGTACGCTTTGTGCTTGCACAATTAACCACATGGCTTTGCGTGCGAGGACGGGTCGCCCTAATTAATCACCCATTATTCTTTCCTTTCTCCGTAACTGCAATAGCCATCATCATATTCTTGTGTATTGCCCCACAAATCACACCATATGCAATCGCTGTCCCAATGCTTGCACTCCTTGCACCGTACTACCTCGACTAAATCAGCACCGTCCACTTGCTCTATCACATTTAGTAATCCTGCTATCGCTGTTATTGCGTCCTCTCTCTTTATGTAGTCACTCATTCTCTTGCTCCTTTCGCTCGCCGTAACTGCAATAGTCATCTGCATTGACGCTTTGTCCGAACTTGTCACATTGCCACCGAGTATGCTCATCGTAATGAATGCAATCCTTGCACCGTACTACCTCGACTACATCAGCAGAGGGCATACCCTTGACTAACTGCTCTGCTATTTTCAAGCCCTCTGCTTCTCCATAAGCCGAGTTTTCTTCTCGTTCTGACTTAATCCAATCTATTGCGTCTTCTCTCTTTATGTAATCACTCATGCTCTTTCTCCTTTATCTCACTAACAACTCCGCTCGCTATCGTTTGCCGTAGCGATTGTTCCAACTCGTCTATTTCTTGATTATTCATTGATGAGTACACTATCAGAATCGCTATTTTCTCGCCCTGTATCGTATCGGGATTTAATCTTGAAAATGTGGTTGTAACTTTCATTTCTCTTGCTCCTTTACTCCCAGCAGGCAACCTCGGTGTCATCGTACCACTTGCCTGTCTCTTCGTCTTTCCATCGGTTTACATTCCGCACGAACTTGTTTGCGTCCTTCAGGAAGAAGCCTTTGTGCTCTGCTCCGTCCTTCGTCCAGAATCGGACTCTCTTCGTTGATGGTGGTTTCATTTCGTCCTCCTCATAATTCCCTACGGGCGCATCGCTTCATTCCTTTGATGATTTCTATAAACGCCTTTTAACATTATCACCACCGACACGCCCGCAAGGTTTTATACATCAGCTTCGGGGTAAAGGGGTGTAGGGATAGTTGCACAAAGAGTTATATTTTATTCAGGATATAATATTGATTCTTTGATAAACCCCGAAGCATTGACGTCACTGTATTATCGCTTCCACCTTCTGAAGCGAGCGCTTCCGCAGTACGTTTATCCACTGGTATGAATAGTGAAGCTCACACGCTATCTCACACCACGTCTTCACCCTGCCGGTCCTTTCGTCCCACTCGATGTACCGCTTCTGTAAAAGCACCTGGTACCCGACCGGCTCTACTCTATTGATCACAGCCTCGATGTCGTTCATCACATCCAGCGTGGTGCTTATCTCATCAAGCATCTGCTCCTCAAGGTCTGACTTCCGTGCCACAAGCTCCCCTATCCTGTCAGGCGTAGGTGATGTCTGCACCCTGTCAGAACTCATCTCCGGAGTGATGTGCTCCATAAGATCTTCAAGCTGTTGGATGTCCGACTTGAGTTTCTGGATCCGACGCCTGCACTCCGCATATTGCTTTAAGAACTTCTCTGCATTCATACTCTCTTAATCCCTGAGCTCTTATACTTAATCAAGCTCTACCACGTTATCGTCTTCAAAATCGTCTAACCATGCCGGAAAGTCATACGACGCAATCTTCTTGTTAATTTTCTTTAATTCATCAATGGGCGCTATCTTGCCACCTGATAGTATGGCAGCCAAGCCGATGATAAAAGCGGTGTTGTCATACTTCGTATTTACTTCAGCTGCATCCATAAAGAGTTGCGCCGTCCGCATTTGATCACGCGCCTTAGGTAGTTCACACTGCTCAAGACTCTTGTTAAACTTTTCGATATATTCCCGAGCATCTTCGAGCTCTTTCTGCTTTGCCTTCGTCAGCTGTGACTTCCCCTCAGTGATCTTGCGATTAATAACACTTAACTGAGCTTCCGCCGCCCTGAGTCTATATTCGACAGAGCTATAATTTTCCTCAGCATACCTTACTCTCTTAAGTAGGCTCGCCTCTTTTTCTTCTGCTTCCTGAGTCTCTGCATAGATACCGTCTTGTGTCTCGGCGAGTATGTCGAGAACCATAGCAGCAGTCTTTGACTTGCACATTGCTTCAGAGGCTCCACGCTTCTTCATTTCTCTTCTTAGACATTCAAGCCCAGTCATATCATCCTCCTTAGAACGGTACGTCTTCATCTAACTGCTCGAAGCCGTCTGGCTCTTCGATCTTGTTCGCCGCAGCGGAATAGCTGTGCTTCTCTTCCGACGCTCCCAAGAACTCCACAAGGCTCGCTACCACGTCCGTCGTATATACCATCTGCCCGTTCTTAATGTACGAGCCTGTCTCGATGCGTCCGTGAACAGCCACCATCCGTCCTTTCCTGAGATACTTCGCACAGTTCTCGCCCTGCTTACCAAATACCGTGATGTGAGGGAAGTCCGCTTTCTTCTCCTCGCCCGGCTTCGTCGGCCTGTCCACCGCTATGTTGAAAGTCACTACCGTGCCTCTCGTCTGTGGATCCGATGTTAGCCTCCCTAATAGATCTACACAATTCATTACTGATCCTCCTCTATCAACACTGTTACCTTTGGCTCATAGTCGTAGAACTTGTCTATCCGGAACTCTACGACCTGCTTATCGTCTTCATAGGCTACTCCTGTAAGACCGTCCATGATGATCTTCATCACGTTGTCGATGTCCGGCTTCTTAGTAGGTCTGACCTCGCCTATTTCCATCTGGTGCTTCAGCTTCTTGCTGGCACTCTTCGGGATCCTGTACCAGGCTGTCACCGCTATCCGGACAGGACCGCTCATCATCTCGCCGCCGTACATCTTGTATATCCGAGCCACTTCCTTCTCGTAGGCTTTCGTCTTCGGCGGTGTTACCGCATGCCCCTGCCAGAATCTCGGCCTGCCTTTGCCTACAGGCTCGCCCCATAGTATAAATGTCATATCCCTGCCTTGTTCCACTTTGATATCTTCCTCGCCTTCTCAAGACAGATGTCCATCTTCTCGGTCCATACGTATCTGCCGTCATCCAGTCTCGGGATCCATTTGAGAAAGAACTTCTCGTTCTTTGTGATCGGCACCCCTTGATGCTCACACACCTGGATGAATCTCTCAGGGTCTCCGCCCACTTCCTCCATGATCTTCTTCTCTGAATGCGATATCGGAAGGTCCGCTTCCTCACATACCGCATAGAATGTCTCCACTGCCATCTTCATTCCTCGTACCTCAGGAGCAGTCCGTTTGTGCTGCGTTCGTCTACCATCGTCTCCGCACAGTCATTGCATACAGGCTTCCGCACGTAGACCGGCAGGCCGTTATGCTTGAACCCCATACAGAAGAACTTCATCCAGTACCAGCCGTGTATGACCTTGCCGCAGCATTTACACCTGATCATGGTGCTTCGCCTCCTCCATGAGTCTCTTCTTGATAGGAGCGAACTGTTCGTGTGCGGTCTTTAATAGCTGTCTTGTCTCTTCAGGTGTGTACTGCAGAACGCCGTTCACGTAGTGATATGTCTCACCGTCCACGTTGTAGGTAGCCTCGTCTGGAATGACAGGCATATTCGACCTTCTCTCTATACTCTCTCTTAGTTCTTCTCTTTCTTCTCTTTCTTTTCTTTCTTCTATTGTTGTCGGTCGTTTGTCGGTCGTTTGTCGGTCGTTTGTCGCTTCGTGTGTCGCTAACCGTGTCGCTTTCTCACCCGCCGACTGGTACAACGCCCATTTTACAACGGTTATAAGCGTTGCGTTGTTTGTCGCTTGGCTTGTCACTTCGTGTGTCGATTTTAGGTGATTTAGTGCAGTCCTCAGCTGCCTAACAGAAACGCCGATGTCTTTCGCCATATGCTTCAGGCTCGTTATGAACTGTCCTGGTTCTACTATCTGACCGTGCCACCTCTGCGTTTCATAGTTGGCTCGCATCAGACAATACATCCATGTCGCCACAGTGATAGGATCGTCGTGCCATTCCCACTGAAGCATCGACCTGTATACCTTTATGAAGCCCCCGTCTTTGTTCATTACTTTATCTCCCAGTTCTTTATGTCTCCCTTGATGAATATCCGGATGAACTCGTCCTCACAGCCGACGTGCTTGATGAACTGAAGTTCCGCAGCGTTCCGCAGCCGTCTGTTCAGCTCGCCTTTCTGATCTGCATGCACCTTGTCGTGGCAGGACGGGCAGAGGTTTACCCACAGGCCGTATTTTTTGCACAAAGACCTATTGCCTGTTCCCGGGAAAACCTCATGCCGTGCTGTAGCCGTTATCCTGCCACATAGGAAGCATTTGCCATCTTCTGTCTGCAATAAGGAGGAGTTGTACCCGTTCCTGTCCATCAGAGTCCGTACCTGTCTTTCATATCTGAGAACATCACAGAGAGTTCTTCAGAGAGCATGCTCTTGTTGTAGTGGAACTCTTCGAGCTTCTGATATAGGTCAAAGCCCTTGTGCTCACACCACGATTCTATCTCGCGCTTTATCTTCAGGCTTTCAGAAGCGTGCTCCTTATCTCCTCTCTCAGTGCTCATCCCATAAGTGTAGACACACTCTCCACTGCGTGACTCTACTATCACGAGCTCGGAGATCCTATGAAAGTCATACCCTATATGCGTCACCTTGTAATTCGCTGTCTTGTCTACCTCACCCTTTATCCAGATGAACGGCGATGTGTACAGCTCACGGCCGATGCCCCACTTCACACATGCTCTCTTGAAGCTGTCCGAAGCGAGCCCTTTCTCCGGCTCTGACTTTGACGGGGTGCCTGTATCTTCCTTGCTTACCCACTCTTCTTTATCCTTGTCCCATATCGACACAGTGCAGTTGGCATTGTCCCTTGAGTACTCGCACTTCCAGTTCATTGGACCGTACTCCTCGTCCAGGATGGCCATGTCGCATCTTGCGTCCTTATAGAGCAATAGTGAGAACCCCTTGTTACCTTCTTTCTTTACGGTGCCGATACGGCACTCTATCTCATCCGCTCTCAGCTCTCTCATACGTCCACCTCCAACTGTCCCATGTCCGGACCTTTCTCCAGTGCGTCAGCGGTCTTCAGGAGCTTCATTGCTCTTGACCTGAGTTCGCTGATGGTCCTCTGCCTTGCCACCTCGTCTCCGAGCCAGTAGCCTTTCTGATCTGACGAGGATGCTATATTGAAGCCGAGGCTTCTGAGTTCAGCGATAGCACGTCTGACGTCTCTCTCGCACGGGCATATCAGTATCTTGCCCTTACGCTCTGCAAGCTTCTCCTGCAGGTCCCACTTGCTCTGTGGCTCATCAGTCAGCACATCCAGTAGTCTTCGTGATAAAGAAGTCATCGTCGTCCTCCTTCCCTGTCATCTCATAGAACATCTTCAGTATCTCGCCCTCGCTCATGCGGTCGAGTCTCCAGTTCCAGTACCATACCTTGATGCGTCTCAGGAAGCCCTTTGACTTCCCAACGCAGACGGTAAACACGTACCGTCTCTTATCTAATATCAGTCTACTTGGCATATATGTCCTCCATGTATAATCTCTTCTGGAAATCAGCGTACAGGAATACTTTTGAATTGGATCTTGCACCCCTGTTCAGCGCATCATCTATGAACGATAACTGCTCGCTCACCTTGTTGCAGGATGGGATCGCAGTCTCACAGTCAGTGAGCTTCAATATCACCTGATCCGGATGCACGTCCGGATCCAGATAGATATATGCGACACACGACCAGAAGATACGTGCCGCAAACTTACGGCGTTTGCAGAGCTCCACATATCCGAGCTTTTCTGCTGCATCAAGACGTCTTACGGCCTGTTCGTACTCTTCCTCACTGAGCTCGTATCTGCCTGGCTTGATAGCATACAAAGCACTCGGCCCGCCTTCCGCTATAGTGGTGGGATTAGCCATAGCCACAACACCGTCAATGCTGAATGACTTCCTGTACGTATTGAGCAGAGAAGCCAGCCTCTGATATGACTCATTGCCTTCCGCAGCGTAAGACGCTATGTAGTCTTCCGTGCCCCAGTTCGTCTGTCCGATGTTGAGATAGCGGCAGTGGTTTATGTTCAGTCCCTTCTGCCGTATGTAATAGATCGGGAGCCCTAACTGCTTGAACGCTTCTATCCTGTTCTGCCCGTTGATCACCTCGTCGTTCTCGTTCACGATGATAGGATCAATGACCTGTCCAACGGTCTGCACACTGCGGACTATCTTTGCCACGCTCTTGACGTCCCTGTTGCCGAGCATCTTCTTGAAGGCACCGTAGTTCGTTGTCTTATATACCTTTACTTCACTTTCCTTGTCTTCCATGTTCACCTCCATGTGGTCTATACGGCTCCGGCATCTTCTTCCATGCCTCGACTTTGGTTGATTCACACCACCCAGAGCCCTTGACATAGAACTCGGAGCCACTCCATACCGCTATCCTTACCGTCTCGTCAGATGTCGAGACAAGGACCTCGTCTCTGTCGTTCAGATCTTCCGGCTTCGGAAGCCTGTGACTTATCCAGTCCGACATTACAGCACCCCCATAAGGGAGAGACCTATCACGCACACTGCCCAGCCGAACGCCATCAGCCCCATAAGCAGGAGACTGTACTCTGCGAACTCTTCCAAGTCTTTCATTTGATTTTTCTTCCTTTCTCGAATATAATTAAGTTGGTATTTTTAGTAGGTCGCTTGCCAGTAACGGCAGCGGCTTATTTTTTTGTGTCGGCGATCATCTTCTGTACCACGTCCGGAATAAAGTAGTATCTCTTGTTCAGGACCGTAAGTCCGTCAACGTATCTGCTGACGGTCTCGGTTCTTTTTGTTCCGATGAACTTCGCCAACCTGGTCTTTGTGATGAAGTACCCGCCTTCCTGTCTGGTCATGGCCTTCACCAGTTCGCTTTCGGTCATCCCTCACCCCCCTTTATCAGTGTTTCAAGCGGAACCTTGAAGTAGTCCGCTATCTTCTGGAGCTTATCCACTTTCGGTGTATATTTACCGCTTTTCCACTCGTACAATGTCGCCTGTGGTATACCCGTATCGGCAGATACACGATAGATAGTGGTTCCGTGCTCCTCGAGCAGTTTTTCAAAATTTTTGAACAGTTTTTTCACCTTCCTTCTGTCTGAATTGTCGTTTACGGTCTTGAAATATATCTCGGCATTACGATATAATCTAAACATCACTTAAGAATTATGCTCCGTATGCTCGGGCTTTATCTCGTATTTCCGATATCGACACTATAATAATATATCAGATATCCGAGGTTGTCAACAGTTTTAATACGGAAACAGGATTTTTTCTTTGGAGGACAAGAAAATGAACCTAACGCTTAGCAGAATACAACAATCACTGGCAGTCAAAGGCGTAAAAGCGGCTCAGATGCTCCGTGACCTCAATATCAAACAATCCACGTATTACACATGGGTCCATGAAGATAGACCGCCTGCGACAGACTATTTACTCCCTATCGCTCAGTATCTTGGAGTATCCACTGACTATCTTCTCGGTGGTGAAGAGGCTAAGGAAGAATACTATCTGGATCCAGAAGCGAGAAAAATGGCGAACGCTCTGAATAAGAATCCAGGTCAGAGAGTTCTGTTCGATGCAGCGAAAGATCTTCCGCCTGAGGACATCCTAAAGGTACTGGACTTTATCCAGCAGCAGAATAAAAAAGAGGGTAGAGACTAATGAGATCCTACGAGCACGTACAAGTCCATATAGTTGACTGGCTACCGCTCACAATCTCGGGGTTTACAGTAATGACCTCAGATAATGAGGACTTTTACTGCATACTTTTGAATGGGAAATTAGGACAGAACGCCCTGATGAAAGCGTATGATCACGAGATCGAGCACATCAACCAGCATGACTTCGACAGCATGTACACGGCTGATCAGATAGAAAGCATGAGGCATGCGGGATGAAGAGGTACAAGTACAGGAAGCGTTTTACATACAGAGGGCACCAGTACAATGTGCTCGCCGACGACCTTGTTGAACTTGGCCGGAAGTATGCCGAGAAGCTCGCTGAACTGGAGAGCGGCGCTGTGGTCATAAATGGAAACACCACACTCAATGAGTGGGCCCCGAAGTGTATCGAAACATACAAGACTGGTCAGAAGCCGGTCACGAGAAAGAAGTACCTAAACAGGGTAAAGTGCTGTATTTTGTCCGAGATCGGATACGAGTCGATAGCAGACGTCACGCCGATGGAGCTCCAGCAGGTACTGAATAAGCAGGAAGGCAAGAGCAAGACTCAGATCAATGAAGTGTATCAAGCGCTTCGGTTCCTCTTCAGGCACGCAGTAGAGAACCACCTCAGGGCAGACGATCCGACTCTGTTCCTGTCGAAGCCATCCGGAACACATATTGGAAGACGAGCGCTCATACCAACGGAACGGGAAGCAGTCCTGACCGTAGCCAAGACAGACAGGAGATACTATCTTTATCTTCTTATGCTCCTGTGTGGTTGTCGTCCATCAGAAGCTGCGGAGTGCAAGGGCAGTGACATAAAGACGGTAGATAAATGCCATATGCTTCACATCAGAGGCACTAAAACGGCGTTTTCAGACAGGTTAGTTCCTATACCCGATTCATTATATGCCTTGATAAAAGCCACGCTTAAAAACGATTTTATAGCCTGCACTCGGGACGGGAACAAGATAACGAACCACGACAGGCTCTGGCACTCGTTCAAGCGTCAGCTGAATATCCACTTAGGGTGCAAACTGTACAGAAACCAGCTCATACCACCCTATCCACTTGCGCCGGACTTGGTACCATACTGTCTCAGACACGAATACTGTTCGGATCTGGCACGGAAGGGTATCGACATCCGGACAGCGCAGAAGCTGATGGGACATTCAAGCATAGATTTGACAGCGAACATATACACCCACGTAGACCAAACTGGCCTGCTCGAAGCAGCGAAAAAACTGAAGTAAGTGGCGACCCTCGTGGCGTCCCAAAGCACTAAATGTTGAAAAATGCACGTTTTAGTTCGGATTCCTAAACCGTGCGTCGGGTGTTCGAATCGCCTCTGGTGCACCACTCTCATGGAGCCCTGTAAGCGTTGAAAAATCAACACTTGCGGGGTTCTCCTTTTTTACTCCGAACTTGATCAGGACGATACCTAACTCCGGTTTTATACGGTTTTTTACGGTTTCAAGTGGCATCCCAAGTGGCATCCCTTGTATACAAAAAAGCCCCTGCAGAGGGAGAAACTGAGAAAGCCCCCTGCAGGGTGAAAGAAATGGAAATGAACCCGAGACTGTCTCTCGGCGTCCAGTTGTTTTCTATTTAAGTCTAAGAATCGTCTCGATCTTCTTCTTGTCGTAGGACGGCTTGTGTCTCGGCTGTTTTCTGTTCACGTCGTTAGGCCCGTATGAGTACCAGCGTGGTCTTCCGAGCCTGTCCCAGCCTGCGAACATCTGTGTATGCGCATTGTTACTGTAGCCACAGATGTCACCTTTCTTCAGTCCACACGTCTTCCCACACTTCTTCGGTGTCTTGTGCGGGTGTAGTACTCTGTAGGACGCTAACAGTGCCTTCTTGGTTCCTGTGCCCTTGCAGACCACCTTGTCACCGTTCAGCCAGAACACCTGTCCAGGCTTCAGGATCTTCGCCACCTGGAGCGCATAGGATATCATTCGTGAACAGTTGGCCGTCTTCTGTTTCTTGGCACCTGCCCAGCTCATAGCGTTGCCGGACACTCTGTACTTGAACTTGAGTGCCTTCATCTTGGCAAGGACCGCTCTGACACGTCTCCTGATCATGACGTTCTTGCTGACATAAAGAGGCACGCCGATGTAGTTGCATATGGCCTTTGCCAGTGCCTTGCCGTACTTCTTATAATTCTTGAGCTTCTTCAGGTCGTTCTTTATGGAGCCTGTTTCGAAGATGCAAGCGGTCATCTTGGTAGCGTTCAGCTCGTACAGATCCAGCCTGTGGAAGACGCCACGATACTTCATCTTCATGGTCTTGGCTACTGACTTGCCCACAGCGTTGGCGAACGCCTTGTCTTTCTCGGTCTTGTACAGTGGAGCCACGCCTGCAGGAGCCTCTTTGTAGTCACAGTGGACCGACATATAGAGCCGAGCGCCCTTGTTGTTCGCCCACTGGACGGACGCTATCATGTTCCTGTTGTTGGCGTCATCTGCGTCGGTGATGACTTTGACGCCTGACTTACGCAGCCACTTGACCGCCCTCTTCACGATCGGAAGCATCAGGCCCGCTTCGGTGTAGCCCTTATAGACACAGCCTGAATCCCACGAGCCGTCAAGGCTTCTTCCGTGTCCCACCATTAAGGCAAGGACATCACTCTTCTTCCACTTCACCGCTCTCGTCTCCTTCGTATGGTTCTACCTGCATATCGTCTTCTTTGCCTGACCATTCGTCGTCTTCATCCAACTCTTCTTCGTCTTCCAGTTCTTCAGCAAGGTCGACCTCAGGCAGACCTGTAGCGATACTGGTAAGGATGGACAGGATACCGGCAAGGACGGAAGCCGATACGACCATCTGCCAGTTCACGTCTGCGAGCACCATAGCGGTACCGATGACCGATATGGCCGTCTGAGCCATTGTCCTGAGACATCTGATAAGAGTTGCTTTCATAAAGTCGTTCATAATACCCCTCCTGAACAAAAATGCCCCGCCGTGTGCACGCTCTTGTTTAGTGATGCTGTCGTGGTTTCCGACGGGGCTTTTTATATCAAAACAGCGGGTAAGAATGAAAAAGAGGCCCGCTGATTGATACCTAACTTTCAACTATTACAAGCATTGGGGCAAATGTATAATAGCTTCCTGATCTGCCCCTTGCGTAAATGGACAGCTTTTGATTTGCTGTCAATGATACATTTGACAGGTGATTGCTTTGACAGTTGTTAGTCCATGTTGTATTTTCTGTACCATAGCCACTGCCATTAACATAGAGCCTTGTGCCCCATGTGTAACTTGTTGATGTGTTTGTCCTACCGCCTGACCAATAGATGTCATATGTGCCTGTCTTTGTCACTGTCAAATCGCCAAGCACCTTTGTCAGCGATGATGAATTTGTCCTGCTTGTGCTTTGTAATACCTGCACATTCTTGGAACTGCCTGAGACATTGACCACCACAGAGGCAAGGCTTGTCACATCATATGTGTTATTGGTTGTAATGGTCTGACTTCCCTGCGGTCTGACATAGGTCATGTCAGTGTCTGTTGTGTCTTTGGCGATGATACCATTCACCCCTGAATATGTAGTGCCAAATATTTTTAGTGTGTCACTCATTTGATCACCGCCTTAATTGTAATTGGTGTAATTGATAACTATCACAGCATTTGGCTTGCATCCAATAGTGCAGAAGTGATTACCTGAGCCTGATGCTGAGATTGCGAGCTGTGTGCAGTCAGATGATTGACTTATGTTCAATGATGGCTGTGCCCACATATATGTTGATACAAAAGTCACCTGATATGCATACTCGGCAGAAGTGTCGAGTCTCGGCACAGCATAACAACTGAGAGGATTGCTTGTGTAATCATATAATGATGTTGTTGATGACACATAATCCTGCCCACTCGACATCTGTGCAACTACTCTGAAATAATTGGCATTTGCCTGTGTCATGTTTGCTCTTATCGTGACAGGGCATTCAGGTGTAGTGCCTCCACCGCCACCGCCTCCATCTTTTGACAGATGCAGATAGCCTGAGGCATCCTGTGTGATAGTGCCTCCACCTCCACCGCCTGAGCCTGTGCCTATGATTTTGACATTATTCACATATGCTGTCTTGCCTGCACTGATGTCTGATGCTGTTGCATCGGCATCTGTGGTGTCATCGAACTGCGCTGTGCCACCACCGCTCTTTGGCAATGTTATGGCAGGCACATCATTATATGTTGCGCCTTGGATGGTAATTGACTGCGCCATATTATCACCCCTAACTGATACTGAGGATTTTGGTCACACCATCCTGAGAGATGGTAGCTGATGAAAGTGAGCCTGCCACACCAAAGATCGTGACACCTGACTTGATATTGCCTGCCACAAGGTCAGCATCCCCTGCTATCGTCTGCGTGCCTGTCAGATATGTGCCTGATGCTATTGTCTGATTGGATGTTGTTGGTGTTATAGTCGCCGCAGCCTTAGTTGTTACTGAAGCCGTAAGTGATACTGACGAGTTGCCGGCCGTTCCGGAACTAACATAGCCGGCTGTCACGCTCGGTGTCACCGATACTGTCTTTGAGAGCGTAAGCGTGTTGGTTCCTGTTGAAACGCTCGCACTGGTCCCTGTGATGGAAGCCGGAGCCGTAGCGGAACCACTTGATACTGACTTTGTCGCATTGCTCGCATAATATCCTGCAGGAACTGTTACTGTAGCGCCTGAGGCTGACAGGTCACTCTGCGTCTTTGTGGCAATGTTGCCTGTGTACTTTGTGCCATTGGCATAAGATGTATAAGGTGACAGCATCTTGCTACCGCTGTCCAATGTCGCATCTGATGTGTCATAGAATGATGCTGTGCCTGTGCCTGATTTTGGGATCTCGACGCTCGGTACGTCCTGGTACGTTACGCCATTGATCACTACATTCTGTGCCATTTGTATTCTCCTTTATGAAACTGTAATAATTGAGCCGTTATAGGTGATGAGTCCGTAGTTATTTGGTATCGGGTTTATGACGATATTGTCCGTGAGCACCCTGTTGGTAGTCTGAAGCGTCTGAGTCTGTTCTGACGGAGTCACCTCATATACGCCGTGATACTCTTTCTCGATACCAGCGCCGAAGTCGACATCGAACTCTTCCTCTTCCTGGAACGAGCAGTTGAACGAGTCGTCCTCAGCGAACGTGACATCAAAGTGACGTGATTCAAACTCTATCATGCCAAGACCTCATCGTTGTTTACTGCTTTCACGCTTACCGTGAACTGCTTTGAGGCATAAGCCTTTCCACCTGTGGTCAGCACTCTCACCTGTGCGCTTACCGTACCGACCTTGAAGCGCTTTGTTTCCTCCTGCGTGAAGTTGATTATCACCGTGTCCTCGTCCAGTATCATTCCGGACGGAAGAGTGCCATGATCATATTCTTTCACGAGTTGAGCCGTACCCTGTGTGTATGTCACCTGAATGACACTGCACTCGCTCGTATCGAATGGCAGCGTAAAAGAGTGCTGTGGTGTTGTTACTCGATAAAATGACATAATGTCCTCCTATTTGTTGAGCTGTTCTTTCAGCTCGTCGATACGCTTCCACTGTGTGTCGTCGTCACGTTCCAGTACTGTGACCCGCTCGACGAGGTTGTTGTGCTTTTCGACTTTCTTCTCGAGCTGTTCGATCCTGTAGACCAGTAGCTTGCTGTTCATGAGCGCCACTATCACATTTGACAAGATAGCGAGCCCGCCTGTAATCAGCGCTACCATTACTGCATCTGTCATATAAAGCCTCCTTATGCTATTCTTATCGCATGTATGTATGAGCCGTACGGGTTGGTGTTTGTCTGTGTTGAACCTGTCGGCATTGTGAGCTGTGAGCCACTGTTCTGTAATACGTTCAGATACCACGTCGTTGATGACGCTGTTACTGTCACTATCTTTGTCCACTCTTGCTGGAACACTGTTCCGCTCATGTTCTGTGCAAAGAAGATGACGTCTGCGTTCGTGGTCGTAATGGACGCTGTTGTGGTATGTAACTTACCGCACCTGTACCCTGTCGTGTTCGCAGGCCACCTTAAACCGCAACAAACAACCCACGTCCCTTTCGGAAGTGACAGCGAACAGATGTTAGTGGCTGTCGATGTGTTTACCGTTACAGTGCTGGTGTTTCTCGCAGTCAGTGTCGAGCCTATCGCTGTGGTGTGGTCTGCTATTGTCAAAGACTTGACCGTTAAATCGGTGGACGATGTGATGTCAGGTTCCGCTCCGATGTCGGCGCAGGTCAGGTTTACATTCCCTGTCCTGTATGTGCCTTCGGAATTACCTTTGACACCTGTCACTCCCCCACCGCTCGATGTGGTGTCCAGTTTCGTCTGAATGCCGAGCGCCTCTGATAATGATGTGGACAGAGCACCGAGTTCCATTTCGTCATACCTGTCTGACAGTACGTCCCATACCACCTTTACTATCTTGAACGTGCCTGAGACACCGTAGTCAGGGAAGTACACTTTGATCGTGTCGCATAACTGGCACTTCATCAGGTTCTCGAACTGGTCATAGCCCAAGTCCTGAAGCCTGACGAACGACACTTTGATGTTCTGTACTGGCAGGAACGGGTTGTTCGCTTGCATCAGGTCTGTCGCCATTTGCTCGACCTGTGCCTTTGTCGGCTTGCTGTCGAACTTGTCCGTCACGTCCAATGGGACGCACTCATTGTGTCCGCCTGCCGTGATACCAGTGCTGTCGACCTTGTCACCGATAACATACTCGTCACCGTTCTTCCAGTACGGAATGACGCTCATGTACGTGCCCTGTGAGTCGGTCTCGTCGCTGAACTCGGTCATGTTAACGCCGTAGCGGATAGCAAAGTTCCTGTACACGCCTCTCGCATTGTGCAGGTACACGCTCCATACATCCCACTCGAACTCACCGCCGTACTGGTCGAGGATAGAACCCTCACTCCCTCCGAGCATGGACCTTACTGTTCTCGGCTGTCCGTCGAACATAAGGAAGTCCGCTGTCGAGGAAACGTCCGTGTCATAGTTGAACGGGTTGGTCGGTACTGCGTATGTCTTCATATTTGACATCGCCGCACCTGGTCCGAACGCCGCCATAGCACTCGTGTCCATTGTGAGGTAACTCTGTCTGTAGCTGATGTGCACGCAGTGGAACGTGACTATCTTGTCTATCGGCTTGGTGTATGACACGATGTCGAACGGCTGTATGTCGCCATTGTCGTCGTGCTGTACTCCGATTATCCGTCCGACCTGTATGGAATCGAATCTCACGCCGTCTGTCGGATATTCAAAGTCGCACTCGTATATGCCGTTCCGTTCCTCTGTGACCTTGCAACTGATACAGTCACGAAGCCGTCCGAGTCCGTTGGAAGTGAATGCCACCTCGTCTTTTTCGTATAGAATAGGTATCATATCTTCCACCACCTCGGCACGACTTTGAATGATGTTATGGTGTTGTCATAGGTTATGGTGTTTGAGCCTGACGCAAGTGTAGGTAACTGCGCAGGCAAGGTGACAACATTGTCCATAGATACTGGAGTACCGCTATCCTCGTTCCATGCCTCGCCGATGTCTAAGTCGATATACAACGGGTTGCCACTTACCTGTTTTGTGGAATCGCAGTACAAGCCATAATACCTTATCGTCTTACTGCCAATAACAGACGAACCAACTGCCGTCGCTGTAGCTGTGTATGTGAATGTGGTCCCACTATATGCAATAACAAACGAGACAGAACCAGTATATGACGTCCCGTTTATCGTTAGGTTATATGTGCATGAAGCCGTATAAGACGCAGATGTATTATATGAGAATGCAAAACCGTCGGGGCATAATATCACATATCCATATCTCGGGTTTTGCAGGTTTGCGCTTGCTGTTGCGTTAGTTACAGACAATATGTTCAGGTTTGAAAAAGTGTCTGTGTTTACCGCCGCACTTATAATCACCTCGACTTCTGGTAATCTGTTACATGTAATAAGGTCACCGTTATTAATGTTTGTGGTATTATAAAGGCTTTGGGTAGTAGAGTTGTACCCCCCTCCTCCATCTGCCACCTGTATGTTGCCGAGTGGGATATTCTGTATGCTTATCATCCCGCCACCAAGCGTTATATCTCCATACCCCTTGACCTGAAGCTGTGGCTTTGCATCAAACAGTGTCGGATTCGTTATCGTGCCATTGTTCGCTACTGCGACAGCTGTGTCTCCTGTTGTCAGGAAGCGCTGTGGCTTGCAGGTAAAGGTGATGTCAAATGTCGCCGCATGGTCGTTGTACAGTATCGGCTTCACTTCCAGACCACCGATGAACGCTGCCATTCTGTACTCGTCCGTGTGGAACGTGTCGACCAGCTTCTGATACCCGACCTGTGACGCAAGCGCATTACGGAATCCGTCTATCTTGGTCGTAAAGTTGGTGTTGTTGTCCTTCACGATGAAAGCCGGATACGTGACCTCGATGTTCTCGAACCTGCCCTTGTCATGAACGAACGCTCCGTTCCTGCCCGGTATCGTGACCGTCTCCGCATCCCTCGCAGGTGCGCTCCAGACTCCCTCACCACTGATGTATATGTCATACGTCGAGGATGTCACTCCCCCAAATGTTATCGTATTCACCACGCAAGCCTCCTCTGCTTCGTTTCACGGATCAGAATGTCCTTGACCTCCAGCGCTATCGCCTTCGGGCTCTGTCCTTCAGCTCCGTAGACATTTATGGTGATATCGTTGTTGCCATTGGTGACTTTGTCGAGTCTCTTCCAGAATGGATCCAACGGCAGGATCGCTTCAGGACCGGCTTCACCAAGACCGAGAACCGGCTGTGTGGCGATACCTCCTTTGGCGTACCACTTGATGGACAGGTGCGGAATCTCACCTTTGATCAGGTCTCCGATCTTCCACCCTGCAGGCGAGATGCTGAAGTGCGGAAGCTTAACATGCGGAAGTGATACGTTGAACTTGAAGAAGCCCTTGATCTTTTCCGCCATACTCCTGAACGGAGCGATTATCCTATCGACAAAGCCCTTGACCTTGCCCAGTACAACTCCAATGGCACTCCCGATCCCTGACGCTATCGCCTTAAGCATCTGCATTCCTGCGTTCAGTCCAAGCGGCAACAGCTTCAGGAGGCCTCTGCCAATGGCGAGTATCACCCTGCCGAGTGCCGCCAGTATCTGTGGCAGATGTGCGATGAAGCCTTTGACCAGTCCGCTGATGAGCTTGATCCCGGCTGCAACTATTTTTGGATAGTTCGCCGCAATGAAGTTGACCAGCATCGTGATAAGTGTCGCCATATTGTTCAGGACATCCGGTATCTTGGCAATAATACCATTGCCGATGTTTGTCACGAGCTGAACACCTTTCTCGAGCCAGAATGGAAGCATCATTGTAAATGTGTCCATCGCCTGCGCCATTACCTCTAAAAGATTCTGTGGGATATACGATGCCACAGCCTGGATCCCGGCGCCTATCGCCTGAGGAAGGCTCTTCATGATGTTCACTATCGCCGGCAGAAGATTGCCGACAAGAAATGTAACTGCAGCGTCCACGAGATTCTTCATGGCTGGTCCAACGTCCTGACCTAATGCCAGGTTACCCATGAAGTCGGTGAACGCAGCCTTCATACTGTTGAACGATCCGGATATGGTCTTGCTCGCCTCTTCAGCGGTAGTACCGGTAATGTCCAGTTCGCCCTGAATGACGTGGATGGCTTCATAGACGTCGTTCAGATTAGACATGTCATATTCCTGGCCGCTTATCTTCCCTGCGTCGTCAAGAAGCCTCTGCATCTCTTCCTTAGTGCCGCCGTACCCGAGCTTCAGGTTGTCCAGCATCGTGTAGTTCTGCTTGGCAAAGCCCTGATAGGCATTCTGTATGCTCTCGATACTGGTGCCCATCTTGTTGGCATTGTCGGACATGTCCACAATAGCCATGTCTGCGGATTTCGCCGCCTGGACTGTGTCTCCGTCAAGAGACTTGATGAGGCTCGCAGAGAACGACGTTACATTCTCCATGTACTGGTTGGCGCTCATACCGGCCGTCTCATAGGCTCGCTTTGCGTTCTTGATTACTGTGTCCGCAGAATCTTTGAACAGAGTCTCGATACCACCCATAGACTGCTGAAGCGCCGCTCCCTCACCGATGGCCTTCTTGATGCCCATGACAACCGTGGTCCCGATGGCGGCTCCGGCAATGATGCCTTTCAGCTTACTGACTATGCCAGTACCGGCTGCCGTTCCCGCAGATGAGCCTTCGGATCCAAGCTGTTTCGTCAGCACACCCTTGAAGCCCTCTGACTTCGGAACGATATTTACATAAGCGGTTCCTATATCGCTCATATTTTTACCTCTTATTTATCCTCGCCCATGCCGCCTTGAACTCTTCAGGTGTCCTGTACGACAAAGGCTTGTCCTTCTTTTCATGCTCAACAATGAACTCATTGAGCAGTGGCTCCGGCGCCTCGCCCTTCCTGCTGAATACCTGCATGAGGACGTCATACACCTTGACCAGCATAATTGTCTCAGGTGTGGCCTTTATGCCTTCCCTGATCATACCGATTCTCGAATCTGCCCTTAGACCGACAGCGAGAGTGCCGAGAAGACGTCCCGGCACCCTTCTGTAGTCCAGTATGTGATAATACTCCGCAAGATCACAGATCAGCTCAGTCTTGTGATGAGCGAGCATGTCGGCAAGGGCTATCAGTTTTTTGATTCGCCCCCGAGCTGTTCCATCAGTTCTTTGACACAGTTCATGGCCGCCTCGATCGGGACTCTTCCGTCCTCTTCCTGAAGCATCTTGTACAGCGCCTTCTTCTGGTCCTTGCCAAGAAGCATGGTGCATACCCTCGACGCCGCAAGAGGATCTCCGTCGTCCGCTTCCGCAAGAGCGTCCAGAAACCTCATGTCATCGAACTTGGTTTCGTCTATCTCGTACTTGAATCCGTTTGATAATTCCCCTGTCTTCATTCTCATTCACCTCTCTTATTCTGAAGCCGCTTCCTTGAAGTACTCGTAGTGGTTCACACCGTCTGTGTCAGGCATGCAGGTGAGAGTGATCTCATAGCCTACTGCCTCGTTATCCGCATAGACAATGTCACCGACTTCGGTGATCTTCGCGTTAGGAATAACGATTCTCTTCGCTGTGTTGTTCCTCAGAGTCATGTCGATGACCCAGACGTTGGCTTCTGCTTCTTCAGCAGTAGCTTCGACTTTGAAGCCCTCTGAAGTCGTGGCAACATTTCCGGAGCCATATACAGCCTTGAGCACGTCCTCGTTCAGAGCCTCGATGAGCTTGACCTTGAACGTGTCATCCTTCGAGTTCTGCACTGTCAGGACCACGTCGCCGCCCCATGCTCTCAGGACTTCCGTCTCCGGGCTGTTGGTATTCGTGATGCCGTCTTCTGAAGCATAGCCGAGTTCTGTGAAGCTCGACAGTGAATCTGTGGTATCATCAGGAAGAGTTGTGCCTATCGGAGCGTAGTAAATAGCGCCGCTGATATTAGGCTTGCCCGCTGTTACGTTTAATACGTCAGCCATTTGTTTCCTCCTCGTAATAAGTCAAAATAAATACGGCCTGATAGCGGTATGCCTTCAGAGCCGTACTTGTGTAGTTGTAATCCGAACTGAGCCTGCAGGAACTGATACACGGAAGATCGGTTATGAACTCCATGTTCGCCTTCACTTCCTCGTTCAATGCCGCAGCCTCATAAAGTGTCTGAGCCCAGGACTGGATCGCTATGGTAGCGGAGGCCAGGTGGTTCTCCAGCGAGGATCCTGTCTTCTCGATCACGAGATAAGGCCTCGCAGGTTCCACCTCGGGACGCTCCGCATAGCAAGGCACATCCGTAGTGCTCAGATAGTCAATTACCGTTGCTTCAATCATGTGTCTCACCCTTTCATATTCAGCCCTGAGCTTCCAACCGCTTTGAGCAAAGTGTTGTGCAGGTAATTATCAAGGCCTGACTCTTTGTCGCTCGGGTACACAGTACATATCGCCGTGTAGCTGGCAAGGTGTGTGTCTGTCGCATATCCTGCACCTGCGGTCGTAGCCACAGCCGTGCCTGCCCGCTGTACTGCGTCCTGCATCCCCGCTGACTTAAAGAGCTCGATCACGCCTTTTCTGTTCCATACAAAATCTGCTTTACTCATAGCGTTCCACCGTTACTTTTTTGTTCCATGCAAGCGGGATATCGCACTCGATGCCTTCCAGCGGAATACCGAACACGTGCCAATCCTCTCCGAAGAAAGAAACGCGGCAGTCCTTCCAGTCGTGGGTATCGCCCTTTGGAATCGCCATCGTGTAGACGGCTTTCTTCCCGTAGAGGTTGGTTGCGTCCAGGATCTCCTGTGCTGATGCCGGAGCGACCAGTACGTTGTCTACCGTTGTTGCCACCTCTGTGACTGTCGGATGATTGAATCCGTCCGCAGTACCATACGTTCTCTCGTACAGTGTTACTGTGATACCTTTGATCATCTGCAACACCACCCTGTCAGATCTTCCGTTGGACTGTGGGATCCAATAACGTTCCCCACACCAAGCATGTGTTTCTCGACCTTTGAGATGTAGAGCTCTCCGACTGATCCGGATGAACCTATCGTCCAGCTCTGTGAATAGCCGAGCGCCGACATACTTCCCTGTGTGGAACCGATAGGAACCGACGCAGAAGAGTCGCCAGCACCGAGTGCTCTTATGACCATGCGACAGGACACTATTCTCTTTGCGTCACTACTCGCACTCTCCTTGTAAGAATCTATCAGGACCGCCGCATCATCCAAGAGATTACTGCAGATGCTCTGCTGTGATTCCGTCAGGGTGTAGTCGAGTCTCGCTTGCACGTCGTCTACTGTTGCGTATGCCATAATTTGTCTCCCTTAATAATCAGGGACGGCCTTTCGACCGCCCCGTACTTCCTTTGGCATTTACTGCCTGTTTGTGGTGATGTTAATTGTCATCGTATGACGGATAACCCTCTTCGCTGTCACATATAAATGTCATTTGTGAAGCGCTTGGAGCTGAAGGCATACCTGATATAAACACGGCATAATACTGTCCGCCCTGTTCCATACACAACGTTAATATTTGCACCTGTGTTCCTGTTGGCATTGTCATTCTTGCAAATACAACAGCACCATTATCAAGAAATGCTTTCAACTCGCTCCATTTTTTGTCAAGTGTATAAACATTATCCTCAACTGTTACTGATGCAATTACCGCTCCGCCACCGCCTGCATTAGCGATACCGTTCTCCATATTATTCAGCTTTGCCGCTGTTATAACATCACCTTTTGCCCACGTGTTTTTGTCGTAACTCATCTAATCACCCCGCTTCCGCTTCGTCTACGAGAGCACTGTCGACGAGGTTATTACTCGCTGGCGCTGGGTGTGGCAACGAGCAGGTTGAAGCAATCTGTATCTGCTCTGAATCCGACTTCGATCTCTGCCCTTACAGCAAACATGTTCTGCTGGAAGAGGTTGATCATTGTCTCAGCTCCGGACTCACCAGTTACGAGTGAAGCGTCCGATGAGTAGTCGAGCTTGACTCCCTCAACTGAGCCCCAAACGGCCTGTGTCCAGTCGCCTGCGATACCAACAACGTCTTCGTCAGTATCAACGCATCCCTTAGAAATAACTACTGGTGCGCCAAGAATCTGAGGCATAGCACCTTCAGCTGCACTGTTGATGAACAGTGGTCTGCCGTTCTCGTCGCAAGCAGCAAGCAGGGTTCCTCTTCCCTGTGGTGAAAGTGCAAATCCATTCAGCATTCCGCCGTTCTCTGCGATGTCTGCATCTGCAGCGCAAAGTCCAGCATAAGCAGCTGTCCCGATCTCCTGTGTCTGGCAGGAAGCGAGGTTATCAAAGTTCGAACCTGGCTTTGCGATGGCACCGATTACGGTAGCGTCGAACTGCTTAGCAAGTGCAAGCGGAAGTCTCTGTACGAGCTGTTCATAAAGAGCATCATAGTCTCTCGCAAACTCGTTTGAGAATGGTACGATAACTGCGAGCTTATAAGCGCTCATGACCTTCTTTGTCAGACCAGGTGTCTTGACAGGCTTAACTCCTGTCTCGCTTACCCACTCTGCCGCTGGGTCTGATGTGATTACTGGGATTTCAGCTCCTTTTCCAGGAAGAGTGATCTGACGAGCAAGTCTCATGATAGCGGACTGCTCCTGCGTCTTCTGGAGGATAGCAGCTGACAGTTCCGGTGTGACACCGATGTTTGTTCTGTTGATTTCTACTCCTGTAGCCATGATAATATCTCCTTATCTTTGTGATTCCATCCACTCTCGGAATGAATCCTTAGCGGACTTTTTTGTCGGTGGCAATGTCTCACCACCATCTTTTACTTGTGGATAGCCCTGCTGGCTCTTGAATGCCAGAATTGCATCTGCCTGTGCAGTGCATTCATCTTCTGTGTCAGCAGTTAAAAGGTGCGCAGGTACGCCTTTAAGTTCCGCAACCTTGTCTCTTGTCTGCCTCACGGCTGCCTGTTTCTTCAGACCATCAAGTTCTGCCTGCAGTGCATCCCTTGACTCCGTGATCTTCTGTAGCTCCGACTTCGATGCCTCTTCAGCCTCGTCATACTTCTGGGCTTTCGCTTTCAGGTCATCATAGTCTCCAAACTTCTCCTTGACCTCGCTGATCCTGTCAGCGATGATCGCATTGAGCTCTGACTGCGTAAATGTCTTTTCTCCCTGTGTGTTTTCTTCTGCCATAACGTCCTCCTCTGGAGTAAATAACCTCGTTTCAGGCACGAGTTGCCAATAAAAAAGCACTTGCCCGAAGTGGTAAGCGCTTATCTATTCGTTTTCTTTACGTCTCGCGTATTCTGCCCGCTTTCGGGCGTTTATCTCATCTCGGTGCTTGGCGTCTATCTCTCGCTGCATTGCGTTCATCTTCTGATCAGGCGAGCCCGGCTCTGACTTGTACCACTTGTAGTACTTGTCCGGATCATATCCCTCGACGTCCGAACTGTCATCGAACCGGATAGCATATGTGCAGTCGCAGTTGTTATGTATGTGTTCCGCATGCCCGCCTTTGATGGACTTACTTGACGCATACTGCCAACCACGTGAAGCGAGCGTCAGACAGAATGCGCATGTCTCTCCGTGTGGAACCCACGCGAACTGGGCACCGTCTCTCAATGCGTTCTGAAGCGTCGTGTCCGCTCCCGCCTGCTTTACCAGTCTCGCTACCGCAGACGCCGTTACGTTTGGATCCGTTGAATACAGCATCGCACCTCGCACTGTGCTCGCCGTAGTGTTGTATGACGCTGTACTCGCCGGAACTGCCGCAGGAACCAATGCGCCCTGAAGCTCTGCGACCACGTCGTACATTTGAGCCGCTAACGCTGCGGACCCCTCGCCGTATTTGGTCGCTACCGCATACGAATAAGCAATGAGACGAGCAAGCCCGTCTTCGGTACTTACATCGTGAGTATTGATGTACTTTTTCACGAGGTCAGCCGCCGTATCGTTGAGCACCCGGAGCCGTCTTATGTAATTGTTCCAGACTCTATTCGATATTCTCATTTGCTATCTCGTCTATCAGCGCCATCCCACGAGCACGCTCTTCCTGTGCCTTTATCCTGCGGATGTCAGCCTGGTCGAAGCCTATCATCTCGAGGAACGTATCTGTCTCCGCGAACTCAGGACGGGCACTCGATATCTTTATCGCCGCATCTGCCGTCATAGCCACACTTGGCATTGCCGGGTTCTTGAAGTGAGCGATGACCGCTTTCTGATCGTCCGTCAGCCCATCAAGGTTCGTGTTGTTCATGATCGCTATCGCCATGAGCGCTATGTCACGGAGCGCATCACCATTGCCGGCATTGAGCTGTTCAGCCATGCACACCAGCGTCTGTGACTGTGCCAGTATCGCGTCACTGGATGTCGGATTCGCATCATTGACCACGCCTGTGTCGGTGACTGTCAGACCTGTCGCCGCGCTGAACTGTGTGGCAAGGATCCTGATCATTTCCGTATGCGGTCCAATGTTGCCCTGTGCGAGCTGTCCGAACGTCGGCTTCTCTCCTGTGTCCGGATTGTTCGTGGACGCGATTATGGATCCGACGTACTGTTTGAACTTCTGGTTGACAATCTGGTCGTACTGCTCGTCCGTGACACCCAGTATGTACTTCTGCGGCGCCGTTGCGAACTCAAGACCGATGGCAGCGTTTGCTATCGTCCTGACATATCCGTCTATCAGCCTTCTTACAGGCTCCTTGATACGCGAACGACCGAACGGCTTTGCAGATGTCGCGTTCCATACGATAGGCTCCATAAGCGGCCTGCCCATACCATGTCTGTGCTCTTCCGCAACCCATCCGTGTTCGGTAACTCTCAGGACCCATACAGCGTCATCCGTATACAGGTTCACCAGCGTCGGGATCTCATCCACTCCATCGCTCTTTGTATCAATGACGGCAAAACCACAGTAGATACGATTCAGCTCACCGCTCCATAATGCTGCAGCCGATCTCGGCGAGTGGAACCTGAGCTTGCATCCGATCTTATCGTCTGCCGACAGTGTCGCGAACGTGCAGCCGTACTTCAGCTCATCACGGCACGCTTTCATGTACTCGTACAGAAGGTTGTTCCCCTGCACGAACTGTTCCAGCTCTGTCGCCTCGTTACCGTCTGCGGACACATATCCGTCGAACATCGAACGCGCCGCCAGTACATCTACTGTCTTGGCACCCCATGCGCAACCAACTTCGAGCCCTCTCATTCCGTCCGGAAGTGCTATCCCGAGGTTGACGTCTCCGAGTGCTATATGGCCTTCGTAGTACTTGTCCTTCCTCGTGTTCGGGATCTCGTGCTTGTTGTACACCTGGATGAGCTTCTCAAGCATGGCCTTCTCAAGGTCGCCTAAACCTTCTACCTGTGCAGGTATAATTGAATAAATCATCTGTCTAATTCCTCTTGCAGTATTTTAGCTGCCTCTAAGTTATCAATGACTTCCCAACGGTCAACATCCGGATAGCGGGGATCGTACGGAAGTATCTCACATCCGAGCACCCTCGCCTCGATAGCCGTTCTGCCGACCGCATATATCTTTTTATATTCAGCCATTCTCCTGAGCAGTGCGTTTCTCGGCAACCCCTGCAGGTAGTCAATGTCTCTCGGCAAGCCTTTGCCCTTTGACCTGCGGCCTGCGAACGCCGTGTCCTTCGTCTTCTCGGTCCTGTACTGCTCGACCTCTGAAACATTGATCGAGAGAGGCACATATATCGCTCTCCCTAAATGCTCCACCTTCGGGACCGTTTCCGGAACTCCACATACAAGCACCAGGTCTTTGAACTGACTCAGCCACTCGTAATGTTCGGGGTTTTTATTATTGTGGATGAACACTATCATGTGATCACAGCCTGCGCCCTGCACGTTAATGGTCATCCAGTTATAATCTGTTTTTACGTTCGGGATGATACGATCCACTATCTCTATCGAGTAGTAGTACGCCCCGTTGTATCTGTTCGGGCCCATACTCGACCACATCCGCCTGTATATCACGTTGTTGTGGTCGATTATCATCCTATCCTCATCTTCCTGCTTGGATCCCGCTTCGACGTCTCGACTCCCCATAACGCAAGAGCCGCCGCTTCGATAGGAAGTGAACTGTCTCCGCCGAATGCCCAGCCTCCGCCAAGATCACGACGAACACTCGACACGGCACTCTCTCTCAATGTCTCCTGAGGCTTGTACCACGTCAGGGACTGCTCGTTCACCGCATTCACCATCGTGCTGACCGCCGCAAGCATGTCCTTTGCGCCCGGCCTGATCACCGAGTCCTTCATGCGCCATATGTCATGTATACGGTCGATCAGGACATCAACGCCGTTTCTGCCGTCTATTACCACACAGGACGCTTTGTTGTATCTCGCGTTCAGGAAGTCCGACAACCAGCGTATGCCCTGACCTGTCGGCTTGATATCTATCAGCGTCACTCTGGACTTGCCTTCCGCAGGCTTCACCGCTCCACACAGGCAGACCGTTGAGCCGTCTGCGCTGAACTTGATGCCGTATGCGGTCTTGCCTTCAGGCTTCGGTTCCTCACTGGCACATGCGTCCCATGCTTTCTCGTCCAGCGCTTTCACTTCTTCGTGAACCACCACAGGAGACCACCAGCCAAGACGCTCTCTCGCAAAGTCATCCGGAGCAAGCTGTTCCAATTCTGCCTCTATGGTCGACATCAGGATCCTACGACCTAAAGCCGGATTCGTTAGTGCCCATCGCTCTCGGTCAGCTATGTTACCAACCTCTTCAACAGAGAACTCCGTCCATGCCGTCTTTTCCGTCTTGCCTGCTATCGCGTTATCTCTTATGCTGCGGAACACCGTACCAGGCGCGGTCGGATCCGGAGGTGTGCCCAAGTATATGACCTGAGGATTAAGGCTCGCGGATATCGCCGGAATGAATGACGCCTGTGCATCATAGTCCAGCTCCTGAGCCTCATCAAAGATAAGCAGGTCACCGTGCTGTCCACGCCCGCCGTTCCTCGTCCTTGCAAGGAACTTTATCCGGGCGCCGCTCTTCAGTATGACCTGCTCTCTCCCTATCGCTGTCTTGATGTCCTTTACCCTCGGCTTCAGCTTCGGTGTCTCAAAGAACTCTGCTATCTCTTCAAAGGTTTCCGTTGCCGTCTTCTGCAGGTGGGCCGTGTATATGACTTCCTCGTTGTACAGGACCATCCCTGCCTCGGCCCGGGCTTCGACCAGTCCGCTCTTTCCGTTCTGGCGCGGTACCGATATGCCGCATGTACTGCATATCCACTTGCCGCCATCACCGAACGCGAGCCAGTCGCTCAGGCTCTCCAACTGCCACGGATCCAAATAGAACTTGCCAGCCCTCAGCACCCGCTCTGCTCGTATGCCGTCTGTTTCCTCATACGACGGAGCGATCCTGACGGACGGCACCTGGCTTCCCATCTTCCGACAGGAGCTTGTCGATTTCGTCATCCTTTACTTCCATACCTTTCATTCTCTCGATCTCACAGATCGTCTCTCTGTACTGCCTCGCCAACCCCGCTGCAGTCTTGTCGTCAGCCCCCTCTAACCGCCTCGCAAGATCCTCAGCAAGGGCTTCCAGTTTCTCTATGTATGTTCCTTCGTTCAGCATCAAAAATAACCTTCGTGTGTAAATCGACCGT
>Ga0310690_10002569_pt1 | contig 29250 bp, 24 predicted proteins | sample AusTroGonzalo_MG_2_FD_207661 | JGI IMG/M metagenome (GOLD analysis project Ga0310690, IMG submission 207661) | Bovine rumen microbial communities from tropical cattle in Woodstock, Queensland, Australia - Gonzalo_04 (v2) (version 2) | ecosystem: Host-associated > Mammals > Digestive system >...
CCAATAATTATATTGCCTGCGTTTTTTTGCCTTGCCTTGCTTTACAAAAACGGCTAAACGCAATAGAGCAATTAGGGCCCCTTGCCAACCCTACATTTGGAAAATTGTATCGCAGAAACAGACACAACGCCTAAAATTTTTCATTTTAGGCGTTGTGCGGGTTTACGAAAGAGAACAACAGGTTGTTAAATCACTATTTAATTTTGTAGAACTTGGCAATAATATCCCACGCCTCTTGCGCCGTTTCCACGAGCGTATACGCTTTGAGTTCTTCTTTTGAAATCACGCCGTAGCCCGCCAAGGCTTTGAGATTAAGCACGTCGTTCCAAAACTCTTTACCGACTAAAATTATCGGGATTTTTTTCTTCTTTCCGGTTTTAACGAGTGTCAAAAGTTCAAAAAGTTCGTCAAACGTGCCGTATCCGCCGGGGAACACCACGCACGCTCTGGAGCGGAGCACCAAGTGCAGTTTGCGGATGGCGAAATAGTGGAATAAAAACGCCAAATCGCGCGTGATATAGGGGTTGGGTTTTTGCTCGTGCGGCAGCGTAATATTCATGCCGATACTGCGCCCGCCCGTTTCAAATGCGCCGCGGTTGGCCGCTTCCATCAGGCCGGGCCCGCCGCCGGTAACGATAGAAAAGCGTTTGCCGGCTTTTTTGATAACGAGTTGACCGAATTTGCGCGCTTCGTCGTAGTATTTGCTCAAACGCGCAAGGCCTTTTAAGTCTTCCAAACGGGCTTTGAGTTTTTTATCTTGAGGATGTTTTTTAAGTTCCGCCTCGGCGCTTTTAATTAAAGCGGCGGCTTCTTTGCTTTCGCGCACGCGCGCACTGCCGAAGCAGACAATCGTTTCTTTCACGTCAAAGTGGCGCAGGTACACTTCCGGTTTTAAGGTTTCCAGTTCCATACGCACCGGCCGCATAATATCGTGCTTTAAGAGTTTAATATCCTCGTACGCTTTAATATACGAGTGGGGGTGCTGGCTGGACGGAATCGGATTTTTAGGTTGTTTTTTCATAATAACCTCACTTTTTGAGCCATTGTTTGATATGACTGACAATTTCGGCGGTACTGATGCCGACCTTGTCGTAGAGTTGTGCGACTTTTCCATGTTCTACAAATTCGTCGCCGATACCCAAGCGCAAGAGTTTGAAATCGGCTTGTTTATCGGTTAAATATTCGGCTACGGCTGCTCCGAACCCGCCCGCCAAAACGCCGTCTTCCACACTGACAAGGCGCGGGCACGTTTTAAGCGCGTTATCAATCAGTTCGGTGTCTAAAGGCTTTACAAAGCGCATATCGGCCACCGCCGCGCTAATGCCCTGTTTTTCAAGTTCTTGAGCGGCTTCTAACGCGGGATGTACGCGGTTGCCGATGGCCAAAATAGTAACGTCTTTACCGGCTTTGAGCAGACGCCCTTTGCCCACCGGCAAGGTTTTGGGCTCGGGGTCCATGGTTACGCCAAATCCCGCTCCGCGCGGATAGCGCAATACAAAGGGGGCATTGGCGTCAAAAGCAGTTTTGAGTAAATGTTGCAGTTCGTTTTCGTCTGCGGGTGCGGCCATAATCAGGCGCGGGATATTACGCAAAAAACTCATATCAAAGGCGCCATGGTGCGTGGGGCCGTCTTCACCCACAAGGCCGCCGCGGTCTAGGGCAAAAACGACAGGTAAATTTTGCAAACAGATATCGTGTAAAATCTGATCATAGCAACGCTGGGCAAAGGTGGAATAGAGTGCGACAATGGGCCTTACGCCGCCCGCAGCAAGACCGGCCGCAAACGTGGCCGCGTGTTCTTCGGCGATACCCACGTCAAAATAGCGCGCGGGAAAGCGGTCACGGAAGGCATCTAAACCGGTGCCCTCGGGCATAGCGGCGGTAATGGCGGTAATGGCGGGGTTTTCTTCGGCCAGTTTCACCAGCGTCTTGGAAAACGCTTTCGTAAACGAAATCGCGCCCGATTTACCCAGTGAATCGCCCGTTTCCACGTCAAAGAGTCCTACCCCGTGGAATTTGGTGGGGTTCTTTTCGGCGGGCTCGTAGCCTTTGCCTTTTTTGGTAACGGCGTGCAAAAGTACCGGCCCTTTGATGTCTTTAATCGTTTCCAATACTTCTAAAAGCGCGTTGATATCGTTGCCGTCAACGGGGCCGAAATAGCGGAAACCCATTTCTTCAAACAGCGTTCCCGGAAATAAAATAGCGCGCGCGCGTTTGGCAAGTTTGGCCGCGTTATTGCCGAACTCATCAAAACGCTTTAGGAAATTGGTGGCTTTTTCTTCGGCCAGTTGTACGTATTTGGCGGCAAGCAGTTTGGTAAGCGCCTTACCTAAAGCCCCTACGCGTTGGGAAATAAACATCTGGTTATCGTTTAGGATAACCAGTAAATCCGAGCGCAAAATGCCCGCGTTTTGCATGGCTTCATAGGCCATACCGCCCGTCATACAGCCGTCGCCGACGAGCGCAATTACTTTGTGGTGTTCTTTGCGTTGGTCGCGCGCGATGGCAAGCCCCAAAGCCGACGATACCGCCGTGGACGCGTGCCCCACGCCGAATGCGTCGCAGATGCTTTCACTGCGTTTGGGAAATCCGCTGGGGCCCCCTTGGGTGCGGATAGCGGAAAATTTCTTTTGGCGGCCGGTTAAGAGTTTATGGGCGTAGGCTTGGTGGCCGGTATCAAAAACGATTTTATCTTCGGGCGTATTAAACACGTAATGCAGTGCGGTAATCAGTTCCACCGCCCCTAAACTGGACCCCAAATGTCCGCCGTTTTTACTGGCGGTTTTGATAATGGTTTCGCGCAGTTCTTGGCAGAGTTCGGGCAAGAGTTCGCGCTTGATTAAGCGTAAATCTTTCGGGTTTTGAATACTGGGCAATACGTTCATAAGACCCCCTTAATAGGTGCGTGTTTTGAAAAATTCCGCCATGGCGTAAAGCGGCCAGAGATTTTTCTTTTTCACGTCTTTTAATTTGTCTAGCGATTTTTGCGCGTTGGCAATAAGCAGTTGGGCGTGTTTGCGGCTACCCTCTAAACCGAATAAACTGACAAAAGTAAGTTTGCCGTGTTCTTCGTCGCTGTTGGATTTGCCGAGTTGCTTGGCGGTGGCGGTAACGTCTAAAATATCGTCCACGATTTGGAACACCAGCCCGATACAATTAGCATAAGTTTTAATATGTTTTAAGTTCGCGCCTTTGGCTCCGGCCAACAGCGCACCCGTTTCCACACTGCCGCGGATAAGCGCGCCCGTTTTATTGGCGTGGATATATTCCAGTACGGCTTGCGGGGTGGTTTCGGCGGTGTGCGGGGGGAGTAAAAAGTAGCGCAAGGACTTATCGGCAAGCGGTTTAGATGTTTGGCGCAGTTTATCTGCGCGCATACTGCGCGCTTCTTGCGTGCCCATACCCTCGGCATACACGTCGGCCACTTGGCCGCCCACCATGCCGGAAGCCCCCACGCAGTTGGCAAAATTTTGCAAGGCTTTTAGCGTATTTTCCGCGCCGATACTTTTTACTTTGCCGTTTTGGGCAAACACTTCAAACACGTACGTTAAAAGCGCGTCGCCCGCGAGCAAGGCCAAATCTTCCCCAAATACTTTGTGATTGGTGGGTTTACCGCGGCGCAAATCGTCGTTATCCATAGACGGCAAATCGTCGTGGATAAGCGAGTAGGTGTGCAACATTTCGGCGGCGCATGCGGCGGGCATCACATCAGCCGCTTTCTTGCCGAACGCCTCGGCGGCGGCCATTACTAAAATCGGGCGCACGCGTTTGCCGCCCGCCTGTAAGGAGTAGTCCATTGCGTCGGTCAAAATTTTCGGCGCGTTTTCTATTTTGGAAATATATTTAGATAAGTTTTTTTCTACAAGTTTGGCACGTTCTTTTAAGTAAGCGTTAAAATCCGGCATAAAAACCTCTTAAGGTGTAGTTTCTTTTATTATACCTTATTAGGGAATTATAATATAGAGCGTACTTATCCGCCCGTTTTCTTGCAGTTGCCCGTGTGCGGTGCCCTGAAGTTTGCGGGCTTGTTCTTTCCGTCTTTCATGTTGTTTCAAATTTTCGGTTCTGTTGTAGGTCCCTTGCGCCTGATGTGTTTTGTTATCCCATTGTCTAACGCTATCTTCAACGACTAATTTGTAGATGAGCACGTCAAGCACTTTGTCCGCGGGCATATCCAGCAACGCTTTGAGCCCGTAATGCGCACTGCCCGCATACACAATAATGACGTCGTAATACGGGGCCACTGCGCGGATATACCGGTCCCACTGGGTGTTGCGCTGGTGCACGCCGTAATAGGATGAGCGGAAGCGGTTGTAGGCATCTTGGTGCACCTCGGGCGTATCGCCCGCGTAAGGGATGGAAACATTACCCACCTTGAAAAAAGAATATAACCACGACGTATCAATTAAATAGTCGTCCATCGTCATAATATCCACGCCTAAACTACTGACCTGTTCCCAGAAATTTTCGTAGTTCGTGGCAGATTTCATTTCGGATGGCATTTTTTCGCCCGCAAAGCGCACTGCGGGCTGGTTGTAAGCGGTTTTATTTAAGAGGGGAGATTGGTTAAAGGGGAAGTTATCACACCAGATCAGTTGTTCGGGCGAAAATAAAATACGTTTGCCGGGGTTGGCTTTTTGCACTTCTTTGATGATGTTGAGCGCACTGTCCATAATTTCCGGCACGGAGTGCCCGCCTTCTTCCCACATATAAATAACTTGTCTGCCGCGCAACATAGCGGGGTAATCGGGGGTGGCTACCCAACGGACGTTGTTATCCAGCGCGTCATAGAGTTTGTGGCGCTCCGCCATCGCGTCGTTATATTCTTTTTGATAATAAGCATTAAGTTGGGCGAGCCATGTTTCGGTGCGCCGCATAGCGTCGTCGGTTTGCGCTAAAATCTCATCTGCGCGCGCTTTGCCAACGCCTTTTTCAAAGGACGCTGAATCGTCATATTTACCCACCAGCGGGGCATTGTTAAGCAGTGCGGGGAAATAGGCTTTTATAAGACGGGCGCGGGGCACCATTTGCTGTTGTTGCACTTCGGCAAGCGCGGCAAGCACGGCTTTTTTATTTACGCGCGCGTTTTGGGCGTGCAACAGGGCCGCCGCAAAGAAAACAAAAATTAAAAGTAAAATGCGTTTGTGCATATACTTCTAGTGTAGGGGATTTTTAAGCGTAATTCAAGTGTTTTAAGGGGAAATTTTGCGGGGCGAACTTACTTGACGGGCGGAAGTGCGCCTTTATCCGCGTAGTAAAAATATTTCTTAAAGATTAACTCTAATTCTAACGGGCGGTCCGTCATAATGGGGAACACCGCCGAGTAACCTTTATTATATAAGATTTGGGTATCGTACGAAATCCCCGCCGTATGCGCGATAACGGGCGTTTGGTCGTTATTACGACGCAAAGTAAGCACGAGTTTATCAAAGGTATTGTCCAACCCGCGGTCGCTGATAATCAGTTGATACGGGGTCTTTTGATGCACTTGCATAAAAGCGGCGGTATTTTCAAAAACGTCCACTTGCCACGCGTCGGGCAAAAAGCCGTTTTGACGGGCGGTGCGGAAGAAATTAAACACCTCTTTATCGTCGTGCACGACAGCCAAGCGCACCCGCTCGGGCAAGGCAAAAGCGTCAATGCCCAACACGTCTTCTTCGGGTACTTCGCTAAGCGGGCTTAAATTAAAGGCTTCCGCGCGATAGGCAAATGCGGGCTTTACGACTTCTTCAAAAAACGGCATACGCATCACCGCGGCGCTATAGTATTTAAGGTTAGATTCCATGGTTTTTATGGCAGACGCCGCCGGAAATTGTTTGGTAAAACGGGCCATTTTAGGGGAAAGGGAACTGATAAGGCGGTTGATTTCTTCTAGGGCGTACAGGTCTCGCCGGCCGTGTAAAAAATCACGCACGGCGGTGGCCATTTTATCGTTTAATTCCTGCATTTCCCCGACGAAAGATTGATACTCCGCTTCGCTTGCGGGGCCGTAAACCGGATCGTTGACGATATCGTAAGAAGATATGCCTTCGGCAAGTTTATTGTAAACGCGCTTATAAAAGGCCAAAAGGTTTGCGTCGTATTCGGTAATAATGCCCAGCGTGCCGTAAGGGTTATAGGACGACGGATAGCCGTCGTAATAATCGCGCACCGAAAAAGGGTACGCGGCGGTCGCTTTGAGGGCGTCGGCCGCGGTGGCTTGGTATAAAGCGTCTTGCGTGGCTTTTTTAACGCTTTGCTCTAGGGTTTCTTTAAGGGCAGTGTCCGTCACACCCTTTAGGCCCGCTTTCGCAAGCGGCCCTTGAGCGTGTGCGGCGCAAACAAAACCCGTTAAAAAGCCAAAAATTATTAGTTTTTTAAGCATAATCTACCCTTATCCTATATATTGTAATAATAATCCTGCGGTTATACAAGGGCCAAAAGACCTAATTTGTATATGGGCCTTAATGACCCTTTGGCGCAGTTAAAAAAAGACCCCGCGTTTCGGGCGGGGTGTGTGTTAAGGTAAGTGAAAGTCCAACGGGGGTAATTTGTTTTGTTTGACCCGTTGCAAATAATCGCGCAGGGCAAGTGCGGCAATTTCGGGGGTAACTTCGCGCGACGCGGGGAAATGGGCGGAGTATCCCTCGTTATATAATTGTTTTACCTGATCGGGATAAAGGCGCATTTTGGAGTTAAAAATAATAGGGGTTTGGTCCACTTTGCCCGAAAGCAAGCCTTTGCGTAATTGTTTTACAATCATATCCCCGCTGCCGCCCGGTACGAAATAATCGGTAAAAATCATATTAAAGGGGGTTTGCTTGTGCGCGGCCAGAAAATCGGTTACGTTGGTAAAATAAACAATATCGTAGAAAGCGGGTATATAGCCTAAATCTTTGGCGTCGCTAAAGGCATAGAACATATCGCTCTCGTCATTGACGACAGCAATAGACACTTTATCTGTGCCGGCGGGCAAATCCACATGGAGTTGCTTTTGTAAGACGGGCACAAAGCGGGCCTTTTGCGCGGGCGCAAGGGCCGATTCCATTTCAAACATAGTGGGTTTGAAGGTGTTGTTTATCAAACTGCTTTGCAGGGAAAAAGCGTGAAAATCGTAAGGCAACGGGTTTTGCCAAGGAAACTCTTTAATCGGCTCGCGGTTCACCACGCTCTTAAACAGCGCAATATTCTGTTGGGTGGTGGTGATGCCCTTGGCTAAAAAGGAAAGGCGGCGTTGCACAGCGTCCATTTTGATATTAAGGGCGGTGGCCTGATCTAATAATTCATGCGTTTCTTGCGAGAGAATTTGTTTGTTGCGCAGTTTGTTTTGGGCATATTGTTTCATACGCCAACTGATATCGCGCATTTGTTCGGTAAGGCCGGCATATTCTTCGCGCAGTTGCTCGGGCAGATAAAAGGGAGCCTCGGTAACATCTTTGGCGGAAATTTCAACGTCTATTTCTTCGGCCGCTTTTTTGTAAAGGCTTATAACGTCCCGATTGGGATAGGCTGCGCCGAGCGTATAATTTTTAGGGGTAATAACGTCGGGAATATTTAGGGCGGCACCGGTGATGGCAACGCGGGTAACGTCGCGCACGGCCTGCTGTGCGATGACTTTATCAACGGCCTCTTGCACCGCACTGCGGGTCAGCGTGGCTTTGGCGGCGCCTTTAGCCAACGATCCTTGCGCCTGCACTCCCGAAGGCAACAGAATAAAAACGGCCAATAAAAAAGTTAAATTTTTCATTATACGTTTCCGCTTAAATGATATCATATATATTTTAGTAATAAATAAACTTCATGCACAAGGGTCAAAAGACCTAGACGCTTCTGGGCCCTACCCGTTTTAAGCCCGTTATTTTATGCAAAAAAAGCCCCGCATAAAATGCGGGGCGGGATAAAACCTTATTTAACTTTTAAGTGCATGAAGAAATCACGCAAGCAGAACGGAATCGTGTAAGGTTCAAAGTTATCGCCGGCAGGCATAAAGGCGGAGTAGCCTTGCTCATACACTTTGGGTAAGTTGGCGTATCCCACGTCCCCTTGGTTATTAAGAATTATCGGCACGTCGTCGCCCGCTTCACGCAAAGATTGTACGACCATATCCCCACCGCCGCCGGGGAAAATCCAATCGGTAATGACGAGGTCATAGCGGTTGTTTCTATGGGCTTGCAAGAAGGAAGATACATCTTTGTAATAATCTAATTGGTATCCTTCGGGATAGTAGCCCATACGGACCCCTTCTTGGTAAATGCCCAGTGTGCTTTCGGAGTCGTTGAGCACGGCAATACGCAAGTTGGGCGGCATTTGCGCATGAACTTGTTTCAAAATTTCCTTTTGCTTGGCAGGGTTAACCGTTTCCAAGAAAGTATATTCGGTCGGCGCGAAAGTGCCTCTGGAAGTGCTTTGCTTGAGATGAAATTTAGAGAATTCATAAGGCATAGGTTGTTGCCAGTCAAACTCCACAAGCGGCTTGCCTTGGGTGGCGGCCGCATATAAGTCAATATTGTGGCGGGTTTGTTTAATGGCGGAAGCGGGGGTATATAATTTTTGTTGAATTTGAGTCATCTGCGCTTCCACGTCCGAAACCTTCCGGCTGAGTTCGCCCCGTTCGGCCTCGCTGATTTGTTCCCCGCGCAATAAACGGCGTACGTGGTAAGCCATTTTTTCGTTTAACGCTTGCATTTCGCCGAAAACTTCTAAATATTCGTTGCGCACATCTTCGGAAATTTCCATGCCGTATCGGGCAATATCGGCCGAAGATAAATCTTGCGAAATTTCCGCATAGGCTTTCTTATAATATTCGCGCATACGGGCATCGGGATAATTCGGCTCATATAAAGATTTATTGGGTATAATGTCTTTGGGGTCGCGGGCTTCTTCTACGGCTTGGAGTAAGGTAGGGTCCACCTTGATTTCAACGGGCTCTATTTCTTCCGCGACGCGTTTGTCCCAGTTTTGCACACCGACTTGTAAGCGGTACTCGTCCCATGCTCCAAAAATACTGGCTTGGCCGGAATCGTATTCCAAAATTGCGCGGTGGTCAAAACTGCCGGCCTCCGCATAAGAAATGGAAGGAAGTCCGTCTTCGCCGTTGATGCTGACTTTCCCGTTAATGTATGCATGAGAGGTGGTTTTTTCGGTGGAATTGGGAATGACTATGCGCGGGGCAGTACTTCTCGCGACGGATCTACCGGCATCCGTAGCGGCCGTTTGTGTCGTTGCTTTACCGGCATCTATTCCCATATCCTTTAGGGAATTTTCCGCCACACTTTTACCGGTTGCTTTAACCGCACCTTGGGTACCGGCTTTAGTGGCGGCGCTTACCTGCTCCTTAAGCGCATTTTTGATAACGGCCTCTTTGGCTCCGCTTTGAGCAACGGCCTTGATAACTGCTCTCTTCCCTTGGGCGTGCGTGAGTACGGGAAGTAAAACTAAAACGGCAAGTAAAATACTTGTTTTTTTCATAAGTAAAACTCCTTAAAAATAGTCCTGCTTACCTATACTATAACACTATTACCGCGCAAAAACAAGGGCCAAAAGGCCTATTTTGGGGATAGGACCTTTTAGCACCTTTTTAACGGCTTTCTAACGGCCTGTCGCGCTTTTTGCAAAACGGCTGTCGCGCGCTAACATAACCCCGCACTGCGCCGAGATAAACTCGGCTCTGTTTGCGGACTCTGGGCAACAATTTCCTAAAATCTGCTATCTTGCGCGTCCCTTGCCCTTGACGTACCATTAAGGTACGCCTATGCGGGCAACTAGCCCGCGCAATATAGAGCGATTTTAGAAAATCAGCCTAGCAAGCGCAAAGTTGCACTTGTTTCTAACGGCTGTCGCGCGCTAACATAACCCCGCACTGCGCCGAAACGTAAAGATAAAATAAAGGATCATTCCGTACTTGATACGGAATCTTCCACGCACTGCCGTTAAGTCGTTACGATATACAACAACGGCAAACAACAAACAACTTCAACGTGGAAGATCCAACAAGGGTTGACTGAAGATTTTTTTAACAACCTTATGCGCTATTTCTTTTTGGTTTTTTGTGCGGGGGAAACTTTCTGGCGCGGGTGCTTTTTGCGAAAATCTTTTACCGCGCTCAACTCAGGCAGTAAGTATTTACCCGTATAAGACGTTTTGCATTTTGCCACTTCTTCGGGCGTGCCCGCGCAAACGATATTGCCGCCTTTGTCGCCGCCCTCGGGGCCCAAATCAATCAGCCAGTCGGCGGTTTTAATGACATCTAAATTGTGCTCAATAATCAGCACCGTGTTGCCGCGGTCCGCCAAGTCGTGCAAGACGCGCAGGAGTTTATCAATATCGGCAAAGTGCAGGCCGGTGGTGGGTTCGTCCAAAATATATAAGGTATTGCCGGTACCTTTGCGGGAAAGTTCGTCGGCCAGTTTCACGCGCTGGGCCTCTCCGCCCGAGAGTGTGGTGGCGGATTGCCCGAGTTTAATGTACCCCAGTCCCACGTCGTTGAGCGTTTGCAAACAGCGTTTTATTTTAGGGATAGCGTCAAAAAATTCCAACGCTTGCGCGACGCTCATATCCAATACTTCGGAAATATTTTTGCCTTTGAATTTCACTTCCAAGGTGTCTTGATTAAAGCGTTTGCCGTCGCACTCCTCGCATTTGACATAAATATCGGGCAAAAATTGCATTTGAATTTTTAAGATGCCGTCGCCTTGGCACTTTTCGCACCGCCCGCCCTTGACGTTAAAGGAAAACCGCCCCGCTTTGTAGCCGCGGCGTTTGGCCTCGGGCATTTGCGCGAACAATTCGCGGATGTGTGAAAACACGCCCGTATAGGTAGCGGGGTTACTGCGCGGCGTTTTGCCGATCGGGCTTTGGTCCACGATAATCACTTTATCAATGTTATCCAAACCGGTGATTTTATCGTGCGCGCCGGCGGGATCTTTGGCGTTGTAGAATTTTTTGGCAAGTGCTTTGTATAAGATTTGGTGCACGAGCGTACTTTTACCGGAACCCGACACCCCCGTTACGCAGACTAATTTGCCCAGCGGAATTTTTACGTCAATATTTTTAAGGTTAAATTGGCGCGCACCGCAGATGGTTAAAAATTTCCCGTTGCCTTTTCGCAACGTTTCGCGCGGCAAAATCATATTTTGCCCGTTTAAGTAAGAAGCCGTCAGCGAGTTTTTATTTTTAAGAAAATTTTTGGTAGGCTCGCTGGCCACAATCTCGCCGCCCTTTTCGCCCGCCGCGGGGCCGAGTTCCACGACGTAATCGGACGCTAAAATCGTGTCCTTGTCGTGCTCTACGATAATGAGCGTATTGTCCAAATCGCGCAAGTTTTTAAGCGTTTGAATTAAGCGGTCGTTATCGCGCGAGTGCAAGCCGATTGTCGGCTCGTCCAATACATACAAAACGCCCGTTAAGCCCGAGCCGATTTGCGTAGCCAAGTGGATACGTTGCGCCTCGCCGCCCGATAGCGTTTGGCTCTTGCGGTTTAAGGTCAAGTAGGAAAGTCCCACGCTGTTCAAAAAATCCAAGCGCGCGCGAATTTCTTTAAGCACGTCTTTGGCAATCTTTTTTTCTTTGTCGGTCAGGGTAATCTGCTCAAAAAAGGCTTTGGCGGCTGACACTTGCATTTGGGTAATATCGTCAATGTTTTTGCCGTCCACCTTAACGGCTAACGCTTCGGGTTTGAGCCGTTTGCCGCCGCACGTGGGGCAGGTGATTTCCTGCATGAAACGGGTGGTTACTTCTTCTTTGACAAAATCGCTTTCGCTCTCTGCTACGCGCCGTTTTAAGTTGGTAATTACGCCCTCAAATTCCTGTTCGCCGCCCGATATAATGGAAGTATAACTGGCGTCGCTGCTGCCGTACAAAAGTAAATCGCGCTGCGCCTTGGGGAGTTTGTGCCAAGGGGTTGTCATAGAGATATGTTGTTGGCGGCAGACTTGTTTTAAGATGTCGTAATAATACCCGCTCCAAGACGATTTCCAGCGGTGCGTGCGCGTGGTAACGGGGTTGTCCCATGCTTCAATGGCGCCCTCGTTAATGGAAAGGGTTTTATCGGGCACGACTAAATTTTCATCCACTTCAATTTTAACGCCGAGACCATTGCAATCGGGGCACGCGCCGTAGGGGGAGTTAAACGAAAACAACCGCGGCTCTAATTCGCTAAATCCGATTCCGCAATGCGCGCACGCGTTAGACTCGCTGTAAGTAAACTCCTGCGGGGTTTTGCCCTCTGTTTCCACGATATGCACAAGCCCTTTAGCATATTTTAAGGCGGTTTCCAAACTTTCCACCAAGCGTTCGCGCTCCAATTCTTCCACAAAAATTTCGTCGGTTACCAGTTCAATGGTGTGCTTTTTGTACCGCTCCAAAACGGGGATTTCTTCCAAAGAAATAATGTGTCCGTTGACGCGCGCTTTAACGTAGCCGTCTTTTTTGAATTTTTTGAAAAGTTCTTCGTAGGTGCCTTGGCGCCCTTGGATAACGGGGGCCAAAATATAAATGGTGCGCTCGTTAAATTTGCTTAAAATATCACGCGCGATACCTTGCACGCTCCACGTCTGCACTTCACGCCCGCATTGGGGGCAAAAGCGGTGCCCCACGCGCGCAAAAAGTAAACGCAGATAATCGTAAATTTCCGTTACCGTTGCGACCGTTGAGCGCGGGTTTTTGGAGGGGTTGCGCTGTTCAATGGAAATAGCGGGAGAAAGCCCTTCAATATGTTCCACGTCGGGCTTTTCCATCAGTTCCAAAAATTGGCGCGCATAGGCGGACATACTTTCTACGTAGCGCCGTTGCCCCTCGGCGTAAATCGTATCAAACGCGAGCGAACTTTTTCCCGAGCCGGAAAGCCCCGTTACCACCACCATTTTATCTTTGGGGATTTCTACGGAAATATTTTTTAAGTTGTGGCCTTTGGCGCCGATTACTTTTATAGATTTCATAATGCCTCAACGGATGAAAAACAGGTTTCGTACGGATAGAAATATTATATAATTTATTTAAGTTACCTTTGGAGCGTTGTTGTGAAAAAACCGCTTAAAGTTTTATTGTACATATTGGGAGCCGTCATTTCGCTGGGTATTTTGTTTGTGATGATTTACCAAGCGAAAGACAATTTCGTCAAAATTTGGCAGGAAGTCCAAACGAAATATTTATTTTTATCGGTTCTGTCCTCTGTGCTGATTTATGTGGCTATGGGGATGAGCCTCTACGAAGTACTGCGCATTATGGGCCGTCGTATCAGCAAAAGCGCGGCAATCGGTATTGCGTTGGTGTCCACGACCGTTAACTATATGATTTCTTCTTTGGGCGCGAGCGGGTTTGCCTTGCGCGCGCACCTGTTAAACCGCCGGCGCGTGCCGTTTGGGATGTGTGTAACGGCAAGTATCGTGATTACGGTGTTGCTCTATTTTGTGCTTGCGGTGATTATCTTGTTGGGCTCGGTCCTGATGCTTTTTAATTCGTCGGCTAATACGTTGCAACTGGTGGAAATTTTTGCGCTCATTATAGTGATGGGCGGGGCGTGCGTGGCGATTACCGCGTTCTTATTTAATAACAAATGGCGCAATAAATGGGTGCGGAAAATTTTTCTCGTGCTCAATAAAGTGCTTTTCCATTTGTTCGGTGCGCTCATTTCCAAAGGCCGCTACGATACCTTTGTGGACCAGTTAGACGAAGGTATCCGTTTAATCCACCAAAAGAAACGCAAACTTTTCGGCACGATTATTTATGTGTGCGCCGATTGGTTTTTTACGATTTTGGTGCTTTATTTCGCGTTCCGCGCGGTGGGGATTGCCATTGCGCCGGGCGTACTGGTGGCGGGGTTTGCTATCGGTATGGTGGCAACGCTGATTCCCATTTTACCCAGCGGGCTGGGGGCCATGGAACTGGCCATGACGGCGGTATTTTCCCAAATGGGCATTGATTGGGACGCCGCACTGATGGCCACGCTCATCTACCGCGTGGTGTATTACGTGTTGCCCGCCATAGTGAGCATTTTTATTTATTGGGGGCTGCAGTTATCGTCCTCGCCGTCAAAACCGCATAGAAAACGCAAAGAGAGGTTACATTATGAAAGAACGCATTAACGAACTCGTGCCGCAAACGCCGGCGAGTTGCTATATTCATAAATCGGCGGTGCTTATCGGCAAAGTAACGTTGGGGGAAAATGTATCGGTTTTCCCGTGTGCGGTGTTGCGCGGTGATATTGCGCCGATTTCCATTGGGGATAACTCCAATATTCAGGATAATGCGTGTATCCACGTCAATTACGACGCGCCTTGCGTGATCGGCTCGGGCGTGAGTGTGGGGCACGGGGCCGTGGTGCACGGCAGTCATATCGGCGACAATGTGCTGATCGGTATGAACGCGGTCGTGATGGAGAGCAAAATCGGCAAGAACTGCATTATCGGCGCGGGTGCGGTAGTTCCCGCCGGAAAAATCATTCCGGACGGGTCCTTGGTGTTGGGTGTTCCCGCCAAAGTGGTGCGCCCGTTAGATGATGACGAAGTCAATGCCATTATGAAAAACGCGCACGAATATACGGGTGCTATCCGTTTATATAAAGAACATTGTGAAGAATTATGAAAAAAATCGTTTTGATTGAAGATTCCAAAGTGCTCGGCACGGCCCTTACGGGTGCGCTTAAAGTGGAAGGGGTGGAAACCTTTTGGGCCGATAACGGCGTGAAAGGCGTGGCCCTTGCCAAACAGCAAAAGCCCGATTTGATTTTACTGGACTTAATGCTCCCCAAACTCAGCGGTTTTGACGTCTGCAAACTCTTAAAGAGCGACAACGCGACGTGGCGCATTCCCATAGTGATTATGTCCACCTTGTCGGACCCCGAATCGCGCGAGCGCGCTACCGCGGCGGGGGCAGACCATTTTATTCCCAAGCCGTACGATTTGACTTCCACACTGGCGGAAATTAAAAAAATTTTGAAAATATAGGAGTTTTGATATGGCTAAACCGGATACCGACGTACTAAACGATTTATTGGAAAATAATAAACCTTCCCAAGTGCTTGCGCTGCTTAAAAAAGTGCGCACCAAAGACGCCGCCTTGTATTTTTTAGAGGCGGAAGCACACCGCCAACTCGGCTCGTTTGAGACGGCCCTAAAAACCTATGCCAAAGGGCTAAATATTGCCGATGAAGCCGAAGTGCGTATGGATACGCTGCTCGCCATGTCGTCGTGTTACCGCACGCTCGGGCACTCGGCCGCCGCGTATGAACTGGCGCTGGAAACGTTGGAAATGGCGCAAGAGTTGGAATATGACGAATATAAAATCCGCGCCATGCAAGAGATGGGGATGTCCTTGCGCGCGTGGGGGAAGTTAGACGAAGCCTTGGAACTTTTAGACGCGGTGCTCGCCGCCTACGTGCAGTTAAAAGACTACGCAGGCCAAAGTTTTATCCATTGGGCCAAAGGGGGGATTTTCCGTCTTCAGGGTCATTTTGAAGAAGGTATCGCGCAATTCAAAAAAGCCGTCGCGCTCGCCAAAAAAGGTGGCGATAAGATTAGCGAAGCCTACGGCTATTGCGGGCTTGCGGGCATCAGCCGCATTTGCGGCAAAGTGGACGCGTGCGTGAGTAACTACAAACTCGCCGAGAAAATTTTTAAGAAAAGCGAAGACGCTTTCGGCAAAGCCTACACCAACTGCGGTATGGCCAACGGCTTGCGCCAACAAGGCAAATACGACGAAGCCTTGCGCCATTACAACGTGGCGGATAAGTTATATTCCGCTATCAATGATAAGGTAGATTTGGGTTTTGTCAAATGGGGCCGCGCGGACATTTTGCGCCGCAAAAACAAAATGCAAGAAGCGTTAAAAGACTTGCAAGAAGCCAAAGTGTTGTTTGACAATTCCGACGAAAAACGCGGGCAGATTTTAACCAAACTATCCTTGGCGCAAGTGCTCTATGCGCTGGGAAATACGCAAGAGGCGGAAGAACTCTACGCGGCGAGCGTGAAGCAGGCGAAAGCGGAAGGGTTACATACCTACCTAGAAAGTTATACTTGATTTGTTTTAACAACGTGTTGTTCTCTAACATAACCCAGCACTGCGCCGAAACGTAAAGATTTCGGCGCAGTTTGCTGACTACGGGCAACCCTATCTTGCGCGTGCCTTGCCACTCGTAATACCTAGCAGTATAACTTCGGGCAACTAGCCCGCGCAATATAGAGCGATTTTAGAAAATCAGCCTATCTTACACAAAGTCGCGCTTTAGTGTAACGGCTTTCGCGCTATAGCGATTTTACGCACAAGACTAAAAATGCTTATTTTTAGCCTTGTGTCTTTTCTGCGATACAATTTTCCAAATTCTGTTTATTTTGCGCCGACTTGCCACTCGTAGCACCTAGCAGTGCAACTTCGGGCAACTTATGGCGCAAACTAAAAGCGAATTTGAAAAATCATCTTCTCTAACACCGTGTCGCGCTTGTTTTTAACGGCTGTCGCGCTCGTACGATTTACGCACAAGACTAAAAATTCTCATTTTTAGTCTTGTGTCTTTTCTGCGATACAATTTTCCAAATTCTGTTTATTTTGCACCGACTTGCCACTTGCAGTACCTGCAGTACAGCGGCGGGCAACTTACGGTGCAAACTAAAAGCGAATTTGAAAAATCATCTTCTCTAACACCGTGTCGCGCTTGTTTCTTATCTGCCTATCTTACGCAAAGTCGCGCGAGCACGAACGGCATTAAAAAAAGCCGTCATTGCGCAGTGTTTCTGTGCGCAATATAATACCGATTTTTATATCCCGCACTACGGCCCTGCGGGATGACTTTATGAAAAATAAAATAGACTTATCTTTGGCTTAGGTCTTCCAAATGGCCCGCTAAACGCGCAATTTCTTGTAAGCGTGCAATTTCTTTGGCGCGTTGCGTGTCGCGTGCCCACAAGAAAAGCAGTACGCCCGATATCGCAAACAATATACCGGCGGCAATTATAAAAAAGGATATTTTCCCCGCAAGCATCCCTTGCACGCACAAAAAAGTGGCGATTACGTCCAACACCACCACGCTGAAAAGTAAGCGCCCGCGGTTTGCAAAACGGCAATGCATACCGTAGCGCGTTTGGTTTTCCACTTGCGCGAGTAAGTGTTTGGCAAGGGTAATTTCTTCTTTCGTATCGGGGTGTTCCGTCGTCGTATTAAAGGAAAATTTGGAAAACCGCGCGTGCATATCGGCTAGGGCGTAGAGTTGTTTAATCGGCATAATGTGCTTAACAGCGTAGGTGGCATTTTCAAACGTAAAAATCATTTTGACGTAGGCCAAATACGCGGTGCGCACGCGATTTTTATGGCTATAGTGCGACGTAATGTGCAACAGCAAATTAAGCGAAGTCTGCTCGTAAGGCAGAAAAATGCGGAGGTCTGTGGTCAGGAACACGCCTTCGGGCGCAAATTCTATACTGCGCATACGTTGCGGGTCGCGCCATTTTTTGAAGTGCTCCAACAGCATAAAAGGCGCACTGATTAGCCCGAGCAAAATAGCCCCTGCTCCCGCAAAAAGCATTAGGCAATCAAACTTATCTTTATGCCACAAGTCACGCACAAACTCGCCGACGGCGCGCAAAAGCGCACCCGCACTGCCCAGTATCACATATCCTATATATAAAAAAAACGCACCTACAACCAAACACCCTAAAACGATAAGCAGGGTAAGTATAAATTGGGTGCGTTCGGGGTCTTTTACTTTTATTTTCATAGTATTTTGAGAGGGATTATTGCGTTAAGCGTTGCCACAGCGTTTTTTCCCGTCCGGCGCGCAACAGCACGTCCTGCGCCACGACGCCAAGCACCTTGTTATGTTCGTCGGTTACGGGTAAAAGCGGTAATTGTTCGCGCTCGGTAAGTGCTAAGGCTTCTTGTGCGCTTGTGGTGGGGCGCACACTCGGAGATGGGCTACTCATCACACTGCCGCACACGCTTTCTGCGTCATAAAAAGCAATTTCCCCGCTGCGGATAAGCCCTTTGAGTTCGTTATCTTTGCCCGTTACAAAACACACCGCTGGTAATTTTTTGCGCGGCAACGCTTTTAAGCGTTCCACCAGCGCGCTGATTTTAGCGTCGGTTTTGACGAGCACGCAATCGGTATTTATCCACTTGGCAACACTGGCCGCATCATATTGGGCGGTGCCGGAAATCAGTTTAATAAACGAGTCCGGCAAATCGCTTTTTAAGCGTTCTTGGTACGGCAGGGAAAGTTCCTTCCAAATTTTACTGCCTTGTTCCACTTCCAAACGGGTAAACACGTAACAGGCCTGTTTGAAAGGCAATCGGCGCAACACCGCGGCGGCTTTGGGGGCGGCCATGGGGTTTAAGGCGGCAATAAGCGTTTGCGCTTTAAGGTGCCCGATTAAAACAAGCACTTCATGCGTGGCTAAACTTTCCAATGCGCGCGCGGCCGATTTCGGGTCGGCCTGAATAAACTTTTCGCAAATAGTGCTTGCCAGCGCATAAATAGGATTATTCATATAAAAATCTTCCTTTTTTTATTATAATAAATTTATCACGTTAAAGGGGGGTGGAAAATGCTTTTTAATAAACCGCTGCAACAGTTGACCTATCAAGATGTGGTATCTTTTTGCGAACGGCGCTTGCCCGAAGATAAGCAACTTGATTACAAGTATATGATTCCCAAAAATTACGAAAAATTCGCCAAGACGATTGCGTCGTTTGCCAATGCACTGGGCGGCACGATTATTATCGGTGTGCAAGACGATAAAGACGATAAACCCTGCCCGCCGTTTACGGGAATTCCCTACCATGAAAAAATACGCAACTCGGTGGAAAGCATTATTCAAACCTACATTGACCCGATTGTCTTTGTGGATATCAACGTCTGTGTAAGTCCCAACCGCCAACGGATGTTTATTGTCATCAATATCCCGCAGAGCAATTTAACCCCGCATTTGGTGGGCAAACTCAAGCGCGCCTACATCCGCACCGGTCAAAGCAGCCGCCCCGAAACGATTGTCCACCCCGACAAACTGCCTTGGCTCTTGGACCACCGCGAAAAATCCGAGCGGTTGCGCCATATTTTGCGCGACAAAGCAGAAAGCCATTTTGACAATTACTTAAAAACGCTTAACGCCGCCGCGCAAGGCGAAAGCGTGTGCACCATTTCCCTATCGCCCTTGTACCCGCAAGAGCCGCTGACCGACTACGCGCGGCTGCCCGAAATGATTGCCCGCTCGTCCACGCGCGCGCCTTACGGCGTGATGGCCAGTACGGAATTTCCCATGCGCTCCGTGCAAGACGGCGCAACCGTTTTATCCAACGCGCGCGGCGTGTATAAACTGACCGAGTTTAACGCCTACGGGCTGGTTATGAATAATCAAATCGTATCGCAGGAAGAAATGGTCAACGGGCACCCCTCGCGCACCATACGCGTAGAAAAAATCGCGCAGAATTTGATTTTATTTTTGATTACCGCGCGCAAATTTTTGGACCAACTGGCTTTTACGGGCGCGCTGCTTTTCAAACTAAAAATTACCAACACGCGTGCCTTGCGGGCCCTGTTTAAGCGTCAACAAGCCACTGTTTTGGAAGACTACTTGCGCATAGACGAAACGATTTTACCCGCCGATTTGCAAGCGTCACTCCCCGCGCTTACGCAAAATTTACTGCACAAAATCGCGTGGGCGTTGGGGTTGCAATTAACGCCCGAACAGGTGCGCGAAATGACGGAAAATCTTATCAAAGAGGCCGAGTAATGCGTAACGGGTTTTCGCTGATAGAAACGCTGGTGGTGGTGCTGATTATCGGCATTTTGACTTCGTTTGCCTTACCGAATTATTTTCGGGCGGCGGAGAAGGCACGCCAAACGGAAATTATGCTTTTGTGGGGGCGTTACCGCGGTTGGTTTACCGACGCGCCGCTATCGGCCGAAGCGGTGCAAAACCTTAACGAGCGTTTGGAAAAAGCACCCTTAAAATATTACACCGCGCGGCTGATTTGCCGCCCGAAATCAAGCGAAGAAGAAAAATGTTGGGAATTTGTTTTTGACCTTAAAAATGCCGATCAGTCCGTGCGCTACCGCCTGACAACCACCCAAAACGGGCGCCGCTTGGCGTGCAGCGGACTCAATGCGGCGGGCACAAGTTATTGCAAAGCACAACGCGAAGACGGCCCCTTTATATTAGACGGCTACGAAACCTATTTAATTAAGTAAAAAGCACAAAGCACATCTACCGCTTTCGTCATCCCGCACCCTGCGGGCCGCACCCTGCGGACCGCACCAAACCCACCCCGTCACCCCGCAGTGTTTCTGTGCGGGGTATGAGAAATAAAAATTAAAACAGGTCATCATGCTGAACTTGATTCAGCATCTTCCACGCTATGGTGTTACGAAATGAAACGACAACGGCGGTGCATGGAAGATCCCCGATAGAAACACTCGGGGATGACTTTATTATTGCGCTCTATACTTTGCGCACCGCCCATAGAAATAAAAAAATATCCTTATAAATCAAACACATCCGTATTTTTTCAAAATGGGCCTTGACACGTGCGCACTTTTCTCATACAATAAAAGAGTACTGAGAAAGTATAACGCGTGAGCGGTGCTGTTTCCCGACGCGTGTTAAATAAACAAAAGGAGAAACACATGATTAAACATCATAACAAAGGGTTTACCTTGATTGAGTTACTCGTGGTAGTGCTCATCATTGGTATCTTGACTGCGATGGCCTTACCGCAATACTTCAAAGCGGTGGAACGCAGCCGTATGTCGGAAGCGGAGCAGCTCTTGCGCTCCATCTCTGAAGCCCAACAGCGCAAATACTTGCAAATCAACAAGTTTGCCACGGACTACAGAGGGTTGGACGTAGCACCTAAAGGTTCTATGGAAAGATCTTTCCACACCAAAGGTCAAAACGGTAACGGGTTTGAAGTTACCTTGTCCGAAGCCAATGCGTGGGAAACCGGTATCGGTACCGCTATTCGCGAAAATAAAGGCTATCAGGCCGGTAAAGAAGGTTCTGATGACCGCATGTCCTACCAATATATCTTAAGACGCTACTATGCCAACAGCACCACTGAGTGCGAAGGTAAAGACGAAAACGGAAAAGCACTTTGTGCTGATTTCTGCGGGTTAGACTCGTTAACCGGTGATAAATGCTGTAATACTGACGTTGTAAACGGTTCCGGCGAACAACAAACCGCTTCTCGTCAAGGTCCTTGCGCAGTGCCGGTTCCGTTGGGCGACATTGTGGCGAACAACTAATTGCGTCTGTACGCAGATGAGTTTAACTAAAAAGGAGTTATAACATGAAAAAAGGTTTTACATTAATTGAGTTACTCGTTGTGGTGCTCATTATCGGCGTATTGGCCGCCATTGCCTTACCGCAATACTTCAAAGCGGTGGAACGCAGCCGTATGTCCGAAGCCGAGCAGTTGTTGACCTCTATCGGCCAAGCCCAACAGCGCAAATACTTGCAAATCGGGGAATTCGCTTCCGAATATACTGGTTTAGACGTTTCCCCCAAAGGTTCCTTGAACCAACAAGCGTTCTGCACCAAAGGTACGCCTAACGTGAAAAATACTACTGCTACCACCTGTAACAATGGTAACGGTTTCTTGATCATCTTAAGCGGTAATTCTACCGACCTTTGGGGTAGCGGCACCGATCCGGAAGGTTATGCCTTACCGGCCACCAAGAGCGTAGGTTATGCCAGAGCAAAACGTGTAAACGGCGATATGACTGATAAAATTAACTATCAGTACACCTTGTACCGCGCTTATGCCAGCAACGGCACCACCTGTATCGGTGACAATGCCAACGGAGCCGCCCTCTGCGCCGACTTCTGCGGTATTGACTCTTTAGGTAAGGATCAAGCCTGCTGCAACGACGGCTCTGCCGTAAAAGATACGAATAAACCTTGCGTAATCCCCTTCAAAGTAGGTGCGATTAACTAAGGTATCGTATGGTACGATTCTAAAACCGCCCTTCGGGGCGGTTTTTTTAACGACTGGTGTACTCGGACAATTTACGCACAAGACACAAAAGAGTTTTTCTTTTGTGTCTTGTGTCTTTTGTTTAATAATAATTAAACAATGCCGTTCGTATCTAATCTATTTTACGCCTTGAGCGGCGGAAACAAAAGTGTTATTCTCATTATAACCAACTTCAAAAAAGGGGAAAAATATGAAAATAGCACAAATTATCGGCAGGGGTATTATTGACTCTCGGGGAAACCCGACCACAGAAGCACAAGTGATTTTAGAGAACGGCTTGAGCGCGCGCGGCGCCGCGCCGAGCGGGGCGTCCACCGGCAAGTTTGAGGCGCTTGAACTGCGCGACGGGGACAAAAAACACTTCGGCGGAAAGGGGGTAAATAAGGCGGTGGCGAATATCCATAGCAAAATCGCCCCCGCGTTAGTCGGCAAAAAAATTGACGATATCTACGCGCTTGATCACATTATGTGCGCGCTAGACGCAACGGCGGATAAATCTAATTTAGGGGCCAACGCGATTTTGGCGGTTTCTATCGCGTGTGCGCGCGCGGCAAGCAAGGCGCTTAATTTGCCCTTATACCGCTTTTTGGGCGGTATGAGTGCCACGTATCTGCCGGTCCCGATGATGAATATTCTAAACGGCGGGGCGCACGCGGGGAACTCGTTAGATACGCAAGAATTTATGATTATGCCCGTTGGGGCGCGCAGTTTTAGCGAAGGGTTGCGTTGGGGGGCGGAAGTGTTCCACGCGCTTGCGGGGGTGCTTAAAAAACAGGGCAAATCAACCGGCGTAGGCGACGAGGGTGGTTTCGCGCCGGATTTAAGTAGCGACGAAGAAGCCTTGGAATATATTTTACAGGCTATTTCATTGGCGGGATTCCGCTCGGGCAGAGATTTTAATCTTGCGTTGGACGCGGCCGCTTCGGAGTGGAAAAGCCCGAAAGGGACGGGGTTTTACCGCCAACCCAAATCGGGCAAGACCTTTGACGCGTCCGGTCTGATTGCGCATTGGGAAAAGTTAATTGCGCGCTATCCTATCGTTTCTTTAGAAGACGGATTAGACGAACAAGATTGGGCCGGCTGGCAGGAAATGACATTGCGTTTAGGGAAAAAAGTGCAGTTGGTGGGGGACGATTTATTCGTTACCAACACCGCGCGCCTTACGCGGGGCATAAACGAAAAATGCGCCAATGCAATTTTAATAAAACCCAACCAAATCGGCACGCTCTCGCAAACGCTGGAAACGATTAAAACGGCGCAAAAAGCGGGTTTCTGTGCGGTGGTGTCGCACCGCTCGGGGGAAACTACCGATACGACGATTGCCGATTTAGCAGTGGCTTTAAATACGGGGCAAATCAAAACGGGTGCGCCGTCGCGCGGGGAGCGGGTGTGCAAATATAACCGCTTACTGCGCATAGAAGAAGAACTCGGCTTGCGCGGGGTGTACCCGCAAGCGGGTGCGTTTAATTATAACCGCTAAAATATAACTTCCTTAAAAAATACCGCCCGATATTTTAGTCTATCGGGCGGTTTTAGATTTGTTTTCGGGTTACTTGTTAAAACGTAAATTCCACACTGCCGTCTTTGGCTACTTGTCCGGCGGCGGGCACGGCGGGCGTCTGCGTGGCGACCAATTTTTTGGTGTCAATTTCGGCAAACATCCCTTTTTTGAGCACTTCAAAAATACCGGTCGTCCCCGATAATTCCACTTCCGCGCGGTCTAAAGCCGAAACGCTGATTTGTTGCGCGTCAATGTAGTCAATATCCACCGAAGAACTGCCTTTGGAATCAATTTTTACTTGGGTGGCCGTAACGTTTTTCATGGACACTTCGCCGTTTTGGCGTGTTTTAATCGTTAAGTCCGTTGCTTGAAAAGGCGTTTTGGTTTTGAAATCCGCCTCGCCCCTTACGGTAATGCGGTCCAATTTCGGGGCGGTAACCTGTACGGCGACGTCGTCGTCATCTCCGGTGAAAAAAGGCTCGTTATACTCAATAAAAAGCGTATTCTCTTTTACCTTGATTTTAAGTGCCTTTACCAGTTTGGCCGGACCGCTGACCGCAAACGCATGGCTTTCGCCTTGCGAGAAATAAACATTAACGTCTCCGCCGCTTATTTCAATGCCCGAAAAAGCGGGAGCGTTGGGCACTTCGCGCGTTTTATACGCTTGCGCCCGAACGGGAACAACACTGCCCAAAAAGGCAATTATAGTGAGTATGGGTATGATTTTTTTCATAAATAATCTCCTTACGCAGAATATTATAACAAAAAGCAAAACATTTTCAAGGCGTATATTTGGGTCATATTTTATGCTATTTTTTGCCCATAATAAACTTGCAATAAGTCTTAAAGAGTTTTACAATAAAAGATATACTTAATCAGGAGTTAAATTATGAGCATAAAATGGTCTGTATCCGATTTACCTACTTCTACTTTTACCTGCGGCCCCAGCCAAGGGCACCCCGCGGTGCGTCAAACGCCGCTATACAAAACCCAATTTGAACGCAGCCACCGCGCCAAAGATATTGCGGGGGAAGGGTTGTATAAAGAAGCCACTGATAATTTGCGCACCTTATTGGGTCTGCCAGAAGACTACACGATTATCTTTTTTATGGGCGGTGCGACGCCTGCGCTTGACGCTGTCGCGTGGAGTTTAACCAAAGACTCTATTTCCGGCCTTAGTTTCGGGGCGTTTTCCAAACTTTGGTGCCAAAAAATTGCCGGTTGTTTGGAAGATAGCGTCAAAAAAGATTTTAAGCAGGCCGGCGAAGGGGAGTTCTTCCCGAAAGAAAAGCCGGACTATAAGGCCAGTTTAGTGGTGCTTACCCCCAACGAAACGTCCACCGGCACGCAAATCCCCAACGATTATTTGGAAGAAGCATGGGCGCAAAAAGGGGAAGATACGCTTATCGCGTGGGACTGCACTTCCTGCGCGGGCGGGCGCGACTTGCCGAAAAATAAATTTGATGTCATGGTGTTTTCCATGCAAAAATGTTTCGGCGTCGGCGGCGGAAGCAGTGTGATTATTTTGAGCCCCAAAGCGGTTGCGCGCATAGCAGAGGTCAAACAATACCGCCGTATCCCGTATAGTTTGGACTTAACCTACGCGGTAGAAAAAGCCCAACAAAAGGTGCAAACCGTCAACACGCCCAGCACCACCAATATTTGGATGTTCAACGAAGCCGCCAAATGGATGAATGCCAACGGCGGGCTCAAGGCCATGGATGCGCTTTGCCGCCAGCACGCGGATTATTTACTGAAATGGGCCGCGCAAACGGGTTGGCTCAAACCCTTGATTGCGGATGAACAATACCGCTCTTACACCACGCTTACGTTGGAAGTTACGGACCCCAAAATTGACGCGGCCGAAATCAGCAAGGCGCTCAAAGCAACGGGCCTTGCCAACTTGCAAGACGGCATTAAGAAATATTCGGCCGTTAAGCAAAATTCCCTGCGTATTGCGTGTTTCCCTTTTGTGGACGTAAACGGAGTGGAACAATACGAAAAATTAACCCGCGCCGTAGAGAAAATCGTTAAAGCGTTGCGCGCACAGGAGAGCAAATGAAAATTTTAATTGCAGATAAATTCCCGTCCCATTGGACGGACGTCTTAACCAAACAGGGCCACGATATTACGTTTAACCCGTCTTTGGATGAAACCACGCTTCCCGCGGCCATTAAAGACCAAGAAATTTTAATTGTGCGCAGTACCAAAGTACCTGCCGCCGTCATTGACGCGGGCAACGCGTTAAAACTCATTATCCGCGCGGGTGCGGGCACAAACACCATTGACGTCGCACACGCGGCAACTAAAAACGTAGCCGTTTGCAACTGCCCGGGCACCAATTCTATTGCGGTGGCGGAACTCGCTATGGGGTTATTACTCGCGTTGGACCGCCGTATTTACCACAATACGCGCGATTTGCGCGCCGGCGTATGGAATAAAGGCGAATACGGCAAGGCGCGCGGGTTATTCGGGCGCACGCTGGGTATTATCGGACTGGGGCATATCGGGCGGGAAGTTGCCAAACGCGCGTCGGCTTTCGGCATGAAACTGGTTGCCTATGACCCGTTTGCCAAGGAGGAAACCTTTGAGGCCTTAAAGGCCGAGCGTTTTACGGATATTTACGCGTTAGCGAAGGTGTGCGACGCGGTAACGATTCACTTGCCCGAAACGCCGGAAACAAAGGGCCTTTTCAACCAAAAATTCTTTGAAGCCATGAAAGCGGGCGCGATTTTTATTAACGCCGCGCGCGGGGGCTTGGTGGTAACGGCCGATTTGGTAGAGGCAGTTAAAACCAAAGGCCTTAAAGCGGGTTTGGACGTGTATGAAAACGAACCCAAAGCGGCGGATAAAACCTTTGATTACGCGCCTTTTGCGGACGCGGAAAATATCTACGGCACGCACCATATCGGCGCGTCCACCGACCAAGCGCAAGACGCCGTGGCGGAGTGCGTGGTTAACATTATCGGCGAATACGCCGCGAGCGGTAAATTCTTATATAAGGTGAACTAAATGGCTATCGTAAAACCTTTCCGCGGGTATCGCCCCGCCGCACATGCCAAGCAAATTTCCTGCCCGCCTTATGATGTAATAAACTCGCAGGAAGCGCGCGAAATGGCCGCCGGAAATGCGCTTTCCTTCTTACACGTGGAAAAGCCGGAAATTGACTTGCCCGAGAGCGTTAATTTGTACGACGCGCAAGTGTATGCCAAGGGTAAAGAAAATTTGGAAAAATTTATCGCACAGGGCATCTTAAAGCAAGACGATAAACCCTGCTTTTATATCTACGCGCAAACCATGAGCGGGCGCACGCAGTACGGCCTTGTGGCCGCGGTATCGGCGGAAGAATACGACAGAGGCATTATCCGCCGCCACGAACTCACCCGTAAAGATAAAGAAGAAGACCGCACCCGCCATGTGGATACGTTATCGGCCACGACGGGGCCTGTGTTTTTAACGTATCCGGATAATGCGCAAATGGATAAAATCGTAGCCGGTATTTGCGCCGGACACCCTGCTTACGCCTTTACCACGCCCGACGGAATAGGCCACGTATTATGGGTAGTGTCCGACAATAAGGTCATAGACGATATTATCCGCATTTTTGCGCGCTTACCCATTTTGTATATTGCCGACGGGCATCACCGCTCGGCCTCGGCCGCTAATGTGGCCCGCAAGCGCAAAGCCGCTAACCCGCACCATACGGGAACGGAAAATTATAACTTTTTTCAGGCGGTAATTTTTCCGTCCAGCCAACTCTACATTATGGACTATAACCGCTTGGTCAAAGACTTAAACGGGTTTTCACAGCAGGATTTTATCAAAAAGATTGGTGAAAAATTTTATGTGCTTCCCACCGGCAAAGCCAAGCCGTCGGTACGCCACGAGTTTGGAATGTATTTGGGCGGGCAGTGGTACACGCTCAAGGCCAAAGCGGGCACTTTTAACGAACAAAATCCCGTTGACGCGCTGGACGTGAGCATTTTGCAGAAAAACTTACTCGGGCCGGTACTGGGTATCGGGGACCCGCGCACCGACAAACGCATTAGTTTTGTGGGGGGCATACGCGGGTTAAACGAACTTAAAAAACGGGTGGACAGCGGCGCGTATCGGGTGGCTTTCTCTATGTATCCCACGTCTATCGGGGAACTGATGAAAGTGGCCGACGCGCGGCTGATTATGCCGCCCAAATCCACGTGGTTTGAGCCGAAACTGCGCAGTGGACTGGTGGTCTATAAATACTAATTATTAAAAAAGCCCCGCAAATGCGGGGCTTCATACAGAAAAACTTCTATTTTTTCGCTATAACTGATAAAATATTATAGAGTAATTTACGTCTAAATCAAAAGTTTATTTTAATTATGGTTGAAGTTAAAACGGCAGGCGAACGCGTTATTTGCACGTTAAAAGGGGTGTTGGACGGAACAACACGTTTTGACGTGTCCGCGTCGCACCTGCGTGATAAAAAAATAGAACTCGTCGGGGAAGATATTGAGCAGTGGAACACCGATTTTGTGGTCGTGGTGTTTAATGCATTAAAATATGTCCCCAAAGCGTATATTACCTATACCGGATTGCCCGAAGGGATGGAGCAACTGCTCCGGCTTGCCTTTCAAGTACCTTATAAACAAGAGGAAAATGCCCGCCCGCAAGAGTCTTTTTTGGAGCGCGTGGGGGATTGGGGCATACGTTTTTGCCGTTCGGTTAAAAAAGGGTGCGGGTTTATTCACGCGTGTTGGGTTTCGTGCTTAAGGCAGTTATCGGGCAAGGCGGTGTACCGCGCTAAAGATTTTTGGATGGTATTGGGCGATTGCGGGCCGAAGTCCATTTTAATCGTGTCGCTGATTAGTTTTATGGTCGGGCTGATTTTGGCCTTTGTGGGCGCGCTGCAACTTAAAACTTTCGGGGCGCAAATCTATGTGGCGAGTTTAGTTACTATCGGTATGACGCGCATTATGGGGGCCATTATGACAGGTATTATCATGGCCGGCCGTACGGGCGCGTCTTACGCGGCCACGATAGGCACCATGCAAGTCAATGAAGAATTAGACGCGTTGCAGACGATGGGCATTTCCCGCACCGATTTTCTGGTGCTGCCGCGTATCAATGCGCTACTGCTCGCTATGCCTATTTTGATTTTACTTTCTGATTTTATGGGGATCTTGGGCGGCAGTTTTGTGTGTGTGCTGTTTTGGGATATTCCGCTGTCGGAATATATTAAATATACCATCAATTCGTTTGATATTATTAACTTTTTGGTGGGTGTTTTTCACGGGTTGGTGTTTGGCGTGGTGATTGCGTTGTGCGGGTGTTATTTCGGCGTCAATTGCGGGCGTAATGCCGACAGCGTGGGTACGGCCACCACCAATGCGGTCGTCTATGCGATTGTGTGGATGATTGTGATGACGGGGCTGATTACACTAATTTGCGCTAAAATGGGGATATGATGAAACCGGAAACGATTATCCGAACGGAAAATTTAAGTATCGGCTACGGGCATAAAGTGATTATGCGCGATTTGACGTTTGATATCCCCAAAGGCGATATTTTCATTATCATGGGGGGATCCGGCTGTGGGAAAAGTACGCTTTTGCGCACGCTGACGGGGTTGATTCCCGCCCATACCGGCCGTATTTGGATACAAGAGAAAGATTTTATAAACGCGCGCCCCAAAGAAAAGTTGGAAATTATCAAACGAAGCGGTATCTTATACCAAGGCGGGGCGTTATTTAGTTCTATGACGCTCGCGGAAAATGTGGCCTTGCCGCTGCAACAATATACGGCTTACAGACGGGACAAAATTGAGCAAATCG
>Ga0310690_10002572_pt1 | contig 29234 bp, 41 predicted proteins | sample AusTroGonzalo_MG_2_FD_207661 | JGI IMG/M metagenome (GOLD analysis project Ga0310690, IMG submission 207661) | Bovine rumen microbial communities from tropical cattle in Woodstock, Queensland, Australia - Gonzalo_04 (v2) (version 2) | ecosystem: Host-associated > Mammals > Digestive system >...
TATTTGAAACTAAAACATATCCTTGATGTTCTTCAATATATCTTGCTCTTGCTGATACAGCCGGAAAAACAAGATGCTGAGTGACCACACCTATGTCAACAGGACTTTCATATGTATTTGTTTCTTCTCCATATGGGCTTTGATAGTATTCTTCAACAGTTCCATGACAGCTTCCAGCTGCAGCTGCAACTCTTATGTAAAATTGACCAGCGTTTTCATTACAAACGAATGTCCATCCATGCATATTGTCATCAGGGATCTCATTTTCAGGATCTTGTGTTGGACATCCACCACCTATGATAGAAGATAATGTATTTGTGATACTATTCACTTCCACATATCCTTCAGCTCCATGATACTCATATCTTGAATAATCACGACCATTTACAGAAGAAACTTGAAATGAAAGTGATCCTTGAATTACTGATGAAGCTGGGACATTTGACATAGTAGCAGCCATTGTCATTTCTTCCTCACCTTCATAGTATTCTTCCTCTTCTTCACCATAGACCTCATTCCATTTAACATAATGATATGCATGTAAAGAAATGGAAATGTTATATAAAACTGGTTGACCATCGACTTCAAGAAGCCATTCATTACAAGGATAGGATATTTCTTCACAAGGACAATGATCACAGTTAATCAATTTTCCATTTTCATTACATATCAATTTCCCATTTGCTTTTCGCCAAAAACTCATTTTTGACCTCCATTAATCACAATCTTCTGGCTCTTCGAAAGTTAATGTTGAACCATCACCAACAGCCACACCAGTACCAATAGAGATGACTGATAATTGTCCATTGTTGATATAAAGTAGACCAGCTCCGGATGGGAAGTATGAGGAAATAAGTTCTGTGAAGTGCTCAGTAACATAACTTGATATCATTTCTGAAACCTGTGAAGAAATTATTTCTTTCACTGTAGAACTTAGACCTTCTTCATCAATAGTGAAGTCAATACCATTCGCATCTCCTTCTATCATTACTGTTCCATCTGAGCTGTAGAAGAAACTTGGATTTATCTCAAAATTCAGATATGAATCTTCATCATCAATAATTATTGATCCTGAGGTGGAATCAAATTTTTCACTCAAATAACCTGGATCATCTTCTTCATTGACCATTGAAAGCCAAGAAGAGATCGTAAAATCAAGAGATCCATTGTCTTCTTCTATGAAAATTGATCCATCTGAACTTGTGAAATATCCAGGATTTATTTCAATATTGACCTTTGAATCTCCACTATCTTCAGGATAGGTAATGGTCAATGATCCGGAAGTTGAATCAATTTTTTCTGATAAAAACCCAGGGATATCACCATCAACGGTTTGCACCATATATGAAGATATTGTAAAATCCAGACCACCGTCCTCACCATCTCCTATGAAAATTGATCCATCTGAACTGAAGAAATAATCATGATTGATATCTAAAGAAACCTGTCCATATTCACCATCATCAACAATATGACCAGATATTGATCCTGAATCACTTGTCAATTTGTCAAATAAATAGTCCGGAATGTCACCATCAGCAACTTGGACCAAATAAGATGATACACAAATGTTAAGACCATCTTCTGTCTGTTCAATAAAAATTGATTCATCTTCAGAATAGAAGTAATCAGGATTGATATCAATATTTACATAATCACCACCAGCATCAGATTCAACAGAAAGTGTGAGAGAAGATAGCATAGAAGTTATTTTATCAACAAGAAAACCTCCACTTGGATCATTGTCATCAACTTTGACCTTATATAATTGTCCACTAAGTGTTCCAAGAAGTGGGAGCCAATAAAATCCATTTTGTTTATCACCGCAAAGAACTAAGTCATCTCCCGGTTCTTCATCTATGCAAGTAAATACATCAGGTTCTAAAAGATCATTTCTCCAATACATTAAAGAACCAAAACCATCATATTGTTCACTAGTATGAAATGTCATTGCAGATAATTCACCACTATCTGTCAAATGCAAAAAATGGAATTGATCTATTGATTGATTATATTCAGTTTTAACTCTCAATACATTTCCAGTTAATGTACTTGTTACTTCAAATATATTTTCGATTGATCCTGATAAAGATATTGCACCACCTGGATCATAAGGAGCCCAATCTAAACCTCCTTGCTTTTCACCAACTAAGGTCCAACGAGCTGAAACATTTGAACTTGGAGGTGGTATTGATAATTCAGGCTTCCCTTTTTCTTTTGACCAAGTTATAACTCCTTCTTTTTCTGTTGGCTGTGGTGTATATCCAAATGAAACTCCAGAAAGTATACATTTTTGATTTGAACCACTAACTGATGCCATGAAGTAAAATGGATCACCTAATGAAGGTTTATATTCTGGCTTCCATCTTAAATACTTTCCACCAGATAAACTTTCAATTTCAGTCCAATCTGCTATTGATCCTGAAACTTCTAACCCAGCACCAGTCCACTTCAAATTTCCTTTGGAATTTGTTATATATTGTTCTTTTGAATCATCATAGTCTTCAATATTTTTGTATAACCAAGCAGGTCTTAAAGTATATTCAATACCAGAAAGTCCAGGCTGAGAAACATTAGATGAAACTGGTTCAGCACCAATGAACAATTTAGTGTATGTTGTCAATTCTTTTCCAGATAATGCATCTTCAAATTCAAATTTTCCTGATAAATATCCAGGATTGCAGTCACCTGAAACAACTTTTATTTTGTATGTATCAGACCCAGTTCCTATTTCTTGACAAAGATATTGATTGATGACAAGTCCATTTTGTGATGCATTAAATACAATTGTACCAACTAAATAATTCCAATTTTTATTCTGTGTATCATGAAACTGCAATTCAGTCGTAGAAGGATTGATGTACCCAGATAGATTATCTTCATTTATTGTGCAGTATACTAAAGTATTTTGAGTGCAATTAAAATCAGCTTCAGCAATTTTAATCTTCTCTTCACCAATTATTGCAGATCCTTCTCTAACATAAAAATGAAAATCATTCAATGCATATGAATTTTTGATCTTTCCATTTTCAAATGCTGTAGAATCTGCTGTGATAGAGAATGGTCTAAGTAGAGGTCTAAAATCATAAAATAGATCTGAAACTAATTGTTGTTTTCCTAATGTGTAGTAAATAGCTCCACTTATTTCTTCTCTAACAACTGATCCAATAAGAATGGTCTGAAATCCAGGAACAGCAGGAACTTTATTTGTCTCTACATCACCATCAACATAGTAAACATTTGCTGTAAATTTTGTATTGTTGAATTGATCTGGTGTTCCAGATTTGTCATATCTTAATGCTAAAACAGCATAGTAAGATTTATTTGAATTAAGTCCAGATATAGGGAGAGGATTTGTCCCACTTAATGAAACATATGTCCTTTCTTGAGAATCTGAACAAATTTGTATTCTCCCTTCATTTATTGCTATACCAGTGACCCCGCTTAAAGGAGTATGATTATAAGTTATAACTGGATCTTGTTGACCAGAAGGAGGAGGTGAAACCAACGCCATCTGAAAAGGATGCTTAAATTGTTCTGGAACAACAATTTCTTCATCATCTTCTTCATATTGCAGATCAGCTATTGCTTTCCCATCCTTTGTTTGTGGTCCAGGAACGGTCAATCCTAAACGGATACCATTCAAATTCATTGGGCTTGCGCCAATAACTCTAATTTCTTCCATTTTATCTTGTTCCTAAATTCCAACTTCCCTTATCATATTTTTTATATTTTAATTTGAATGTATTTGCAGGATTTGCTATTGCACCTGTATCAACTTCTCCATTCTCAGTCAAAGGAACTGGATTTTGAACATAATCACCATGCCAAATTTGATGTTGTGATTTATCAGTTATATTTTTGTTATGAGCATCAACCGCTCTCTTTGCCGACATCATATCATTAAATGATCCATACTGTTTTTGTGGAGCAGCATTTTGCTGAGTAGGATCAAATACATACCAAGAACAAACATCAACTAAATTATTGTTGAATTTTGCTTGTGTGCCAGCGTTCAATATCTCAAGATCCCATCCGAGAGGATTTACTATGATTTCGAATGACCATTGAGAATATCTTGTTCCATTTGAAGATCCATTTTTATAGTACCACATTCTTTTATACCCAGGAGGTAAAAGTAGACCGGTCCCAGTGGCAATTGTAAATACACTAAATAAAGTATAATCTCGATTATTTACAATAGGTGCGGTAATTCCATATGTATCTCCAGGAAGGCAATTATATGTCCATGTCAGTCTTTGAGTATAAATTGAAGTAGTAAATCCATATAAAACCTGACCAGCTGTAGTAGCAACAGGAACAACATCATTTGATCCTTCTTTCTTTCCTTGAGTAAATGGAATCTGAAGTTCCTGTGATACTATACTAAAGTCATCAACAGGTTTATTCCAAGGATAATCAACTCTTTCAGATGATGATCCACTACCAGATGATCCAGCCTTATTCTCATATTCAATAATGACCACAGCATAAGAGCAAGCATCACCATGTTCTTCTTCAGTTAAATTGTTGATAGAAACTATATCATTTACATAAAAGCTTGATAATGAACCAGTTAAATATGTTCCAGCTGAAGGGATGTTAGGATTTCCAATCAATTCAGCACTGTAAGGAACTCCAGTATATGATTGTCCTTTTGACCATTTATCATATTGATCTGGTTTGAAATACATATATCTATTGAATGTCCAACGGTCAGATACAGATTTATCTTTAGTGACCTCTTTATCATATTCATCTAATTGGGAAATGTATGTCCAACTCATAATTTTGTCCTTTTATTTGTTATTTATTCATCATTAAGGATTGTTGACGGTCTTAAGGAGAACTTGATTTTCATTGAATTGTAAAGTCTGAATTTTTGAATTCATAGCTTTAACATAACCTTTTATACTGGAGACCAAATTATTTGATTGCATTTGTAAATTCTTTTCATCATTTTGATTTTGACTCATAACACTTTGTATAGAAGCTAAATTGCCCAGACCAGATGTTAAGTACTTATAACCTTCAGCAGTTCCTGCTTCCATACCTTCAACACCTCTTGGCTTCCATTCCATAGCTTTATTTAATGCATCTTGAACGATTTCATTAGTCTTTTGAAGTGCCTCTCGTTCTTTATTTACAATATTCAATTTTATTTGATATGCTGATAATTCAAGATCAGTCAATTTTTTATAGTATTCTATTTTTTCTTTGTTATTGTACTGACTCCAGAATTTTCCTCTTGGGTCTAAATACATCTTATCAAGTTCATCCATTCTTTCACGGATATTTTTCAACTTTTTACTATCAGTCAATTGACCTAACCCTTCCAATATTTTTTCTTGAATGTCTTGATACCAAGTAAATCCTTCAAATCTTGAACTGAGAACTGTTTTTTGAGCTTCCATCATCTTAAGAAGATTTTCTTTATTTTTTCTTAGAAGCTCTTGTTGTTTTTGAGCTGCGGCATCAACATCACCTTGGGCTTTTTGGATATTTCCATTTGTCTTATCCATTAAATCTTTTAATGCTTTAATTCTTCCAAGTGATTTTTTGATAGCTTCTTTGTTTCTATCCATTGCTTTTGTTTCAATATCAGATAAGGATTTTCCTTGTTTCTTCCTTTCTTCAACAATGGCGCTCCATCTTTGAGCAGCTCTTTGTAAGGCTGCTAAATTTCGTTTTTCATCTTCTCTTTGCTTTTCATAGGATTTCAATCTTGCCTTTTCAATCTTGAGAACAATCTTTGGATCAAGATTTGATACAGATTCATCATGCCAAAAATCATTAAGATTTTGAATAAGATCATCTATGGTCTTTTTATAATCATTGACCCTTTTTAATTGTGTATCTTCAAATTTCTTCAAAACTTGTTCATCAGTATTGAATCCTTGACCAAGCATAAAGTTAAGTAGTCTTTCACCAAAACCAGAAAATGCAGAAGCAATTGATTTCCAAAAATCTGCAGTGAAAAATTTTGCTATTGATTCTGGGATATAGTAGAATAATTCTAAGAGATAATGCCAAAGATTGTCCCAAATAATTCCCCACCTTTGACTAACTGACATTTTCAGATATTCACCAGCATCTTCAGGAACAATTTTATTTGATTTAGCAAAGGATTTGAACGTGAACACGAATAAAGTTGCCAAAGCAGCCACTATCGCAGTTATTGCAGCAACATATGGATTTTTGACGAGTTTCAAAAACGTTTTTCCAAATCCTCTAAAGAATGATCCAACTCCTGTTATGATCCATCCTAATGATTTTTTTATACCTTCCCAAACTCCTTTTAATTTTGAACCTAATCCAGTTGATCTTCCAACTGAACTTGCAAGCCCAGATGCAAATCCTGATGCCAATGAACTAGATTTCTTTTTCAATACTTCTCTTTCAGCAGCAGAAGATGCCATTGACATTTGTAGTTTTAATTTATTTGCACTATCAATATATTTTTTTATAAAAGTTTGTGTAGCAGCTTCAACTTGAGGAGAGACCTTTTTCACTCCTCTAAAATAATTTGTAATTGATTGATCTAAAATTAAGGATAATGATTTAAATGATGATCCTACTGAAGTAGATATTCTTGAGAAGATTGAACCAATAGATCGGACTGATCCATTTAGTACATCTTTAAATTTAGCAAATCGTAACAACCAATCAACTTCAGCTTTTCCAAATAAATCAATTTTTGGAAGTCTAAGACCACCATATTTTGAAAATATCTCACCTATCCTCTTTACTAATTTTTCATTTCCATCGGCATAAGCTTTACGCATTAAATCTTGTAATTTACCAGCCCTTTTAAGTATATCTCTATGAAAAATTACATGTTTTTTAGATAATGCTCCAATGGTCAATAAAAATGAATTTTTTATTTTTTTAAGATTTAGAACAACAAATGTTCCTATTGTATTGAAAAATGCACCCAATAAAGAATTAAATGTTGTTAAAAATTGAGGCACTGCAATATTGAATCTAAGTAAAGTAGCATTTAATCCTGCTACTGCAAGCTGAATAGATTTAATTACACCAACAATTGATCCCAGAGCAAGAGCAATACCACCAATTTTTTGAACCCAAGGCTGAGATAAAAGTGCATTTATTTTTTCAAGAATAGGAACGAAAATTGCGCTCAAAACACGACCGGCTTCAGCAAACATTCCTGATTTTAAAGTATTGCCAATATCACCGAATGCTTGAGATAATGTTTTTGCTTGTGTTTTGAAAGATCCTTCATATTTTTGACCTCTCTTCAATATCTCATTATAAATTACTAGTGCCTTTGCTCCTTCTTCAGTTTCACCTTCAGCAATTCGCATTTCCTCGATCATCTTCTTCATTCTTGGAGAGTTAAGATCAATGTTGATACCAAACTCCCTAAGAGCTCTTGATGATCCATTCAATGCCATATTGAATTTTTCAGATACAGCAGCAACATCCGTTCCATAAAATGCAGCAACTTCATGTGATAATCTTGCCATGTTCGTTGCCATTTCAGCTGTTTTCTTTGAAGATATAAGATCAAAACCAAATCTGCTTTTTATTGTTGATAACAATTTTTTTGCAGATACATTAGTCTCATTAAAATTCTTTGTTAATTCTTTGACCCCTTTGTTGGCAATATCAATATTCTTTTTGAACATTGTACCAAATGCTTTATTGGTAACAATAACTTGTTTCCATGCATCACCAAATTTTTTGACGGAAGCGATCAATGCAGTGAATGAGGCACCAGCAAATAAACTCTTTCCTAAAGAAGTCGCAGTTGCTTGGGTCTGTTTTAATTTTTTATTTACAAGATCAATATCACCAATTGTTTTATTGATCTGTTTTACTTCAATAAGCAGTTCACTAATGTCAGCCATTTATGTTGTTCTCCTTATATATAAGGAATCTTAGTCCAATTGTATATGAGATCCAAGCTTCATCATTGTTGTTTTGATAGATATAGATCCCATTTAATTTTGCTCTAGCATCTGTGCCATTAAATAATGATATGCGAGAATAAGCGAAGAATCTGAAGTCATGAATCAAATCTTCTAATTTATTGACCTCACTATTCTTTCTTTCATAGCATTCAAGATTTAAGATTGCAGATTCACTTAGACCTTGATTGTTCATTTCATCCAATTCTCCATATGACCAAACATTTCTAATGAAAAAATTTGAATCATCTAGAGGGATTTCACGCTTAGTCAAGATCTCATCTTCATCAAATTCAAAATCAGCAATTAAGAATTCTTTGATCTTATTTTCTATTTCATCATATATCATGATAAAGTCAATCCATTTTTATTTCTATTTATTTTTATATTGGTCTGAAAGGTTTTTCAAGAAGGCCTTCCTAAGTGAAACAGATTGTTGAACTTTTTCATTGTTCTTAGCTTGAGATGGAAGATCAGACCATTTCAATATTGTATTTTGTTTTCCTGATGCTTTAATTCTTTGAATGTCATCAATATCTTTCAATAATGCTCTGATGTCAATTCCAACTTCAAGATCATAACTTTTCACTTTGGCCTGCATTTCCATGTCCACAAAAAAGGCCATTTCTATCCAAATTAAATCTTTGAGAGAAACAGCCTTCCAGTCTATAGTATTTGTTTTGAACATTAAGTATATTTTCTTGGCATATAATGTCAGTTCCTCGTCATAATTCTGAGAATCTTCACCAAAAATTATTTCTTTGAATTTTTTTTAGCCAATTCAGATTCTTTGAATTTATTTTGATTGTATTCACCAGAAAACTCAATTATCTCTTTGGTCAATTCAAAACATGCAACCAAATCATTTTGAACTAAATATTCAATATCTTCATCAGAACATTTGCATCCCCACTTCAATGCAAATCTAACACTTTGTTCCTGTGAATCAGCATCTTCTCCACCTTTTGTGAACATCTCTTGGAGTTTCATTAATGCAAAGCCACCAATAGGATAGATAGTAACCGTATCTTCAAAACCTGTGACCTTTATTTCTTTAGTGGGAATAGAAAAACCTTTCGTTGATAATTTCATAGTACTTTTTCCTTATTTTTGATTTATAGGGGGAGTATTGCATCCCCCTTTGTTATATTTAGATTAGTTGCCTTCTGTGAAGTTGATATATGATGTAGTTCCATTGAATTGGAATGTAGGAACACCATCAACACCAACCTCTAAGTCTCCTGGAGAAGCCATTGTTCCAGAGATTGTAATCACATCACCAGCAAATGCTGAATTAGCTTTACCACTTAACACAGCTTGATAAGGAGCAAGTTCTTTAGCAGCTTGTCTAAATGTGAAGAAGTCTTTTGTGAATGATGTGGTGAATGAAGCATTGTTGTCAGTACCAGGGGAGGTAACAACTGTTCTTTGCTCATTGTTTAATTTGAAATCTTCTGTAGAGGCATCACCCATTCCAGGAATTGTGAAAGTCTGAAAACCATAATCAGGATAAGATACCCCAGAGATAGTCAGATTTAATGTAAATTCTGTTGCACTGAATGCACTACGATCAAGTTGACCAGCCATTTTTTATATTTCCTTTGTATTTTAATTCTATTTATTTGTTAATGTATTTTTTGTGAATCATTTGCGATTCTATTTACTTTATCCTTTGCTTCATAGAAACTTTTCTCAATAAAATGTTGACCTGCTTGGTATCTTGTTCCATCATTTACATATCTACAATACCCAGCATCATTAGTTATTTGAATTTCTCCAGGTTTTGTAACTACTTCATATGATGAAACCAAATTTCCAGTCCTAACTGGTGTATATTTTTGAAGATTGTTCATCATTTCTTCTGCAAGTTGTGATCTAATGTAATTTAATCTCTTTTTCAATGCTGAAGTATAAGAATCAACACCATTATTTGTCATTTTAAACTTCATCTCTTATTTCCTCACCACAAACTCAGCTAAAGTATCTTCATTGCACATTGTTCCAAGTGTTCTCACTTCTTCAACAAAATATCTTTGACCATTGTATTCAATTGCAAATTTTCCTTTCATATCATAATCTTTAAGGAATAACATTGATATGAAGAATTGTGTGAAGTGATCAATTTTTCCATTTTCATATCTTTGGTCATATTCATTTTTCACACAATTTATCTTCTTGGTCAAATCATCAACGAAGATAACATGACCTTTTGAATCTTTACCTTGAACTAATTGTATCAAAGTAATTTCAGAGGTCCATAATTTAATCTTCAATAATTTATCAGCTAATTTTTTGAACTTATTCATTTTTCATTTTCCTTTTTCTTAAAAAAGGGAGTCGACATGGAGCAAGAAAAAAGTTAAAAAAACACCATGAAGATCCCTTTGTAAATGTTAGAGCCATGTGAAACTATTTTTGACCTTAGACCCTGGGGTCTCAATTTTTTCTTCAATTCCAAGACTCTCTAAAATAGATTTGACATAAGGAGAGAATAGATCACCCTTATTCTTGAAATCAACTTCACCTTTGATAGCACCATTTCCTATAGTGAAAGAGGTCAGACCTTCATATTGATAGAAGAGATTTAGATCAATATTTGAATTGTAGAGAAAGATCATTTCTTCTCCAATAACCATAGCAAATTTCAATGGATCAACAATTTGTTCAGTATAGTAAAACGTGTCCAATAAATTCACTGCAGTCATCATATATTTCTCTAACTCTTCATCAGGAAGTGCTAAGATTTCAGATGCATTGATTCTCTTTTCTAAATAAGTTTTGATATCAGCTAAGGTCATATTTTATTTTTCTTCTTTAGATAAGGGGAGGATTGACCTCCCCGTTTTTTTATTCAGCTTATTCTGTGTAGGTTATACCAGTAAGTTTACCGAAGCAGTTTCCGCCATTGTGAACTTCAAGTGTAAGTTCTTGGATAATTGAAAGTTCAACGTTATCACCAACTTTGCCAAGAGGTTCAACATTGAGAGGTCTGAGGTAAACCCAGTCAAGTTTATTCAGTTCACCGATATATAATGTACCCATTGGGCAAGCATCATCGTAAATGATTGCGAGTTTAGCACCACTGATTGGATCAATGAATGTATTTGCAGCCACACCGATAGCTGTGGTATCAACAGTAGTTCTCTGATTATCAAAGATGATTTTGTTCAGAGTTTCATTGTGAACTGTATTGACGGCGATGAAGTTAGGACGACCACCTTTTGAACGAACTTTCTTAATTAACTTGCAAATCTTAGCATAGGTAAGTCCACCATTAGCAGCGATTTCAATTTCAGTGAAGTAATCAAGTCCACCAAAGTGACGAGGCTGATCTGCAGCACCATTGTCAGGAATACCATTGTAAAGAGCATTCTGAACTCTATTTTTGATATCTTGAATAGCAGCATTAGTCTGAGTAGCGATCTGGGTGGAAGCATCTAATGATTTGGAAGCAAGAGCAGAATTGGAGATCTTGACACCACGTTCAAAGATTTCTGTGTAGTTATTCTTTTCAACAGCTTGATGTTTTATGTTTTTACGAGTAGCACTTCCTTCAATATTGGAAGGAACGAAGACGGAGAATGCACCAGAGGCAGGAGTAGCTTCACCATCTAAGGCTGTTAAAGTTATAGTAGTAGCAGTTTTTGAAGCGACTGCGAAACCTTTACCGTTAGCTTTTTGATAGAGATAATCACCAACTTCAACACCAGCAACTTCGCCAGAGGGAGCAGTAATTGTCATTGAATCAGCAGCAGTAGCACCTAAAATTGAAACGCCGATAGCATCATCGAACCATCCATGTTTTACTTGGATAGCATCAGGTCCCATGCCAATGTAGTTAGCTAAACCACCATCATATTCAATAGCAGTTTCGTAAGCTTGATTAATTGATTTTGCGAGATTTTCTAAACCGAATGTGAGTATCTCATTACTCATAGTCATAATTCCTTATTTTTTAATTCTATTTATATAATTTCATTTCAAATTTTTCAAGTCCACATTTTTGTAAGCTTCCATCAACATGCCAAGTGTATTTCCAGTTTTCTTAGCATTGTCTATTTGTTTCTGTAAAGCTTCAGGGACCACATTCTTGTTTGAAGATAATCCAAAATAGTAAGAATGAGAAGTTTTTAAACCTTCAAAAAAGTTATCTAAAGTTTTTCCATTACTATCAATATATCCAACTTCAGTCTTTTTGAAACCAGCTTTCTTAGCTTTTTCAAGAATATCATCAATAGCTTCAGGAATAACTCCTTTGAAAAGTCTTAATTGATCCTTTAAATCATTATCTGAATTTTTTTGAATCAATTCATCCTTTTCTTTTTGAAGAGCATCTAATTGAGCTTTTAATTGATTGAACTCATCTTCTTTAAATTTAGAAACTGAATCTTCGCCTCTAAGCTTTGCGAGTTCTTCCTTTAAAGATTTCACTTCAGACTCAGCATTCTTTCTTGCTTCTTTTTCATGATTTTTAGCATTTAAAAGATTCTGCACTTCCTCAAGTGAAAACGTCTTCTTCTCTTCATTAGTTTCTTGAGGTTTTACTTCTTCATTTTTTACTTCATTTGTTTTTTCTTCACTCATTTTTTCTTTTCCTTTAGGCACAGCCTTTTTATTGTTCTTGAGGAACTTCCTCATTATTTCTATTTATATTTTCATCTTGATTATTTGAATCCACTTCTTCAGTAGTTTCATCTTGTTCTTGAGAAGAAATGTTTCCAAAATTAATGTATGGTGTAAATATGATTTGATCTATATTTTGGTTCATTATAATTCCAATCATTTCAAGTTCTCTTTGTATTGCCTTTCCAACAGAGTTAACTATAGCAACTAATTCTGATGTCTTATCAGAGATCCTCAATGCTAATGCTTCACCACTTGCTTGTTTTCCAACATCGACTAAGTTCAATAAATCAGCTTTTGCTAATTCATGAGCTTCTGTTAAAGCTGACTGCATAGCATTAAGTCCTGCTACAGAAGGAGCAATATATTCACCTTTTGATCCAGTATCAGTCAAGTTCAGAACATTTCCAACACCAGTCCTAACTGATTTGCCTTCCATATCAGTCCCAGAAATGACCAATGTTGAAGAACTTTGCTGATGCATTAAAAACCTCATGTCAGCGGTCATTTGAAATATTGATAAAGAAGTATCAATTAAATTTTGTATTGGGGACTCTTTCCATTCAAGTTTCAATGTATCTTTATTGACATATACAGCAGGGATGAAGTCAATAGGAGATATCCACATTGGATAGGATAATGATACACATGAATCTTTTGACTCTTCAGGAAATTCAAAGTTGAATTTTGGATATGCTTCTTCTATCATCTTTGCTTCAAAATATACACCTTCAACATCAAGACCTTTTACATATATATAGATCTTTCCTTGTGTATATGAATTGCTTTGACTATCCCATTCATATTCTTGTTTATAGTAGACCACTCTTTTGAACCTATCAAGTCCTGCATTTTTGTCATAGTAAGTTTCAGCATCTAAGACATCACAACCAGGAATAACTTCAATCTTAGGAGTGTCAGATGCAATCTCAACTTCATCAGGAATTCTTGTGATCAATAAAGCAGATCCAAATTTTATAACATATTCAAGTAGTTCAGTTTCCACAGCACCTAATGAAAGGTTTTCCACTGTAGCATAATCTTCTATTTTCTGCATTGCAGGTGGAAGCTGAAGTTCATATTTTTCTTTAGTAGCAAGACCTAAAGCTTGTTTCAAATATTTGCTAGGGTAATTTGTATATAAAGCAGATTGTTTGTACCTTTCCCAAAGATATTCTCTCTTAGGATTTTTTGGATCATCCATTGTATCAGTAGGAAGTATCAATTCTTTTATGATGTCTGAATGCTTTAATGACCATTCACCTTGAAATGCAAGGTCATTGATCTTATATAGCTTGCTTAAGCGTTGCCATTTTGGATTATATTTTGATATCATTTTTTTATGTCCATCTTTTTATAAGTTATTTATTTGTTTATATAATCTTCCTTATGAATTAAATCTTTGACTATCAAGATTAAAATTCTTCAATAATTCAGATGAAGATAAAACTCTATGATAAACTCTCACGGCATATAGTCTAGAGTCTGAGAATCTTAAAGATAAAGCAGCTGAATTATTTACAGACCCATTTACAATAAATGGGATGTTTAGAATCATATCAAGAGGAATCTCTACATCTAATGAGTCAAAAAACATTCCACTTCTATGCATTTTCAAAGTGGTTCCATCATAAATTATTGCAACAGTTTCAAATGATGGACTGATCTCAGCATTAGTTTCATTTAATTCAAATGCAGTTTCACTATTGTTATGGTTCCATCCGCTAATTCCAACTAATTTAGTCGAGTATGTTGAAAATTGTAAACCAAAAGCACCTGTACCAGTATTCCATGGGTTTCTATTTGTCCACCACCAACAATTAAAATTATTCTGAGACTTTCTTAAACAAGTTTCAACAGTAAAAATTCTATTCAAAATTGATGAATTATTTCTCAGTCCTCTAGCAGTTTGAGTGTCATCACCAGTTATTCCACCATCAGAAGCCCAGATTGGATCTCCTGTTGTTATAGCATTTTTAACCAAAGTAAAGTCATTTCCGCTTAAATCAGTCCAAGTAGTAGCTGAAGTATCATGTTGACCCAGACCTGAATTATTTAGACCATCCCAGAAAGCATATGCATTTTTTGCATATCCAAGAATGGACCTTCCTTTATTTGCACCGAATTAAACTTCTAAAAATAGGATTCATAACTTAACTCCTTTTTGTCAATTCAGACCAAAGTATCACATCATCTTCAACACTTAAAATATATGCACCACTTGGACCAAAATCGAAATCTTCATTCACATATGCATTTTCAGATGTATTGATCGTGGAAGTGAATGTGTCACCAGTTTTGAAAAAGATCGTTGAATTTGTTAGACCACTTGGAATTGTCAATGTGAGTGCTGAAAGAGGCTCATTTGCTTTTATATAAACATTTGAACTTAGTGTGATGGTCTCTTGATCTGATATAATTTGATCTTGTTTTTCTTGAAGTTCTGATAAATGATATTCAATACCATTTTCAATAAATCCTGAAGCAGTAACGTTCCCAGAAGGATCTAAAATTGAAAAACCATTTGGAGTATTTTCTATTGAATCTGTACCATGATAAATATGAGATGTGTTGTACATTCCTAGATAAGTCGTATATCCTCTAATTTGAATGTACTGCCCAAGACATGCAATTGGAGTAGAAGCATATCCTGCCCTCCCATCCCCTATCAATATCTGTGAAGATCCAATAGTAATGAAATTCCTTTCATTTCCACTTATAGTTCTATTCCAAGAAATATAGTCACCATCAATTCCACTTAATGATCTTTGAACGAATGATGAAAGTTCATAATTTACATCGTTTTGAATTATTCCAGAAGAAGCTTCAATATAAGGTGCTGATATTTTACCACTTAAATCTTGTATAACAAAACCACCTGGAGAGTTCTCATTATGTCTGTTATATTGTAAATGACCATTCTCAGGAATATCAATTCTAACTAATGGATTGTTGCCTGCACAGGTTAGATCTAAATATTGATTGGAAATAAGAGTCTGAGTAGTAGTTCCATAAAAGGTGTTGAAAGTGTTATTGCACCTCCAAATATAACCATCATTAGGAAAAACAAATCTTCCTGGAAAATCAACAGAACCTGAAATTGATCCACCACTAAGAGGAAGATAACCTTCCAAATCAGATTTCATAGCATATTGACTCATATCAACAGCAGTAGATCCAACTAATTCAAATTGTTGATTGATAACCAAGTATTCATCGTAAAAGTTTCCTATCTCACTAGAAGGAGCTGGGACTAAATAAATTGTATATTCTTGAGCTTCTTCTATTGGAGGAAGTTCTGACAACACTTCAATATCCATAGTCTGTATTTCAGCTATAGCTTGAGCCACTTCAAATTTTGTCCAATAATTGCTAGATAAAATATCATCCATCTCTGGTTTTGTATAGTATTCATTCAGATCACCAGAAGGAGGAACACCTTGAAGATAGACTCTTGGGTTTCCAAAAACTTTGTCCAATAAAAATATTGTTTTGCCACCTTCTCTTGCACCAAATTCAATATTGAATGGAGTTTTGACTTCTTTTATATAATTCAAATAATTTTCTGTGTATGTGTCAACAGTAAATGTGATTTGATCTCCATCAATAGAGTAATTGGTGCTAAAGAATAGTAATTTATTTGAATCAGCAAAAACTTTTGATCCGTGCTAAATATAAGGAAGAAGACACAGCTGAAAAATCTTGATCAGTCTTCAAAGTTATTGGTGTTGGACCTTGAAGATCAAAGATTGGTTTTTCTCCTTCTATCTTCTTTTTTGCATTTATTTTAATGTCCATAAAAAAATTTCCCATTTTTATTTCTATTTATTTTTATGATATATACAAACTCCCTGATGATGCCTTTTGACTAGCTTCCTTTAATGCCCAGACAAGACTATCTAAGCAGTTAGGACTCTTCTCTTTAGGATCACCAGAATAAGTTAACATTTCTTGTTCCAATTGTGACATTATTTTAGTATGATGAACTCTTCTTTGCTCATATAAAATTAAAATGTCTTCAGCTCTCAATATCTTTGATTTAGTAGCCATGACCAATTTTACATTTGAATTTATTCCAACATGCTTCAAAGTAGATGCGATCAAATCTCCTCCTTGGTTCTTTTCTGCGACAATATATAAGTTTCTATATTTAGACCTTATATCTTTACATTTATTTGCCCATTCTTCTGGAGTGAACTTTCCATGTATACATTCTAAAACATAAAATTGATCTTTATTCTTTTCTATCAATGTTAAAGCAGTTTCATCACTATCTTGATTAGTGGAAACAGCGATATCAATGCCCAAGTAGTATTTACTTTCAAAGTGATCATTGCATTCTTTAAAGTCTTTTGCTAAACTAAGTAATTCTTGACTCCATAAAGCATTTCTATTTTCATCATTCCACATTCCCAAGAATAAATTGTTATATTTTAGAATGTTAACATTTTTAGTTTCTTCAGCTTCTTTTATAAATGAATCATCTAAATTCTTTATATTGTCAAGATATGTAGTGTGTATATATAAAGTGTCATCTTTTATTCCAGTAAAATTATATTCAACACCTTTTTGCTCAAAAAACCTTTGATAAATCCAATGCTTTTTAAATGAAGGGTTTAAACATAGAATAATTTTTGGATGTGAATCCCTATCTCTCACTGATAAATTAAGCTTATCAAAATCTTTTTCAGAAACTTCAGTCGCTTCTTCAATTAAAACGGTTTCAAGATTTGGAATTGACTTAAGTTGAGAATCAGCATCATTTGAGCTAGTTCTAAAACCTTTGAAGTATAATTTTTGTCCAAATCTATTTTCGATTTCACCGTGTTTAATTTTAAAGTATTGATTTAATTTTAGAATTTCGACTTGAGCTAAAAATTGAGGAATAACTGAAATGTCAGTATTTGTTAAAGTTTCTCTCAAGTATATACAGTTCTTTTTACTAGAATAAAATTTATTTGCTAAATATAAAGAAGATGCGAAACTTTTTCCACTTCCTCTTCCGACCAGAAATGATCACATATCGAATAAAAGGAAAGGCTCTAAATAAATCTTCATATTTTGAATTCAATTCAATTTTCATCTTTTATTGAAACTTCATCTTTTATTGAAACTTCACCATTTGAATAGTAAATAACTTTTTTATCACCTAAAAAATCCAATATCGATGCAAGTTCCATTATTTGATACATTTTAAAAGCATCAGTAGCATTATCAAAAATATTTTTAACAAGTGAACCATCTTTTATCCAGAATATTGACAGGAGAGGGGAATCACCAAGGTCCTGAATAACTAAAAAAATATCATTTAATCTTAAATCATCTAGATTTTCTTTAATTCTTTTCTTAAATTTTTCTAATTCAAATTTTTCCATAAACTTTTTCCTTATTTTTTAGTAAATGTTATTTGTACTGGAACAGATGGAATGTTATTTTCAATATTGACCTGTGGGTTTTCATCCATCATTTTTAGCAGTTTTGAAATATCTTTAAGAATGTTGACTTTTGTTATTTCACTTTCAGATTGATCATATAGTTTCATGTACTGAGTATAGATCCACGAGGGTTTTACTATAGAAGAAATGAGATTATTTTTTTGAATTAAATAGTCAACAATATCATTGACCTTTCTCATAATTGAATAAATTGGACTCTTCACAGACCTTTCATTATAACCTGCAAATTGAGCTGCTTCGGATGCATCAAATCCGGTTTTCTAAATAACGTAAACAAAACTTTTGTTGTTTCTTGTGGAGATGACGCCATTTATAGGTAAATTCTTCTTGTGTCATTTTTTGGACTCCTCAAAATGATAAATTAGACACTGTCTAAACTTTTAATTCTATTTATACATAAATATAAAATAAAAAATGAAAGTCATATTTTTAATTATTTTGAGTTTGTTTTTATTTGGATGCAAATCAGTGGAAGATCAAAGTAAAGATGATTTAATTTTACTCCTTCATTTCATGGACAAATATACTCCAAGACTAGAGAAGTATATAGAAAAGGATCAAAGTTTATCTATTCGTGACAAAAATACATTTAAAGTGGAATTAAGTGATTTCAAAGAAAAAAGGTCTAAATTCAATAAATAGTTTTGAAAAGATTTGGAAAATTTTGAAATGAGCCGGTCAAGGAATTATAAGTATACTTGATAATCTAAAAAAGTATAGCACAACAACTATTCTAATTGGAATATTGATATACTTTCTCTATAATTATATTCAGCACATTGAAGTTATTGAAAAAGTTCTTCATGAGATACAGATAGAATTAGTAGAGATCAAAGTTAAATTTGCTAGTCATGATGAAGTAAACTCAAAAATAGAAAAAGCTATTGAAAATCACGTTAAACTTTTTCACGAGAAACATTGATCTCAACTTCTTTCTCAAAGTCATCATATAAACTTTCAAGGATTGAAAATAATGTTCCCACTGTTGGTCTAGAAACTCCTGTTTCTTGAGCTATCTCACTTTTTGTCTTTAAAAAATTCTTTCCTTTTAGTATATAACTTAAAACCATCAACTGCTTTGTAGTTAAGTCAAATTTCTCAGCATTTTCCTTCGCAAAAGTAATTAGATTTAGTTTCATCTGTTCAAATGTCTCCATCATGGTTAAAAAGCCGAAGCAATTCTTTAAATTTCCTATTCATAAAATAATTTTCCACCTCTATAATTTATAATTATAATTTAACTATTTCTTTTCACATTTAAAAGAAAATTATTTAGTCTTTTCATTATTTTTCTCGATTTGTTAAATCTTCATTTTCAACGATCTATAAATAGTTTCAAAAATTATGGAGAAAAACATCATGCAAATAAAATTCAAAAGTGGAAAAGCTGTAGATTTATCTGAAGATGAGATCAAAGAAATACTTCATGACTATAAAGCATGGTCTGAAAATAAATTTGATGCTGAAAAGTTAGAAAAGTACTTTGAAGATATGTATAAAAAAGCTGCTATGAATGTTGAAATGATCTCAGAAGAAGATATAATGACAGAGAAAGATCTTAAAGATGCATTAACTAAGGTCATGAAATATGGAACTGCTTCAGATATTGCTGACTTCATTGTTGAAGCAATAGAAATGAAGACCTCTTACATGATCCTCGAAAGCATGGGTGACTAAGCATGTTAAGCAATTTTTTGACACCTCAGAACATTGTAAATTTTTTGAAAAACAACACTGATCTAAATAAAATTGGATTGAATTTTTTGAATTCTGAGGAAGGAAAAGGTTTTATAGTTGAAACATTAGGCTATGATTATGAAGACTTTAAGAATAATTTGACCAATTTGTTCTTATCAACAAAAAAATCTGAAAATGGAATTAAAAAACAACAAGAGATAGAAGAAGGTCAAAAAATAAAAGTATACAAAGAATTAGCAAATACGTTAATCAAAGAAGATGGTCTTCCAATATATGGTGCGGTCATAATGAGTGCAGGTTTTGTTGGAATTGATAAGAGTAAAGTAGTGGAATTTTTAAGACAAAAAGGTTATTCAGCTTCAGAGGAAAGAATAGAGAATTACTACAAGAAAAATGAAGACTTCTTAAAAGGTCTAATGAAAAAACATGGAAAGATTATTCCTAATTGGAATGATGCAATAGAAAGTTCAGATCTGGAACTTGAAGAAAGCAAAAAAGATGAAATGTTAAGCCCACTTCCAGACACAGATTTGGAGGAGGACTTAGGTAAAGAAACTAAATAACAAAATAAAAAATGGAGAAATGAAAAATGACTGATTCAAATAGTGGTTGGGGAACTTTACTTGGTGGAGGTATCGTCGGCTATTTACTTGGTTCAGGTGGCACATTATTTGGCAACAATTATGCTGCTGCCGCTGGGGTCACTGGTTATGGTGAAGGTTGTGACATAGCAAGAGTTAATGCTCGTGTGGACAACATCATAGCTCAGAATGCTCAGAACGAAGTGATCAATGCTATCGCTGGTGTAAATGCAAATGTTTCACAAAGTGCAAAAGACATCTACCAAACTGAAATTCAGAACCTTTTAGCTCAGCAACAGAGTGATCAATCTTTGAATAATCAATTTTGCAATGTCAACAATAACATCGTAAATGATGGTATTGCTACAAGAGGTGCAATAAATGATCTTAGAGAACAGATAGCTGCTGATAAGATTGCTCAGTTAAGAGATGAAGTTATGACCCTCAAAAATCAAGCTGCAACTGCTCCTTTATATGGAATGATCGGTGGACTTCAAAATACACTGAATTCTGTGATTGGATGCTCTGGAGTTAAAGTTTGTCCTTGCTCAGTTCCAAGTGGGACAATTACATTCTGACATCACTAGAAAAGTCTAGATGCCTTTGAAATCCCAATTTATAAAATTATATTGGTCTATTGATAAGTGGCATCTAGACCTTTTATTTACATTTCTCTTTTCATGAATTCAAATGTTAAGTTATGAAGCCTTAGATCATGAGAATCTTTATTCTTAAAATAAACCGAATGTGGCAAATCTTCCATTTTGATCCCTAAGAATGCACTCAACATTAATTTTGCAACTGACACTTGTTTATGAATGCCTTTCTTGACTGAAAGTTTTGCACCAACCCATCTTTTATCAATTCCACTATATAATGGTCTGAGTATTGTTTCTTTCCTAACATAAGGTTTAATGACTCCAGTTCTTGGACATGCTCTTCTTTCAACAGTCCTTAAACTTTTGATCCTTCCAAATGTAGATACCTCATATTTCCAAAATCCGAGGTAGATGAATCCAAACTTCTTGTTCAGGATCATATTTTTTCTGTACTCTCTCTAATTTGCTTTCAAAAAAACTGTAATCATTTTTCATTTTTTATTTGCTCCAAAGTTTAATGTTTATGATAGTTAAAGTGACTGCTATGTAGATAAGTAAAAATTGTATCATAATTATTTTCCTCCTCTATTTTTTTCTTTCCATGCTTTTTGACTTGCTTCAATTTTGTTCATTACATTTTTTCTTGCATATTTTTCAAAGGTGCCTTTTCCATAAATTTGATCATAAAGCTCTTCAACATTTATTTTGATGGAGTATTTTTGAAGTGTGGCTATATCAGCTCTATTTGGACATCCTTGAAGAAGTAAGTATACATATGCATCACCTGTTCCAGTATCAAAAGAATAATTCAGATCTTTTTGTTTTCCAAATTGATTGCAGATAATTGATCCATCTTTCAAAATTATGTATGGAAATTTCAGTTTTGACTTTACATAATCATTTATTGGATGGCGATCTGCTTTCATGTTGTATTGATCTTCAGCTGAGCATTTCTGCTCTTCTTTAGCTTTTAAATTCAAAGCCATCTTTGCTAAAGCTAAGTCAACGATTTGATCTATGGTAAGGTTTTTATTTTGTGCATATGTTTTTAGAGTGGCTAATGCATCCACCTGTTGAAGTTCGAATGTAACTTTCATTTTTATAGATTCCTTTTTGTTAATCTAAAAATATTTATACTTAGCACAATGAAAAATTTTACATTTTTGAAAAAATTTTAGATTTTTTTATGAAAAATGCCAGAATTTTACTTCTGGCACTCTTCACTAAACAAAAAGGAGGAGGATATAAAATGAAAACTTAAACAGGCAAATTTAGTCTTCAAATCTATTTATATTTTAATTCTTCTTTTCCCTTTTTATATCTTCATCGAAAACAATTTGATTGCGTTCAAAGTATTCATCTATCAAAGTTTCAATAACTTTTGAAAAAGGTTTTTCCATTATGTATGACTTTAACTGCCATAATTTTCTCCAATGTTCTTCTTTAATGTGAGCTAAAATTTTATGCCTCTTTACCATCTTACTTTTTCCTTATTTTATTTTTTTTTTTTCTTATTTTATTTTTCTTCTTTAAAGTCTATGAAGTTCAGTGGGAAGCCCAATCCTATTGAAAGCCACATCAAAAAATGGAAAAGACCAATCCCAATAAAAAATCCCCAAAAAATTGTAGATAGAGAAGGATTAAAAAAGCTGTATATAAAAATTCCAAGACCAATCGGTAAACATAAAATTGATAAAAATATTTCAAAAACCCATATAATTTCAAGAATTGCTTGTTTTAATGGAACTTGTTGACCTGTAAATAAACCGTTTCTATTTTCTGAATAATTTTCATTTTTCATTTTTCTTTTTCCTTTTTGTTAATTATAAAATTATTTATAATTTAAACCCAATTTTTCTTTTAAAATTTTTTCTTTTTCCTTAATTTATGTGTTAAATATTTTTTTATAATCCTTTCAAAACTTCATCAATTTTTTCTTCATCATCTTTACAATTTTTTAATTCATTAATTATTTTTTTATAATCAACAACTTCTTCATAAAGAATTCCTATCTTATCTAAAAAATGCAATAACTCTAAATGATGAATCTCTCCTGGGAATAAATCAATAAAAATTTTACTAAAATCAGAATTACATTTTATTTTTCTTCCAGCCACCACATAATTAGAAAAATCTTCATAAGATACAATTCTTTCTTTTACTTCTTTTCCTTCTTTATATTGATACCAAATTGTTTTATCTTTTCTATTCGGTTCCCATCTAATTATATGTGGACAAACTAATTGAATAAAAATTAAATTGTTCATATCCCAAAACTTCACTTTTCCGCAAGAAAATTGTTTTGGGAAAATCTCTTTCATTCTATCTTTGCCAGATAAAACCTTCAATGTTGTCCTTTCCAAATTTTCTTTCATCTTACTTTTTTCCTTTATTTTAAGTTCATTATATTGTACCACATTTCTTTGACTTCAGACCAGTCCACTTTAGTGAAGTCATCTTCTTTACAACAAATAGCATCATGTAATGTCCAAACTTCAACATTAAATTTTTCTTCAGTCCATTTGCATAATGTATTCAAAACTAATTCATTTTCTATCCATTGACAATCAACAGATAATTTTGATTTCTTTATGTTTTTTCCGTTTTCTTCCACCTCAACTTCCTTATAATTAGTTACAAAATCAAAGATCTCTGGAAACTCTGTCTGAAAATAGTTCCTAACTATTGTGAACTTTTCATTGATAGCAAGTTTCTTAGTTTTGTTATTTGAAAACAACCAATGGCAAAAAGGCTGCTTCATATCATTTCTATCAAATTTTGTTGTCATCTCTGCAATGTCTTCATAAATGCCAGTCCTAACTATTCTTTTGTATTTTTGATATTCTTGATTTGATACATGACCTTCAATGACCTTAAGTAGTAATGTTGCAAAACAATTTTTGACATCAAATCCTTCAAGAATGCTGAATTTTTTCTCATATAAACAACAATGTCTAAATTCTTTTGGTAAGCAATGCCAATAAGGATTTCGATAAAGTCTTCCATGACTGAACTTCACTTCTTCATCTTTCTTTGAATTGATTATTCTTCCAAGCCAATAAAATTTTTTGAAATCATTTCCTTGATATGAATTCAATTTTACAAGATCAACTGTAATCTTTTTGAGTCTGGCTGAGATGGTCTTTTCATAATCATTCATCTCAGTTCTGTCTTGATAAATTCCTAGTTTAAAGTCTTGATAGTCAATATCTAGAATGTGTTTTGTATCCCTTTTTATATATAAGGTATCGGTTCCATCCTTAAATCTATTCAATCTATTTAATTTATTCAAAGTATCAATATTTAATTTAAAGTTATCAATCAAGAATAACTCGGATAAATTGAAAGGAACTTTTATTGACTCATTAATGGAGAAAGATTTTTTATAGAAGAAATTTTGAAGGGGAGGACAAATTCTATATCCATATGAAAACTTATTTGGACCTGAATTGCAGTGATTGAAGTTACATTCAAAGATTCCACAAGAGAATAACCAATCTTTTATCTTTTTGATTATTGAAGTATTTTTACATGCAAGGTTTTTGAAGATATCATTATGTATATTGACAAAATAGTCAAGATTTTCATTCTCATAACAGCATTTATTGATCATGAAACAAGATATTGACCAAAATGCATTTGAAATTGACTCTTTTTGTTTATCAGTTTTTGCTAAAATTGAAACAAAATCTAATGTTGAGTTCAATTTTTTATAGACGGGAAGGGGAATGTCTAAATAACACTTAAATTTTCTTTGTTTGTTCATTTTACGTTTCCTTATATAATTTTGTAATTTACCGTTCCTAAAAATGAAAAGTGGCAACCCGGAACGTAAAAGAGGCTGTCCTGAGTTAATTACTCTCAGTGAGCCACCAAATTTATTTATAATTTTGAAAGAAAAAAATTATACTATTTTTAAGAAAAATGTTTACTTTTTTTAAAGAAATGTTATAATTAAATATCGGAAAAAATTAAACAAGGAAGGAAATTAAAAATGAACTCAAAAAGAAATTATGCAGAAGAATGTGCTGAGCAGACTCTCATCTTTGCAATCAAGATCGGTGCTAAGTTTTTTAACATCAATAAAACTTTAAAGACTGTAGATTTTTTTGATGAAGATAAAAAAATGATTGCTCGTGTTAGATTAAATGGAACTGAATTTTTTAACTAATTAAATAAAAGGAGAACTGAAAAATGATGAAGGTTTCAGAATTCATTGAAAAGTTTAATTCAAAAACTCCAAACTATACTTGGATGAGCAAATCTGAACTTGAAGATTATGTAATTAAAACTTGTGCATGGATTGGTCGGCATTATGCTTGTGATGAAGACCGTGGTCGAGTCATCAATGAATTGAATTCAATTCAAATAAGGATCAAAGAAGATACTGACATCGTAGTTAAATTTTTTAATGTTGAACCTGTTGACGGTGTTAAATCAATTAAAGGTGGATGGCAAAGAATTCTTAGATATAAACTCGTTATTTCTTCTGAATATGTATCAAGTGGAAATCAAAATTATATTTGCTCAATTAATTTCAGTTTTTATGACAATAGAGTTGATGGAAGTAAAGGTCACCTGATGTACATTAAAACAGGTTTACTTGAAGATACTGTTTATGATGTTGATGAATTTGGAAATGTGAAAGAATATTGTAAAAATCATTTAATTTAAGTTTACAAAATGTAAAGAAAAGTTATATATAAATATAGAAAAACTAAACGAAAGGAAACTGAAAAATGTTTGAATTTGAAAAAGAAGTTTATCAGAGAATGTTCAAAGAGTATGGAGATGATCCTATCAATGCCATCAAAAAGCTCAGTCACAAGGATTACATGGCATTTGTCAATTCTATCTTTGATGATGCTAAGAATGGAGTTGAGATCAACATCGCTATGGACATCCTCGGAAATATGAATGGATGGCGCTGTGAAGATGAGCTCCATAAGGACTTCTCTTCTGATGACCGTGTGAAACTTAACATTATCAAAAATTTAATTTAAGGAAAAAGTAAAATGGAATTGAATGCAAAGTATTTTTGGAAAATAGTTGTTGTTAAAAATAATGGTCAACAATTGAAAGGAGACTTTGAAGAATGGATGAAAAATTTTGAACTTCAAGAATATAAATTTTATGGAACAGAGGAAGAAGCAAATAAAAAAGGTGAATCTCTTTGTAATGAGAATGAAACTTATTTTCTTGTGTATAGTGATGTGGAGGACTAAAAATGAATAAGAAAATTTTGATTGGATCTATAATTGCTGGCGTCATTGTTGTTATTCTTGCATTATTTGCAATTTTCAAAACTTCAATAATGTGTCCATATTGCAATCATATCTTCACAGTTATTGAAGTAAGGAAGTCTGACAAAGTTTCATTGAAGTCAGATTGGCTTGGCTGTACAAATTGCAAAACCGTTTATGGATATTGTTATGATGGACATGTGACAAAGGCATATATTGGATCAGGATATTCAGCTTCAGAAGTAAAATTGCATTAAAAATCTTCACCTCTAGATGATGATAATTCCTTTCCAATAGTTTCAACCATTTTTAATTTCATTCATCCTCTAGAGGTGATCTAGTAATTAAAGATTTCGTTAGTTCACTTTAGGTAAAGTAATGAAATCTTCAGTTTTAACTTTATAGTATTGATGAGCAAAAATATGAAGTAGTCTCTCAGCCATCCATGCACCAACTTTCTCTTCAAATGAAGGATCAAAATAATGTTCAAGGATGTCATCAAGAAAAGTTCCATACTCAATAAAAAATTTGAATTTACTTAGAAAAATGTTATGAGGAGAAAATGATCCAACTTCCCAAAAGTATTTTTCAGTTACTTTTAATCTGGTGCAAATATCATAGAAGATTGAATAGTACTTTGGATGACAAAATTGGAATTGTTTCAATAAAGTTAGACCTCCTAACCACTCCTCATTTGCTAAGATGACTTCATTTTCTGAGTAAACTTCTAAATTTTCCAAATTTTTGAAAAATCTTCTATTTTGAGTAACACCAAAGACTTCTTGCTTTCGTTCTAAATTTAATCTAAAACCAAAATGAGAAGATCCATACATTTTATACCATTCATCAGATGAGACCTCTTTAATTGTGCTTAGGAACTTCCCAACTTCTGAATAGAAAATGTGAGAGTATTGTCCTTTTATATCTGAAGTATGTTTTTCATAGTATTTTATGAATTTGCTTTGAGGAACTCTTGGTTCTTCACCATCAGCTAATGGAAGAAGTATGTACTTTCTTTGCATCTTTTTTCTTTCTTTTTTCTTTATATATCTATTTATATAAAAAAAGTGGGCCAAATAATTGACCCACCTTATTCAAAATCAGTTATTGTAAGGTCCTGGAGTTGGAGTAAAATTCTGTGTATACTTAGCACTATCACAAAGTCTTATTCCGGCTAACTTAAAGATGCGGTAGTCATTAAAAGTGCTAAACCCTGAGAATAAATAGTCATTCAAATATGGAGATCCAATGTTTCCAAGATCTAATTGTGAGACAAGTTTTGATCCCATGTTGAAGCCATTCACGTAGAAGACCACAGAATTATTTGATCTAACAACAGCAAGATGAATCCAAGTAGACAAAGGCATTGTTGAGCTTTGACCAATTTTCACATTATTTACATCACAATAAACGATAGCAGCTGGGGTTTCATTTAAAGTACAAGTGAATCTGAATAATTGTCCACCATATCTTTGACATCCAAGGATTTGACCTTGTGTAGAAGTTCCCCATTTGTTTCCAGGTTTGAACCAACATTCAATGGTCCAAGCTTCTTTGACAAGTAATTTTTCAATGATATATGGTATTTCAACCCAGTAGTTTCTAGTATCAGGACCTGGGTACCATTCACCATCATATTCTTCCATTGTGGAGCTTTGATCTGGAAAATTCAGGACATTTGTAAAATATTGATCTGATTCAAAATTTCCACCCCAATCTTCTGAGTACATATCATCCATTGGGTTAGATTGTTTTCCATTGATCTTTATTGGCTCAAATTGACCACTTGGTGTAAAGTTATTGTTTAGAGGAAGATAAAACTTTGACTCAGAAGTTCCTGTTGGAATTAAAGCAATTTTTGATGCATAATTTGAAATAGAGACATTTCCAACGGTGACACCTTTAGCTTCTATTGCTCCACTTATAGCAGTTTTTGCATCAACGATTTTTTGTACATTTTCAATTAAAGTAGCCATTTCAGAGAGCCTCCAATGTTGAATTTGCTTGTCCAACAATTCCACTTAATTCAGCTAATTGACCAGATGTAGCAAAATTTCCTGATAAAGATGTGAAGATTGGATCAACTTCTTCTCCACCACCTCCAGTCAATGGATATCTTTGTCTTTCACCATGTATGTCTTCTCTAACTAAATAACCTTCGGAGTCAACAAGTGTATAAATTGTAGTGCCAGCAGACTCTTGCACTGATAACAGATCATCATTTGATTTCATGTATTCAAATTTCCTTATTTTTTATTTCTATTTATTTTTAGTAGATCTAAGAGGTCAACATCCTCTCCTGCTTCTATCATTTTCCATGCACTCCTTACATAATTTTTCACTTCTTCATTTGGAGCAAAGTCAACTGCCATTTGAAGCAGACCAAGGACAAATTTATAATTGATGTCTTTATAACCTTGTTCATGATTGAAAAGTTCATTAGCAGCACATATATAGACAGTGAATGGATCAATCATTTCTTTATCGAAGTCAATATCAACTTCTTCTTTAGGAAGTTCTTCATTGTTTTCTTTGTATTTTATAACTATTTCATGAACCATATCAGCTAATTTCATTATGTGAGTCAAAGGAATGTGAGGATATTTTTTTGATATGATATCATTTATCACAGCTATGATCTTTTCTGATTGGTAAGGAAAGTTATTTTGTAAATGTTTCAATGCTAAGTATAATTCACCTATAGCCCTTTCTTCACTTCTTGGAGCAATAGAGAATGCATATGCTAAATGTTTAAATGCACAATAAGGACAAATCTCATAAGGTAAAGTTTTTTGATCACCATCAATATATCTTATTCCTTTATATGAAACACTATTTAATTTTTTTGTACATGAACAGCTCATTGATTGTTTCCTCCTGGAATTCTTGCTGAAAATGTTATTGATAGAGAATAATCTTCACTTTGATATTCATCATCAGACTCATCACCATTTTCATAACTTAAATTTATTGTATTTGAAACTAAAACATATCCTTGATGTTCTTCAATATATCTTGCTCTTGCTGATACAGCCGGAAAAACAAGATGCTGAGTGACCACACCTATGTCAACAGGACTTTCATATGTATTTGTTTCTTC
>Ga0310690_10002573_pt1 | contig 29232 bp, 23 predicted proteins | sample AusTroGonzalo_MG_2_FD_207661 | JGI IMG/M metagenome (GOLD analysis project Ga0310690, IMG submission 207661) | Bovine rumen microbial communities from tropical cattle in Woodstock, Queensland, Australia - Gonzalo_04 (v2) (version 2) | ecosystem: Host-associated > Mammals > Digestive system >...
ACTATCAACTATCAACTGTCAACTGTCAACTATCAACTATCAACTGTCAACTATCAACTATCAACTATCAACTATCAACTGTCAACTATCAACTGTCAACTATCAACTGTCAACTATCAACTATCAACTATCAACTGTCAACTATCAACTATCAACTATCAACTGTCAACTATCAACTATCAACTATCAACTATCAACTGTCAACTATCAACTGTCAACTATCAACTGTCAACTATCAACTATCAACTATCAACTGTCATTTGTCCTGATTGTAGTAGGATATCAGTAGGTTATTAGTAGGTTATTAGTACGTAATTAGTAGGTTATTATCCTAATTAAGCCCTAATAAACACGGTACATTACCGTTACAATCCTGTCTCGTAATCAGACGGTTCTAACCTCGATACCCATAGATTTCAATTTGCCGGCGATACCGACAGGAATAGCATTGTCGGTGATGATGCAATCCAACTCATTCGTATTCGCCACATGTACATAACTGCGCTTGTTGAATTTGGACGAATCGAACACAGCAATCACCTTGTCCGCTTGCTGAATCATGATTTGGTTAAGCAAAGCTTCTTCCAGACTTGGCGTAGAAACACCGTTTTCTAGCGAGAAAGAATCCACGCCGAGAAATAACTTGTAGCCGCTGAAATTACGAAGCACCGAGAGTGCCAAAGGCCCTACCATCGAATGACTGTTGATGCGCACATTGCCGCCCAGAAGAACCACATCGAACCGCTTGTAGTTCAGCAACTCCGTTGCAATATTCATCGCATTGGTGATGATGCGCAGATGCTGGAACTTATGCAGATGACGCGCTACCTCCAGCGTCGTCGTTCCCGAATCCAACATAATGAAATCGCCTTCCTTGATCAGCTTGGCGGCTTCCTCGCCGATCCGCTCTTTCTCTTTGAAGTTAAACAGCCGTTTCCGTGCGATAGCGGTGTCCTCATTTGTGTTCTCCACCGGCTTGCGCATAGCACCTCCACGGGTGCGCAAAAGCAAGTGACGCTTCTGCAGAATAGTCAGATCCTTCCGGATCGTCACTTCCGAAATACCCGTGTCACGACTCAGATCCGTAACACGCACTTCCTGATTTTGCTCCAACATCCTCAGAATAAGAGCTCTTCTTTCTTTGGCAGACGATGTATTCATGGCTTCTAAATTTGCCGCAAAGGTAGTAAAAAATGACGAATTATGCAAATAAAAAGTTTCGGTATTATTTTTCGAAACGTTACGAAAGAGCGTTTTTAGTACATAAAATACTGAAATTGTAATGTTTACTTAGCAAAAACACAAAAAATATGCTATAAAACATATAGCAATATATTGCGTATATGAAAAAAAAGTAGTAATTTTGCAGCGTATTTTGAAAAAATACGCCCTAAAGATAGATAAGATCATGAAAAAACTATTCTTTTTGTTGACTGTAGCCGCACTGATTTTGACGGCTTGCAGTGCTCCGAAAGCGAGTGACGAATCGGCTCAATCCCCTGTGGATAAAGTGTTGCTCAAGGACTTCAATCCGACCGTTGTGAACAATATCCCTGTGACACGTGTGGAGCGTGCCAAGTTCGACATTATTGACATGCACTCCCATGACTACGTAGCCAATGCCGAGGAAATCGCACAGTGGTGTAAGACGATGGATGAGGTAGGCGTACTGCACACAGCAATCATGCACTGCTCATGGATCGGCCGCCCGTTCGAGGAAGTAGTGGAACTCTATGCTCCCTACAAGGATCGTTTCCGTTTCTGGTGCTGCTTCGACTACTCGGATCTGAGCCCCGAGGGTATCGAGAAAGCCTGCCAACTCTTGGAGCGTTACCACAACGAACTCGGCGCTACGGGCGTTGGTGAGTTGGGCGACAAAGGCGAAGGCGACACCTACGCTCGTCCGGTGGAAGGAAGAGACATTCATATTGACGACCCGCGTATTCAACCGCTCATCCGCAAAGCCGGAGAACTGCACATGCCGATCAGTATTCATATCGCGGAGCCGTACTGGATGTATCTGCCTATGGATGAGACGAATGACGGTATGATCAACGCCGTTAACTGGCATGTGGATACCACCAATTGTTACGGTTACGACAAACTCATGGAGACCTTCGAGAACGCCGTTCGTGAGAACCCGGGTACGATCTTCATCGCTTGCCATTACTTGAACATGAACCATGATCTCCCGCGTCTCGGTGCGATGCTGGATAAATACCCGAACATGTACATGGATATCTCCGCCCGCGTAGCCGAATCGGCGCATACCCCGCGTGCTACCCGTGAGTTCCTTATCAAGTATCAGGACCGCATCCTCTTCGGTACGGATAACGGATTCGATCCGGAGATGTACCGCTGGATCTTCCGCGTGCTGGAGACGAATGATGAGCATTTCTACAACATGGAGTACGGTTATCACTGGGCACTCTCTGCATTTAACCTGCCGGACAAAGTCCTCAAGAAACTGTACCAAGACAATGCCGAACGCATTCTGAAAGAGTATAAGTAATCAGAATAATCGGAATAATCAGCTTAATCGAATAGTGCTATGAAAAAAGCGATTTATCTTATAGTAGTAGCGGCATTGGCAGCCTGCACGACAACAGACACGGAGAGACTCATATGCGCAGAAGCGGATATGCAGTCCTTCCCGTATGAGAAGAACGGTTTGCATGTGATCAAACAGCAGACAGTAACCCCCGTGGAAGGTGTTGAGGGTCTGGAAGTGATTGAGACCAGCTTCATCAACCTCGGTAAGCCCGTTATTGTACGCGCGTACGAGCTCTGCCGCACCGCCATATGGGCGCAGGACACTGTCGTTTGGTCGCTCCAGCCAAGTAGCACCAACGCCCGTCTGGACTGGGTACTGCCTGTGAAAGAAGGTTTCCAAAAAGACAACTACCTCGGTATGAATAACTCCGACTACGGAGGCGGTATTCCGGTGGTTGATCTCTGGCAACGCGACGGCGGTGTAGCAATCGGTCTTTTCGAGCCCGTTCTTCGTATGATCTCCATGCCGGTAGAGTGGAAACGCTACGACAAGAACGTTACGATGGCGTTGCACTATGATCTGCCGAAACCCGTGGAATTGGCTACAGGCGATACCCTCAAATGCTTCAAGGCTTTCCGCCTGAAACACAAAGGAGACTATTTCAATGCCCTCCGTATCTTCTCGAACTATATGCAGGCGAACGAAGGTGTGCAGATGCAACCTTCCGAGCCCGAAGCTTTTGAACCCGTTTGGTGCGCTTGGGGGTATGGTAGACCGTTTAAGATGAATATGGTGTTGGGTACCTTGGATAAGGTCGCAGAACTCGGATTCACCTGGGTGGATATAGACGACGGATACCAAATCGCCGAAGGCGACTGGAATACGAATAAGTATTTCCCGGGAGGCGATAGGGATATGCAGCATATCACGAACGAGGTGCACAAACGCGGTCTGAAAGCCAAATTATGGTGGGCACCGCTGGCTGCTGATCCGGATACGAAATTGGTCAAAGAGCACCCCGAAATGCTGCTCCTCACCGAGGAGTGGGCGCACGAGTATGTTACATGGTGGGACAGCTGGTACCTCTCGCCGGTAAACCCTGCGGTAGATGCTTACACGAAAGACCTGTTGGATATGTTCCTGCATAGATGGAACTTCGACGGCCTCAAGATAGACGGTCAGCACCTCAACTGCTGTCTGCCGGATTATAACGAAACGAGCGGACTGAAAGATCCGTGGGAGGCTCCCGAACAGATGCCGACGTACTTTGAGAAAGTATATACAGAGGCACATGCTATAAAACCGAATGCTGTCATCCAAATCTGTCCGTGCGGCTGTGCGGTCAACTATTTCATTATTCCGTTCTTGAACCAAGCTGTCGCTTCCGATCCGATGTCCTCCTGCCAGGTACGTATGAAACGCAAAGCCTATGCCGCTCTGGCTCCGGATTTGGCGTACTATGGTGACCACGTTGAGTTGACGGACGGTGGTAAGGATTTTGCTTCGCAAATCGGTACCGGTTCGGTTATCGGAACCAAGTTTACGTGGCCGAAAGATAACCCCGACTGGAAGGAAGGTCCGTTCCTGCTGACCCCGGAGAAAGAGGCACTCATCCGTAAGTGGATGAAGATTTACAAGGAGAACAACCTCGCGCGTGGCGAGTACCTCAACCTCTACACCTGGGGCTTTGACTACCCGGAGGCACACGTTATTCGCCAGAACAACGCCCTCTATTACGCGTTCTATATAGATAACGCGCCTGCGTACGCGGGTAAACTGGAACTCCGCGGACTCGATCCTGCGAAGGAATACACCGCCATCGAATATACGGCGGATGAACCGCGCGAGTTCGCAGTCAAAGGCAGCAATCCGTTTATTGAGGCAAACTTCGAGCGGAGCTATTTGCTGAAAGTAATTGAGAAATAACACAACTTATTTAACTTAAAATATTAATCCTATGAAAAGACTACAAACAATCTTATTCAGCCTTTTAATCGCGGTAGCAGCTTTTGCTGATACCACTATTAAAGGAACGGTTATCGACGCTGATGGTGCCGAACCGATGATTGGTGTGAGTGTCCTTGTGAAAGGAACCTCAATCGGTACTGTTACCGATTTTGACGGTAACTTCGAACTCACAGTGCCGGAGAAGGCAACCTTGCAGTTGTCCTACATCGGCTACAAGACAATTGAAATCCGTGCCGTGGATGGTCTGCGAATCATTATGGAGTCAGACGCCATCATGATGCAGGAAGTGGTTTCTCTGGGTTATTCCGCAGTGAAAAAAGCCGAGTTGAGTTCGGCTGTCGTAACGGTGGACGCTGAGAAACTGACCGACGTAACATCACCGGACATCGGTAACATGTTGCAAGGTAAAGTAGCCGGTTTGACCGTTACCAATGCTTCCGGTCAGCCGGGTGAAGCCGCACAGATCCGTATTCGTGGTACAGGTTCTATCACCGCGGGTAGTGAACCGGTTTACGTGGTGGACGGTGTCATGGGTGGTACGTTCAACCCCAACGACGTAGAAACAATCTCCGTATTGAAAGACGCCGGTTCAACCGGTATCTATGGTGCAGCTGCTGCGGGTGGTGTCATCGTTGTTACCACCAAGAGCGGTAAGAAAGGTGATAAAGTACATGTGGACATCAAGGCTACTGCCGGTGCCAAGCAGGCACTCTACGGTAACTTCCGAATGATGAATTCCGAGGAACTGTACTACTTCCATAAATCGATGTATAGTAAGGGAGCGTTCAACGCAACCTATCCGAAACTCAAAGACCTGCCTGACTACAATTGGCAGAACGAGTTCTTCAGAACAGGTGTTGTTCAGAACTATAACGTAGCTGTTCACGGTGGTTCGGAGCACGTAGGTTACTACGTTTCTCTTGACTACTTCGGTGAGAAAGGTACACTCCGTACTACCGGTATGCAGAAAGTAACAGGACACGCTTCTCTCAAAGCAGACATCACCAAGTGGTTGGATATGAACGTAAAGGTGGACTTCGGAAAGTCCACGGTGGACTATCCGGCAAGCTGGACGATGCTGAGCGATGCATTCTTTAAAATGCCGTGGGACTGCCCGTATGTGTATGATGAGAAAGGTAACGTAACCAACAAATACGTACGTATTGACAGCGGTACGCGTCCGGACAACGGCGGTAAATGGTGGAGCCAGGAGACTTGGAACGCGCTGCATAGCACGGAGTATAACTATACCAAGTCGGACAACTTCGATTTCTCGGGTGTTCTCCAACTCGGTGTTCATTTCACCGACTGGTTGCACTTTACTACAACCAATACTTTCGGTGCAGGTCACTGGTTGAGCTCAACCTATATTGACCCGCGTACCTACGATACGTCTTATCCGAATGGCTATATCGGTAAGGATGTAGGTCATAGCAAATCGTTCGGAACGGTTAACATTCTGAAGGGTTCGTATCAGTGGGGGACGCACAGCTTCAATGCGATGGCCGGTTTCGAGTACAGCTTATGGAGATCGGAGTATGTTAGCGCTTCGGGTGTCGGAATGCCGAACGGTGTGGACGCACTCAACTCTTCATCGCCGCTTGCTAACAGCGGATACGTAATGCCGGGCGCCGGATGGGCTGCATTTATTCAGGCAAGTTACGACTGGAACAAGCGCTATTTCATCACCGCTACCTATCGTGCTGAGGCAAGTTCTATCTTCGCACCGAAGAACCGTGTAGGTCATTTCCCCTCTGTTGCTGCAAGCTGGTTGATCTCCAACGAGGAGTTCATGAAAGGACAAGATGTCGTTTCCTTCCTCAAACTTCGTGCTTCGTACGGTGTAACGGGTAACAACAATATCCCGGCTTACAAGTACCTCTCGACCTATGCTCTCAACAAACTGTATCAGAACAAAGTGGCTGGTAGCCCGAGTCGTCTGGCTAACCCCGAACTGCACTGGGAAACAGCGAACATGGCTTCTGTCGGTATTGACCTTACGTTCATCAAACGTATCGATATGTCTATCGACCTCTATCAGACGGACAACACAGGTCTGTTGCTGAATGTACCTGTAGCTCCTTCTACCGGTTTCTACGAGGTAATGAAGAACGCCGGTTCGGTTCGTAACCGTGGTATCGAGTATCGCTTGGACGCAACCATCATCGATATCAATAAATGGCGTTGGGATCTCGGCTTCAATATCGGTTTCAACCAAAACCGCGTAACCAACCTGCCGAACCACGAGGCATTCTTGCAGAGTGCTTCCTCTGTATATCAGCAAGTAAAAGAGGGTCAGGACATCTACACGTGGTACATGAAAGAGTGGGCAGGTGTTGATCCGAAGAACGGTGACCCGCTGTGGTACGTAGTAGATGCAGATGGTAATTATGTATTGGATGCAGCAGGCAACAAGACGACTACCAATGATTATAACGGAACGCTCGCACATGCAGTAGGTACTGCTACTCCGTTGTTCTCCGGCGGTTTGAATACGACGGTTAGTTGGAACGGCATCTTCTTGCACTTGAGCAGCAACTTCATGTACGGAAACAAGATTTATAACTATACACGTCACTCCTCTGATGCCGACGGTGCTTATCTGGGCTACAACCAACTCTCCATTGAGAATTCCAAGCAAGGCTGGGTTCGCTGGACACAACCGGGCGACGAGGCTACGCACCCGAAAGCACAGCTGAACGGTAACAAGAGTGCAAACCAGGTTTCGTCTCGTTATTTGGAGGATGGCTCATACTTCCGTCTTAAGAACCTCACGTTTGGTTATGATTTCCCGAAGGCTATGATTGCTAAAGCGTACATGACCAAGTGCCGTATCTATTTCTCGGCGGATAACCTCTTTACAATCTCTAAGTTCTCGGGTATGGATCCGGAGATCACCTTGGAGACCAATGCAAACCAACTCGCTGGTATGTACACCGAGAACTATCCTGTAGGTCGTACATTCCAGGCAGGTGTAGAGATTTCATTCTAATTTCGATGTAACGGTATAACGATATAACGATATAACGACAAAATGTTTAGAATTATGAAAAACAAATCATTATATATCACCGTAGCACTCGGAATGATGCTCGGTTTGGGCAGTTGTAACCTGGATTACTTCCCCTCAGATGAGTTGAACAGCGACTTGTTGCTGCAAGATTCCAAGGGCGCAGAGTATATCATGGACGGTTGCTATGCCTTGTTAAAAGATGAGGTGGAATTCCTTGGTTACTCATCTGGTAACTGCTATGCTCGTCACTACTTCCAGTTGGCGGAGTTCCCGGGCGATAATATCTGTCTGTCGGCGCACACGACTGATCCGTTGTATGAGGCAACTGCCTATATGATGAACGACGGTTTGAAGAATGTAGGTACGTTGTGGATGGTGGGTTATAAAATCATCTATATGACCAATACCGTTATTGAGACATTGGATGAGAAAAATCCAGATAACCATCAGTTGCTCGGTGAGGCGTACTTTATGCGTGGTTTGCTCCACCTCCATATGGCAACACTGTATGCGAAACCCTATTCGTTAGGTCGCGACAACATTGGTGTGCCTCTGCGTACTTCGACTTCCGGAGAAGTAACCCGTGAATCGGTAGGCAAAGTATATGACCAGATTGTGGAAGATCTCAAGAAAGCAGCTTCGCTGATGGGTAACTCGCGTGGCAATGCCGGTTATCCCTGCAAAGATGCTGCTCTCGGTATCCTCAGCCGTGTATATCTCTATATGGGCTTGTACGACGATTGTATCACTACGGTCAACAACATGCTCAACGGAGCAGATCCGGCTTCCAAACTGGATCCCGATTTTGCTAACTACTTCAAGAATGCCAAGACATCGCCGGAGACCCTCTTCTGTATAGCACACGAGACATCCGATGATCGTGGTCAGTCCTCTATTGGCTCGATGTTCCTCAAGGACGGTATCGGTTGGGGTGAGATATATCCGTCTGACCCGCTGATGTACCTCTATGAGCGCTATCCGACGGATATCCGTTATACTGCCTTCCTTTGGAAGCAATATAAAACGAGCTCCAATAGAATGATGGTTTATTTCCCCGATCCGGCTTCTCTCAGTCCTGAGTCGGGTAGTGTAAAACTGAATTTCGAACTCACAGACGATGGTTCGGGCAACTACTCGTTCACGGAAGGATCAAAAACCTACAACGTCGAGAAACGTATCATCAATGGTGACGGCAAAGCCGATGCAGCAGGCGAATACTTCGAGTATCACGTTAACTACGGTGGTAAGGATCTGCTCGCACGTGTATCCAAAGAAATGGTGCTCCGTACCGGCTTCAGCTTCCCGATGATCTTCGTTACGAAGTTCAGTTATCAGGATGGTAGCCCGATGCTTTCCTCTCCGGTACTCTGCCGCTGGGCGGAAGTTATCCTCAACCGTGCTGAGGCTTATGCACACAAAGGTGACGCAGCTGCTGCGCTGAAAGATATTAACGTGATCCGTAAACGTGCCGGTATTCCCGATGAAGGTATGTTCTCTACTACTAACCTGCATGGCTATACCGATAACCCCGATCCGGATCTGGGTCCGAGTACGGCATTGGAGAAAATAGCACAAGACGAGCGTCGCATGGAGTTGGCTTTCGAGGGACACCGTGTATTCGATGTCTATCGTAACAAGCTGAACATGGATCGCCGCTACGCCGGTGCGCAACCCTGGAAGCTGGTTCCTTATACAGAGCCGCATATCCAATATCCTATTCCGAATAACGAATGGACGGTAAGCGGTATTCCGCAAAACCCGGGATATTAATTAATCAATCAACATAATTATTAACTTTTAAAATTTTAACATTATGAAATTCAATTGGAAATGGGCCCTTATGGGCGTCGCAGCATTGATGTTTATTGCATGTGACAAAAAGAATGACCCCAAAGGTGGTGGTGGCGATGACGATGAAGACGAGTATGTACAGAAAATCTTCGTTAACGACAACACACTTGATGACTGGAAAGACGTACCTCAAGACAAGATCGTTTCGGTTGCATGTCCGGAAGACGCTGCTCTCCTTGGCTTGAAGAGCGCAAAAATCTATGCAGACGAGATGTACATCTTTATCCAGATTGTACCGGATGCAGAGACTATAGCTGATCGTAGCTGGGTTCCCTTCCACGTTTATCTGAACACGGATAACAGCGATGCTACCGGTGGTTACAGCGATGAGTTCACAGATCCGAACGCTGACATCCTTCTGGAAGGCGCTATCTATGCTGATGGTGAACCCTGCTCGTACGGTCCTGGCGTATTCAAATGGTGGGGTCCTGCTGGCGAAACTGGTTGGGACTATTGGACTGACCCGGAAGTGGAGCACTCTGCTGATGACAACTGGGGTGCTATCGTAGCTGAAGGTGAGCTCGTTGGTACTATGAGCCAGAACGTAAACGGCGTATTCGAGATTCAGATTATGCGTGAGCTCGTTCCGGCTACTTGGAGTGAGGCAGAGTTCGGTATCGGTTTCGATATTCAGCAGAACTGGAGCTCTGTTGGTGTTCTTCCGCTCGTTAGCCCGACGGATGCTAACCCCAATGGTTATGCTCACAAAATCCAAGTTAAGATTGACAAATAATAATGGATCCGTTATTTGTAATCGCAACAAACAACAACAATTATTAAGCTTAATCAATGTTGATTGAAGTATCGGTGTGGGAGCACACCGCTCCCCACCGGTACTATTTTTATAAAAAACTTGTTATGAGAAAATTATTCCCCATAGCACTCTGTGCACTGCTGTTCGCAGCATGCACTCCCAAAAATACCCCTGACACACCGGGTGGGAAGGATACTATTCCTGATACTATCCCCGATCCGATAGGAACTATTCGTTTTACAGAAAGCGATTCCATTATCCCTAACCCGGAACGTGGCTTGTTCTCCCAAACCTATTTCACTTCTGCTGATCTGGAGACACATGCCAATGCTACGGTGATTAATAATATGCGCCATTCAAAATACAAAATGACGCTCTATCTGCACTCCTATTATCTCACCGATTATATGGAGAGCGATATCCCCCAAGAGTTCCTTGATCGCTTGGAAACTAATATGAATGCTCTGCGCGAAGGCGGCGGAAAAGTTGTCTTGCGCTTCTCTTATAAATATAGTATGGATGTTAAAGACCAGCCTTGGAACGCTTCCGAGGAGTGGATCCACAAGCATATTGACCAAATTGCGCCGTACTTGCAGAAACATGCGGATGTTATCCTCTACGTACAATGCGGATTGATCGGTTCATGGGGTGAATGGTATTATACTTCCCATGAATTCAAGATGAACCCTGTCACGGACGCAGATTATGAACCACGCTGGCGCGTGCTGGAGCATATGCTCCAAGCCGTTCCCGAGACGCGTCAAGTCGCTCTCCGTACGCCGGAATTCAAAATGCGCTATCTTAAAATGCGTGGTGATACCGCTATGTCTCCGCTCACAGCTGCGGAAGCGCACAAGACAACCAACAAAGCACGTATTGGTGCGCATAACGACTGCTTCGTTTCTTCTGCTACTGATGTCGGTACCTATCGCGGAGCGGCTGACCGCGAATTCTGGGCAGAAGATACCAAGTACACCATTATGGGCGGTGAGACTTGCGAGAAACGCGCAACTTCCGAAGGATCGCACGCGATTAGCGAAATGGAAAAATACCACTGGACCTATCTCAACCGCGACTACCGCGAGGAAGTAACACGTATGTGGCGTAACGATGGCACAATGGATATTATGATGAAGCGTCTGGGCTATCGTCTCGTATTGGATAAGGCGGTAATTACACCCGAACCGGAAGCCGGAAAGAAATTCGAGGTATATTGTGAGTTGCGTAACGTCGGTTTCGCTTCACCGATGAACAAACGTGGTCTCGAACTCATCCTCGTCAGCAAGAGCAACCCGAGCAAGAAATACGTCTATCCGCAGACAGAGGATCCGCGTTTCTGGCTGCCTGGCGAGCACACCTTCACCCTCGCTTGTACGCTGGACGGTGAGATGAAGGGCGAATACGATGTATGTATCAACTTGCCGGATCCGTGTGAGTCGCTGCATAACGATCCGCGTTACAGCATCCGTCTGGCAAACGAGAATGTATGGGATGAAGCCACCGGCTACAACCGCCTAACAACCATTACGGTTCAATAATATGCGTTGTTTATCCGTCATAGTAACTGCATTGGTGTGTACATTCGTATGCGACGCCCAAACCGCTTGGTGGGGCGCGGCAGTCGGGTTGGGACATTTGCAGCCCTATACGGAGCAAACGACGTTCGACTTGAACAGACAGGATGCCAACAACCAATTGGTTCCGCTTTTCCTTTCTTCAGAAGGCGAGTATATGTGGGCGGACAAAGCCTTCGTGTTTTCAGCTAAGGATGGCGAGATCAATGTCTCGGAATCAATGGAGCGAGTGAAAGCAGGGACTACGCTCAAAGATGCCTATTTGGCTGCGCAAGCGAAATATTTTCCTGCCAACGGTCAACTGCCGGATACCCTCTTTTTCACAATGCCTCAGTATAACACCTGGATTGAATTGATGTACAATCAAAATCAGGCGGATATATTGAAATATGCCCATGCGGTCATCGACAACGGTTTTCCTGCCGGCGTACTGATGATTGATGATAACTGGCAACGATACTACGGCAATTTCGACTTCAAAGCAGAGCGTTTCCCGGATGCCAAAGCCATGATAGACGAACTCCATGCGCTGGGCTTCAAGGTGATGGTATGGATTTGTCCATTTGTCAGTCCTGACTCACCTGAGTTCCGCGAATTGGAAGCAAAAGGTTACTTGCTGCGCAATCCGAATGGAGGCACTGCGATACTGAATTGGTGGAACGGCTATTCGGCATGCTATGACTTGACAAATCCCGAAGCAGCAGAGGCTTTTGTACAATTGTTGCGAAATGCACAAACAAAGTACGGCATTGACGGATTCAAGTTCGATGCCGGCGATAACAACTGCTATGCGTCTGCTCCGATCATCGCTTATGACGCGAATGCGACAACAGTTGATCACACCACTTCTTGGGCAAAAATAGGTCTGCAATTCCCGTTCAATGAGTATCGTGCATGCTGGAAAATGGGAGGACAGCCGCTCGTACAGCGTCTTGGCGACAAAGACTATAGTTGGGAAGCCGTGCAGCAACTGATACCGCAGATGTGTGTGGCTGGCTTGCTCGGTTATGCGTACGCATGCCCGGATATGATAGGAGGCGGACAGTTCGCTGCCTTTATGGATATCAAAGATGATGAGTTCGACCAAGCGCTCATCGTTCGTTCCGCGCAAGTACATGCCTTGATGCCGATGATGCAGTTCTCTGTCGCTCCTTGGAGAATCCTGTCTAAGGAAAACCTCGCAATAGTGCAACGCATGGCAAAACTGCACGAGACATTTGGACCGTATATTATGCAGTATGCGCACAAAGCGGCTGAGACAGGAGAATCTATCGTGCGCCTTATGGAATACCAGTTCCCGCATCAGGGATTTGAAAACTGCAAGGATCAATTCATGTTAGGGGATAGATACCTCGTAGCCCCGGTTGTGGATAAGCGTCTGGAGCGTGAGGTACTCCTGCCAAAAGGTACATGGCGTGACGAACAAGGACATAAGTATAAAGGCGGTAAGACCTATCGGATAGACGTACCGCTGGAAAGATTGCCGTATTTTGAAAAAATTAAATAGTATGAAAGACAAACTTTGGTTACTTTTTATCCTCATTACCGTTGTTACATGGGGTGTATGGGGAGCATTCTCGGATCTGCAAATGGATCGTGCCGGTATTCCGGAGACGGTTGTGTATATCCTTTGGGCACTGACGATGGTTCCGTGTGCCATCGTAGCACTTTGTATCAACAAAGGCAAATTCTTGCACGACGGCAAATCAGCGTTGCTTGGCTGCACGGTCGGACTCCTTGGCGCAGGCGGACAGTTAGTCCTCTTCAAAGCATTGTCCATCGGGCCGGCATACATCATCTTCCCGTTTATCTCAATGTCACCGGTGATCGTGATCACATTAGCGGCTATCTTCCTCAAGGAGAAAGCCACCCGCTGGCAGATTGCAGGTATCGTTGTGGCACTGGCAGCTATTCTGCTGCTCTCTATCCAGACGGGCGGCGATGACAGTCCCGTTAGCGGCTGGTTATGGATTGTGCTGGCAGTGTTGGTACTCTTCGCTTGGGGTATTCAGGGTTTCTTTATGAAGTTTGCCAATAACTCGATGGACGCAGAGTCAATCTTCGTTTGGATGGCAATTAGTGGTTTGGTGCTCATCCCTGTGGCTTATTACATGACACCGGATGCCGCTGCGTTCTTTGCTGGCGAAGAAGTATGGGGCAAGAGCCTCGGGTGCTTCGGTATCCAGATCCTCAACTCGATCGGTGCCCTCACCCTCGTCTATGCGTACCGTTATGGTAAGGCGGTCATCGTTTCGCCGATGGAAGGCCTCTCGCCGATGGTGACTGTCCTCCTCTCCCTCATCATCCTCAGCGTTATCCCGAACCCGCTCCAGATAGCAGGTATCTGCTGCGCTGCCTTCGCAATGTATGCACTTTCAAAATAAATCTTTATACGAACAATTTAATCTATTACAGTTATGAAAAAATCTCTACTTTTTGTCGCAGCAATTTTACTTTCCTTTGCTGTTAACGCACAAACCATCGTCATTGATGGTGACAAAGCGGATTGGGCTAATGTGCCTATGTTGAGCGACCCGGGAGCTACACCTGTTTTCAAAATGGTCGTGCCGCAAGCTGGATTGACATTGCCTGATGATGCTGCTATCTGTATATTGGTAGAGCGCACCGAGGCTGAAAAAGCAACATATCCGGGAGCTCCGGTAGTATACGTGGATGCTGATAAGAACGTAGCAACTACTGCTGCAGCAGATGCGTGGTATTGTCCTTCTTTTGGTCCGGATTATGAAATGGGAGCTTGGGATGGTAACGATGGCGCTGCCAGCGAAGATGGCACAATCGACGAAGTAATTATAGTAAAGAGCAATTTCACCAATATACCTTTTGCTGGTTCCTGCAATGCTTGGATGTTGTTCAATTGGGCTAAGCTTCTGCCGAACTCTCCATTAGACAATGAGTGGAAGTGGAGTGAGAATGACTATCATCCTCTTAACGTTAGACCGTACGCTTTTGCAGACCTCAACGGTACTTTCTTGGCTGCTGATGTATATTCGTCGCACGAGGCACTGACCCCGGGCGAGGCTTTGGATATGGGTGATGCAACTTCTGCTGCTGATGTAGAACTGTGGGCTTCTTGGGCAGTTGAACTGACGAAACCGGCTAACTACGCAATCAAAGCAAATATCTCCAGCACCAATGCCGCTTCTGTAGACCTCAAGCTCGTTAGCACGGCTACTAATGAGGTGGTTGCTGCGTTCGCATCCGAGGAATTGGAGGAAGGCGAAGCCGTTGAAGTAGGAGAGTGGGATCTTTCCGCTGTTCCTGCAGGCAAGTATATGCTTCGTTTCTCCAACCACGTAGAATGGTCTGCAATGAATCTGAACTCCATTACGCTGGAAGCACAGTCTGCTCCGAGCGATCTTCAGATAGTGAAGGCTACAGGCAAGGCAGTAAAAGAGATCCGTGACGGTCAAGTTGTAATCCTCCGTGACGGTAAGGTCTTCAATGCGCTTGGCACAGAAATGAAGTGATTATGAAAAAGATCTTCCTTTTAACCGCTGCCTTTTGTGCAGCGATGAGTATCAATGCGGCTGTCATTGAACTCGACCTGAGCAAAGCTCAGCAATGCAGTACTGCCGGTTCTGCTACCTTGAATTATTCAGCAGCTGATGGCGTGTTGACCGTGGACTGGACTGTTGCGGAGGAATGGGAAGTGTCTGGTGTCCAGATTCCGTTGAAAAACATCACAGGTATCACAGATCTTCAATTTGAGTTGCAGGGAGATGGTTCTAATGTGGCTTTCATACATTACTTGATAGATGAGCAAGGCAACCAATGGTGGGATGATAACGGATGGACGGATCTGGAATCTACAGAATGGCAATCTGCTTCCTTGACACCATCTACTCCATTATGGTGCTCTCCTTCCTATGCGTTCGGTGAATCCCCGATGTTAGGACTGCGTTTCGTGGCTAATCCAGACAAGGCTACTTCCGGTACGTTTAAACTGCGTAACGTCAAACTCGTCACTTCCGGTGAAGAACCTATTGATCCGACTCCCGAAGGGCAGTCACTCCCGCTTACCTATAACGGCGAAATCCTGCCGATAAACACCGAGTTTACACGCACCATGATAGGACAGATAAGCGCAAGCATTGGTATTCCCGAAGTGTCTGGTATCGCCTGCTCGCGTGTCACACCGGGGTATATCTGGATGCATAGTGACGAGACTGACGCCTATACGAACCCATTCATCGTCGCTACCGACGAGACGGGCTCTGTGCTTGGTGCCAAGGTAAGCTTCAACAAGGTCTATCGCTGGGACTGGGAAGATATGTGCGGCGGTGTATATGAAGGTACGAACTACCTCTTCATCGGTGGTTTCGGAGACAATAACCATACCGACGGCAACTACTGCATCATCTATTTCGAGGAACCGGCAATCGACCCGGCTAACCCCAATATAGCTGTTACAGCGCACCGTATAAAGTTTGAGTATCCGGATCACCAGAAGCATAACTGCGAGTCGATGATGTACGATAATATTGAGCAGAAGCTCTACATCGTCACCAAAGTATATGAGGATGTCAATCAAGTCTTCTGCCTGCCGTTCAGTCTTGACTATGGAGACGAGCTGCAAACCATGACGTATGTCTGTGACTTGGGTGTTACCACGGATATCGGTATAGGTGAGTACCAGGGAAAGGATCGCCGCTACAAAGGCTTCCATCTCGCTACTGCTGCTGACATTACACCGGACGGTAAGTATATCCTGATCAAGAACCAAAACAATTATGTAGGTATCTATTCGTGGGTGCTCTATTGGGAGCGTGAAGGCAACGAGAGCATATCGGAGACCCTCAAACGCCAGCCGCAGGTCATCGACTGCTACGAAGTAGAATGGCAAGGAGAGGCGATTGCTTGGTTGGATAACAACACCTTCTATACCACTTCCGATGCCGACGCAGAGGATGAACCGCCTATCTATAAATATACGCGCGAGAGTGAACCGACGAGCATAGAGAACTTGACTGCTGCAAGCAAATCGAAAAGTCTGCTCCTCATCAATGATGTGCTCTATGTACGTAAATCGGACGGCTTATATACGCTGGACGGTCGTAAGGTGAAGTAATTCAAACCCTTTAAGCAAATAAATCACAGTTATGGTTCGTCAATATATCATAGGATGCCTGCTGCTACTCGGTACAGTTGCTTGTTCTGCGCGACCTATCGTTTATAACGGCGACACCTTACCTGTAAACAAAGACTTCGTGAAAACGCAATGCGGTACGCTGGACATCAAAGAGAACATCATTGAGGTCTCCGGTATCGCTTGCTCACGGGTCACTCCCGGCTACATCTGGATGCAGAGCGACGAAACGGAGCGCTATATCATCGCTACCGATAAGGAAGGCGCAAAGCGCTATATGACCGTTAGGTTTGACAAGCGGATTCGTTGGGACTGGGAAGATATGTCCGGCGGTGTGTATGACGGAAAGGACTACCTCTTCATCGGTGCCTTTGGTGACAACGAAGAGACGGACGGAAACTACTCGATTGTTTATTTCGAAGAACCGCCGATCACGTTTGACACGATCACGATCACTCCCAACTGCATCAAGTATGTCTATCCGGACGGCAAGAAACACAATGCGGAGGCGCTGATGTACGACAACATAGAGCAAATGATCTATGTCATCACGAAGGTCTATTACGATGTATGTCAGGTGTTCCGGATTCCGTTCCGCTTGGACTATGGCGATGAAGAGCAGACGCTGGAGTACATCTGCGATTTGGGTGTCAAATCAGATCTTGGCACAGGTGCTAAACCATATAGAGGATTCCACCTTGTGACCGCAGCGGATATATCGCCGGACGGTAAGTTCATCCTCATCAAAAACCACAACAATATCGTAGCAGCATTTTGCTGGGTGCTGATGTGGACGCGTGACGGGGAAGAGAGTGTCGCAGAAACGCTCAAACGCCAGCCGGAGAACTTGGCTTGCTATAACATGTACGAGTGGCAGGGAGAAGCAATCTGTTGGTTGGACTCAACGCTCTTCTATACCACCAGTGATGCCGATGACGGAAACCCGCCGATTTTTCAATACGTCAAAACGCACGTAGGCATAGAGTCAGTACAAGCGGACGATAACGGAAAAGCTGCCAAAATATTCCTCGGGGATATGATGTATATACGCAATAAAGAAGGCCTATATACCATCGACGGCCGCAAAGTGCAGTAATTCAAACCATTTAAGCAAAAAAAATCGGCATAACATTTGCGTATGTCGATTTTTTGTTGTAATTTTGCACCCGCAAATAAAAATACACACATATATGAGCAAAGCTTTATTAATGATTTTGGACGGCTGGGGCATTGGAAACAAGTCCAAAGCCGATGTCATCAGCGTTACGCCGACGCCCAACTGGGATGCGTTGTTAGCGAAATATCCGCACTCGCAACTGCAAGCAAGCGGTGAGAACGTAGGTTTGCCGGACGGACAAATGGGTAACTCCGAGGTAGGACACCTCAATATAGGCGCAGGTCGCGTCGTGTACCAGGATCTCGTGAAGATCAACCGCTCTATCCGCGATAACTCCATTATGCAGAACCCCGAAATAGTTGCGGCTTACAAGGCAGCACAGGCGCAAGGCAAGAAACTGCATATCATGGGTCTCTGCTCCAACGGCGGCGTACACTCTTCGCTCGACCACCTCTTCAAACTCGTGGAAATAGCTAAAGAGTACGGCGTGGCGGACAAGACGTTTGTGCACTGCTTCATGGATGGTCGTGACACTGACCCGCGTAGCGGTAAGGGCTTTATTGCTGACTTGCAGCAGGTATGCGACGCCAACGGCGCACATATAGCGTCTATCATCGGTCGTTTCTATGCCATGGATCGTGACAAACGCTGGGAACGCATCAAAGTGGCATATGACCAGCTGGTCAACGGCATCGGCCGTCAGGAGACGGACATGGTCGCTGCTGTGCAAGGTTGCTACGACCGCCATACGGAGGAGCACAAGGACACCGACGAGTTCATGGAGCCGCTGGTGAACGCTACATGCGACGGGCGTATAGCCGATGGAGATGTAGTCATTTTCTTCAACTACCGCAACGACCGTGCAAAGGAGATCACCATTGTCCTCACGCAGCAGGATATGCCGGAGCAGGATATGAAGACCATTCCGAACCTCCACTACTGCTGTATGACCCCGTACGATTCTTCCTTCCAAGGGCTGCATATCCTCTTCCCGAAAGAGAACGTAGAGAACACGCTCGGTGAGGTAGTCAGCCGTCTTGGCCTCAAGCAGTTGCGTATCGCCGAGACCGAGAAGTTCGCACACGTGACTTTCTTCTTCAACGGTGGTCGCGAAGCGGAGTACGAAGGCGAGGAGCGTATCCTCATCCCGAGCCCGAAAGTGCCGACCTATGACATGAAACCCGAGATGTCTGCTCCCGAAGTGACCGAAGCACTCATCGCAGCTATCCAAACGCAGAAGTTCGACTACATAACGCTCAACTTCGCGAACGGTGATATGGTCGGACATACCGGCGTTTATGAGGCTATCGAGAAAGCGGTCAAGACGATTGACGACTGTTCGCATCGCGTCATCGAAGCGGCGCTGGAGAACGGTTATGAGATCATCGTCATCGCCGACCACGGCAACTGCGACAATGCCATCAACGCCGATGGAACACCGAACACCGCCCACTCGCTCAACCCTGTTCCCTTCATCTATATCAGCAAGAACCATATAGATGCCAAAGTGGAAGATGGTATCTTGGCGGATGTCGCTCCTTCGCTCTGCCACATCATGGGCATCGAGCAGCCCAAAGAAATGACAGGACGAAACCTCATTCATTAAAAAGAAAGCGGCTCTTATAGGAGTCGCTTCTTTTTTGTACTGAAGAGTAAATTACTCAGCCTCTGCCGGAGCCTCAACCGGAGCCTCTTGGCAGCATGCAGCGCTATCAGCGTGGCAGCATACAGCTGCACTGTCCTGGCAGCACTTTTGATCGCAGCATTTCTTCTCGCCGCATTTTCCGCAGCAGCTGATTGCAGCGAATGCAACTGCTACGATTACAAGCATCTTTTTCATACTTTAAACAGTTTTTAAGCTTAAAAATTTAGTTTTGTCTTCGTCTTTTTGCGAAAAACGTTGCAAAATTACTGCTTTTTTTGCATATGTGCAAATATTTTTGTAATTTTGCACACTCAAATTTACAAATTATGGAAAGAAAACAATATTTTGACAAAAAAGACCTCGGTTTTGTGGGGGCAAACATCGTTCTCGCCGTCTTGGTGGGAGTCATCATCATTGTCGGTCTCGTCTTTTGGTTGAGGCGTTATACCCAGCACGGCATAGAGGTGCAGGTGGATGATGTACGGGGGCTCGTGGTCGCGGAAGCTGAACCCGTGCTCGCGGCAAACGGACTCAGACTCATTGTTGTGGACTCAACTTATTCCGACAAAGTACCGTTTGGCACGATTGTTGAGCAAGATCCTAAACCGGACAGCCACGCCAAACACGGACGAGCGGTCTATGTCACGATCAATGCAACTACTAAGCGGCAGATCATCTTGCCTGACTTGCAGGATATGAGTTACCGACATGCGGAAACAACCCTGCGCGGACTTGGCATCAGAGTCGATACCGTTTATGAATACGAACCCTCTGCTTTCCGCGATTTGGTATTGGATATCAAGATGAACGGCAAGAGTGTGCAACCGGGCGACAAGATCCCTGTAGGCAGCAAAGTGCGGCTGGTCGTAGGCTACGGTAAGGGAACAGAGCAAGTAGCGGTACCGACCGTCATCGGTCTCACGCTCAAAGACGCGCGCAGCCTCCTCCTCAACAAGCACCTTACGGTAGGTGCGGTCTATTATGACGAGGAGCAGGAAGAAGGAGTGGAGCAGTTCGTGTATAGCCAAACGCCCGATGCCGGAGAGAAAGTGCTGGAAGGCGAGACAGTGACGCTCAAATTATCAAGCGATATAGAGAAAACGGTGACGGGAGGCAAAGCGGACAGCGATGAATGGTTCTAAAAAAGACTAAATGACCAATGACCAAGTAAATATAACCAATGTCGTCGAAGACGATCTCCTCTGGGAGCGTTGGCGCTGCGAAGTGGACAAGGGGCAAGGCAAAGAACGCATTGACAAATACCTCGCGGAGCATATGACCAACACCAGCCGGAACCGCATCCAGACTGCTGCGGAGGCGGGGAATGTATGGGTCAACGGCGCACCGGTTGCGTCCAATTACCGCGTCAAACCCGGCGATGTCATTCAAGTCTTGCTTGATCACGAACCGCACGACTATACCATTACGCCGGAGAATATCCCGCTCAATATCGTCTATGAGGACGATGACCTCTTGGTCGTAAATAAACCTGCCGGACTCGTTGTCCATCCCGGGCATGGCAACTACGAGCACACACTCCTGCACGCACTCGCTTGGCATTTTGAGCAAATGGGAAATGGTGAAATGGTAAATGAACAAATGGTAAATGGAGAGATCGGTCTCGTTCACCGCATTGACAAGGACACAAGCGGTCTTTTGCTCATCGCCAAGACACCGGAAGCGAAAGCCTATCTCGCCAAGCAGTTCTTTGACCACACCACCGAGCGCACCTACAACGCCCTCGTCTGGGGTACGTTCAAAGAGGACAGCGGCACGATTGAAGGAGCTCTCGCGCGCGACAACAGAGACCGCACGATCTACCGCGTATGGGATTTGGAGGAATGCCCGCAAGCCAAAGAAGCCATAACGCATTGGCGGGTGCTGGAGCGCTTCCCGTATGTCACGCTCGTCGAGTGCCGGCTCGAGACAGGACGAACACACCAGATTCGTGTGCACATGAAGCATATAGGACACCCGCTCTTCTGCGATGACAAATACGGCGGATGCGAAATACTGAAAGGCTTGCGCACACAGAAATACAAGCAGTATATAGAGAACTGCTTTGCGCTCTGCCCCAGACAAGTGCTCCACGCACGGACGCTGGGCTTCACACACCCCCGCACCGGAGAACGCATGTTCTTCGACAGCGAGTGGCCGGAAGATATGACTAAACTGATTAACAAATGGAGGAACTATGAGCCAAATACTTTGGGTTGATGATGAAATAGATCTGCTGCAACCGTATATCATTTATTTGAAAGGAAAAAACTACGACGTACGGACAGCCAGTAATGGGGAAGACGCACTCGATGCGATAGAGCAGACAGTGCCGGATATTGTCTTTCTGGACGAAAACATGCCGGGAATGACAGGCCTTGAAACGCTGCAGGAAATAAAACGCTTGCACCCGGAAGTGCCGGTGGTTATGATTACCAAATCCGAGGAGGAGCATATCATGGAGCAGGCGATCGGTGAGAAAATAGCCGATTACCTCATCAAGCCCGTGAACCCAAGCCAGATACTCCTCTGTCTCAAGAAACATATACATCAGCACGCGATAGTGACCGAGCAGGTGCAGCAAAACTACCGCCAGGAGTGGAGCGATATCTCTTATATGATTGACACCGCCACTACCATCGAAGAGTGGCAGGCGATCGAGCGCACGCTCAGCAAATGGGACATCGAACTGGAGCACTCTTCGATGCGCACGATGATTGAAGACCAGCGCACGCAGGCCAATGCCGCTTTCGCAAAATGGATATCCAAGAACTACGAATCATGGTTCACAGACAGTGCCAAACGCCCTGTCATGTCCCAGGATGTTATGAAGCATACTGTCTTCCCGCTTCTCGATAAAGGCGAGAAAGTGCTGCTTTGTGTCATTGATAATTTCCGCTATGACCAGTGGAAAACCATCCAGCCGCTCCTCAGCGAGTTCTATTCCGTACAGAACGAAGAGCAGTACACCTCTATCCTGCCGACAGCCACACAATACGCACGCAATGCCATCTTCTCCGGCTTGATGCCACTGCAAATCCAAGAGATGTTCCCGAACCTCTGGGTAGAAGAGGGCGATGAGGAAAGCAAAAACCAGTATGAGAAAGAATTGGTACAAACGCTCCTCGACCGCTACCGCAGACGCGAGACGTTCAACTATTGGAAAGTGAATGAGAGCGATTTCTGCGAACGCGTGATCCATCAACTCAAAAGCGTCAAGACTTCGCTGAACATAGTGGTACTCAATTTCATTGACATGCTCTCGCACTCGCGCACCGAAAGCAAGATGATGCGCGAATTGGCGAACGACGAAGCGGCGTACCGCAGCCTCACGCTCAGTTGGTTCCGCCATTCGCCTACCTACGACCTCCTCAAGCGCGCAGCGGAACTCGGCTTCACACTCGTGCTTACCACCGATCATGGTACCACGCGCGTCAAGAATGCCGTGCAGATTATTGCGGATAAGAATACCAACACCAATATCCGCTATAAAGTCGGCAAAGCGCTGAACTGCTCATCCAAAAACGTCATGACGATCGAGCAGCCCAAACGCGTCGGACTCCCATGCCCGAATGTCAGCAGCAGTTATGCTTTCTGTACGGGTAGCGATTTCTTCGCCTATCCGAACCAGTTCAATTATTACGCGCAGTACTACCGCAACACTTTCCAGCACGGAGGCATTTCACTCGAAGAAATGATCATACCCCTTGTTACGCTTGTACCTAAAAAATAAACTGAATACTGAAAACTGAATGCTGAACGCTCTCCTCATCGCCATCACCGTTCTGACCTGGAATACACACAGGATGGGCAACTTCCAAAAGCCCGAGAAGAACGAAGTACTGCATCATTTGATGCAGCAAGATGCCGATGTCATCTGTCTGCAGGAGGTAGATGTTTATAAGAGCGCTAAATACCTTACCTTGCCGGAAGTGAAACAGGTGCTGGGCAAGAAATACCCGTATTCTTATCTTGATTTCTCGGTGTACAATAGATGGCATCAGTTCGGCACAATGGTATGGTCGAAATACCCGCTGGTCAACAAACAGAGTATTCACTTTGAGACGAAAGGAAACCTATCCAACCGCTGCGATATAGTAGTCGGAAAAGACACTTTCAGACTCTTCAACAATCATTTGGAGTCGTATAGTTTCAAAGCCTCTGACTTGGAAGATGTTGAAATGTTGCGCGAAAAATGGGAGAGGGCGTTGCCGTTACGAAACCTGCAGGCGCAAGTCGTGCGCAAGGAGATAGATGCCAGCCCTTATCCGGTAATAGTGGTCGGAGATTTCAATTCAATCCCCATCAGTTATGTTTATTGGCATATCAGTAGTGGACTCCATGACGCATGGTGGGAAACACACCATTTCTGGGAATTGGGTGCTACATGCGAGCATCGCGGCTACGGCGTCCGCATAGACTATATCTTCTGCTCCGACCCCCTCAAACCGATCCGTTGTACCATTGACAACAAGGCTTCCGGTTCCGACCATAAGCCCCTCACCGCCACTTTAGAGTGGTAACTTACGGCCATCGTTCCGACAGCCACGCATCAAACCCGTTTGTGATAGTGGTATCCGTCAAATTTGTCTTCTTTTGTACTATCTAAACGCTCGTGCCCGCTGATTTTGCTCTTCAACCTGCGCCATAGTTCACCGGGTTCACACCATTCGGTCTTCTTCCAGTACAAAATCAGCAACCAGCCGAACAACATGCCTCCGAGATGTGCGAAATGGGCTACATGATCGGCGGTAAATCCTGCCATGTTTCCCAAACCCGCAAATAACTCAATGAGCGCATATATAATAACGAATATGCGCGCGCGTATAGGAATCGGCACAAAAATGATGTACATCGGTACATCCGGATAGAGCCACCCGAACGCAAACAATATGCCAAACACCGCACCGGAAGCTCCGATCGTATTCAGATAATACGCGTATTGGGACAATGCTGCGGCTCCATACTGTGCACTCATGTTACTCAGCATCAGCGACCACACGACTTCCTGAATAAAAGCAGCACCCAAACCGCAAACCAAATAATAAATCAGGAAACGGCGTTCACCCCATTCTTGCTCTATCATCGGTGCAAACATCCACACGGCAAACATATTAAAAAATATGTGACTCAAGTCCGCGTGAAGGAACATATAGGTGAGCGGTTGCCACCAGTGAAACGACTGCGCGGATATATAATGTAATCCGCAGATAGTATTCAAATCTACCCCGTGACGCTGTAAAAACGACGCGAGGAGAAAGACAATTAAATTGGCTATCAACAGATAGCGCGTTGCTGTAGGTAAATTTCTCATTGCGACCGCAAAATTACTAAAAAAACTTGATATAATTGCATAAAAAATGCACAAAAATGAAGAAAAAGCTATTTTTTTTGCGAAAAATGTAATTTTTTTTCAAAAAATATTTGGTATATAAAGAATTTTTTGTAACTTTGCATGCGTATTTCCAAATGGGAACCAATAATTAACATTATTAATAACTCAAAACACACAAAGTTATGAACAAATCAGAACTTGTTAAGGCAGCAGCAGCTAAGGCTGAGGTATCTGCAGCAGTAGCAGCAAAAGTTATCGATGCAGCTCTTGAGGCAGCAGTAGAGGCAGTTAAGAAAGGTGAGGGTTTGCAGCTCATCGGTTTCGCTTCGGTAGCAGTCGTTGAGAAGAAAGCTCGTCAGGCTCGTGACCCGCGTTCGGGCAGAATCATCGATGTTCCTGCTAAGAAGGTCGTTAAGATCAAACCGGGCGCTAAATTCGCTCTCTAATCAGGTATGGTAACTAGCAAACGAGTTGCCCGGTAAACGAGGGCAACTCGTTTTGCGTCTGCATTTTTATTATAGCTATCATAATATGTTGAATATTATTTTATGTGGTGCTCCGGGAAGCGGTAAAGGTACGCAGTCTGCGTTTATCGCGCAGAAATATGGCGTGCAGCATCTTTCTACCGGAGATGTCCTTCGGGCAGAAATAGCTAAAGGTACCGAATTGGGCAAGCAAATCGATGCGCTCATCTCCAAAGGAAACCTTGTGCCCGATGAACTGATGTATGGCGTAATAGAGAGTTATATCGCTGGCCTTCCGGATGATTGTAAGGGTACGATCTTTGACGGCTATCCTCGTACCGTGGCGCAGGCTGAGGCACTCACTAAACTGCTCAAGAAATACAACAAACAAGCCATTATGATTGACTTGCTTGTGGATGAGCAGTTGCTTATCCAGCGTCTCATCGAGCGTGGTAAAGTTAGTGGCCGTGCGGATGATAACCTCAATACTATCCGTCACCGGATTGCTGTATATCACAATCAAACGGAGCCTATCGCCCATTATTATTTGCACCAGGGCAATTATTTTGCGGTGAATGGAAACCACACGATGGCGGATGTTTTCCTCCAAATCATGCGCATCATAGATAGCCAAATAACAAAATAAATGGCTAATTTAAATCGTAAATGACGTTATGGCGGGCAATTTTATCGACTATGTAAAAATCTACTGCCGCTCTGGTAAGGGCGGTGCAGGCTGTATGCACCTTCATCGTGCCAAGTATCTGCCCAAAGGCGGACCTGACGGAGGTGATGGAGGCAAAGGAGGATCGGTAATTTTGCACGGCAACCGCAACTTGTGGACGCTCCTGCACCTCAAGTATCAAAAGCACATCATGGCTACCGATGGCGGCAAAGGAGGACAGAGCCGTTCCTTTGGAAAAGACGGTGAGGACAAAATCATCGAAGTACCTTGCGGCACTGTAGTTTATGATGGTGAGACAGGCGAGTTCATTTGCGAAGTCAAAGCGCACGATGAGCGTGTGGTTCTCCTTAAAGGCGGTCGTGGAGGCCTGGGTAACTGGCATTTCCGTACTGCTACCAACCAGGCTCCCCGATATGCGCAACCCGGAGAACCGGCGCAAGAACGTACGGTCATTATGCAACTGAAAGTGTTGGCGGATGTAGGTTTGGTCGGCTTCCCTAATGCAGGTAAATCAACCTTACTCAGTGTCGTTTCGGCGGCAAAGCCTGAAATCGCTGATTATCCGTTCACAACCCTCACTCCCCAATTGGGCATTGTCTCCTACCGTGACGGCCGCTCGTTCTGTATGGCGGATATCCCGGGTATCATCGAAGGAGCCAGCGAAGGCAAAGGACTTGGACTCCGTTTCCTGCGTCATATAGAGCGCAACGCTGTTCTCCTCTTCATGGTTCCCGCTACCAGCGAAGATATAGTGGCGGAATACAATATCCTTTTGCACGAGTTGGAGCAATATAATCCGGAACTTCTTACCAAGGCGCGTATTCTGGCAGTCAGCAAAATGGATGTCGCGGAGCAAAAGGTGGATTGCAAAAAGCTGAGTAAGAAACTGGGCATCGAAGTGCTGCCGATTTCATCCGTCGCAGGACAAGGCATTGACGAACTCAAAGATGCGCTTTGGACAGAACTGAATAAGGAGCAGAACCAAGTCATTGAGATTTCGCACGCACCGATTGATGTGACTGTCATAGAGCGCGAAGAACCCGGGGCTCGTGAAGAGGAAGAAGAGGGAACGATTTATCTCAATGAGGTCGAAGAAGAGTGGGATATCGACAAATATAAAGGCATAGGTTGGGACAACTAACAGTTTAACGTTTCGATATAATCGAAACCATTTTAACCATTTAACTATTTAACGTGCGCAGCACATATTACGATAGAATGATAGAATGGCGTGAACGCCATATAAGCGAGAAGAATCTGGTTCTTCTCCTTTCATTCTTCGTAGGCGCATTCTCTGCTCTCGCAGCAGCGTTACTGAAATCCTTCATTCATCTCATACAATGGTTTGTGGAGGAACACTTAATCGCAGATGGTCATACATGGTGGTATCTTATCACACCGATCATTGGTATTACGCTTGCGGCACTATTCGTCAAGTATATCGTGCGGGATGACATCTCGCATGGTATCACTAAAATCCTTTACGCGATTTCTCAACGCAAATCAATTATAAAACCACATAACATGTGGTCATCTGTCGTGGGTTCTGGCCTTACTATCGGTTTCGGTGGATCGGTCGGTGCCGAGGCGCCTATCGTGCTGACCGGTGCAGCAATCGGTTCAAACCTCGCGAAAGCCTTCCGTTTGGACCAAAAGACAATGATGCTGATGATCGGTTGCGGCGCAGCGGGTGCTATCGGAGGTATCTTTAAAGCCCCGATTGCAGGCTTGGTCTTTACGTTGGAAGTACTGATGATGGATCTCACAATGACTTCTGTTGCTCCGCTGCTGATTTCATCGGTTACAGCTACAGCTCTCTCATACATCCTAACGGGTACGGAACCGATGTTCCCGCTTGATGTAACGGAGCCCTTCCTCGTACAACGTATTCCTTGGTATCTCATCCTCGGTGCTATATGCGGTTTGGTCAGCCTCTATTTTACACGGGGAATGAACAAATTGGAGCAGTGGATGAAGCACAAAATCGGCAATATGTGGTTTAAACTCCTCACAGGAGGTTTGACGTTGAGTATTCTGATCTTCCTTTTCCCGCCGCTCTATGGCGAGGGATATGATGTCATCCGCCAACTCATTAACGGGGATAGTCTCAGCGCATTGACAAACAGCCCCTTCGAGAAATATGTGGTTCCGACACAGTTCTACGCCCAACTCTCAACAATCAATACGCAACTGCTGATTTTGGGGTATTTTGTGGCAATTATTTTCCTCAAAATAGTAGCATCGGTAGCTACCAATGGAGCCGGTGGTGTCGGTGGTATCTTTGCGCCTTCGCTGTTCATGGGTGCTATCGTCGGTTTTGTTACGGCGCGTATTATGAACATCTCCGGTCTTTTTGTTCCGGAAACGAACTTCGCATTGGTCGGTATGGCGGGCTTGATGTCCGGTGTGATGCATGCACCGTTGACAGGTATCTTCTTGATCGCCGAATTGACAGGCGGATACCATCTTTTTATGCCGCTGATGATAGTCAGTGTGATCTCTTATTTGACGATCATGTTCTTCGAACCCCACTCGTTGTATGCGATGCGTTTGGCGCAGAAAGGAGAACTCCTCACACACAACAAAGACCGTAATGTCCTCACGTTACTCAAAATGGATAGTGTGCTGGAAACGGATTTTGTAACTATTATGCCGGAGATGACGTTGGGGGAATTGGTAAAAGTGATCAGTGAAAGCCGCAGAAACATCTTTCCTGTCATTGATAAGGATGGTCGTCTTCGCGGAATCCTGTTATTGGACGAAGTCCGTAATATAATGTTTCAACCGCGTTTGTACAAGCGCTTTACGGTCGGTCAACTAATGACCTCTCCGCCAGCAGTGTTACGCTTTGATCTGCCGATGGAAAAAGTAATGGAGATTTTTGAGGATACCGGTGCATGGAACTTGCCGGTAGTCGATCAGGAACGTCGTTATCTGGGATTCGTATCCAAATCAAAGATTTTCAACTCGTATAGAAACGTCCTCGTGCATTTCAGCGAGGAATAACCGATGTATAACCGATAAATATTTACAAGTATGAGAAAATTTTTTATCTTCTCTTTTTTAGCTTTTTCCCTTTGCATGATGGGCCAGCAGAATGCACAGACAGATGCCACCACGTCTGCAACTCCTTTAGACTCTGTTCAGATAACTCAGGACAGCACCTATACCTTAGTGGTCGTCAACAAACATCGGGATCCGTATGTCATTTATATTGACATGAGAAGG
>Ga0310690_10002575_pt1 | contig 29221 bp, 19 predicted proteins | sample AusTroGonzalo_MG_2_FD_207661 | JGI IMG/M metagenome (GOLD analysis project Ga0310690, IMG submission 207661) | Bovine rumen microbial communities from tropical cattle in Woodstock, Queensland, Australia - Gonzalo_04 (v2) (version 2) | ecosystem: Host-associated > Mammals > Digestive system >...
CAAGACAAACAGGTAGTCCTGCACGTTGTACGAGGTGTTCCACTCGACACTGGAATACTGAGCATGCAAGTCACGTGAGGAGGTGAAGAACAGATACTTTCCATCCTGCGAGAACAAGGGTTGCGAGGCAGGGTACCAACGGTCTGTTACCTGATAGGACTTCCGTTTTGCCACATCGAAGAGGTAGAGGGCATCGGTACCTCGGCTGACAGGTGTGGAGGTGTAGGCCGCCCACGTACCATCGGCCGAGAGGGTAAACGAACGGATGCCGGAAGTCTCGCTCGCAAGGATACGTTCTGCCGCACCGCCAGCAATAGGCAGTTCATAGACATCGCGCTTCTCGGTGTTGAAATAGAGTTTCTTGCTGTCGGGGCTCCACTGCAAGCGGTCTGGATAACCGTTGGTGAAGTTCGTAAGCTGACGAGCGTTCGTCAGATCGTCGGCAGGAGCCATCCACACCTGATACTCACCACTGGCATCGGAGAGCCAAGCCACGTTCTTACCATCGGGGCTCCAGCAGACGCCACGCTCGTGCGACTCGGGCGTTGCTGCAATATGGAACACAGGACCCTTTTCGGCAGGCAGCAGATAGAGGTCACCACGTCCTATAGCCACAACGCGTTTACCGTCGGGCGAAAGAGTAGCTTCGCTGACACGCACGGTGCGATTCAGTTCCGTGCGGCTGTAAAGGTCGTCATCGGCAAGGAAGACCGTCACTTTGTTCAGGGACTTGCTCTTCACGTCATACTTCCAAATGTACCCTCCGTTCTCAAAGACGATGCTCTGCTGTGAGGCTGCGGGGAACTTGCAGTCGTACTCCGTAAAGTCCGTCACTTTGCGTGTCTGACGCGTCTTGGTGTCGTAGGCAAAGAGGTTCATCGTACGGTCACGGTCAGAGAGATAGTATATCTCCGTACCCACCCACATGGGGAAGATGTCCTGCGCCACATCGTCGCAACCTGGAATACGCTCTACCTTCGTGGTGCCTATAGTGTGAATCCAGATATCGTCAGCCTGTCCGCCACGATAGTACTTCCACGTACGGAATTCACGGAACATGCGATTCATGGCCAGCTGCTTACCGTCGGGCGAGAAGGAACAGAAGCCACCCTCGCTAGTGGGGATTTCCTCCGGCAGACCGCCTTCGGCAGAGACTGTGCTGAGCTGGGCGCGCAGGCCACTGAAGCACCATTGCTTATTGCGGAAGATAATGCTCTTTCCATCGGGTGTCCAACCCATGACGATGTTGTTCGGTCCCATGCGCTCGCCCACGTTGTCGCGTTCCACGAGGGCGGTGTAGGTGATGCGCTTCGGCTCTCCACCCGTGATGGGGATGGTATAGACCTCGGTATTGCCGTCGTACTGGCCGGTGAAGGCTATCGTCTGACCATCAGGCGAGATTTTCGGGAAGCACTCGTAGCCCACATGCGACGTCAGTTTCACAGCCGTACCACCTGCTTCATTGACGCAGTAGAGGTTGCCTGCATAGGTAAACACAATTTTACCGCCGCCTACGGTAGGGAAGCGCAGCAGGCGTGCCTCATCGGCTGCTCGCAGAGTGCTTGCGCCAACGAGTGTCAACAACGCCGTTAAAATGAGGATAGAAACACGTTTCATAGTCTCTTGGTTAATTATACGATTTGTTTTAGGCTTCAAAGGTAAAACTTTTTTTTTAATAAAAAAAATCCGACGACTATTTTACATCGATTTTAAACGATTTTCTAAGATTGTGACGCACTGCGTTCGCATAAAGACGCAGTGCATTCGCAGACAGACGCAGTGCGTTCAGATGTAAACGCACTGCGTTTTCGGGCAATTCGCACCGCTTTTCTCTTTTTCACACCAAAAACTGACGCATTTCTTGCACAGGTGGCAGGGAAGTCGTATCTTTGACCTGCAATTGAGAAAAGCCTGCTTGTTTCCTGCAGCATTAGACAAGTAGGGAAAGTGTATAGTGCTGCATAACAAAAAAACTAACAATATCATGACTTACAAAAAAACTCTGTTAACCATCGTATGCCTGATAACAGCATTTGCTTTCAGCTCATGCAAAAAGGATGACCCTGTCCAGGATTTTTTGGAGGGGTTGAAGGAGAACCAGATGCTTATGGACGGAAAGGTCGTTGACGTCACCTGCACTTTAGGCATTCGCCCTGCCGGAAAAGGCTGGGAAGGCGACCCAGGTGCCTACTATTTCGATGTCACGCCCGTTGATAAGAACGCCACATGGCATGGTCGGTACGACCTTGGCCTGCCTCTCGTCGGCAAGACCATCGACCTTGCCAACCCCACAAAGGACATCGACGAATACCAGTTCTCCGTCTATTTCGAGAAAGGTGAAGACTATTTGAACATGCAAAACATATTCGGCCTCGAAGGCGGCCAAGGCTTCATCGAGGACAAGGAGCTGAGCGGCTCGTGCTTCAAGTCGGGATCGTTCGTGACAAATCACGACAAACAAGGCTTCCACCACACCTTTGTGGGCGAACTGACAAACGGAAAAACCCTCGCCTTGAGGGCTTTGGTTCCCGAAGACGAAATCATGTACTGGTGATAAAGACCGCCTTCAACCCTGACGAAAGGTCGGGGTTGAAGGGCTCACTTCGGGCTTTTCCCTTTCTGCACCAATGTCCTGAGCGTCACGACGGTGATGTCCGTAGGGGCACAGAAGCGGAAGGGAATGCGCGACGTTCCGAGGCCTCGCGAGATGATAATGGGAACGCCGTGTGAAGTGCGCCGACGTCCATAAAGGAAACGACGTCCGTAGCGGCTGCCCGTTTCAGGGGCAATGACGTAAAAAAACGTTATCTGTCCGCCGTGGGTATGCCCTGCTAAGGCAAGGTCTATGTGCTGGGGGCTGAGGGAAGCAGACTCCACAATGTCGGGGCTATGGGTGAGGAAAATAACATAGTCCTCAGAATGCTGACGCTCCACTAGTGGCTGCACCAGTGGAGGATGGGTGCTGTAGGGCACGCCTACAAGAATCAGCCCTGTGTGCAAGGTATCGGCAGTGTAGTCCAACAATCGAATGCCGTTACGGCGCATGGAGAGGGCAATCTCATCAGTGCAACGCTCGAAATCGTTGTTACCCAATACAGCATAGATACCATCAGGAGGTGTAAGGCTGCCAAGCGCAGAGAAAAGCGGCTCGACATATTCACAGCCCTCCTGATAATCACCTCCCAACAAAATGACATCGGGGTGAAGGGCATGCAATGCCTTCACTGTTCCCTGCAGTTGGTGTTCCTTGAACTTCGATGCCAGATGAAAATCCGTTGCAAAGGCAATGCGATAACCGTCTAGTTCCTGCGGCACATCGGCTGAAACCATATCATACCGCGCTATTCTATCCACCCCCGCATAACGCAGCGAGGTACAGGATAGAAATAACGAAAATTGAAGAATGAAGAATGAAAAATAGATGGTCTTGCAAGCGACACGCCGTATGCAGAACAATTTATTATTCATTCTTTATTTGTCATTATCAATCAAGCAGACGGCATAGGCAGAGATTCCCTCGCGACGACCTGTGAATCCAAGCTGCTCGGTAGTGGTAGCCTTGATGGAGACATTACCCTCAGGGATGCCCATCACGTCTGCCAACACCCGCTGCATAGCAGGAATATGGGGATTGAGCTTAGGTTGCTCCGCGCAGATGGTGGCATCGATGTTGCCCACGCGATAGCCCTTCTCACGGAGCAGGGCGATGGTGCGACTAAGCAGAATGGTGCTACGGATATCTTTGTACTCGCCTGACGTATCGGGGAAGTGATAGCCGATATCGCGCAACCCGGCTGCACCCAGCAGGGCATCGCAGATAGCATGAATGAGCACATCGGCATCGCTGTGGCCCAACAAGCCCAGCGCATAGTCGATGCGGACGCCTCCAAGCCACAACTCACGCCCCACCACCAATCGGTGTACGTCAAATCCGAATCCTACGCGAAACATAGCTGTTATCTTCTTCCCACCATCTCACGCAGACCGTCCATGTCGAAGGAGAGCGTGAAGCGGAGGGTTTGGTCAAGGGGATTGCTCTGCGACGTAGAGACGAGGTAAGCGGCATCGAGCGAGAAAACGCTCATCTTAAAGCCCGCACCTACAGTGACATACTTACGGTTGCCTTTGTACTCGTTTTCGTAATGATAGCCCGCACGAAGGAAGAACTGGTCGTTGTAGCCGTATTCCACACCAGCACCCCAGTAGATTTCGCGCAACTCCTCCTCCATGCCGCCGGGGGCATCGTGGAACGATTTGAAGATGCCGGCTATGGGCGAGATATCGTTGTAGCCCTTGGCATCGAGCCAGCTCTGATACTCCGAAGCGTAGCTGTAGCTGTTGTCCTCGAAGTCCTCGCCGAACTCCTCGTCGAGGAACTGGCGGTAGGTGGGCTTGGTGGGCACCATCAGTTTGTTAGCATCGGCCGTGAGGGTAAAGGCGTTATATTCATCAATGGGTACCTTCAACGCTGCACCGAGACGGAGATTCGTGGGGATGAACTGGTTGGTGTTGCCGCCGTCGAACGAGATTTTCGAACCGATATTGCTGGCATTGAGTCCCCAGTTGAACATACACTCACGCTGACCGAGGAAAATGTAGTCGCTGTGGAAGAGGGAGATGTCGGCAGCAAACGCCGAGCCGGGGGTGACCTCATCGTCGTAGTTATACTGCAAATCGCTGAAGATGAAGCGCAGGCCGACGGAGGCGGAGAACGTCTCGGACAGCATACGGCTGTAGGCAAAGTCAACTGCCATTTCGTAGGGACGGATGGTGTAGTTGTTCTGAATGTCCAGCACGTCACCCAACGAAAAGTAGGTGAGCGAGCCGCTGACAGCCTGATAGTCACCGATGCGATAGTAGCCCGAGAGATAGGCAAGGTCGATGTCGCTCACCAACTGGCGCAACCAAGGCGTGTAGGCTAACGACACTCCCGCAGGGCTGATGGTGAAGGGGTATTTGGCAGGATTCCAGTACTGCGAGTTGACGTCGGCCTCCGTAGCCACACCCACGTCGCCCAGGGAACCCGCGCGGCTGTCGGGGGCAATGGTAAGCGAAGTGACACCCGTATAGACGGGATTGAATAGGTTCTTAGTCTGCGCCGTAGCGACCAAGGCACTGCAGCAGAACACTATGGACAGAAATATAGTTTTTCGTTTCATACGGCTATATAACGACAACCAGCGTGGTTTTATTGTATTTTTAATGCTTTATAACAAGTTTCCGGCTCTGCGAAGTGCTGCTTCCGGTAGTCGAGGAGGCGGTCACCCGATAGAGATAGACACCTGTGGAAAGCGGAACCCCCGAGGCATTGCAGAGGTCCCATGAGCAAGTGTAGAGGTTCGATGATGTCGCCGTAGTCTCCTCGGATGTCCAGAGGATGCGCCCGGAGAAATCAAAGACTTCCAGACGGAAGGTCACGATAGACTCGGGGCGGTCGTGGGTGACGACAAACGTCGTGCTGGTGCTGGCAGGATTGTCCGTTACCGTTACACCCGTCAGCGAAGGAGTCAGCCCTTTCACCACCTCAAAGTCCAATGTGGCTGTGGAAGAGTTGTTCATCATATCCCAAGCACGTAGCATCAGCGAATGTTTTCCCTCGGGCAGCATGGGGATGCTGTAGGCCAGCGTTCCGCGGGTATAATCGCCGAAGTCGCTTGTGAAGTAGTTATTGAGCTTATATGTGAGCGCTGCCGAACCGTCGATGACGGCCACGATGTCGTGCCCGATGCCTCCGCCCACGGTATTGATGCCATCGGTATCCTCTAGCGTCGCCACTAAGAGGGGCGTCTCATTGACCTTATCACCGGAAACAAAAGCCGGGGTATTGAGGTAAAGCGACAAAGCGGGACCCGTAGAGTCGTTCACAAGCCCCTCGTGCGTGCCGCCCAGCAGGAAAGCATCGGTGTAACCCTGCGCCTCGGCATTCTTGGCGTCGTTAATGGCATAGACATTGAGCTCACCACTCTCACCGGAGTAGTTGATATCCATGGGAATACGGAAGGTGAAGCGGAAGGTGCCGTTTCGCACAGAGTCGCTGCCGGAGAAGAGCACGCTGGAGCGTTCGGTATAGCTGAATGGCTCGGAGGCGCTGCCGTTGTTGTTGCGGCCATAGACTGTCTCGCGGTTGTCGAGCACAGTGGGGAAGACGGTGCCCGTGAACGAGGTGGCCCTCCTCCCTGCCCCATCCTCAATGTGGCCCTCGGCGGTGACGACGGCTCCGGCGCTGAGCGTCAGGCTGCCGCCCGTCGAGAAGGGTGAGCCATTGAGCTTATCAATGACCGCCTCGTAGTCGAAGCAGGCAAGGCGCAGGGCAGGGTCGCCCAGCAACACATAGTGGAGTTTGTTCTCGCTGATATCCTGCAGCGAGGCGTCCGAGGTGGAGACCACCTCCGTCTTGGCTATGCGGACGGCATCGCCCAAACGCAGCGGACGGCCCGAAGCATCGCGAGCAAAAACATACTTCGAGAAGAGATAGTTGATGCGACGGTTGTAACTCGAGAACACGGTGCGTGTCGTCGTAAACAAAGCGATGGCGCCACCCTTCGGATTAAGGAACGCATGTTCACCGAAGGACGAAGCGGTGTTGTCAAACGGTGTAATATCGCACGACGCCGTCACCCACAAAGGCAGACGGGGCGAGGTGAGCGCTGCCATGTCGCCCTGGTCGAGCACCAGTTCATGGGATAGCACGTCGGCACGGCCATGACCGCTGTAGTTGACCATCAGGGCACCCTCGTCAAGCAGCTCAAGAATACGCTTGTGGACGGCGGGGTAGCTGTTACCCGTTGCCGTGACCTCCATGGGGAAGGTGTCCCAGTAGATACGCTTGTACATATATTTGGGATAGAGCCCTTCCAGCATCCGCACCACGTACTCGGCATCGCGCATGTGCTGGTTGTTGTCTCCGTCATCACCCAGCATGAGGATGGTGTTCTTCCAGGCACCGGCAGCCACGTTCTCCATATAGGCAATGGTTTTATCGACAGCCTCGCGGGCTTGCTGCACCGTCACCACGGGGAAGCGCCCCACGCCGACATCCGGTTTATCACGCTGCAGATCGCGCCCCTCGCCGTCGTCGAGCAAGCCGAAATAGTCCTCCATGACGAACGAACGTGTGGCGCTGAACGACTCCACCGACTCGAAACAGGGCAGGTAGTCGTCGGGCGAGGTACCACGCCAGTTATCGCTGAGCATACGGTTGTCCCAGGCTCCGTCGCCGAAAAGCAGCAGGTAGCGGGGCATCTCGCTTTCGTCCGCTGCACGGTCGTAGAGCATCTTCAGGAAACGGCGAATGGCGGTAGCATCGCGGGTGCCGGAGGAGAACTCGTTGTAAATCTGGTCGGCAGATACCACTTCCACCGTGAGGCCGTCACGTTTGCGGTGAGCCTCTGCAAGGCGCTCAGCCTGTGCTGTCAGGGCGCCGCTGGAAGGCACGACGATGATGTAGTCCGTGGGTGGCAGTGAGCGGAGGTCCTGATTGGCGATGACCGTGCCGCTGCGAATCTCGTCCGTGGTGTAGTAGCCCGCCGTCGAGGGGTAGCTGACGCGGATGAAGTCCAGCCGTCCGCTGACGCCGGAGGGGCGGTCGTGAGTCAGCGTGAAACGGGTGGCAGACGTCAGTGCCGTGGTCTTGAACGTGGCCTCGGTAAGGCTGCCGTCGCAGTAAGCGCTATTAGCAGAGAGGTTTATCGTGCCCAGCGCGACGTCGTTGGCCTGCACGGTGACGGAGGTCGCGGTGGAGGCATCGTGAGCAAACGACACGGTGACAAATGCCGCAACACCCTCTTGGATATTGGGGAGGTCGATGTTCCAGCTATGCGTGGCACCGTTGGCAAAGTCGTAGCTGTCAAACAGTTTGCGGCCCGAGGGGTGGAAGGCATAGGCATCATTCTCCTCCACCACGCAGAGGGTGCCTGCCGAGCGGCAGTAGCTGGGGACAAGCTCATCCGTCGTCTTCACCGTGAGGTCGTCCCAGGTGGTGCTGTCAGTCGTCTCGGTCAGGAAATAGCTGCCTGTGGTGGCATAGTGGTTCTGCACGTGAACAAAGGTACCATCGGTCTTTTGGGTGTAGCCGACGGTGCCGTTGCCCCAGAACGAGATGCCCTGCTCGGTGCGGCAGACAGCAACTTGTGGCAGGTCGTCGGGCAGATTGCCGAGGTCGTATTCGGGCAGCAGGTGTCCGCCGTAGCCAAACACGCGCACCTTGTCGGGCTCTTTGAAGCCCATGGCGGTCAGGCTCTTGGGCGTCAGCAGATAGACACCGTCCTTTGCCACGTCCACCTTCACCCAGCGGCCTGTTGACAGAACAGAATGAGCCAAAGAAGCAGCTCTCCTGCGACCCGTTGACCCGTTGACTTGTTGACTTGTAGACTCGTTGACCCGTTGACTCGTTGACTCGTTGACCTTCAAATCAAACGACTTGAACCGCTGATACTTGCCGTCGCGGAAGATGACGGGGATGAAGCTGATGTCGAGTTGTCCCTGCCGACGTGCGATGCCCACATGAGCGCTCACCTCGGGCCAGTCGCTGATCGCAGCCCGTTGCAGCGCCCCGAAGTAGGGTGCCGTGTCGGGCACGGGCTCCAGCTCGGGGTACTCGATGCGGACGTCGTATGCCTCGGCATAGTCGCTGCCCAGCGGAAGGCAGTAGCTGAACATCGGCACGATGCTGTCATGCTCCATAGCCTCCCAATCAACGGTCATTTCACCCTGTGCATGCACGCCCAGCGCGCTCAGCAGCAGGATTATCAGCCATGTATTGATGTACTTCATTCCATTCATTTTATGTTGAACGAAAGGACTTTCCTTTCACCCAGATATCCGTCCAAATGCTCACCCACATGCAGCGGCCCCACGCCAGCCGGTGTGCCGGTGAAGAGGAGGTCGCCCGTCTTCAGCGTATGGAACTGACTGACGTAGGCAATCAGCCTGTCAACGCTGAAAATCATGTCGCCGGTGAAACCCGTCTGCACCGTCCGCCCGTCAATCTCCGCGTGGAACGTCAGCTGCTGCACGTCGCCTGCTTCTTCCACGGGTACGAACTCGCCCAGTATGGCCGAGCCGTCGAACGCCTTGCTCATCTCCCACGGCAAGCCCTTGTCCCTCAGCCGGCGCTGCAGGTCGCGGGCTGTCACGTCAATCCCGATGGTCACCGCGTTGTAGTAGCGGTGTGCAAACCGTTCGGGAATGGACTTGCCCATGCGGTGGATGCGGACCACCAGTTCCGTCTCGTAGTCGAACCGTTCGGCGAAGTCAGGCAGGAACAGCGGCTTGCCGTTCTTCAGGATTGCCGAGTCCGGCTTCATGAAAATCACGGGACTCTCCGGTAATACTAACGTATTTTCGAGCTCTTTATTGTGCTCGGCATAGTTCATTCCCACACACAGTATCTTCATATCGGCAATGTTTTTTCTTCCACATTAAACGGGCGCAGGTCGTCCAGGTGCATGCTTCGGATGGCAGTTTCAATAAAGATTGAAGATTGAAGATTGAAGATTGAAGATGCTAATTCCTCATTCCTAATTTCTAAATCCTCAATTTTCCCAGCAAAGTACCTCCCTGCCTCCACCAGCACACTGCGCGGCACCAGGCCGATGATTTCCGTCCCTGTTATCCGGGCGCCCCGGGCGGCAGCGGCACGGCACACCTCCTCGTAGGCCTTGTGGAGCGGCGTGGCGTGGATGTCCGTGATGTTCATCGACACCTGCGCGATGCCGTATTCCTCTATGTACCAGCCGATGGCCTTGCAGCCCTTCAGCGTGCCGCGCACCCACGTGCCGTCCACCTTCCGTCCCTTCTCGCGCACGTCGCAGGCAATCTCCTGAGCCAGGGCAATCATCTCCTCTATACATTCATCTGAAGTCTGGGAGTCTGAAGTCTGACACTCTTTATCCGCGGCTGCCAGGTTGAAGTTCACGGCAATCAGCAGATCCCTTGCCCCGACGACGGAGGCTCCTGTGCGGGCGGTGCGCTCGTCGTAGTGCAGCGGGCCGAAGTCGGGACGCCGCAGCGGGTCCTCCATCTTCTCGGGCAGCAACTCGTACTCCCCTGCCCTGCACACCGCCAGGTTGCGCCGCTCGGGCGTGAAGGCAGCCGCCTCGTAGCAGTAGCACGGTATGCCCAGTTCCCTGTAGATGCGTTCGGCCAGCCCCCGTGCCAGCGTGGCGCATTCCTCCAGCGTGATGCCGCTCAGCGGCACAAGGGGCAGCACGTCCGTAGCGCCTATGCGGGGATGGGTGCCGTGTTGCTGCCGCATGTCAATGAGCTCGCCTGCCGTCTGCACGCCCCGGAAGGCTGCCTCGCAGACCGCCTCCGCCGTGCCCATGAAGGTCACCACCGTACGGTTGGCCGCCTCGCCGGCATCCACGTGCAGCACCTGCACCCGCTCGCCGTCCGCCTCCGCCGTGCGGATAGCCTCCACGATACGCCCGATGACCTCTGCATCGCGCCCTTCGCTGAAGTTCGGCACACACTCGACAATTCTTTTCATCCTGCGCTCTCCATTAATTTGCGGCAAAGATACATCTTTTTCGGATATTCTACTAATTCTTTTCGCCTTTCCGTGTTATTTATTCGATAACCTTACTTACAAATTGAAACTTGGATAGGTTCTTTCTCCTCGGAGCTTGATGCGTGACGGGTTGAGAATTTCCCGTTAACTACGTTTTAGGTAGGCTTCGCCTTGGCAAATAGCAAATTATTTTACATTTCCGCTCGACTCGCACTACCTTTCCTATATAAAAGTGTCATCTGCTGGGCGGTTTGGTTTTTGGGTCGTCATTCGCTATTCCGAAAATGCACTGCGTTTGTGTCAGAACGCACTGCGTCTATCCATGCGCGCACTGCGTTCGCGTACAAACGCAGTGCGTCGTGCACTCAGACCAAGGGGCTGACGTCACAGCCCAAGCTTCTGACGGCGCAGAATCAGCTTCTGACGAAATAGAAGCTGATTCTATTGGAAAAAAGGCTACAATCCGTAAGTCCTTAACGCAAAAACCTCCCGACCGAATGACAACCCAAAAAGGTAACCGCTCAGCGGACGGCACTTCTATAGTGGAAAAGGGGGTACGGAGGTTGTCAGCCGCAACGGGGAAATGGCATGCCCCGCACGGGGCGGTTACGTTCTTCTATCTTTGTATAACTCAAAAAACCCATGAAGAAGTGTCCATAACCTTGCTCGTGCGGGGCGGGAGATTAACGTGTCTTTGGATTATGATTGAAATGCCAGACGAGGTGGAGCATGACGTAACGGGGCAACGAACGGTACCACGTCTCGGTGCGGCCCTGGGCGTTGACCTCGTACTGTGTGGCGGTGAGCTGGTGCAGCAGGTCGAAAGCTTCGAGGCGGGCGATGAACTTGCCCTTGAAGAAAGGCTGGCTCAGGGAAGCATTGAGCAGAAAATTGTCGCGGTTCAGCTCGGCACTGCCGTAGCCTCGGCGGCTGTACATGGTGGCGTCGGCGGCCAGCGTGGTGCTCACACGCGGCAGCGTGTAGCGGGCAGTGAGGCCATAACGGTAGTCGAGGACGTTAAGCACGGTAAAGTCGTACATGCGACCCTGGCTGTGCCGCCAGCTGACATCGCCGGTGGCGCGGAGGTTAAGGGCGCCGCGCTCGTACTGCAGGTAGGCACCGTCGTGGAGGGTGAAAGTGTTGACGGTGTTGACGTGGCTTGCGGTCTCGCCCGCCAGCATGGCGTGGTCCTTGTCGTGGTGCAGCGTGGCGTCGGCGTTGGTCTGCACGGTCCAGTAGCGTTTTTCGCCGAGGGTAGTAGTGAAGTCGAAGGTGGTGCGGGCGGTGTAGGCGCCACCGACATTCATGGGCTGGTAGGTGAAGACGCCGGTCTGCGGGGCGTAGGTGACGGCCTGCGCCACGTCGCGGTGGCGATAGTCGAACGAGGCGCCAAGGTGATAGCGCTGCTGGTGGCTACCGGTGTAGCCGTCATAGAAGTCGGCGGTGAGTTTCGTCGTGACACGCCCTTTGAGGTAGGGGTTGCCGAGCTTGACAACGAGGGGGCGGCTGTCGTCGCGGTAGGTGATGCGGTCCATCAGCATGGGTGCGCTGCGGTCGTGGCTGGCGCTGAAGCGGATGTCGCGGAGTCCGTCGGGGCTCATGTGGCGATAGCTTGCCGAGGTATTAAGGTAGAGGGTAGTCTGGGTAGCCAGCGTGTCGAGCGCGCCGCGCCGATAGTCGAGCCACTCGCGACAGACGGGGACGCTGAAACCGGCGGAGAACCGTTGGTACGAGATGGTGAAAGGGCTGTCGTCGCTGTAGCGATAGGTGTCCGTTTTCCAGAAGCTTGCGCCTACGGAGCTTTGGGCGGTCTGGCGGTGACTGTCGTAGGAGTTGCGGGTGTCGGTGATAGCGGCGAGGGCGTCAATCTGCGAGGCGAGCAGCAGCGTATCGGGATGGTAGAGGTAGTCGTGGCTGCGCTCGGACAGGTATCGGAGGAGCTCACCGCCGAACTGCATGTTGTAGTTCCCGCCCAGTTCCTTTTGGTAGGAGAGGTTTGCCAGCGCAAAGGTGGTCTGGTTGCTGATGTCGTCGGCGTTGACCTGCGTGGAGGGGGTTTGGCTGTAGGCGGTGGACTGCCAGGAGTAGTCTTTTCTGTGGTCGCCAAAGACGTAGAAGGTCATGCGCTGACCCTCGCCGACGTTGAAGGCTCCCTGCACGTCGGCGTGGCCGATCAGGGACGAGCCGCGGCTCAGGCCGACGGTGCGCAGGGCGGCTGTCAGCGTGTCGTCCCACTGCTCGAAGGCGGAATGGGACGTGCCGTCGCGACGGGCATAGACGAGTTGTGCCGTTGTGTAAATCCATGTGGGCTTCTTCAGCGTAAGGCTATTGCGGACGATGAGCTGTCCGCTGCCTTGCTGGCTAAAGGCATCGGTGAGCGACGTGGGCGTGCTGCCGACGAGGAACTGCTCGCGGCGCTGGCGCGTGGTCTGCTCGTCGGTCGCGGAGGTGTATTCGGCGTGGAACTCATCTTTCAGTTTGTCGCCTTTGGAGTAGTAGGAGATTTCGGCGGCGGCGCTGCGGGTGGTGAGCTGCGAGCGTGGCATACTGGCGGGCGTCCAATGGTCTGTCTGGCCGATGTGGCGCGTCTCGTTGACGTTGTTGGCGTTAGCCAGCAAGGTGAAGCGCATCCTGTCGGTGAAGCCGAGGACAAAGGCGCGACCAAGCCAGCGCCCTTCGGTGCCAGCGGCGGCCTCCACGTTGGCGATGTAGCCGCGTTTGTACTCCTCCTTCAGGTTGACGTCCATAACGTAACGGCGCGGCTCCACATCGTAACCCAGCGCCTCGCTCATGTCGGTCTGCTTCTCATAGACCTTCAGGTGCTTGACGGTGTAGTAGGGAAGGTTCTGCATGAGCACCTTCTTGTTGCCTCCGAAGAAGGTGTGCGAGCCCAGCAGCAGCTCATCGACCTTGCGGCCGTTGACGAAAATCTCGCCGTCGTCGTTCATCGTCACGCCGGGGAGCTGGCGGATGAGGTCGTCGAGCATCGAGCCCTCGGGCATACGGAAGGCGGTGGCATCATAGATGAGCGTGTCGCCGCGATAGAAGAATTTTACCTTAGTGGCCGTGATGGTGACTTCATCCAAATCGACTTTCCTCATGCGGAACATCTGGAGCGTGGGCACCTCCACCTCGTCTTTCATGGGGTTGGTGACGGCGACGCGCTGCCAGACGTCGTCGTAGCCGTCGAGCCGGGCGCGGAAGAGGTATTCCTGCCGCACGGGTTTGACGTTGGCTACGAAGTCGGCATGAATTATCCGCATGCCCGCGCCGTATATTTTTGTTATGGGCACGGAGTCGATGATGACGGTGCTGTCGGTGGCGTGCATGGAAACAAGGGCTTCGGGCAAGGCCATCTCGAGAAAGCCGTCCCTCACCTCGCCCACCAGCCTGATACTCGCGGGCAGCTGCAACCGTTTCTTGGTAGCCTGCACGGTGATGGTCTGTCCCTGCACCGTCACCTTCACGGGCTGGCGCTTGCAGACTTGACGGACGGCAACGGGGACGGGCAGACTTTTCACGTGGGCGGTAGTGGTGAGGCCGTCGAGACCGTCGGCAAGGATGTCGATGGTGTAGTCGGTCTGCTGGCGGCTGATGGCCTGCAGGGCTTCGGTAAGCGGGGTGTTATGGAAGTCGTGAGTGACGGTTTGCTGCGCCGAGGCGTGCAAGACGGATAGAAATGAAGAATGAAAAACGAAAAATAAAAAATAAATAGCTCGACGTTTCATGTTCATTCTTCTTTCTTCATTTCAACAAAAAGGGTATCGTGCTGCATGGTTAGCAGTAGGCCGTCGAAGGCGTTTAGACGGCGCACGAAGTCACGGAGTGGGTCAGCGGGATTCCATGTCATGATGAGCTGCATCTGGCGCGGCTCTTCATCGCGGAATACGACGGTCTGCCCATAGTGCAGGGCGACGACGGAGAGGATACTGTCGAGGCTGACATTTGCGAAGTTGACGGGCGTAGTCTTAACCTGCGGAGGCTGTGCAGGGCGGTTTTGTGCGTGGTGTATGGTCGCTGCGGTGATGCCGGCCGCAAGGATAACACCCGCGAAGATGGCTGCAGCTTTGAACTTCGTTCGAGCCTGCTCTCGCTCACTCGCAGCCTTCGTCCAGCGGCGGGAGGCCGCTGGCTTTTGCTGATCCTGTAGTGGCGAGTGCCTGGGGCGCAGCCTGTATGCCACACTCGCTAACTCCTCGTAGTAGTTTCTGCACGCTTCACAATTGTCCATGTGACGCTGCAATCTGGCTTGCGTCTTCGGGCTAACCTTCTTGTCGAAAAGGTCGGCCACTTGGGTTCTAAACGTTTTACAATCCATAGTTGTTTTGATAATTGATAATCCCTAATTCCTCATTCCTATTTTTTTCATTTTTTCCAAGCCATAGGTGAATCGTGACTTGGCTGTGGTGAGCGGTACGCCCAAAATGTCGGCAATCTCCCTAAAGCTTTTGTCGCCATAGAACCGGAGGCGGATAACCTCGGACTGTTCCTCGGGTATCTCGCCCAGAAGTAAGCTGATGCGGCGATACTCCTGTTCAAAATCTTCGACTTCTGAGTCGGCAGGCTCCGGCAACGCTTCCAAAGATATTTTTGTACGGCCAGCTGATTCTTTCAGACGAGTAGAACAGAGATTGGAGAGCATGCGATAGAGATAGGCCACGGGGTTCCTCACCTCCGCTTTAACCCGCGAAAGCAGATTTAGGCAGACATCCTGGACGGCATCCTCTGCCTCATCCACATCGCCTAGACGGTAGCAGGCATATTGGAGCAGACTTGCCCGTTCGGCCTTAATGAGCCGTTCCGTCTCTTTGTCCCAAAGGACAGGCCGTGCGTCGTGCACCTCGTCGTCGGATGGTTTCGTCATCATCTTTTTCATTGCATCTCGGTTGTATGACGCAAAATTAACAAAAAAGACGTAAACGGGGGATAAAAATTGAAGATTGAAAATTGAAGATTATAATTTAGTGATTAGTGAAATAGTGATTAGTGAAAAGATAATACCTTCGGATGCAGGACATTCATCTAATCACCAATCACTTAAATCAATCTTCAATTTTAGTAATGTGACTTGCGGTGGCGGAGAATCAGGATGGCGGCGGCAAGGGCGGCGATGCTGGCGGCAGCGACGAGAAGGATACACCGCCCACTGAAGCGTTCGTCCTCGCCCTCGGCGGAGGAGAGGTCGAGGTACGTGCCGTCGGCGATGAGCTGGAGGGTGCGGTCGAGGATGTAGTCACCCTCATAGTGGAACTCCTCCTCAGTCATGGGGATGTCGCAGTCGGGGATGACGCCGCGGCGGGCGGGCAGGCGCTCGCTTACCGTATCGTCAATCACCACGCGCACCATGGGGATGGAGGCCTGGAACTCGCTGTTCGGCAGGTAGATGTTGGCAAACTTGATGCAGGTCTCGCAATGGTAGGCACTCATGGTCTCGCGGCCGACGATGTAGCCTCGGTCGTTGCGCTTGACGGCACCGGCAAGGAAGGCGGAGGCTGAGGCGGAACGGCTGTCGATGAGGACGTAGAGGCGGCCGCCAAAGCCCAGCGAGTCAATGGTAGAGATTTTTGCGTTATCCTCCTCTTCCTCCATCTGGTAGAGACCTTTGCGGCCTTCGACGGGCTTGAAGTTGCTCCCGAAGATAGTGTCGCCCTCGGGCCAGTTGAGGGTGCCGCTCTTGAAGAGGTGGGCGTTGACGCGCTGGTAGCCGGTGTGGGGACGGTCGGGGGTGCGGCCCAGCAGGGCACGCGTGATGCGGGCCTGGACGCCGGCGTCGCCACCGAAGTTGTTGCGGACGTCGAAGATGAGGTAGGGCACGCTGTCGCGTTCCGCCGCATGGATGGCATCGACGACGCTGTCCGTGTCGAGCTGGCTGAGACTGAAGGTGCTGATGCCGATATAGAGGACGCTGTCGTTCTCCCGTCGCACCTCGAAGGGGCCGCGCGGGCGGCGGTTGACCTGCTGATGGCGGGCCCATTTTGCGGTCGGGTAGTCTTTCGGCGTGTAGCCGGGCACCATGGGCAGTTCCAGCCGCTCGCCGTCGGTGAACTCATAGACGATGGTCTTACCCACGGGCTGGGGGCCGAGCTCGAGGCCGTAGTCGATGGCGTTCCAGTAGCAGGCGTTGTAGTCACCCACGGAGGTGACGCCGGCATCGTAGCCGGTGGAGTTGCGGCGGGTGATGGATATCAGGTCCGTGGCGGGGCGGCCGTCGATGCGGGCGATGTGGCGTCCGACGTAGGCGGCATGGGTGCTGTCTGCCATCAGCACCACGCAGGCCATCGTACCCAAAGAGTCGCCGGTAGCCACCTGCCCGAAGAAGAGCGACGGAAGGGCGTAGCGCAGGCCGCGGCTCCGCTCCTTCGGGTCGGCAGGCACGGGGCAGCTGATGTAGAAGTGCGAGTCGTGGATGGCGGCGTTGTAGTCCTTCATGAGGGCGGCGAAGTCCTTCAGCGCGATGCCGTCGGCGGGGATGCGCGCCAACTGCTCCTCCACGAAGGCGTCGTACTCCTCCTCGGTCATGAGGTCGTCGAGCGAGGGATAGATTTCCTTCACGCTGCCGGCCAGCTGGCGATAGTCGGCCACGGCCTCGTCGCGGGTGAGGTGGAACTTGCGCGGTTTCGGCTCGGGGCGGCGGAAGGTGGTGCGCAGGCCGAAGGGTGTCATGGGGTCGTCGGCCTTTGAGCGGACGGAGACGGAGAGGTCTATGTGCGGCTCGGGGATGGCGTGGTAGGCCCACGCCACGGTGCCGAGCACGTCGCCGCGCTCCACCTTCGTGCCTGAAGGAAGAACGTTGTCGCGCCGCAGACCGTGTATCCAGAGGGTCTTGTCGCCTATCTTGAGGCCGACAGTGAGCGTGAGGTAGCGGATGTCCCATCCCTTGCGGCGGAAATAGTCTTTCTGCTCGGCCACGAACTCGTTGTAGGTCTTGTCGTCGGGGCCCCAGCCTACAGAGTTGGTGAGCGAGGTGTAGTAGGTGTAGTCGCAGCTGGTGACCACGGCGTCGGCGGGACAGAGGACGTTCGTCCCCTCCGGCGCGGCAATGAAGAGGCCATCGAAGTTCAGTTCCTTCTCAATGTTGTCCTGCGGACGGTAGAGTACGCCGTCGCCGGCTTTCTGCCCCTCGATGGGCCATAGCCAGGCTTCTTCGGCAGCGAAGAGCGTGAAACAAATGGTGGCGAACAGGGCCATGGCGAAGGCGCGGCGGAGGATGGTACGTTTCATTTTCTTGTATTGTTTTTCATTATTATTCATGTTTGCAAGGGCAAATATAGTTTTTTGGGGCGTTCCGGCCATGATGTCGGAAGAGTTTTTTCTGTTCGAATGGGGAGTTTAACCTTTTTTCGTAGTTGCAGAAATGGGTTTTTTAGTTGTTAACTATTTTCACCAGAACGGGGAATGGGAAGCGGCAGGCTTGGAATTTACTTCTTCTATTGTACAACTCTGGAAAACCCATGAAGAATGGCCTCCCCTGCCACTTCCCTGAATAACATACACCTGAATGACGCGTAACAGTACAAAAAAGACGTAATCATTTACATTAATTTGAACCGTGCGGTAAGGATAGCGTTCCGCGGACGGAGGCGGGCAGTGGTGGAGTAGATGTCGAGGGCGGAGTAGTGGACCTGGGTGTAGGTCTGTTGATTGAAGAGGTTGTTCAGCTCCAGTTGCCAATCGACGTGCTTCGTCTTGAGCTTGGCCGCGACGTCGCCGAACCAGGCATGGCTGTCGGTCTCGGAGAGGTTGGTGTAGTTGTCCTCGGCGGTGGCCGTGAGGGTGAGCTGGCGAGTGATGAAGACGTTCATCTTGAGCCGCCCGGTAGCGCTGTGTGCGGCCTGCGGCGTCTGTTCCGCCCCAGCCGACAATGTAGCGGCATAGCTGATGGAAGTGCCGCCGCTGACAACGAAGTTGAGCCAGGCGAGCGGAGTGACGGTGCCGCCCGCTCCGGCGCTGAGGGCGCGTGAGCGGAATGGCCAGACGGTGCCGCCGATGAGCTGCTCGCTGGCCGAGCCGCTATAGCTGCCGAAAAGGCGGAAGGACGACTGCAGCCAGTCGAAGCCCTTGCTGAAGTCGGCGCCGACGCTGTAGCCGTCCGCAGCTGTGGGGCGCGCCACGGCCTGTACGATGCTGGTGGCGCCGCGATAGTCGTAGCCGTAGGTCTGGTTGTCGCGGGTGTGGGTGTAGCTGGCGGTGATGCTGAGGAAGGTGGCGGTGAGGGCGCTGCGGTAGGAGAGGCCGACGTTGGCGCCCATGCGGTCGGTCTCCGACAGCTGCTCGACGTACGAGCGCTGGAACGCGCGGTAGTTCGTCATGATGTAGCCCGCGTAGATGCCGCCCGGGTCGCCGACGGTGCGGCTGTAGGAGGCGCCGACGCCGCCCGTCCAGTCACGCCATTCGTAGCGGAGGTTGAATGTGGGCGTGACAAGCAGATGGACGTAGCTGTGGCGGTCGTCGCGGACGTGGTCGGCAAGCGTCTGCGTATAGAGGTCGAGCGGACATCCCAGCCTCACCCGCAGGCCCGCCCGGTCGTACGTATAGCTCTGACCGAAGGTAAGCTCGTAGGTGTTGTACCAGAGGTCGTTCCGTAAGTCGGAGTCGTCATAGGCTGCTGACGGCACGAAGCCGTCGAGGTCTGTGGCGATGCCGTGGAGGCTGGCGTTGGCGACGATACCATAGGCCATCGTGAAGGGGCCACGGCGGAGGTTGTAGTTCGTATGGAAGTTGCCTGCGATGTGGCGCGAATTGATATCCTGCTCGTAGGCCGTAGATGTGCCTTGCAGCAGGGAATCGACGCCCACGCTGAGCGTATTAGGCCGCTCGGAATAGCCGACGGAGAAATGGAGGTCGAGGGTATTCCGGCCAAAGGTGCCGATGGTGTTGAACGTGTTGGAGACGGACAACTGCGGACGGCGGAAGTGCTGGTGTATAGCCTCCCCGGAGCCTCCCCCAACCCCTCCTGAAGGAGGGGAGGAAGGGTTAGGGGTTAGTGGTGAGGGGTTAGGGTTATCGTTATCGTTAACGTTATCATTGGCCCTAACCTCTAACCCCTCACCACTAACCCCTATCAGTCCCTCCACGTCGTCGCTGTTCCAGCCGGCGTCGAATTTCAGCACGTCGGTCATGAAACCGCTCTCGGCGTTATAGAAGTAGCGCCCCTGCACGTTCAGGTTGTTCGTCGTGGTGTGGCTGGCCAGCGTCTCGGAGGTCAGCAGGCGCTGGCCATCGCTGATGAAACGGTCACTCGTCGTCGTGCCTTCGCGGCGCACGAGGTCGTGGTGGTAGGCGACGTTCATCGTCACCTCTGTGTCCTTGCCCGCCTTTTCCAAGTGGTTCACGGTGGCAATGTGGCTGCGGTTGTCGAACGTCCGCTTCTGCGGCAGCCCCGACGTCGGAGGCATGACGGTGCCCGTGGGACAGAAGGGAGAGAGCCCTACGCTGTTGATTGACGAATAGTGCTGGGTGAGCTCGCGGCTGACGTCGTCGCCCGTGTTGTTGCCTTTGTAGAGCGTCATGTTCTGCCGCTGTTTCGAGAAGTACATGCCCACGGCTTCGGCTGTCCAGAGGGGGTTGTGGCCGATGGCACCGCCTGGCTGCTGCACGCCCCCGCCCAGCATGGTGTTGACAGCGATGGTGCCCTTGGCGGAGTCCTTTAGCTTGAGGTTGATGGCCACGCCGTCGGAGAGCTCTTTACCTTGCAGGGCCTTAATGGGCTGATGGTTCTGCAGCACCTGCACGGTGGTGACGTCGGCGGCGTTGATGTTGTTCGTGGCCAATCCGTAGCGTCCTTGCAGGAGGTCCATGTCCTCCACGTAGAAGTTCTTGATGCTTTTGCCGTTGAACTTGATGGCGCCGCTCTCCGACACCTCTATGCCCGGCATGCGTTTCAGCACGTCACCGATGACACGGTCGCCCTGCTGAGTGTACGAGCCGACGTTGTACGACAGCGTGTCGCCATGCCCACGGATTTTATCAGGCAGCACCGTTACCTCCTTCAGCTCGATGTCCTGCTGGCGGACGGCGAAATCGACTGTCTGCGAACGGTTGGCCACCACGCGGACCTGTTGGCCGATGGCGAGGCCTGCCGCCGTCACCGTCACCGAGTCGGCGTCTGTGCGGAACTCCACGCGATAGTGCCCTTTCTCATCCGTGTCGGCAAAGCCGATGATACCAGTCTGTCCCTGCCGTTCCGACTTGGGCGTGACGGTGACATAAGCATCTACAGCCTTGCCCTGCACGTCCGTTACCGTACCCTGTATCACCGTCTGCGCCACCACGGACGTACTGCAGATGGACAGCCCGATGAGAAAGACTTTTAATTGAAAACGATACATTTCTTCCTAATTCCTAATTTCAAATTTTTAATTGCGCGTAGCGTCTTCATTCCAATTCCAGGGGGTAGAAGTCTGTATGAATGAAGAGGGGTTCGTCTGGAACCACGTTTCCGGAGGCATCCACGTGGGCTTTTTGATAGCCGACGGCCTTGAACCAGTTTTCGGCGTATGCCTGCTGGTGCTTCTGCAGCTCGCGCGGCAGGTGGCAGTAGCCGTCGTAGGCGTACCGCACGATGGGTTGGCGGGACTTCTCAATCTTCACAGCCTCGAAGGTGTATAGACTGTCGGTGTCCTGTGCCTTCAAAATGAGACCAGGCAAGCCGCCCAGTTTCCACGGTCCCATGCGGACAGGGATGGCGGGGGTGAACCATACTACGTAGTCGCGCCCGCGCCAGTGGCAGGTGGCCTGCTGGCAGTCGTAGCCGAGGATGGTCTGGAAGCGGCTCTCCATCGTCCACTGTTGTTGCGGGTAGGGCTCGGAGTACCAGCCGTTGTAGCGCCCCAGCCCGTGGGGCATGCAAGCGTACTCCGTCAGCGTGCCGCGGGAGATGTAGATGTCTGCATATTCGTAGGGAAGCCAGCTGTCTTTCTTCTTGCCTCCCGGCCCCACCCACCACGGAATTGTTTGCGCGCCCGGATTCTTCTTTTTCCAATCCTCCTGCAGCGAGTCGTTGTTGGAGATGAACCAACTGTAGTATTTCGAGATACTGTCACCCACGTCGAGTCGCTGCAGGTCGATGTAGGTGTCCGTGTCGCCGATGCTGTCGGCGTTTAGGGCATACCAAATGCGCAGCCTCGTGTTGTCGACGATGGTGCCCTTGCCTTGGTTCCGGCTGATGGGGATGCAGGCATAGCCTTGTTTCCGTTGTGCCCACACTCCGCTGCATACGGCGGCGAGGACAACGAAGAGAATGACAGCATGGCCTTTCATTTTGCTTCCTTGATTAGTGTTGATTAGTTTCACCAGTTCTCCTGCCTCTTCGTTGTTAACATGATTGCCGTAAAGTACGGCATGGACATCGGGAAAGTGGTGCCACAGAAAACGGCGGATGGTTGCTTTAGCTTTCATTTCTTTCTAAACTATTAATTTCTAATTCTTAATTGCCAAGTGCCTTCATTCCAGTTCCATGGGGTCGTAGTCGTGTGGCGAGGACTTGAGGTCGCCGGCGGTATTGGTGACAGGGTCCCATTCGCGGATGCCTGCCGTTTTCAGGTAATTGCGGTTGTAGGCAACCTGCAACTCGTACGTCCGCTTGCGGGTGGATTTCTGGAACTCGTCCTTTGGGTACTGGTAGATGGGGAACGAGCCTCGTTCGATGGCGACGGCCTCGAAGACGTAGAGGCGGTCCTTGTCGTAAATCTTCATAATCAGCCCCGGCAGTCCGCCGAACTTCCATGGCCCGCGACGGATGGGGATGTCGGTGGCGAACCACGCCTCGTAGTCGCGTCCACGCCAATGGCAGGTGGCCTGCTGGCAGGGGTGGCCGAGGATGGTGGCGGTGTCTGTGCCGAGTGTCCAGGCGATGGGGGTCATCTTCTCGGTGTAGCGCTGCGGCCACTCCTGGCCCATCGGCATCATTGCCCACTCGTTCAGCGTATCACCATAGAAAAAGAGGTCCGAGTACTGGTATTCGCTCCAGATGCCTGGCTTCCGTCCTCCCATCCATCGTTCGCCGTTGGGGACGCCCTGGGCGTTAGGGTGTTCCTTGGCCCACGCAATGCGCTGGTCGTTGGCCTGCTCGACGAAGGAGCTGCTGTACTTGTCGCACCGCTTGCCTATCTGTAGCTGGCCGAGGTCGAGGTAGGTGTCGGGATTGGCGATGTCCTCGGCGCCCCAGGCATACTTGATGCGGAGGTCGGCGGTGTCGATGACTTTACGCTGGCAGACGGTACCGTGACTTGCGTTGGCGCGTGCGCCACTTTGTTTCTGCTGCGCCCATGCGCCGCTGTGTATGGCGGCGAGGGCAAGGATGATGATGATTCCTTTTTTCATAATGCTGTCGTTTGAGGTTAATACAAATCGGCTACAAAGGTAAGGGCGGGAAGTCGTTCCCGCCCTAAAAAAAGCGCTACAAAAACGCTACATTTTATAATGCACTGAAAAACATAGCGAACAATTCGTCCGGCATTTTGTTTTTCAATCGCGTCTTACGAGTGCGTATAGTCGATTCGCCGACGTTGAGGCAGTCGGCCATGACAGCTGTGGGTACGTGTATGACGGAGAGCATGCAGAGCAGCAGGTCTTGGGTGTTGACCTTCAGCGACGACCGCTTGACGTCAATCATGATGTCCGCAAAGGTGCTGCTTACATCGTCCAACAGGCCTTTCCGCTCGTCGGCAGTCAGCGTCCGCTCCTTGTCGGTCGCCGCCGCCATCAGCACCAGTGCTGAGGGCGTGGCGTCGAAAGCCTGTTTTGCCACCTCTATTCGCTGGCGGAAAGGTTGGGCGCCAGAGTCTTCCGCTTCAATAGGGGCTGGCCTCGGGTGCTGGAGTGACTGGTCCGACGGACAGGCTTCCATGAGCGCCTGGAAGTATGCGCGGCGACGGCGGTCCTTTACCTTATATATAATATGGAACACGAGCCAGATGACGAGCGCCGCCAGCACCGCAACCCCGATAATGGCGGCACGGCGCTCGCCCGTGCGCCAGATATGGGGACGGACAAAGGTGGACTCGATGCCAAAGGGCGTCATGGGGTCGTAGGAATGGCTGTACCAGCTGGAAGAGAAAACGATGCAGGGCTGTGCGAGGCGGTGGTAGGCATAGGCGACGGTGCCGAGCGTGTCGCCGCGGTGGAGCATCGTGCCGGGCGCAAAGGCCGTGTCGCAGCGCAGACCACCGATAAAGATTTCGCGTGAATCGACGGCAAGTAATATATCTGCACAGATATAGCGGGGGTCAATCATCCTTTTTTTCTCTTCGGCCGCAGCATCGGCCACCGCCTCGTCGAAGGGTTTGTCGAACCCCCAGGCGTTTGAGAAGTGAAGCGACTTGCGATAGCCGAGCAGACTGCTTTTGACCAGCGCATCGGCAGGGCAGACTACGGGCGTCCCTTCGGGGGCGGCAATGAAGAGGCTACCCCTGATGCGCTCGCGGCCTATCCGGTCGCCAGGCTTGGCGATGACGCCCTCGCCTGCCTGCAGCCCGGCAATAGGCCACAGCCAAGCATCTTCGGCCGACACCCTCGACGGGATAGATGCCGCGAGCAAGGTCAGCAGAAGAATAAGCGACAGTCGATTAGCAGTCCTTCTCATAGAGTTCTTCAGGGGAGGTGATGCGGGACAGGTCTTCGAGCAGGGTGGCATAGCGCTCGGCTACGGCGCGGGTATGGCGGCGGCCCTTCTCGGCGGTGGCGGCACGGGGGTCGCCGATGCCGGTGTCGTCGGAGGCGAGGTTCCAATGACGGGGCAGCCATGCGGTGCCGTCGCGCAAGCCTGTGGGACGGAAGGCATGGGAACGGCCTTCGCCGGCCAGGTCCATCCGCACCAGGTCGGGGTGGTAGTGGAGCATGGCGGAGGTCTCAAGCTCGTCGGCATGGTCGCCCGGGTGGTCGAAGTAGTCCTTGGCGGGCAGCACGGCATACCAGTTGGAGACGAGGATGAGCATGTCGGGGTAGTCGGCTGCCAGGTCGCGCACGAAGCCCTTGAAGCCGTTACCGCCATGGCCGTTGACGATGAGCAGACGACGCAACCCCTGATGGTGGAGGTTCGCCACGATGTCCGTGAGCACGGCCTGCTGGGTCTGCTGGCGGAAGTGGAGGCAGAAGGGGAGGTCGCGCTGTCCGGGGTTCTGCGCCCCGAGCATGACGGGCGGCAGCACCATGGTCCGCACCCCTGCCCGCTCCCACGCCAGCCGTGCGGCATCGACGGCCACGTCGTGACTGAGGATGCAGTCGGTCAGGTAGGGAAGATGACCTCCGTGGGGCTCGGTGGCGCCCCACGGCAGCACGGCCACGTCGTAGACGGTGTCCTTCACCTCGCCGTAGGTGGCATGGCAGAGGTCGGAGGATAAACTATTGGCCTGCTCGGCAAAGGCAAACAGCTCGCGCGGCAGGTGGCAGTAGCCGGTGGGGTTCTTGTCGAGGTAGTCCTGATGGTACTCGTCGGCAGGATAGAAGCCCGTGAGAGGGAGCAACTCGACGCAGAGGGGGGCGTCGTAAGCGCGCTGTGCCTCGTCGAGCACGGCACGGGCCACAGGCTCGTCGGCAGCATCGGTGTAGTAGATGCCCGTGCGGTAGCGCGTGCCCTCGTCCTCACCCTGACGGTTGAGACTGGTGGGGTCGATGGCGCGGAGGTAGAGGCGCAGCAGGAACGCCAGCGGCAGCCGCGCATCGTCGTACTGCACGCGCACACACTCGGCATAGCCCGTGGTGTCGGTATATACTTCCTTGTACGTGGGGTTCTCGGTGCGCCCGTTGGCAAAGCCCACCTCGGTCATCGTCACCCCGTTAATTTTTTTCAGATAATGCTCGGCGCCCCAGAAGCACCCCGCAGCCAGATAAATCTCGCGTGTCATCTCGTTCGGTTGTATTCGTCGTTATACTTATTTGTCTTTGGCATCGTCAGTCGGGACGTGGACGACCAGGCGATCGCCGCTCAGGTCCACCTCGAAGAAATGGGGGATGCGGACGGTGCGGCCGCGGGCATCCTTGTTGTGGCTGTGGACGGACATCATCCACTGGCCGTCGAAGCGCTGGAAGAGCATGCTATGGCCGTAGGTGGGCGGCGTGATGGGCTCGGGTTCCTGCACCCACGGGCCATCGAGGGTGCCGCTCTCGCTGTAGGCCACGCCCTGGGTATAGACGTCGTAAACCCACGACGTCCAGAGCATGCCAAGGCGGCCGGTGGCGGTACGGAAGAGCCAGGGACCGTCGGTGACCTTATTCCAGGTGATGCGTCCCTCGCTGTCGCGCTCGCGGCTCCAGGGGGAGTCGCTGGCACGGAAGAGCACCTGTGGTTCGCCCACGGTGCCACTGAGGTCGGGCTTCAGTTCAATCTTCTCCACGGTGCCGTTCCAGTTCTGCAGCCACTCGCCGCAGAACACCATGTAGGGCTTGCCGTCGGTATCGCGCCAAAAGGTGCCGTCGAGCGTGGGACGGTCGGCCGGCAGGTAGGCAGGGTCGCCAAAGGCACGGTAGGGCCCCATAGGGTTGTCGGCCCGCAGCACTTGCGAGGCGCGGCGCTCAATGACGTTGCCACGCACGGTGTCGATCTTCACGGCCTGATTGGTGAAGGTGGCAAAGTAGTAGTACCAGTCGTCGCCGGCCCGATGGAGCTCGGCCGCCCAAATCATCGGACGAGGCCCCATCCACGAGTCTTCGGCAAACTCGGTCACCCGGAAAGGCCCTTCCCAAAGCTTCAGGTCGGCGCTGCGCCACATCATGCCGCCTGTGCCCGTCATGTAGTACATCTTGGTCTGCCGGTCGGCCAGCACGGCAGGGTCGCTGAGCCGGATGGAGTCGGTAGGGACGTTCTTCCGCACGGTGAATCCGCGCTGCGCTACCGCCGTCAGCGGCTGAGCGGCAGTCAGCAGAAGGAGGAGCAGCCCCGCGGCTGCACGCACTGTCAGGTTGTTGTTTTTCATATTGTCGCTTTTTGGGGCAAAGATAGTGAAAAAATGAAGGATGAAGAATGAAAAATGAAAAATGATAATAAAATCCTTAACTTTTCTTCAAAAAAGATAATGTTTGTTTTTTCTTTTGGACGTCTCGCTTCAACCCCCTATATTTGTTCCTGATCCAAAACTACTAATTCCTAATTTCTAATTCCAGATTATTATGAAACGCATTCCTTCCTACAACGGCACGCTGCGCAGCCACTTCCTGAACGTCCCGAAGTGCATCTACTCGTGCAGTGGCATCCTCATCTTCGGCAAGCGCATCAAGTCGCTGGTGTTCTCCACGGACGTGGCTATCATCAAGAACGTCAACACCGATGCTGTCATCGCCGTCTATCCCTTTACGCCTCAGTCGCAGATTGCCAAGGCGATTATTGAGATTGCCGACGTGCCCGTGTTCGTCGGCGTGGGCGGCGGTGTGACGTCGGGCAGCCGCTCGGTGCTGCTGGCGGTGGAGGCTGAGCATCTGGGAGCCTACGGCGTGGTGGTGAACGCTCCCATCGCCCCCGACGTCATCGCCCGTATCAAGGCGACCGTCGATATCCCCGTCATCGCCACCATTGCCAGCGGACGGCAGGACGTGGCTGAGCGCATCCGTGCCGGAGCAGACATCCTGAACGTAGCCGTGGCAGCCGACACCCCTGCCGTAGTGGCTGACATCCGAAGCCGGCATCCCGATATCCCCATCATCGCCACAGGTGGCCCTACGGACGATAGCATCCGTGCCACCATAGCGGCAGGGGCGAACGCCATCACCTATACCCCACCCTCCAACGGCGATCTCTTCGCCGAGAAGATGCGGGCTTATCGGTCAAGGGTTTGAGGCTATCAGCCCAAACTACATGGCAAAGGCATTGAAGCCGCCATCGACGACGGCGACGGTGCCCGTGACGAAGCGCGAGGCAGGAGCAATGAGGTAGTGGATAGTGCCGCAGAGTTCCTCGGGCTGTCCCATACGGCCGAAGGGGGTCTGACGAATGACGTCGAGGCCGCGCTGGGTGTAGGAGCCGTCGGGGTTGGTGAGGAGGGTGCGGTTCTGCTCCGTGAGGAAGAAGCCCGGAGCAATGGCGTTGACGCGGATGCCTTCGCCAAACTTGCGAGCACACTCCGTAGCCATGTAGGCGGTGAAGTTGGAGATGCCCGCCTTGGCTGCGGCATAGCCGCAGACGCGCGTCATGGGACGGAAGGCAGCCATCGACGAGAAGTTGACGATGGATCCACGGCCCACGTCAGCCATCGGACGGAGAAACACCTGTGTGGGGATGACGGTGCCGGTGAGATTGAGGTCGAGGACGGTGCGGAACTGAGCAGGGTCGAGGTCGAAGAAGGTGCCGTCGGGGCTGATGGTAGCGCCAGGCATATTGCCTCCCGCGGCATTCAGAAGGGCATCAACACGGCCATAGCGGGCCATAATCTCATCGCAGTTCTGCTGCACACGGGCAGCATCGAGGACATCGGTCGTGAGGAACAGCCCCTCGCCACCAGCCTCGCGGATGTCGCTGACGATAGCCTCGCCTACAGTAGCCTTACGGCCCAGAATCACCACCTTGGCGCCCTCGGCAGCCAGATACTTGGCAATGGCGCGCCCCAGCACACCCGTACCACCCGTAATGACAACGACGTTGTCGGAGATATCAAATAAAGACCCACCCCCAACCCCTCCCGTTAGGGCGGGGAGAGGCTGGCGCACAGTTGCAGTATTAGAATTCATATAAGTGTTTTTTTATAGTGGTTAATACTTGTTCAAGTTTATTGAATATCTCATCATTAGTAAAACGAAGGATTTGAAAGCCCAAAGATTCCAATCGCTCTGATCGAATAACGTCATTTTCGTGCGACTTGGTTTCCAAATGATAGGCTCCATCCACCTCTATTATTATTCTATGTTGTAATGATACGAAATCAACGATATAATCTGCTATAACATATTGACGAAAGAACTTTGTTCCTAGCGTTTTTTCTCTCAATTCTCTCCATAGGATTAATTCAGCATCAGTTGGATTCTTCCTGTTCTGACGGGCATTCTCCTTCAGTATTGCATACCGGTCAGGTGAAGCCCATTTCAAATCCTCAATCATCGGGTAGGCATTTTACTTGATTTACCCACTCCCCTCCATTACGGGAGGGGTTGGGGGTGGGTCTTCTTTATCGCTGCCAGCACGCCCTGCATCTGGGCAAGGGCAAACATACGGCCGAGGAACGAATAGCCGGCATTGTAGCCGCGGGCTTCGTCGCCGAGCATCGTCTTACCGTGGTCGACGCGCATGGGAAGATTAGGATTTGTGCTCTCGAATATTCGGCATAGCTCAACGAGGTCGGCACGTCCGCCAAGGTGGCTGGCTTCGGTGAAGTCGCCATTGGGGAAGATGTGGCACGAGCGCAGATGGACGAAATGGGTGCGCGAGGCATACTTGCGGGCTAGCGCCGTGACGTCGTTCTGCAATCCGGCAGAAAGGCTTCCCGCACAGAAGGTCAGTCCGTTATGGGGGTTGTCAACAGCATGCAGGAACCAGTCGATGTCATCATCCGTACGGACAATGCGCGGCAGACCCAGGACGGGGATGGGCGGGTCGTCAGGATGGACACAGAGGTTGACGCCGCACTCGTCGCAGACGGGGATGACAGCATAGAGGAAGTAGCGCATGTTCTCGCGCAGTTCATCACGCCCTATGCCCTCGTAGCGGGCCAGCAGGCTGCGGAAGATTTCAAGGGGATGCTCATCGTCCTCGCGGATGTTGCCGCTGACGAAGCCCTGTGTCTTCACGAT
>Ga0310690_10002576_pt1 | contig 29219 bp, 37 predicted proteins | sample AusTroGonzalo_MG_2_FD_207661 | JGI IMG/M metagenome (GOLD analysis project Ga0310690, IMG submission 207661) | Bovine rumen microbial communities from tropical cattle in Woodstock, Queensland, Australia - Gonzalo_04 (v2) (version 2) | ecosystem: Host-associated > Mammals > Digestive system >...
TCATGATTAGCTCGAAGGCGTCTGAGAACTTAGAGCTTGGCTCGACTTCTCTCACACTAGAATCTCTATACTTCCGCATGACCGGGTTAGAAGTATAAAAATCGCGATACTTGTCAAGATTTCTTATTCCTGCCCAGTTTTCCACTGTTTTACTCCTTGATGAGTTTCATACCCACAGAATTTAGAATTTCCTTAGATTCTTGCAGATCTCTGTTCTTGTAGACGAAAGTGCGGATCCAGTCAAGTGACTTGTCGAGCGCCTGCAGATTGTTGTCGAACGCGAATGTGAAGCATCTGCCAGTACACCAATAGCCTAGAGTCAAGCTTCTGTACTCGGATAAATCTCCCTTCCATAGCGCTTTCGAGAATGCGATACGAACCTTCATAGCCGATTCTTGACTGTTTAGCCTTACGATCGCGGAGCATTCATCGTCATCTGAGTCTATATCTACAAGTCTGATCATAGTAGTTTATTTATACAGGAGGACTCATATTCTTAACAGCTTCTTTGAGCGCTTTGATCTCATCCACAGAGAACGATATCACTCCATTCCGATCTGCTAATCCTAGACCTTGATCAGATCCCGCACCGACTATGTCGGAGATCTTCACAGTTCCAACGTTCGATGGAGAATTGATGTAATTCGGAGGCGATATAAAAGTCTGAGGATTCGCTAGATTTCGTTCTCTCTCTTCTCGTTCCTTTCTTTGCTTCTCTTCAAATTCTTTGCGTTTCTCATACGTTTCCTTAGCGACCTGCATCTCGATCACTCTCTTGGCCTTCTCGATCTCGTCGTCCGACTTCAATTCGGCTTTAGCGAAGATGTCAATCATGTCGTTCGAGTTATCGCTGACGACACGCCAGATGTCCGAGAAAGCGGAAAGTCCGAGCTTGCTTCTCCAAGCAGTCACCTCTTCCTTGATTGTCACTGAAGGAATCTTGATATACGGATCAGGATAGCTTACGACCCAGTTGTCGATGATGAGCTTCGCGATCTCTCGGCACTCCATCGTGTCGCCGTTGATCTTGACTCTATACGGACAAGTGTCGTCAGGTTTGCCGATCTCTAACTCTACTGCTGGCTCATTCAAGTACATGCGTACTGTGCCGTTAGCGAACTGAATTCCTATGCTCTTCACTTTACTCATACTGTATCTCCCTTGAATCGGCAAACTAAGTCATTAAGCATATCTCTGTCTTCTGCATATCGAATGAATGTGCAGCGAATTGTAGTTCTCAAAATATAGTCCTTATACGCTTCTTCCAGCTTTCCAAAGTCGGTATATAGGTTATCTTTGAAACGAAGATAGAACTTATGTTCCTTATAGATGTAATAGTCGATGTTTCTAAGTGTAGTGAAACCTTCTCTTACGACTAGCGTTTTGTCGGCTTTGATCTCGAACAGAATATCGTTTGGAACGATATTGAGCAAGATATTCTCGACAAAGTTCAAATTTGTTATAATGTTGTACGGCTTTACGTCAACAGGCCACTGAATCTCGTCATTACAGAGCTTCTCCACGATCGTATTGATCGTTACTGGCATCGTATGGACTTTGACTTTCTCTTCGGCGTACATAGACTACCTCGGTGAGAAACTCTAAACAATTATTTTGAGTTTTTCTAGTGGTACATCAGATTAAGCCGTTGTGTCGATATTGATAGTTAGAATGCCAGTTTCGTCGAGTGGATCGATCGAGCACACTTCCAAATTCTCGTACTCTGAAAATAGATCATCGATTGTGCCTTCGAAGATATTTTCTGCACCGCAATCTTTTAGATCGCACAGGACGATGCGCTGAACCGATGTATCAGTGAATAAGCTGAGAAGTGAATAGAGCTGCATAAGTTTTCTCCTTTTAGCCTTCGATCATGGCCTTGAATTCGAATGAAGTGATGACGGGAATTCCGAGTTCCTTAGCCTTCTTGTTCTTGCTGGAGCCAGATTCCGTGTCGTCTGTTACTAAGAAACTTAAATTTTTGTTTACCTTGCCTAATGTGCCGCCGTTAGCGAGGACGAGTTCTTCACACTTGGAGCGAGATCCGATTGCTTCGGCCTTGCCAGTGAAGCAGAATGACTTACCTTCCAGCTTACCGCCAACGACCTTCTTGACTTCCTTTGCAGCGAGCTTGAAGAGGCTAGTCTTGATGCAGTTGACCATATCTTCGTGTTTGAGGGAGAATTCGATAGCGAACTTGTGGATGACGTCCGGGCTGACCATTGATGCTGGATGGCTCTTTTCGAGATCCTTCATAGTGACGTCAGCGAGAACAGCTTCCTGTTCGTCGTAGAAACCCTTGAACGGTTCCAGCTGGTCGAGATCGAGGAACTTCTTTTCGCCGAAGCCGCGAAGGTCGAACAGAGAGACGAACTTAGCGAGAGTCATCGGCTTAGCGAGAGCAGCCATCATGTTGTTGTGGATCTTGATGCCGTTGACGGAAGAGATGATGTGCTGGAATTCATCCTGGTCGGCAGTTATGATGTCCCTGATGGTCTTGAAGCCAGCTGTGACCAGAGCGTCGATGAAGCCATCGCCAGCGCCTTCGATTTCCAGCTTGCCGAAGAATTCGGCGAACATGTGTTTGACCTTGTTGCTACAGGCGATGTTCTGGCATTCTACGAAGCCAGATTCTGTGATAGTGAGGTCTCCACCGCAGCACGGGCAGACGGTCGGAAGGTTGAGGTTCTTGGTGATGTAGTCTTTGAAGATTGAATGGCAGTTGATCATTTAGATGGTCCTTTTTGTTTGAGTTTTACATAGTAAATATAAGAAAATCCTGGAGAAATCTAAACTCTTGGATCGAGATTTTCTCAAAAAAATCACGGATGTCGTAGTTCTTCACACTTCAGTCTAAGTGCCTCTATTTCTTCTTCAGAAGCTGGATTTCCACCTTTGATCATGTATGGAAAAATATCATCAAGATCTAGGAATACATCTGCTACTAACGATAATGCGTAACGGTTATTTCTAACCCAGTTCTTGACACAGCTTAGATCGAATTGAGAAATCTGAAAGTTCTTAGGATGTTCTGGATGCATAACGCCGTTCAAGTCGATTGCAGCGCTATTTTTCAAATTGAACTTCTCGCTGTTGTCTAGCTGAAACTTAATTCGCTTACTATGCTTACCGAGCTCGTAAGTTCGATTCTCGTCAATCCAAATATTGACGGGGAGACCTGTCAATCTCTGCTTCTTGTTTGCCATTTCAAGAATTAAACTGCTCTTCCGCTCACTCTCTGCTGGAACCACGCGATATAGTCCAGTATCTTCTATCATCTTTATCGCTTCATAAATTTCCATAGTTCACTCCAATTTTATAGTTCTTACATCTATAATATAAGAAAATCTTGGGGAAATCTAAACCTTCGGATCGAGATTTTCTTGTTTTTTTCTTGAGAATTACAGCTTGTCGATACCAGACTCTTGGATCTCGGTCTTGATTCTTTGCGCTTCTCTGTACCGATCCAGCGCGTGATGATAGTCACGCTTGTTGAGAATGTAGCCCCAGCCGTTCTTTCCAGTCTTAACCCAGTACAAGAAGGTGTACAAGAATCTACGCTTTTTCATAGCCTGTACTCCTGCACTTTCAGACGGTAATGTGCTGTGTTGCAGTGAATCGATCCATACCTGAAGAGAAATTCGTCATTTCCGTTCAGCATAAGCTGTTCGAGAAGGTCAAGACGCTCGTTCATCCATGACGAGCTGAAATTTACTTCGTGTTCTTCGTCTGCCGTAAAGACTCTGACACAGGCACCAGACAGCGCACGAAGAGCTTCTTCTCTGAAGTGAGACGACAGATCCTCACGCTTGAAGCCGTGTGATACGATGTGGGCAGAGTAGTCGTTTGACTCGATTAGAAAGAACATTAGCATATCCTCTTCGCGTACTGATTGTCTGATGCGAGCTCTACACCTAGCTCTTCGTCTTTGTGTTTCTCTTGACCTGGCCGATAGCGTCCGAACTTGACGATAATGTTTTTGAATAGCACTAGTTGAAAATACGTCAGATTCACGTCTAGCTCTTTCTCAGTGTAGCCAGTGTAGATCACGATAGGATCTTTAGTGACTTCACGGAAGGCCTTGATCAAGCCGATCATTTCCTGCCAGCTGTCAAATGGCTCTAAACCAGCAAATACGACCGCTTTTGTCAAATCGTTAGAAACATACCGGGCGACGACGTCCTCCGCTTCTACGGTGATTCTACGCGCCTTAGCGAGCTCCCAGTTCTGACATACCTGACTGCCGTTCTCTATGTCGCACTTGAACGAGCAGTAAGGAAAAGCTACCAGCATGTGTGGCAGCTTATATTCAGTGAAGCTCTCGTCGATGAGATCAACTAGAGTGAGTTTCATCGAAACCAACCTTGAAGAACTGATCCTGTCCAGAGAGGAATTCGATCAACTTGCTGCAGAGCTTCTGTGCGTTGCCTCGATCGATCTTGAAGTAGCTGCGTGCTGGTCTCAATTCCTTAGGCTCGTTGACTGGGATGTTTCGATCTTCCTGACGATCGGACGGAGTCTCTGCCTTCTGTCCCTGATCTCCTGGCATCTCGAAACCTGGGAACTTCTTACCGTTCGACCAGTAGCGGTAGCGCACCTTGTCTTCATAGGTGAGGGCGAACCAGTGCCTGTTGTAGAGACCGTAGAGATTCTGGATGCGAGTAGAGAGCTTTCCGAGTTCTCTCTGATAGACTACTGCGTACTCGATGATAGTGTTGATCGAGAGCATCGGATCACTCAGCTTTTCTCTCAGCTGCTTCTTGAGAACTGTGCGTATCTTTTCGAGCTCTTCGATCTTGTCGATGAACTTCTTCATCTTAATGAACTTTCCGTTGAGTTTGTCTTCAATTGCCATTGTCTTTTCCTTTGTGCTTAAGTTTTCTCGTATACTTAGTTTTGTCTTTCACTACTCTAGTCCGAAGAGTGGAACCATTGTTAGTTCCACTGATGCGCTCGTTTCTGAGCCTATCGGACTCTGTAGCTTTGTTAGCCATTTTTCATCATTCCGTTGTGCATAGCACGCTTGAGTCGTTCCGGAATCACTTTAGTCTTGTTGCATACGTCGCAGCAGTACCCGTTCTCTACGATCGGATATGCGCTGTTTCCGTATCCTTCATACTTCTGGCCGCAGAGGCAGCATGTAGAGAGTAAGTTGTGGTCCTTCATAGTTATGCTCCTTTTAGTTAATATAGCTATTTACGGTGAATTCGTAAACCCTATTCTAGAAGTTTCCGCAGAGGGAGTAGCCGAAGACCTGCTTGAGCGTATCGTCGCCGTTGAACGGGTACCAGTAGACAGAGATCTTAGCGTCGTCGATGCGGTTCTGGTAGATCGGCAGAATGTCCTTGTAGTACTTTCCCTCGAAGTCCTTCAGAACATTCAGACGGATCAAGTTGAACTTTCCCTGCAGGAAAGATACGAGGCAGTTGAGCGTGAAGTTGTGATCGACGAAAGTCAATACGCCATCTTTGGCCATCTCAGCGCCAACGCTCGGAAGAGGCATACCCAAGATGACAGCTTCTACGATGCGAGACGCCTGTCCGAGAATGTCTGAAGTGAACATCTTCTGATCCGCGAAGTAGTCATAGCACTTCAGGTGTCCCTGCCCGAGTTCTTTTGCGATGCGGTAGACAGTGTAACTGTCGTGAGAGATGTTGAGATGCGGAATAGCCATTTTGAAACCTCCTTACCAGTCCTTTACGCCGTCGATACCCTTGTGTTCGATCAATGCGTCCATAGAGTCATACTTGATGTAGCCGCTTCCGTGGGACTTAGCAGCGCCGCTCTCGATCGTAGCCTTGATCGATTCCCAGTCAGCCTTGAACTCATCGACAGAAGTGTACTTCTTGCCGTTGACTGGGCAGTGGAAAGCGGGCCATTCTTGTTCACAGTAGCCGTTCACGTTGCGGCCCCAGCCGTAGTGAGTCGAAGAGTCGTTAGTGCGTTCTGGTTCGTAGACTCGAACGATGTCGTACCATTTGTCGTCCTGTGTCTTGTAGATGAAGGAAGAGACCCAAGCTAGAATCTGATGATGACCGTTGACACTGCCCTCATAGTTGGCGTAGCAAGAGGGGTAGAGGAATTCTGCGGGCATGGAGTTCCAGTTTTCGGAGATCTTCTCCCACTGTTCGATCCTCTTCGTAGCTTCGTTGTGAGCCTTGACGAGACGCTTGGCCTTGCGGATCTTTCTTGCGTTCTTTTCCGGATCTGTTTCCTTGTCAGCGTTAGCAGTAGCGCGATTGGACTGGATCTTCAGCTTCGCTTCCCGTTCCTTCCAATGTTCGAGAACCTTTGCGTTGTAAGCGCGACGATCCTGACAGACGCAGTGCTTGCCAGTGAGTTCGTAGATGGAAGAGAGATCGGAAATAGTGACCATTGAAGGCTCCTTGTTGAAGTTACATGATCAATATAGGTATTTTCAAGAGAAATCTAAACCCCTAAAATCAAGAAAAATCTACAAAAATAGGCAGGCACAGACTTCGCCATGCCTGCCTGTATCGTTCTGTGGCCCAGAACAATAAGCGTTTCGGCTTTATCTAAGTAGTCCTCCAAGAGAGACTCGAACTCTCACGAGCATATTGCCCACCTGCCCCTCAAGCAGGCCCCTATACCAATTCGGGTACCGGAGGAAAACGAGATTCATTTTAGCGGACCGCCTCCTTTAACCACTTGGATATCTCCGCGAATGAGGTAGTTATGCGGAGAGACAGGATTCGAACCTGCGAAGGCGCAAGCCAGCGGTTTTACAGACCCTGGAATTGCTGTTAGAATCTCTAGCAGGGAAGACAAGATTCGAACTCATATCTCGCAGATTTGGAGTCTCGCGTGCTGCCGTTGCACCACTTCCCTGTAAAACGAAGAAGCAATGCATTACCTCTTCGAATGCCTCTTTTGATCAGTTTCGAACCCGATCATGCTGGTGGTAGTTTTCGACCTCGATGAAGTATCGCGAATTCATCGAAATCTAGAACAGAGGCTGAACCTTATCACTCCATATTGCCCGTGATGTAGTCGAAACACCATCTACAGAGTCAGAGTCTGTCGTAATAGCCGTTATACCAACGGGCAGAAAAACATGATAGGGACGCTGATCGGTGGCACATTTAAGGCTTATTGATCAGCCGCTGCTTCGTGTCTCTTCTCTCTTGATTCGAATAGCAGCTTACAAAAGATCATTCAACGCTTTCTCGTTGACGCTATCTGCAGTTCTCATTGCAGCCTGATCCATCTCCTTGTGATGACGAGCACCGAGTTGTTCGTCTCGGAACTAGTAGAGTCTGGCATGACTTTACTGAGCAGTTTGCCCAGGAGTTAGACAGATGTTCTGACCATCAGTCAAGGGAGCTGAGATTCAAGCTGTGTTGCTCAGCTCTCGCCCTGTCCTCGTCAGTCAAGGCAATTTCCAGTTGCTCTACGCTTCATCGGTTTGTAGGAATTAAGCTTTAGAGTTGCTGTGCCTATCATTTTTAGGCCGAAGACCCGGGGATGATCCGGGACTAATGGCTTCACAAGCCATTGTGCTACCGCTACACCATCTTCAGCATGTTATAGCGCCATCCGGGGTTGAACCGGAATCTGAAGAATGAGGGTCTCCTGATCTAGCCAGTTAATCTATGGCGCCAAAAATGCGAGCACCTAGCGAGGATCGAACTCGCGACTACAGTTTGGAAGACTATCATGTTAGCCACTACACCATAGGTGCTTGATCGAGATAGATTGACGGATTTGGACCGTCTAGCTTTTGATTTTGCAGATCATCACGTTATCCATAAGATTGCTGTGTCTATCTCTGTATTTTAAATATAGAAAAAGTAAGCGTCCTGCCAGATTCGAACTGGCGCTTTCTCACAGGCAATGAGAAGTGCTGCCACTACATCAAGGACGCATAGAGGAGGCGGTAGGATTCGAACCCACGGTCCGGGATGATTACCGAATCACCGGAGTTCAAATCCGGCACCATAAACCACTCGGTCACGCCTCCAAGTAGAGGAGAGTGCTGGATTCGAACCAGCGGGAAACCTGTTAGGCTCCGGAACTTTAGCAAAGTTCTGGCATAAACCTCTCGCCCAACTCTCCATATAATTGGACTATCGGGCTACGAGGAGTCGAACCTCTCCGCACCGCCCTGGATTTTAACGGCCCGGGTTATGAGTCCGGCCCAAGGTAATAGCCCGATTTAGTTTTTAGAAGTAGCTCTCTTCAGATTTATCAAGATGTCGTCTGTGCTCCCGGGGCTGGACTCGAACCAGCAGCCTTCTGGCGTCTTACTGAGGAACTTCCTCTTCGACAGCCGTTCTAACCAGTTGAACGTACCCTGGAAAATAGAATTGCGGTTGACATCTTGTAGAGCTGATGGTAGGAGTCGAACCCACTCATGTGAGCTTTTGCAGAGCTACCCGTTCCCGTTTCGGCACATCAGCTTAAAATCCTGTGGATTGATTTAGTTCTTCTATGACTCTAGACTCGATACAGACGGTCTTCTCGTTCTGAGTATCTCCAGAACTCACAGCCGATCTGTCCGATGATGTATTGTTGACGAGCTATGTCGCGTTCACGCCCCTTCTTCGAATTGTGTCTCGAAGAATTCTCGTCGTATTCGAAAGCGATGTTCTTCTCTTTGTCGTATCCGTCCAGAGAGTAAGGACCAACTCGAACCTCACCTCCGTTCAGCGCGTGCTGAAGCTTCCAGCCCTTCGACTCGTTGAGACGATCGATGTACTGACAAGCTTTTTCGCTGTAGTTGCACTGGACAGTCATCATGCTCTTCTTGCTCAGCATGATCTCAGCCATCTTAGCTCTCCATTCGGGAGTGTGTTGATGACCGCTGCAGATTAGCTCTCCTGAGCTTATGCGCTTGTTGAGCGTCTCTGCTGATCTGCGATGAGCTTCTACGTCGATCACTCTTCCTAACGTGTCGTGAGGCAGTTTGTGTTTCTCTTCACAGACTTTGAAGTGATCGAACAGATCTTTTCGTCTTGGAAACTTCTCTCTGCAGTACTTGCACTTCCATTGATACTTTTTAGCGGGTCTGCACTTCTCGGGATGAGCTTCATGCAGATGCTGATAGAGTTTGCTTCTCACTGGAAGAACAGCGTTGCAGTACGAGCATTTCCATTTGTACTGAATCTTCATCTCTCTATTTATGAGAGAAGATCATAGTACTCCATCAGGTAGTCGAAACCCGATCCTTCGGTTCGTAGCCGAGAGCTCTTCCATTTAAGCTAATGGAGCATAGTCAAGATAACATTTTTTTGAGCTGAGTCCTGAGCCACTAGACGACATCGTTATACGCCGATTACTGGATTCGAACCAGTGTTGCAGCTTTGGGATAAAGAAGATGCTGTTGTTATCTTAAAAGTTTATCGCCGAGGTGGGAGTCGAACCCACAAATACCTGATCCTAAGTCAGGCCCCTTTGCCAATTTGGTAACCCGGCGTCATTTCCAGATAGTCCCAGCTCTAGTTGCCGCCACTAGCTTCTCCGATTTTCAGTCGGGCCCAATCACTGGATTTGGGTTAGCTGGGATAGCGAGATTCTTTTCTTTTTTCCTTAAAGTAGAATTGAGAATTGCTGTAAGAATCTCTAAAATTTTGTAGTCTGAGACCACAGATTTGAACTGCAATCAACGCCTTATCAGAGCGTTAGGCTAACCATTACCCCAGTCTCAGAAATAGTCTCCGATCAGGGATTCGAATCCCGGTTGTTTCTGTTTGTAAGACAGATGCCATAAACCTGCTAGGCGAATCGGAGATAAAATCTGCGCCCTCTTGTATTTAACGTCAGCTAGGCGCTACTGATTACTCCCTACTTCCTTCGGTGCACCTCCAGTTTCAAGAAAATTTTTAGTTCCGATAGCAGGACTTGAACCTGCGACACGCAGATTAGGATTCTGCTGCTCTACCAACTGAACTATACCAGGAAAATCCACTGGCAGTTTATGAGATACTGCCTAAACTCCGGAAGGCTACCTCCGTCTAGCATAAAAGATACGAGATAGAGTGGCCTAGCGCCACGGAACCGCATTGTTGGAGCAGAATTGGTGACCGTTGCTGTATCTATCTCTTAGTAGCGCCATCGGGACTCGAACCCGAATTTCCGACTTGAAAGGCCGGTGAACTGAACCAGTTATTCGATGGCGCCATAAAGGCGAGATACGTTCTTTGTGTATAGCCCATCTGACTTTCGCCAGACTTGCAGCTTTTCAGCTTATGGATTCGAACCACTTACAGTAAGAAGGCATTGCTGTTTGTATCTCTAAATTGTGTCAGATACGGCGGATTCGAACCGCGATCACAGACGTTGCGACATCTGGGACTTTTTTGCACCGTCTCAACGACGGGACCGAAGCAGCCAGCTTGTCAGAAGAGATAGAGTTCGCAACCTCTAAAACTTCCTATCGGTACATATCCTACGCTTAGTAGCAGGGGCCAGATTCGAACTGGCGTGTGGATTTCTCCATCGAGGGTATGAACCTCGCGAGCTCGACCACTACTCGACCCTGCGTCGTAAAATTTCTAGCGCTGGAAGAGAGAATCGAACTCCCAACCCATCGCTTACAAAGCGATTGCTCTGCCAATTGAGCTATTCCAGCATAAAGAGCGCTGAGGATAAGAGTGAAAAGCTATCTCGAGTTCACAGTTCATCGGTTATCCTCTCTAAGTGTCATCATCTTCACGTGATCGACGAGTGGATTTGAACCACCGCACCAGGCCCCGAATGGCCTGCGCTCTACCAGGCTGAGCTACGAAGATACGTACTTGAACTCAGACGCTTAGATTAGTGGGTAAGGTAGGATTCGAACCTACTGAGCCCGAAGGCAACGGCTTTACAGGCCGCCCCGACTCGCCATCGTCGGCGCTTACCCTTGTACGGCCGGCCATTTATAGTCTTTTGACCGAAGACTTTACCCAGCTCGCGCTTATGCCGTTATTTTTCGTGATAGAACCGCCATCCACGAAGTTAGGCCTGACGGTAGAACTGAATTCGAGATTCCAACGATCGGGACATGTTGCTTGTGCCTCTGCTCTCCCATGTCTCCTTCGCAGCCTTCGTCCGCTTGGTTATACGGACTTCTGCTGCTCAACCAGTAAGCGCCCTTCAATTGGTACCAATTAGCGGCGAAGTAACGCTCAATGTAGCGATCTTTTCAAGGATAGCGACTCCACTATTGCCAGAGTCTCTCCTTCAATTCATAGCGGAACCACCGGAGATCGAATCCGGGTTACCGGCGTGACAAGCCGGAGTACTAACCACTATACTATGGCTCCAGAACGAGATAGTTTTTGTACGTGCTCTACCAGTTGAGCTACCTTGCAGCCAGGCTGCAAGGACGGGGCTCGAACCCGCAACATCGGTCTTGACAGGACAATTGAGAGTTGCTGTAACTACCTCTAAGTTCAAGAAAAAACTGACCCTACTCATCTCAACGCGTCTTATTGACTTTCAGTTAGCGCATACGGGACTCGAACCCGCAACCAGCAGCTTTCGACCGCCCGTTCTACCATCGAACGAAATGCGTTATCAGTTTTAAACTTTGTAGCGCTGGAAGACAGACTCGAACTGCCGATCGTCTGCTTACGAAGCAGCTGCTCTACCAGCTGAGCTATTCCAGCGAATAAAAGAAGTGGTCTATATCATGGAGGGATTCGAACCGCATCGTGTTCCTCCTTGGCCGGAGGATCCAACAGCCAACATTGGTCATGATATAGCCGTAAAAGTACCGGACCCGAGTTTCTTCCCAGAGCGTCCTCTAGACTTCCGCTCGGATCCTAGATCAAATCGTGCAGTATGGCAGTGAGGTTGGTCTCGGTCTTACTCACATCTACGGCTGCCAATGCATAAATCGACCAAAGCGTCGAACCGTGCTCTTTTACAGACATCTAAGCTATGCCTTGCATGAGTTGATCGTTAGTCTAGCTGGCAGGCTTCGCTCCTGCGATCTCCTGATCCCAAATCAGGCGCGATACTGTACTTCGCCACAGCTAGATGACGCCAGTACTACTTCTTGCATGAAATTTCCTGACTTGCGAATCTCCTATACCGAAAGAAAATATATCCGCGACGATCGGATGCGCTTCGAGTCTATCGGTAACTAAAGTATGCAACCTCCAGTTGCCGATCCCTATGCTCATACCACAGTTCATTTTCTATCGCCAGTGTGATTGGCCATTTAGTGGAACCGGCGGGATTCGAACCCGCAACCCTCAGAATGCAAATCTGATGCGCTACCAATTGCGCCACGGCCCCAATAGCTCCACATCGACGACTCGAACGTCGGACCTAGGCATTAACAGTGCCCCGTTCTACCAACTGAACTAATGTGGATTGAGATAAAGCCGAAAATTTCAATATGCAGATCCGGTTCTCGATCGGATCGAATTGTTACGATTCAAATATACTAAAAATAAGTGGAGTTCTAAATCCTCCACTTATCTTTTTCTTCAAAATAAATAGAGGTTCTTTACCCGATCGGATCCTTGAGCATGTTTAGATACTTCAGAGAGCAGATGGCATCCTTCAGATCGTGGCGCTTGTCGTAGTACTGGATCTGCCATTCGAACTTGCGGTATGGACGGTAACCGAGCAGCTGAGCTACTGTGCCGTCTTCGCAGCGGAACCAATGACCGATAGGACTCTCACCTTCTAGCGAAGTTCCCTTGAGCATATCCTTGAGCTGATCAAGAACATAGCCTGGGATCTTTGCATCGCCTGATGCATCGACTTCCGCTAGTTCCAGCGTGCACTTCGCTTCGTAGTCGCTGTACTTGAATGAGATTTCGTTGATGCGGATGTTGTTCTCATTTGCCCAGTCGGCTAGAACTCGATTGAGTTGTTCACGGAGAGTGTCGCACTTGCTAGAATTGAACATGTCTTTATCCTTGTTGTTTGTTTATTTATAGTTGGGCAGGCTGGATTCGAACCAGCGACGGAGGAACTTCCTCTCTAGCGGCTTCAAAGGCCACCGCCTTGACCGGACTTGGCGACTGCCCAAGATAGTAGCCGAGGAGAGACTCGAACTCTCACGAGGTTGCCCTCAAAGGATTTTAAGGCCCAAACGTCTACCACTTCCGTCACTCGGCCAGATTCTTAGTAGAAGCGGTCTTGTAACTTGAGCTGGCGCTTCTCAGCGTCGATCTTGTTTCGTTCCCTAGTGATCTTTCCGAGATCAATGCCAGCCTGCTTAGCGAAGCTCATAGCCTTCTTAGCGTTCTTCTCCCAGCGAGCGTTCTTCTGTTCCATCGTCTCTTCGACGTGTTCTTTCTTTTCCTTCGGTTTCATAAGATCTCCAAGTTTTTAGTGTTGTATTTATAGTGCGGGTGGTGGGGCTCGAACCCACGACTCCCATATTAAAAGTATGGTACTCGTTCCAACTGAGTTACACCCACGAGTTCTGCTTCTTTATCCAAGGGATGCAGACAGACCTTGTACGATGAACGGCAGTTTGGTGTGAGCTCGTTAGGGGGTATCATGTGAGCTCATTGCCGTTCGCTCATAATCTTAGACGAGAGAACGGATCTTTGTGAGATCGAACTTCATCGCTGGATAGGTGCAGAAGCCAGAGAAGCCGCAGACTTCGTCGAGCTCTTCAGCGAGGCCATCTTCCTTGAGCAGTTTAACGATGCCAGGCCAGTTGTTGTCGTCGACGAATGCGCAGTCTTTGGGGAGTTTTTCGCTCTGCCCTTCCAGATAGACGGTAGCGACGCCGTAAGGACTGCCATCGTCGTTATTTGCCATGACAGCGAGTGTCTGACCGTAGTCGTATTTCGATCTTACCCATTCCATGTATTAGTCCTCCAAGAAGTCTTCGAAGTGTTCTTCTTCGACAGCAGCTTCGTGGCTGTATCTGTCGGAGTAGACGTTGTGTCCGATGTACTTGAAGCGATCACTCCAGAACTTGTCGCCGTCCACGTACGCATACGCTTTCGGGAAATTCTTAGTCTTCTGGTAGATGTGCTTCATGAGAGCCTTTCCCTCTTCGACGCCGTTGACTTCAGCCTCGATGCAGTCATCCGGACAGATCATACCGAGGTAGGTCCTGACAGCAGATTCGTTGACTTCACGAGCCGCTTCCCAGATTTCTGTTAGATGTCTGGTACTTCCGATGAATACGATACGGAATTTCATAGTTGGTCCTTTTGGTTAGGGTTTCAGTTACATACTTAATATAGATTTTTTTGAGAGAATCGTAAACTGAAATCTCAAGATTTTCCTCATTTTTTTAGCTGTGAAGGCAGGACTCGAACCTGCGATTTCTAGGGCATTAATAGTGCCGTGGTATACCAACTTGCCGACAACCTAATGTAGTGGAGACGAAGGGAATCGAACCCTTCACAGCCTGATTGCAAGTCAAGCTCGCCATCCTTGGTAACATGCATCCCCATGTAGTCGGTACGGAAGGACTCGAACCTTCACGCCTTGCGGCATTCGATTTTGAATCGAAGGAGTCTACCCAATTCCACCACGTACCGATAAGATAAAGCCGAATTGTCAATATGCAGATCTGCTTCACGAGCCGATCATGTAGGTATCAAAAGAAAGAGAGGAAGTCGAACTGACTTCCTCTTGAAATTTCAATACCAGATGGATGTCAGCTATGGACTGATTGGATTGGCTTCGATCTGATGATCTTTGCAACCCAAACCGGAATTCTGTCCGCTAATCGGTGCAAATGCCGTTTTTAATGCGGCTTCGCGTTGATATGATGTATAAGCGGTCAGTTTCATCTTTGTCCAGTGCTGTTTTCCAGCTTGTTATGATTTATTTATAGCGTAATATAGATAAATTTTTGTGCTATCTGTTGTAAAACTTTCTTTACATTACTTGACGGCGTAGATTCCAGCTTCCTTGAGCAGCTGTAGCGCAGACTCGAGTTCCTTGCTCTCAGTCTTTTGCGTTTGCGGCTGCTGCTGAGACTGTTGCGTCTGCTGCCCCTGTTGCTGTGCTGGCTTCTGCTCTCCAGCCTTCTTGACGTAGTCTATGACCTGCAGAGAGCCGTCGAACTTCTTTACATCCTTCGGATTCTTCTGATCCTGAACTACGAACGAGATGTCGCTGTTAGCGGTCATAGCGCTCACCTTGTAGATGACAGTGAATCGATCGTTGAGGACCACGCCCTCTGATACTTTCGATCCCTTCGGCTTCACCTTGATTCCAGCTCTCTTAGCGTCAACGCATACAGCGTTGATCATGTTAGCCATGAGGAACTGGACTGGATCTTTCTTAAACTTGTCTACGTTAACGTGCATTTGAAAACCTCTTTAGATTGTACTTCTTATTTATAGAAAAAAAGACTCTCAGTTTCCCGAGAGTCTTGATAGTAGCTCCTACCGAAGTCGAATCGGTGTTCCAGCCTTGAGAGGGCCGTGTCCTAGGCCACTAGACGAAGGAGCCAGATTTATGACCTAGACAGGACTCGAACCTGTAACCTACGCCTTCTTCAAAACCTGACCTGCAGATTCTGAAGAAGGGCGCTGCGCTATCCGATTGTGCCACTAGGCCATTGTTGTTCCGCGACGGTCATCGTTCATGGGCATGCAGCATTACCAGTTTCGTCCATTGGCAGTTCTCGTTAGCGGAACGATCATAATATAGAAAAGAAGGTCACCTTCGTAAACCCTCTTTTCCTTATTTTTTAGTAGTTCGAGACCTGACGGAACTTGTTCGTCGCCCACTTGCCGTAGAAGTAAACGAACACGTCGATCTTGGACTTCATGATTGCCTGTCCGAGCTGGAGCAGATGGACATAGAACTTCATGATTCTGCGCCAGAATGCCTTCTCGTCCACGAGCACCTGATCCTTCTTCCAGCTCTTGTTCTTCAAGCAGTTGGTAGCAGAAGTGAGGTACTCGTACACGCAGAGACGATTCTCGAAGGTCATCGTGTAGTTGTCTTCGAAGATGTCCTCTTCGGAGAACTGGTCAGCCTTGACACCGAGGAGAATCATCATCTCAGTAGCGAAGATCAGTGCGTCTTCGAACTCTTCCTTGACATGTTCCCAGTTTCCTTCGGATTCTGCCATCTTCATCTCGCCGAGCTCTTCCATGACTCGCTGAGACAGAATCTTGATGATGAGCTGGTCACGAGTGTTGTTGATGTCCAAGTTGCGGTGGATGTTGTACGGATTCTGCGGGTCGTTCTCGCCTTCGATCTTCACGTATGCGTCGATCAAGCTGTCCTGCATCTTGAACATGCCAGCGATGATGCCCTCGTCCATGTACTTCACGTACTCTTTGTTGTTCTTGTAATCTGAAACGTTCATAGTTTATCCTTTAGTTAGAATTCAATGCCTAGTGCTAAACTCAGCTTACTGTGATTCTCGATGAAGGTGTCAAGAATGCCGTCGATCTTCTCATAGCTCGGATCAGTCGTCCAGTCGAACAGAAGCAAAGGACGCTGATTGAAGATCTTGTCAGACGTGTAGAAGTCGTATAGTGATCTGAGCTGGTCGATGTTGCTGATGATGCCGTCCATCTGCTCACGCTCGCCGAAGTTCTTGACAGTCTCCATGTCAGGACGTGCGTAGATGAACAGATCGACATTCTTGAAGAAGTCCGTCGTGTCGATGAAGTGTGTCGCGATGCGGTTCTCGTCTCGTAGAGCGATGCCGTTAGCGAATTCCTCGATCGGCGTAAAGCGGTCAAAGACCTTGTTCTCGGGAGCGCACAGATTCTGATGGATATACTGCAGGACCTCTGCTAAGTCCATCTTAGGACCGCCTTTAGAGCGCACGTATTCGAACTTATACTTGTCTGCGATATGATTAGCTAGAGAAGTCTTGCCACTGTTGTCACAGCCATATACCACTATGTTCATAGTTTACCTCTGCCAATAAATATACTCATTTCTGGGTACACAAAAATTCCGCTCGAAAGAGCGGAATTCATGTTTGGTTTCTTGATCTTCTTCTAGATCAGCTTCCAGCCCTTAAGCTGGACATCGTCGTTCTCCCAGCCCTTGAATGCAGGGAAGAACCATAGACGTCCCTTGAGCTCTCCACCCTTCTTGAACCACTTGTACTGGCTGAAGTTAAAGCTGCCTCTCATCAGAGATCCGTCATCGTGCATGCTTCTCATGTAGCTGATGTCCAAGCTGTCGAAGAATTCTTTGAAGTCGCTGTACTTCTCGGTCTCGTCGCCGCAGTTCTCACGGAAGAACTCCATAGTCTTGTCATACGGAACTCTATACGGCCTCTCATTTCCGCTCATGTCGTCGATCGGATCGTCGGAGAAGCTGAACTCGATGTACTTGAACTCTGGAATGACTCTATCTGGGCTGTTCTGAGACTCGGCGTTTACCATAGCTACTCTTCTGTCGAGATTCTCTATCGCCTTCTTAGCTACCATCTTGCAGAACTCTATAAAGTCCTTCTTGTTGATCGTTACGACAAAGTCAAAGCTGCTGTAGCGGTCTGCGCCAGTCTTTACCCACTCCCACTTCAGATTAGAAGTTCTAGAGCTGAACCAAGACGACTCCGCTTCTGAGTCATTGTATGAGTAAGTGTTCTCCTTTTCTCCGTCAAGAAAAACCTCCGCGATGATCTCTTTGTTCTTCAGGGTGCTCGCGTCGAAGTAGAAAGATCCCTGATGGATGTTTCCTACATTGTCTTCCTTCTCCCACTTGAATCCGATCCTCTCGTCTTCGCTATCTCTATATAGCTTGACGTTTCCAGGAACCTCGTACTCGACATAGTGCTGTAGTTTGTATAGCATATCATAAGCGCCTCCACCTCTGATGTTCAGTTCGAACTGCCAGTGTGCGTCCTTATACGCTTTCTCTTCTGCCTTTCGTGCTTCTCTGCGAGCTTTGCGCTTAGCTGCCTTCTCTTCGTCTGTCATCTTCTCTGCGATCAGGCCAGACTCTGCAATAATCTTCAATGCTTCAAGCTTGTTCATGAATAACCTCTGATTTATTTATAGAAAAAGACGGGTTTGTGGCCCGTCTTTTTCACAGCTAGTGGAAATGCCGATTAGAAGATTGTGTCTTCGAAGTCCTTGCGGTATGCGTGGAGCGAGAACACAGTCTGCTGGAAGTTGCCCACTGGCATGCCGACTTTCTCTGCCACGTACTCGAGGAGACGGATAGAGAGGTACACGTCGTTGCAGAAGTGAGTGTAGATGTCGCAGGAACGCATCACGTTGTGCATGTTGAGTTTACCGCCACGATAGAAGAAGTGGTAGCCCAGAGTGCAGGGACAACGACCGACACCAGTGAACTTGTCTGGATCTTCGTTCGGATCCCACATCGAGAGCCAAGCCTGACGAGTCATCGGGTCGTTCTTGAGACACTGGATGACCTTGTTGAGCTGGTCGTTGCGATGGTAGCGCTCGTTGTACGTGTAGCTCTGCTTGCCATCCTTGAGGAACTCTGTCCATACATCCGCTCTGAGCTTCCAAGCTTCTCCAGGGTTCATGTCGTCAGGTGCTACACGTTCGAGGAACTCAGCGTCAGCCCATGGCTGAGTGACTCCAGTGATGTCGGACGACTTAGCGTTCTGGAGAATCCACGAGTAGTTCTGAATTTCCTTGGTCTCGAACATCGGGTTCTTCTCGATGTCCTTGTTCTGGTAGGTCTTAGTGTGAACGGAGATGCCGTTCTCAGACACATCGCGCTTGATTTCACCGTATGCGTCTTTCCAGTTAGCGTAGATTCTTGCCATGTTAGTTATTCCTTATAAGGTTGCTTAAAATATAGTCATTCTCACAACACAAAAATTTCGCACCAAGAACGGGTGAACTTGATGCGAAATTGTGCAATATATTGCACTTTTTAGAATTGATCTTTGTACTTCTTGTTAGGCTCGCCTCGATTGATCCATCCGATGACCTTGTCGTCCCATAGCTCGCCAATGAAACGGATCAGACAGATGATAGGAATACCGAAGATGCATGCGAGGATGATGAATCCGAGGATCGTTCCGACTACCCACAGAATTCCGAGCATCACGTATAGAACACCCGAGACTCCGAAGACGTTCTTGAGCTTGTTCGACTCTTCCCATTTGTCGAAGTCCTTGCAGCTCATTTCCTTCTCTAGGTAGTAGGTATCATCGATCTTGCTGTCGTACTGGACCACTGCGTAGAGGTTGGTCTTTCCGTCGACTGTGAGTACCTTCTCGGTCTTGCACTTCGGAATGTAAGCGAAGTAGCGGCCCTCGTTGTACAAGTTGTAGCCAGCGAGAACGACAGCTCCGACCAAGAGCAGATAGAAGATCGGCTGGAAGATCCACTTGATAGAGAATCTCAAAACTTTCTTGAATTTGCGCATTACTCTTCCTCCTTTTCGTCTTCGTCATCTTCTGGATAGTCAGTATTCAGCCATTCGAAGATCTTCTTGATCGCGATGCCGAATTCCCAGAAGATAAAGAATACTAGAGCTAATAGTTCGAGTAGGAAGAAGATGCCCCAGCAGAACCACGCAACCACTCCGTATTGATCGACCATCTTCGGGTTAGCGTTGTACTGTTCGCAAGTGCTGTAACCCTTGATCTTCGTTATCGAAGTTCCGTCATCAGAGACTTCGTAAGCTCTGAACTCTCCGTCTTGAGTGCATAAAGGATCCTTACGGAGCTCGATGCACTGGCCGTGTTCCACTTCTACCTCTGGAGCCGTAAAGACCGTATAAGGGCCGATATTGAGCAAAAGAACAGCTATCGTGCAGATCGCGATGACTATCTTGTGCCGTTTGTTGAATCTGTGCGTACATCTCAGCGACGACATTTGTTACCTCTTGGCTTTAGTGAAATATAAGAAAGTCTGCTCCTAAGAGTATTTCAAAGAAGCAGACTCTTTCTCTTGATATGGTAAATCCTTATTTCGCAGCTTCCTTAGCAGCCTTGCGTGCAGCCTTCTTAGCAGCCTTAGCTTCGGCCTTGCGTTCGGAGAAGTAAGCCTTGATGGCTTCCAGCTTGTCGTGGCGCGTCTTGTCGTCCATAGCTTCGGCGATAGCCTGCTGCGGGAACATCTTGACTTCCACGACCTTGACGTTTGCGTTGGCTGGGATCTCTTCTCGACCACGCCATTCCTGACGCTTCTTGGTGTTGTTGTCGGCGTCAGCTTCGACGTAGACGTAGTAGGTGAGGCTCTCTTCGCCGTTCTTCTTATGGCGCATCAGAGTGGTGTGAGTGCCGATGAGAGACTTCATGTAGCCGTTGTAAGCGCTGATGAGAGTATCTTCAGTAGCGTCGATGAGCTGGTCGCAGAAGCGGATGAACTCAGCTTCGAATTCGAACTTCTGACGACGGAGAGCGAGGATGACCGTCTTGACCTCTTCGTTCTTGATATAAGGCATCAAGTCGTTGAAGGAGACCGAGTCGATGAGACGCATGTGATTGATCTTGATGGACTTCATGTTGAAGTTGCCGCCGATGGACTTGTAGTACCACATGCGCTTGGAGTTCTTGTAAGTGTGGAAGTCGGGGTTGGCTTCGCGAAGATCGAAGATCTTGTTGCTCGGCTGGAGATGTTCGACGCCGTTAGCGAGAATGTCGTAGTAGCGCGGACGGCCGAGAGTGTTAGCTTCGTTGAACTTAGCTTCGTTGTCGATGATCTGGTCGACGATAGACTGGAACTTAGCCATGCCTACGGTCTTCGGGATTGAGATGGCGCAGTTACGCGGCCATTCAGTGTTGCGGAGGAAACCGGAGTAGGTCTTGTTCTTGAGACCACGATAGTGGAGGCTGAAAGTTGCGCCGGACTTGGTTTCGATGTTGTTGTCCCAGATATTCATAGTTTATCCTTTTGAAGGAGGTTAGTTTATGTTTACATAGTAAATCTAAGTAATTCTTTGAGAAATCTAAACCCAAAAATCAGAAAAATCTCAATTTTTTCTGCAACACAAGAAAAAAGCTGCCCAGTACGGACAGCTTTTGTTAATAGATTGTTTACAAACAGCTTAGATGTCGCTGATGTAAGCCTTCTTGAAGAGAAACGGGTAGTTGTCGAGCAGCTCTTCGCTGTACTCAGCTTCGACTCCGACTGCGTTCTCGAGGTAAGCGTGGACGAGCTTGATGAGATTCTCGATCGTCTCGTCTTCGTCAGCCTCTTCGTAGGTGCCGAGATCGATGCAGATATAGTCCTTTCTCGCCGTAGCGCCATCCTTGAAGATGTTGCGGAGGAAGGTCGGAACTGATACTTCGTCGAGAGCGTCGTTGATCAGATCAGCGACTTCCTCTGGATCGTAGTCATAAGTCTTGAGGAATAGCACATCCTTCTTAGGCTCTGGCTCTTCACCACGATATTCTCTAACGAGATCAGCGATGTCGTTGTCTTCGTCCTTCTCGTTCACGACCCTGAAGCCCTTAGCCTCTACGATCTTCTTAGCCTCTTCGATCTGCTCCTGAGTGATGACACGATAGCCGTGCTTCTTAGCGATCTCCATTGCTTCGTCGATCTGATCCTGAGTGATCACTTCCTTGCTTGCAGACTTCTCGGCGATCTTCTTGACAGTGTAGCCCTCGGCTTCAACAGTCTTGATAGCTTCGTCGATCATTTCCTGAGACGGCTTGCCGTCGATCTTCTCAGCCTTGCGAGCTTCGGACAGGAACTGCTGGAATGACTGGACTGGAACTTCTGTGGACTCAGTGTAGCCGATTCCAGAGCCCATGCCGTCACCTTTGAGCATGTAGTTAGCCAAGATAGTGTCCACTGCTGGAGTGGACTTAGCCATACGGATAGCGTTAGCGAACTTCTCTGCTGCCTTAGCAGTAGTGCCATGTCCGATCATTTCCTTGAGGTCAGACATGAGAATGTCCTTAGCGATCTTGATTCCGCTAGAATCGACTAGCTTATCGAAGAAAGATCCAGCGATGTACTTCTTGCAGAGAGCAGCGATGGAATTCTTCACAGCGCTGAGCTCTGCTTCGGTCAATTGCTTTTCGTTTTCATTTTCCATTTTAGAAACTCTCCTATGTGTTCGAACTTTAGGTTTCTATTGATATTTATAGGTACCAACAGCTATACTTCTATGATGAAGCGTTCTGGAGCGATTGGCAGAAATTCTCTCTTCATCTCGCCTTCGCCAGCTACGAAGTCGGTAGAGATGATGTGGCTATGCTTGTCTTCTGGATAGCCCTGAGGATTGCACATAATTGTGATAAGAGCGCCCTTCTTGTTCAGATAGCTGGTTCTCTTAGGGTCGTGCGTATGTCCGCAGATCCAGATAGTGTCCTGTTCAATCTCGTCTAGCCACTTATAAGCGTCAAAGTAGAAGTATGCGTTCTCTGGAGCGTTTCTCCAGTCGAAAGAGATTGGCAGTATGCTCGGACAGAAGTGCGTAACGATCACTTTCGGCTTCTGCGCTACGATCTTGTCTAGCATCTCGCTGTAGTGTTCCATGATAGCGTCTGTGTCACGACTGAAGTATCTCCAGCAGCGACCGTCGTACCACTTTCTCTTCCAGTTCAGCTTCATCCACTCTCTCATAGCCTGATGACACATGGAGAAGTCAGTCATCATCATGCATCCTCCTATCCCGTCCACGACGTCGCCCTCCAAAAAGACTATGTCGTTCTCGCCGCAGAACTTTCGGTAAGCATCTATCTTCTCTACCGAGTCACTGAACTGGATGTTGCTGGTAGACAAAGTTCCACCTCTGACTGCTATGTCATGGTTTCCGACTACGAAGTAAACTTTCTTATACTTTTCTCTGAGCCACTTGAGAGTTCTGATGCATGTGAGCCAGTCATTTCCCAGATCTCCAGGAACGATCACTCCGTCTACGTCAGTTGGATAGTCGCACTTGAACTTCTGCGGCTTCCAGAGATAGTCTAGTGTCCTAGTCGTCACCTCTTCTGGTGGGTCCTTCATCTCGTACTCATTCCTTGAGTTAGCGTACGGCCACCAGAAGTTGGTGTGAATATCAGAAATGAAGTATAGTCTCATTAGTCCCTCGGAAGTGTCTCGATCGGAACGATCTTCCAATCGTACTTGCTAGCGTACCATTCAGCGAAACTCTTAGCAGCGTTCATCTCGTTCCAAGTCAGAACCTCTTCTCTAGTGCAGCCATCTTTGCAGAGCATTCTGTTGCATGTGGGGTAGTATGCAACGCCGTCATTGTCGAACTGAATAGTCCAACCGCTCGGTTCTTTCGTTGTATCGACATCTTGTTCTGCTAGAGCACGAAGCTCACTATCGATCGTCTTGAGACGTTCTTGGTACTGGATCAGCGCATACTTCACTCCCTCGTTCATCGGAATGCTCTCCGACTTGAGAATCTTGATCGCGAGGTTGATCTTGCGCTGCTCCTCTACCAGTTCGTCTCTCTTCTTCAGTTGTTCTGTTCTTGTCATTCTCTTTTTCCTTTAGCTTTAAATTTAGTCTCTCGTTCTCCTTCAATAGCGCTCTCACGTCTTTGAATAGCATATTGTTAGAGAACTTAGCGTCAAACTCGTCGCAGAAGTCCTTAAGCCTTGCTATCGAGTCCTCCAATGGATCTGGTCGCTCTTCGTCTTCGTCCTTCTTGACTAGCTTCTTAGCGCAGTCGCTGATCTTGTGCGTGTACTCAGCGAACTTGTCGAAGTCGAACTTCACTCTCTTCTTTCCGTTCATCTCGAAGAACTCTGACATCAGGAAGTCTTTGCACTTGTCGCACTTGTCACTGAAGTACTTGTACAGATGCATATTCGTAAAAGTGCAGCAGTCCTCTTCTGTTTCCCAGTCTCTAGTCGTTACAGCGCCAACGATAGCAGTTTTGTAGTACAAGTGCCAGCAGTCTTTGCCGTTCAGATGTATGCAAGCCAGATCGAATCCTGCGTTAGAGAATATCAGTCTGAACAGATACGAAGTGTCGCACAGCTCGTCAAATTTTCGCTTCTCTTCTACGGTCATCTGAGCTTCAACTCTCTGAATACGAGTTCTTTGAATATATCCCAGTTCTCTTTGAGCTGAGTGTAGATGTCGATCTTTCGATCTGATCCTTCTCTAGGAGGCCAAGCCGATACGATCACTTCATACTCGCACTTAGACCAGAAGTAGTACATGCATAGACGTTTTAGGCGCATCTCGATAGAGTACTCGATAAGCTCGTCCAGGCTCTTGCACTTCTTGAACTCGTCCGACCACATATTCTTCAGGAAGAACTCTTCTATCTCCTTCTGTGATTTCTTGAAGTCTAGCTTCTCTAGCTTTCTGAATTTCTTGATCAGACTAGAGAGCTCATTCTTGATTGTAGTCCACTGTCCGAAGTCGAACCAGTTCTGGAACTCGATAGTGTTTCCGTTGAAGTTGTCGTATAATACTTTGAATGTAGGTTTCATAGTGAATGCCTTCCATAGTAAATCTACAAAAATTCCAGCGATTCGTAAAACCACTGGAATTGTAAAGAATTAGTTACTGTTCGAGAACTTCGAGCTCATCTCGGAAGTAGTCTTTGATCTCTTTTAGTCGATTCAGGAGAATATGTCCTAGTTCCCTATATGAGTATGCGCTAGGTATATGGATTCCGCACCATCTCAGGAATTGGCTAACCTTATGCATGTCTACCTCTTCATCTCCAAAGTCGATAGCCTCTCCAATGCCTCCACGGAACTTCTTAGCCATCATGAGCATGATAGCGTGCTTTCTCGGAGCGAGCTTATCAGCGCTCAACTTGTCTAGAGTTGCAAGCTGTCGGCCAATGGTACTAGACTCGAATCTCTCCCAGTCTTTCTTGGTCATCGGAGCTCTGCTGACTCTGTTGAGAACGGAGAGCGTATTATTGACTTCTGCGCCGCTCACGGTCTTCTCCTCTTCGCTCGGTTCATGTCTGACGATCTTGTTAGTTCTGTGAGTGTAGAGATCGTCGAGAATTTCCCAGTACTCGTCGTTGTTAGAGAGAAGGTTAGCGATCTCATCTTCCTTGACATGTCCGTAGTCATCACAGAAGACGTTGAAGTAAGCTAGCCAGTCGCCGTAGCCGTTCTTTCCGACTGGGCGCCACTTTCTCAAGTATACTGGAATTCCAGTCTGATAGCGGGCATTGTCGAAGATCTCTCTGGCTTTCTCTTTTGCTTCTTTGACGTTAGATGGACCGCTTCCAAGATTGATCATGTTAGCATCCATCGTGTCTGAGTGAATCCCCGACATGTGCATAGGAAGAACTTTTTCAAGATCCTTAGCGACAGCATCAACGAGACGCGATCTCAGTTCTTTTAGTCTTCCAGTCTTCTTTAGCTCTTCCATCATCTGCTGGACGGGCTTCTTGTAGCCCTTTCCAGGGTATTCTTCCACCAGAAGTCCAGCAGCCTGTAGCGTTCTGAACGCTTCTGTCAACTTCCTCATCATTATCTCCTATAGTTTTTCTCTTTATTTTATAGTCCAGCAATATCCAGAATTTGATTAGCGAGTCTCATCGTAAGATCATAATGAGCCCTGATTCCGTTATCTGAAAGCAGATGCCAAAGCTTTCCTTCAATATCTTCTGGGTCAGTCATATCGTATGAAACGACTCGATCTGCAAAGTATTCACCGATGTCACGAGCGTCATCGTAGCGTATCTCGTCGAAAGTGTCGTCGATGAGCTGAGTGATCTTCATCGCCTTGTCTGGATGGTAGTCTGGTGTGGATTCCTTGATGAGCTTCTTTCCAGCCTTCTCGATTACCGCCTTTGCCTCAGCGATCTCATAGAGTTCTTTCTTCTTCTTGAAGTAGTCTACGACTTTCTCGACGGAGTTGAACTTATGCTTGTTGATTATGTACTTGTTGCGAATCAGCCATACGATCTTATAGCCGCCAGAGACTGGAATGTCGTTCCACTTCTTGCACTGTTCTGGAGTGAATTCCAGGTTCGTCTCTAGGAAGTCTCCTTTACGGTAGTTGTTGCGGATGCGGCACGGAAGTCCGATCTTCTCGAGCTCTTCCTTTAGAGTATTGAGACTTAGCTGCTCTTCTACAGGAATAGCGAAATAGTCGATTCGGTCCTTTACCTTCATGCTGCGGTCACGGAAAACTTGTGCCACTGCGCTAGACGGACTTCCGTTCTGAAGCCACTTGGTCTCGTACTTGTCCCTTCTGCCGAAGATGGGAAGCCAGCTGACTGGAACCTTTCCATCTTTTAGATCCCTGTTTGGAATCAGACCTGCGACCCAGGACCAGTCATAGAGACCCTCTGCTTCGATCTGCTTCTTGAACTCTTGGTAAGCCTCGAAGGAGAAATTCTCGTCGTTCAGCTTGAGACAGTAGAACGTGTGGTCTCCGCCGTCAGCAGAGCACTTGCCGTTCTGATTCATCAGGTATGTCATGAAAGTGTCGAAGGTCTTCTTCTCGCGCTTCTCGACAACTAGATGACCAGTCGACTCGAGCAGCTTCTTAGCCTCATCAAATTCGCTCATAGAAATTCCTCTTTATAGGATATTTATAGAGCTATGCGTACCACTTCTTGATGTCATGGAACGCCTTTACGATCGCATCTTCACCGAGTTGTTCGAGAATGTCGCACAGCAGATTGTCTGCTCTGACGTGTGCGACTTCAGTATCAGAATTATAGCGAAGCTTGATGAGTTCTTCGAGTTCACGTTGGAATTTTGTCATATCGTTTCATTTACTTGTTAATGATGGAGTTGATGATCTTTTCGGCGTTGTCTGCTACGACTAGAGACTTCTCAGTCTTCTTGAGCATCTGGTAGAGATTCAGCACGAGATGATGAGTCCAAGTGTCTCGTTCTTGTTCGGTGTCACCCGGGAGACGCTTGTCATAGTCGAGCCAAGTTCCGCCAGGGTTGCACCATGTAGATGCAGCCATTGGTGCGGAGGGTGCAGCATAGGTCTGGATCATCGTCAGATATTCAGAGTTGGGCACCCGACTCACCGTGTACTCAGCTAACGGCTGATATTCCTTGTTGCTGCATTCTTTATCGTCATAGACGTTGTCTTCGATAGGTGCCGGTACGCCGATCGAGAGCTTGATATAGCCCTCTTTGATGTAAGTAGAGATTCGAGACTGTTTTCCGTTGATCCAGCACATCTGGTGGTGAATGATCAATGCCATAGTTTTGGTCCTTTTGTTGAAGTTTGACATAGCTAATATAGATATTTTTCAGAGAAATCTAAATATGTTATAAATAATTATATTTAAGTTTTAAGGTATTATAGTATGCTAAGACTAACAGAGCGAATCAACGAGGGTTTCTTCGGAAACGGCTACGACAGATATAAGAGAAAGGTTCTAGACGCGCTTTCCTCTATCGGAATCATCATCGATGAAGAGAAGATGAAGAGAGCAGAAGACTGGATTCGTGACTACTACGCTGACAAGATGGACGCATACGACTGCGCTTCTGCTGTCAAAGATGAGTTCAGACGCTATAGAGCACCACTGAAGGAGTCTTTCGAGAGGTACGCTACCGTGATCATCGACAGCGCACCTTCGCTCCTGAAGAAGAATGCTGTCAAGCGCATCCAGACTATGGATCGAATCCAGAAGGTTCAGTTCGACAACGTCGTTATAACTCTCTGCGATCTAAAGAATCTAGATCCTAAAGACCTCTTGGCTTCTCGCGGATACGACATCATGAAGCTCGTCCAAGACGGAGCTCTCAACACTGACCAGATCATCGAGCGCATCGGACAGCAGATTCTCAGAAAGAAGAACGAGAGAATGTCAGTCGAAGAAGCGCTTGAGATCATCAAAGAGTCAGGCCGTCGTGTCGACAAGACCAACACTGACGCTAGCGACTGGATGGACATGGTCAAGATGGAACTCATTAAGCTCGGCTACGGACCTGTCACTGCTAACTCCTATGTCACTGACGAGTGGAGAGCTGACATCATCCAGAACTTCAAAGACGGATATACGCCGAAGGAAGCTGCTGAACAGCTGAACCGTTTTCTCGAAGAGCAAGAAAGAGACGAATCCTAAGAGAATTCTAAGAAGGAAAAAAGAAAGAGACGGCGAGAAACCGTCTCTTTTTGTGTCCAAACCAACTTAGTTAATAAGTTGTTTACAGAATGTTCTTACAGAATGTTCTTACATTCTGTTCACTGCATCTTGGTAGATCTTTTCGATCTCGCCACGGAGAAGGTCGCCGAAGACGGGACCAGGCTCATAGCCCTCTGCCTTGAGTCGGTCAGAGATTGCAGTCTGGTCGATCTCGATCTTAGCGAGACGCAGAGCTTGGGGAATGTTCATAGCCCAGTCGGGAAGTTCACGCTGATCGAGAATGCTGAGGAAAGTTTCCCAGTCGCCCTTGACGAACTGGACCATCTCGATCCAGCTCATCAGGTCATCTCGCTTAGCCAAGAATCTCTTGTACCACTTCAGCTGCCTCTTCTCTTCTCTCGTGAGAAGGCAGAGCTCTGCTTGACGATCGCTCTGGTGGCTGAACATAGTCATCATCACGAAGACAGAGGTCTTGCCGAAAGAGGGAGCCCTGAGCGCTGCGACGTGAAGAGCGTGCAGATCGATCCATTCGAACATGGGACAGACGTCCGTGATTCCAGTCTTGCTCAGAATGTTGAGGAACAGCTGGAAGCCGCATTCCTTGTTCTTGACAGCCGCGATCTCTTTGCGGATTCTCTCGTTAGAGAGTCCCTTGGTCAGAACGGCGTTGTCCTTCATGGCCTTGTACGTGTCGGGTTCGATCTCGTAGCCGAAGTTGATAGCGAAGCGAGCGCCACGGAGAATGCGGAGCGAGTCTTCCTTGAAGCGCTTGTCAGCTTCTCCCACAGCACGCAGAACGTGATCTTCGATGTCCTTGATACCGTTGAACGGGTCGATCACGTTGCCATCTCCATCCATGCCCATAGCGTTGATCGTGAAGTCACGACGTGCAGCGTCTTCCTTGAAGTCAAGAGTGAAAGCTACAGTGTCTGGATGACGACCGTCGCTGTAGTCGCCGTCAGTGCGGAACTGAGTCACTTCGAACGGATAGCCGTAGATGTTGAAGACCAAGATAGTTCCGTGAGCTTCGCCGTTGTTAGACTCAGTGCGGAAGTTCTTCTTGAGAGCGTCGATGGGCATGTTAGTAGCGATGTCCACGTCGTGCAGATCGAGAACGTTCGTCTGTCCGAGTTCGACTCTGACCATGTCTCTCACAGATCCGCCGACCACGTAAGCGTCATGACCATAGCTGCGAATCTTCTTGCAGAGATCCAAAGCACAGTTGAGCGCAGAAGACTGGAAGCGGTTAGTGTCGATTTTCATTTGAAAAGTTCCTTTATGGATTGAGTGAGAGTGCTGGGATCAAATGCAGCGTTGTGAGTCATGGTGAACTTGTCGAACCATTCTACTCCAACTGTGAAGAGGAATGC
>Ga0310690_10002577_pt1 | contig 29218 bp, 17 predicted proteins | sample AusTroGonzalo_MG_2_FD_207661 | JGI IMG/M metagenome (GOLD analysis project Ga0310690, IMG submission 207661) | Bovine rumen microbial communities from tropical cattle in Woodstock, Queensland, Australia - Gonzalo_04 (v2) (version 2) | ecosystem: Host-associated > Mammals > Digestive system >...
TATATTATATATTATAATTAATTAATTATTAATAAGTTATAAGTAATATAAGAGAGGATTTTGATGTAGAATGTACCTTTTATTTTGGATTGAGACTGAGACTGAGACTGATAATCAGTTTTACTTACTTCTCTACAAGGCCTTTCAGTGCTTTATAAAGTTCGCGATACACCTCGAAGGCAAAAGTCCCTGATAGTGTAGAACCTCGTGTAGTGAGGCAGGTAAAAAGTCGGAAACAACGTCCCATCGTCCTTCTTGTGCACGTTGAAGCAGTAGCCTTTGTAGACGCACGGATAGTGCCGGAAGCTTTCTGGCAAACCCGCCCGCGGCATTTACATAGAAGACGGGAAGAAAGTGCTGATAAAGTAATTCTGTTAAATGTTAATTCCCGGGTGCTTTGGGGGTGCCGCAGTAGAGTATCTGACCGCCGCCATGACCGCCGCCGGGGCCCATCTCTATTATCCAGTCGGCAGCGCGGATAATGTCGGGGTTGTGCTCGATGACTATGATGGTGTTGCCCTTGTCCACAAGTTTGCCCAGTACTCCGAGCAGGACGCGGATGTCCTCGAAATGCAGGCCGGTGGTGGGCTCGTCGAGTATGTAGAGCGTGCGCCCTGTGTCGCGTCTGGCAAGTTCGGCTGCAAGCTTCACTCGCTGGCTCTCGCCACCGGAAAGGGTGTTGCTGGGCTGGCCCAACTTGATGTAGCCAAGTCCCACTTCCTGCAGTACCTTTATCTTGCTCAGAATAACCGGCTGATTGACAAAGAACTCGACTGCCTGGTTGATGGTCATATCGAGCACGTCGGCTATGCTTTTCCCTCGGTAGTGCACTTCGAGTGTCTCGCGGTTGTAACGTTTGCCGCGACACTCTTCGCAGGGCACGAAGACATCGGGCAGGAAGTTCATTTCGATGGTGCGGTAGCCATTTCCTCCGCAGCATTCGCAGCGCCCGCCTTTGACGTTGAACGAGAAACGACCGGGTTTGTAGCCACGGATACGGGCTTCGGGCAGTTCGACAAAGAGCTTGCGGATGTCCGTGAAGACATCTGTGTAGGTGGCGGGATTGGAACGCGGTGTCCGTCCCAGCGGACTCTGATCTACATTGATGACTTTGTCGATATTCTCCAGCCCCTCGATGGAGTCGTAGGGCAGGGGATCAGCAAGCGAGCGGTAGAAATGCTTGCTGAGGATGGGGTAGAGTGTCTCGCTGATGAGCGTGCTCTTTCCGCTGCCGCTGACTCCGGTGATGCAGATGAGCTTGCCCAGGGGGATCTCGACGTCGATGTTCTTGAGGTTGTGGCCGCGACAGCCCTTGAGCAAAAGGTGAAAGGGTGAAGAGGTGAAAGGGTGATGCTTTTTTTCATCTTTTAAACTTTTCACTTTCTCAACTTTCACTTCTTGTTCCCCTCTCATATACCTTGCTGTGAGGGTGTCTGTCTTCAGCATTTCGGGATAGGTGCCCTGGAAGACGACTTCGCCTCCGCGACGGCCAGCCAGGGGACCGATATCGACGATGTAGTCGGCATTCTCTATCATGTCGCGGTCATGTTCCACAACAAGCACGGTGTTGTCGGCGTCGCGAAGTGCCTGGAGCGAGCGGATGAGTTTGATGTTGTCGCGCTGATGCAGGCCGATGCTTGGTTCGTCGAGGATGTAAAGGACTCCCACCAACTGGCTGCCAATCTGTGTGGCAAGGCGAATGCGCTGGCTCTCGCCTCCGGAAAGGCTCATGGAGGGGCGTGAGAGGGAGAGATAGTCGAGGCCGACATCGAGCAGGAACCTCAGACGCGTCTTTATCTCTTTTACAATCTCTGTTGCGATTGCACTTTGGCGTTCGCTGATCCGGGCGTCCAGGCCATCGAGCCATTCGTAGAGTTCACCGAGTTCGAGGGCGGACACTTCGGCGATGTTTTTGCCATCGAGGCGGAAGTGGAGCGACTCTTTTCTGAGCCGCTGTCCGTGACATTCGGGACATTCACAGACGCCGCTGAACTGCTCTGCCCATTTCTGGGCATTGGCTCCCATCTCGGCATCTTTCATCTGTTCGATGAACTTGACCAAACCATCGAACTGGGTATAGACGTCGTTTGTTGTTTTGGCTTTGCTGGCGGGAATGCGAAGCCGCTCGGGACTGCCTTCCAGAATTTCGTCGATGGCCTCTTCCGGCACTTTGCCGAGTGGGGTGTCTATGGTGCAGTCGTATTGCTCCAAGACGGCTTCCACCTGCCAGTATATCATGCCTTGGCGGGCCTTTCCGAGAGGCGCAAATCCACCTTCACGGAGTGAGAGGGTAGGGTCTGGGATGACCTTGGTGCGGTCGATGATATGAACGAAACCGAGTCCTTTACAGCGAGGACAGGCGCCCTGGGGACTGTTGAAGGAGAAGTCGTGGGGTGCAGGGTCGCGATAGGAAATGCCGCTTGTGGGGCACATCAGATGCTTGCTGTAGTGGCGAACCTCATTGCTTTCAACATCACAGACGAGCATCTCTCCCTCGCCTTGCTTCATGGCTATCGAGACGCTTTGTATGAGTCGCTTGTCGTCTTTGTCCTGAACTCGCAAGCGGTCGATGACAACTTCGATGCTGTGATTGCGATAACGGTCGAGCTTCATGCCAGGCAACACCTCCTGCATCTCGCCGTCAACACGCACGTATATGTATCCCTTCCGGCGGATTGTCTCGAAAAGCTCCTTGTAATGACCTTTGCGGTTCTTGACGAGCGGCGCCAGCAGAATTACCTGTTTGCCGTTGTATTCGCTGAGGAGAAGGTCGAGTATCTGTTCTTCGGTGTGACGCACCATCGGCTCGCCGGTGACATAGGAGAAGGCATCGGCCGTCCTGGCATATAGAAGACGCAGGAAGTCGTAGATTTCCGTCGTTGTTCCGACAGTACTTCGGGGATTCTTGTTGGTGGTTTTCTGCTCGATGCTGATGACAGGACTGAGGCCTGTTATCTTATCGACATCGGGCCTCTCCATGCCCCCCAGAAAATTTCGGGCATAAGCGCTGAAAGTCTCTATGTATCGGCGTTGCCCCTCGGCATAGATGGTGTCGAAAGCCAGAGAAGACTTTCCGCTGCCGCTAAGACCGGTGATGACCGTAAGACTGTTGCGCGGAATCACGACATCCACATTCTTCAGGTTGTGGACGCGGGCGCCTTCCACGCATATCTTCTGCTCACTCATTGGTGCCGTTACTTCCGCCTGAGTTTTCGCTGCCATTATAGCCAGAGATAACGGTGATGGCTTTCTTTATCTTATAATCTACGCCATCGCTTCCTTTTGCCGACACATTAAGGAAATAGACGCCGTCCTTTACGAACTTGCCTTTGTATGTGCCGTCCCAACCACCGTGAATATCGTCCCAGGAATAAATCTTCTGCCCCCAGCGACTGAAAACGACAGCATGGAAGGAGACAATGCCTTTATAACCCTCCTTGGGCTTTAGCACGTCGTTTAGACCTGGTGTGCCATTGGGAGAAATAGCATTGGGAAATTCCAACTTGCTTTCACTGATAGTGAAATTGATGAGTTTCGGGTCTTCACCTTCATCCTCCATCGGGAACTCATAATCTTCGACTCCTTCTTCTCCGTAGAAAATGGCACGAAGTTGCACTGTATAGCTACCGCTCTCGTTGAACTCCAATTCAAAATCCTGTTCGTTTCGCACTATTGGAGTCGCAGAAGCATTCTTTTTGTTCGTTATCGTCCATGTGTAGTGGACATTACTGCTATAGCCGTCTGGAATGGTCGGGTTCGCCTGAAAGACAATCAGAACGGGCGCATTCAGAGGCTTTGTGTCTGCGCTGATGACATCAGTTTCCTCTTCGCCATTCTCATCTTTCATGAAATATGTGGCGGTGGGGTCGACAGTTGGTATTACAACTTGTGCCCACAATGAGGAACAAGGAACCAGGAGCAAAGTGGCAAGGAAAAATATGAAAAAACGCTTCATCTGATATATATTTTCTGCAAAAATATAGAAAAACAACGAGAATCGATGCATTTTCTTTATTAAAATAGTTGAAAGGGTAATAAAAAGTGTTACCTTTGCACATAAATCGTGAATCGTGAAGAGTTAAGAGTGGAAGAATGAAGAATGAATTGAGGATTTTACTTCTCTTGCTTTGTCTTTGTCCGATGATGCATTTGTCCGGACAAAATGCGCTGCCGACTCTTGGTGACATACATTCTGTCGTCAAAGGCGAGACGTGGGAGAGCATTGCGGCCAATCATGGTATAACTGTCCTCGAACTGCGTGCAACAAATCCGGACATCAAAAGAAAAAAGCTGAAAAAGGGCACCCTGCTGGTCATTCCCCATCCGTCCTGGCCTTCGGACGTGACAGATGTGGCAGAGACACCGGCAGAACCTGCTGTTCGTACTGCAATATCGGACCTGAAGGTCGGAGTCCTGCTCCCGTTCGGCGATGGGAAGATGGTGGAATTCTACCGTGGCTTTCTTATGGCTGCGGACAGCGTTCGCAAAGCAGGTGTCAATCTCGACATTCATACATGGGATTGTGGTACGTCAATAGCACAGATAGAGCAACTCTTACCCAATCTCGTCGGGCTTGATGTCATTTTCGGTCCTGTATCTCCGACTCAGATACCAGCGGTGGCTGAGGCTTGTAGAGAACAGGGAACTCGTTTGGTTCTGCCTTTCTGGAACGAACAGTCAACGCAGGATTATCCTCTCGTCTATAATGCAACAGCATCTACTTCTCTTGTCTATGAATCTGCAGTCAAGAGTCTGCTTAACTATTACGGAGACAGAAACTTTGTCATAGTACACAGCGGTAATAGTGACAGTCACGGCAAAATCCTCACGGAAACTCTGACGAATAATCTGACGGAACGGGCAGGCATGTCGAAAGTTCTTGAACTCGAAGGTGACGATTTCGCATACCAATCTGCCTTTAACCAGTTTCGAGACAATATGATCCTCCTGGATGACAGCAGCATTCGTTCCCTGAATATCCTATTGGCTCGTCTTAAGGATTTCCATCGTGGGCATTCCGAATACCGTCTCTCGCTGATTGGATATCCCCTGTGGCAAGACGAAACAGGACGGCTCCTGGGGGATTTCTTCTCTTTCAATACATATATAATCAGCCCCTATTACTATAATGTGCTGGACGACAAGACAAAGCGATTCCAACGTACCTACGAGAAGTCTTTCAGAACGCCAATTGCCCAGAATAATCCCCGCTATGCAGCTATGGGTTTTGACTTGGGCTATTACTTCCTCTCGGGTGTCAGCAGTCTTGGCGACACTTTCGAACAGATGCAAGGCAACCTTCATCAGGAACCTTTCCAGAACTGGTATCAGTTTGAGCGTGGTGCCTCGGGGATGACCTTCTACAACAACTTCGTCCAATTCATCCACTTTACTCCGGAAAGCAAGATAGAGCTCATCAGATAATATAAAACAGACGATAAATAATAGATAATATGGGAGCTCGGATATTCAAATTCATTGTATATTATTCATTATTTATTATATATTCTGGCATCTCTGTTCATGCTCAAGTTGGCCAACATCGCTCTGACTTGGCAGTTGGCATAAACGGCGGGTTCGTCATGAACCGCGTTTCCTTCTCTCCATCCGTCAAACAGAAACTAAAGAACGGTATGACGATGGGCTTTACGGCCCGATATACTTGTGAGAAATATTTCAATATGCTTTGTGCTATCCAAGGCGAAATCAATTATTCACAAGCTGGTTGGAAGGAGAAACCGAATACAGGTACAGGTGGTGACACCTATCAACGTACGATTCATTATATACAAATGCCTCTGCTTGCCCATCTGGGCTTTGGCCGCGAACGCGGTGGAGTGAAAGGATATCTCGTTATCGGGCCACAACTGGGCTTTTGCATCGGTGAGAACGAAAAAGACGGTGAGAGATACTATGTGCCGCAAGAACTGGTTGGTGGCCTTACGCAACACGACCTGAAGGTTCAAAAGAAATTTGAATACGGCATCACCGGTGGTCTGGGTATGGATGTCAGCACCAAAAGCGGTCACCACTTCATTATAGAGGGGCGCTATTTCTATGGCTTGAGTGATATTTTCTCAAGTACTAAGAAAGACCCTTTCAGTCGCTGTGCCAATAGTGCTATCTATGCCAAGGTGTCTTACCTTTTCGATATCAAGAAAACAAAATTATAGCACTACCCGGTCCCCGCATACTTTGGCAAGTTCCTTAACGAGTTGGGTCTTCTGCTTGAAATCCTCTTTTAGTTTCTGAACCTTTTCTTCGTCAACGTTTATCGCAGGATCTTTCATCTTCTCGATGATATCCTTCAATTCTCGCTGCACGATGCCAAGTTTGTAGCTGGCTATAAGGCTGGGAATGATCTCATCCAGATGTTCGGTCTCGGTAGCTTCTTTTTTTGTGGGTTCTTGATTGGGTGTTGCTGGAACTTCAAACAGCTTGCTTAGTTCTACAGACTCCGGACCTAACTGGAGAGCTGTCGAACGAATCACCTCATCGGGGTGACTGATGAAGTACTGTTCAGCATGGAAGTTCGGGGTGTGACTGTTCTCGACAGCTTCTTCCAATAATTTCTGACATATGGGTGATTGCAAACAGATATCGTCATCACGAAGGCTATAAGAAATGTACTCAGCAACAGAAAGCGGTTTTTCATCTCCGTTTTCATTCTCAATATAGCACATCACTTTTTCTCCATGACGTATAATCATCTGAGCAATTGTAGCCTCTAAACCAGTTACTACATAACCTCTCAGAGGGGAGTCCTGTGTTTTCTCATTCTCTGAGGATATGGATTGGGAGTGTACTTGTGTTTGAGTCTGATCATCTCTTTGCGCTCGCTCCAACTCTTTTTGCTTCTCGGCATATAACTTAGCCCTCTGTGCATTGACAGCGCCGGTTATAAGACGCTCGGGCATCTGTAGTTGCTGCGCTGCATGGCGGATATAGATGGTTCGCTTTATCTCGTCGGGGATGACGGCAATGCTCTCTGCAACATTGTGGATGAGTCGCTCTTGGACATCAGGATCACCTTTTTGGGCACCTCCAGCATGCGAGGCTTTATAGGTGATGAAGTCCACCTGGTTCTCCTGCAGATATTGTTGGTATTCGGTAGCTGTGTGCTTGCGTGCGAAGCTGTCGGGGTCATCCCCATCAGGAAGCAAAAGCAACTTGACATTCATTCCTTCTGCTAATAGCATGTCAATTCCGCGTTCGCTTGCATGGATGCCAGCATCATCTCCATCGAAGATAACAGTGATGTTGTTGGTGATACGATGAATGAGACGTATCTGGTCTGTCGTAAGTGCTGTTCCTGAGGATGCAACGACGTTCTCTACCCCTTGCTGATGCATCGCCATAACGTCGGTATAGCCTTCTACCAGATAACAGAGGTCCTGCTTGCGTATTGCCTGTCGCGCCTGAAAGAGACCGAAAAGTTCCTTGCGCTTACTGTAGATTATGCTTTCTGGGGAGTTCTGATATTTGATGGCAACGCCTTTTGTGGCTGCATCGAGAACGCGTCCTCCGAAGCCTGCCACACGACCGCTGACGGTATAGATAGGCCAAATAACACGTCCGAAGAAGCGATCACGCAGTTTGCCGTCTTCACGTTTCAGACTTAATCCTGTACCAACACTCAGGCGAGGCTCCATCTCGTTCTGGTTGTTTACAAGATAGCGCTCCTGATAACCAGCTTTCAGAGCATCTGCGGATAGGGATACTTCGCGGCTGTTGGGGCAAAATCCAACTTGAAATTTCTCGAGAATATCATCTCGGAAACCACGCCCTCGGAAATAAGCAAGACCTATTGCTCGGCCATCAGGCGTTTCCCAAAGCTGGTTCTTGAACCAGTCTCGTGCCCATTCGTTTAGAATGAACATGCTTTCGCGGTCTCCCCTTGATTGTATCTCTTCTGGTGTTAGCTCCTTCTCTTCTATTTTTATGCCATACTTCTTTGCAAGATACCGGAGGGCATCGGGGTATGAGAGTTGTTCGTGCTTCATGATGAACCCAACGGGACTACCACCCTCTCCACAAGCAAAACATTTGCAGTAGTTACGGGCAGGCGAAACCATGAAAGACGGGGTGCGGTCATCGTGGAAGGGGCACAACCCCTTTAGATTCGCACCGGCACGCTTCAGGGTAACGAAGTCGGAAACAACGTCCACGATGTTCGCGGCATCTAAAATCTTATCAACAGTAATACGGTCAATCATAAAGCTATTCTTTTATTCTAGTTCGGCTAGTTCAACTAGTCTGACTAGTTCGACCAGTTTGACTAGTCTTTTAGTCTTTCTAGGTTTCATCTTCCATGTCGAAATCGAAGTCGGCGAAGAACTCGGGTACATTTTCGCAGAAATCATCGAGGCTGCGACGCTCCTTCTTGGTGGGACGGCCACTCCCTTTGGCTCTGCCAACGAAACCGCTTATTTTGCTCATTTCAAGCAACTCATATTGGTCGGGTGTTGTGACATTTTCCAATATTTCCGGAATGAGTTTGGCTCCAACACGTTTCTCAATGGGCTGTAAAATTCGGAAGCTATAGGTGATGGGAGCTTTGCGAACGTTGACCACATCGCCAACTTTGACCATTCTGCTGGCTTTGAGTTGGGTGCCGCCCATGCTCACTTGCCCTTTCTTGCAGGCGGCAGCAGCAATGGAGCGGGTCTTGAAGATGCGTGCCGCCCAAAGCCATTTGTCTATCCGAGCCTCGGTGTTAGCCATTTGCTACGAGCTTGCATATATTCACGACAGTCATCATCGCTTTCTCCATGCTCTGAATAGGTACAAACTCGTGACGACCGTGGAAGTTAAGGCCTCCGGCAAAAATATTAGGGCAGGGGAGTCCTTTGAAGCTAAGTTGTGCCCCGTCTGTACCGCCTCGGATAGGTACTACATTGCAGAAACCACATGCTTCTTCAATGGCGCGTTTGGCGATGTCGGTAATTTGTGGCTTGTCCTGAAGCTGGCTCAGCATATTGTAGTACTGGTCTTGTACAATAGTTGTTACTGTATCATGTCCGTATTTTGCATTGAGCTTCTCGGCAGTGTCTTTCACCAACTGCTTGCGGAGCTTGAATTTGTCGCTGTTATGGTCGCGGATGATGTAGCTGAGCTGTGCCTCCTCTACGGTGCCACTCATGCCTGTCAGATGGAAAAAGCCATCGTATCCTTCTGTTGTTTCAGGTTTCTCATTCTTAGGTAGTAGGGACTCGAACTCTGAAGCAATAATACATGCATTCTTCATCTTGCCTTTTGCATAGCCGGGATGCACGTTGCAACCCTTTATCATAATCTTTGCACTGGCTGCGTTGAAGTTCTCGTACTCCAGTTCGCCCACCTCGCTGCCGTCCATCGTGTAGGCCCATTGGCAGTCAAACTTCTCGACATCGAACAGGTGTGCTCCTGCACCAATCTCCTCGTCGGGATTGAAAGCCACACGAATCTTGCCATGTTTGATTTCGGGATGTGTCATCAGGTAGGTCATCGCGGTGACAATCTCGGCAATGCCGGCCTTGTCATCAGCTCCGAGCAGAGTGTGCCCGTCGGTGACAATCAGGTCCTCGCCAATGTGTTCCCTGAGTTCAGGGAACTGGCCGACGGTAGTAACGATGCCATCTTCCTTGCAGAGCACGATGTCCGAACCGTCGTAGTTCTCTATGATGCGCGGTTTGATGTTTGCTCCGCTGCAATCTGGGCTCGTGTCCATGTGGGCGATAAAACCAATAGTGGGAACCTGTTTGTCGGTATTGGAAGGCAGAGTGGCATAGACGTAGCCGTGCTCGTCCATCTCCACCTCGCTCATACCTATTGTTGACAGTTCATTACGCAGATATTCTGCTAAAGTCAGCTGTTTCTCCGTACTAGGACACATTGTCGCTTCTTCGCTGCTCTGTGTGTCGAAGCTGACGTATTTGAGGAATCTTTTTGTTAGTTCAGAGTTCATGATTTTTCAGTCTTAATTTTCCACTCTTCATTTATTATTATAGTTGCACATAGCAAACTGGATACCGCTTAGGGCGAATGCTTTGATGGCATCGCAGGCCACTAGAGCTCTTTCGCTGACGATTTGTTCCTCTTCGGGACAGAAACCGCTAAGAACAAAATCTACTTGCGTACCTTTCGGATAGTCGTTTCCGATGCCGAACCGGAGCCTATTGTACCCCTGTCCTCCAAGTGTTTGGGCAATGTGTTTCAGGCCATTGTGCCCGCCGTCGCTGCCGCCTTGTCTGATGCGGATTGCACCTAATGGCAGACTGAGGTCATCCACAACGACCAGCATGTTCTCGACAGGTATGTTCTCCTGCAGCAGCCAGTAGCGGACTGCATTGCCGGAGAGGTTCATGTAGGTGGATGGCTTCAGCAGCACCAGTTCCGCATTCTTGACGCGCATGTGGGCAATGAAACCGTATCGTCGGTCTTCAAAAGCAGTATTGGACGCCTTAGCTAGGGCGTCCAATACTCTAAATCCGATATTGTGGCGGGTTCCATCGTATTCGGAGCCGATGTTACCCAACCCTACAATGAGGTACTTCATTCCATATATCAGAAATGATTATTATTCTGCCTTTGCAGCAGCACTCATCGCGCTTCTGGTCATCTTAACCTGACAGACAACAACGCTGGGGCTAGTCACAATCTCAAGGCCTTTGAAACAGAGTTCGGCTACCTTGATGGTTTTGCCAAGACCGAGGTTGGTCACATCGATATCGAGGCGCTCGGGAATTGCGGTATAGGGAGCACGAACTTTGAGCTTGCGCACGCTTGCAGCGAGTTTACCACCGGCTCTCACGCCTTCTGCCAAACCATTCAGCCTGATGGGCACTTCCATTACGATGGGTTTCGTCTCTGTGATTTCATAGAAATCTACATGCAACAGTTTGTCTGTAACAGGGTGGAACTGGAGCTCCTTCATGATAGCTTTACACTCCTTACCGTCAATGTTGAGGTTCACACTATAGATGTCGGGAGAATAAACGAGTTTGCGAAGCTCTTCTTGGGTAGCACTGAAGCTCATTGCTACGGGCAGACCATTCTCGCCCTTAGCCTCTCCATAGAGGTTGCAGGGCACTGCACCTGCTTTACGGATTTCACGGGAAGCCTTCTTGCCGGTAACGGTGCGGGCTGAACCTTTTACGTCAATACTTTTCATTTTTTTTTGTTTTTGTGTTACTATAAATTAAGTTTGTTGTGCTTAATTCGCCATCACACGGCTTCAAAAGCGGGTGCAAAGTTACAATAAAAAGTGAAAATTGGAAAGTGAAAGGTGAAAAATTTTGTGTATAGGATGATTTTTTGTGTTTTTGCACTGATTCCTATCTTATCAGCGTTCCCATTTATGTCCACAATCTTTGCAAATATACTTGTCCGTTGTGCAAACACCAATAGGAATGAATGTGAGCAGAGTTGCCAATATGCGTGGCAACTGACGGACTGTCGCGGATTTTTTCTTTTGTATAGTAACATTTTCGCTTCCGCATTTCGGACACCAAGGGGTGAGAGACTGTTGTGCAGTAATAAATGACCGATAGACCTTTATCGCCTGCTCGTAATCTTCTGTCTTTACGAGTACTTCTATCGTATTGTCAAGAATACCTCGAGCTACTTTACTGTTCGTCTCATCAAAGATATTACTCTCTATTCCGGCCTCTTGTAAAGCGGAACGAAAGCCCTCAGCTTCAATTGGATTGTTGCATGTGATACCTTTTATTCTTTCTGACTCCATATTTTATTCTGCATTTTTTACCGTATAAACGCGCCCAGGTTGGGTTTGTAGGTCGTATTCGTAGATTTCTTTCAAGGGAATTAGTTGGATAGGGTCTTTTAACTCTGATGATTTCAGGGGTTCCTTGATTTGCGCGCTCTGAAGCAGCGAATTGGGACAACTGCCGATGGCTTGTTGGAGGCCTTTTCCTTTTAATGGTACATATGAGCGCAAACGAATTACTCCTCCGATATCGGAACGAATAGAGGCTTGTTCTAAACGCCCTTTTTCCCATTGTTCATCAACAATGAAGCCCCCTCGTGCACGTAATCCTTTTACCTCACCTTGGCTCCAAGCATCGGGTAAGGCGGGAAGCAGATGCACGGCATCATCGTGACTCTGTAAAAGCATTTCGCAAATACCGGCAGAAACCCCAAAGTTACCATCAATCTGGAATGGCGGATGTGCATCGAAAAGGTTCGGATAAGTGCGTCCATTAGGATACTCTCTAACCTTTGAGTCATTAGGTAACAGATGCAACATATTCTTAATTATCTGGAAAGCATGGTTGCCATCGAGCATTCGAGCCCAGAAATTGGTCTTCCATCCAAGGCTCCATCCTGTAGCCATGTCCCCACGTTGCTTCAGCGTATTACTGGCTGCAGTAAAGAGGTCTGGATGGTTAAAAGGTGAAATCTGATTCGAGGGATAGAGACCATATAGGTGGGAGATATGGCGGTGCTCGTCCTTGGGATCATCTGCATCGATGAGCCACTCTTGCAGTTGCTGGTAGCGACCAATCTGCATCGGAGGAAGCTTTTGGAGTGAAGAGTAGATGAGAGATAGAGAAGAACCATCTTCTCCGAGCACTTTTGCGGCTTGTAGGGTCTGTGAGAGTACGTCGAAGACTATTTGATTATCCATTGTAGAACCCGCCGTAACATTGGTTCCTTTGCCCCGGGGACCATGTTCGGGAGATACGGTGGGAACGGTCATCATCCATCCTGCTGCCTGCTTCACTTCGCCTGTAGCGGGATATTCCTGCATGTAGCTAACCAGGAAATCTGCAGCACCTTTCATTACTGGATAGTATTGTTTAAGAAACTTTTTGTCACCGGTAAACAGATAATGTTGCCAAATATGGGTGGTCAGCCAGGCTCCGCCAGTCGGGAACATGCCCCAAGGCGTACCGTCAACAGGACCGGCAATACGCCACAGGTCAGTATTGTGATGGGCAACCCAACCGTCACAGCCATACATTTCCTTTGCCGTCTTGGCACCCGTTTCGCTCAAATCTTTCACCATACAGAAGAAGGGCTCCTGCATTTCGGCGAGGTTACCGACGAGGGCTGGCCAGTAGTTCATCTCGGCATTGATGTTGATGGTGTACTTCGAATCCCACGGAGCATCCATTTTGTCATTCCAAATACCTTGCAAATTAGCGGGCTGGCCACCAGGCTGAGATGAACAAATGAGCAGGTATCGGCCATATTGCATCATCAATGACACCATATCTAGGTCGGATGGATTCTGTGGGAAGGCTTCCAGTCTTTTGTCAGTTTCCATTTCGGAGGCATTACCCTTAGGAAGAGTCAGACTGACGCGATTGTACAACTCCTGATACTTGGCAATGTGGCGTTTCTGTAACTGCTTATACGATTTACCTTCCAATGTTGCCAGGGTCTCGTTATTTTTCTTCATGGGATTGCCGCTAATGTCATGATAATTTACAAAATTAGTGGCAGCCACGATATAAAGCGTTGCATATGTGGCATTGTCAACTTTTACGATACCATTCCGGCCTTCTACATTACCATCGGCTTGTATCATCACTCTACAATCAGCATTCAGACCAGCTTTTACACCTTCCTGCTCAACTCCTTCTATTTTAGCCCATAAAACACTAACCTGTTTGTTTAGACCTTTGAAGTTTACAGGAATGACTTCTGATGGCAACTTGCTCTCAAAATCGATGTCGAACGCGAGCTCCTTCTTTTTGTCAGCTGTCATGTGAACCACAATCACATTGTCTGTCAGCGAGGCAAAGACTGTACGCTTGTACTCCACACCGTTATTTGTGTATGAGGTCGTGACGGTTGCATCGCCTAGGTTCAGTTCGCGCCGATAGTTGGACACATCCTTATGTCCCAAATTAATCTTTACACTACCCATTGGCAAGTAGCGCATACCGTGAGGTCCTTTTACAAAATGGCGGTCTAGCAGTTTTGCAGCCTCTAGCTCTTTTCCCTCGAAAATCAAGCGTCGCACTTCGGGAAGTTGTTCCAATGATTCGCTGCTATTGTTATGATAGGGTGAACCGCTCCAGAACGTTTCCTCGTTCAATTGAATTTCTTCGGTTTCTGTACCGCCATAAATCATAGCTCCCATGTGGGAGTTTCCAATAGGCAATGCTTCAAGCCAATGTTGTGCAGGATGGCTATACCAAAGCTTATGCTCCTGTGCCGACAATGTAGTGGCTGTAGCATATAGTAAAATTGTCAATAACAGGTGTTTCATATGGTTTTTGTTATGTGATATGAGGAGAGAGCGTGATTTGATTACCAAATGGTAACGCGCTCTTCTTTTGGAACAAACATCGGGTCGGCTTCGGTGATGCCAAAGGCTTCGTACCAGGCGTCAATGTGCGGCATCTGTCCGTTCACACGCCACATGCCCAGCTGATGCGGGTCACTCTTCACGCGCTTATGAATCTCTTCGTCGCGTATGTTCTGACCCCAGACATTTGCGTATGCCAGAAAGAAACGCTGCTCGGGTGTGAAGCCGTCAATAACGGCCAAAGGCGCCTTCTTCGTTGCATTCTTGAAAGCTTGGAAGGCCACCATCAGACCACCGTGGTCGGCCATATTCTCACCGAGAGTTAGTGAGCCGTTGGCATGCAGACCGGGCAGAACCTCTATCTTATCATGGAAGGCACGCATCACCTGAATACGCTCTTCGAAACGTTTGGTGTCTTCTTCCGTCCACCATTTAACTAGGTTGCCGTTCTTGTCGTACTTGCTTCCCTGATCGTCGAAGCCGTGCGTCATCTCGTGTCCGATAACCACACCGATGGCACCATAGTTGAAGGCATCGTCGGCCTGCATGTCGAAGAAGGGAGGCTGCAGGATGCCGGCGGGGAAGCAGATCTCGTTGGTCGTGGGGTTGTAGTAGGCGTTGACCGTCTGCGGAGTCATGTACCACTCGTCTCGATCAACAGGTTTGTTGAACTTGGTGCGAATCATGTCTTTAATCTCCCATTCGCCCACGGCGAGCATGTTGCAAAGGAAGTTGTCGCCAATCTCCAAGTCGCTGTAGTCTTTCCATTTGTCGGGATAACCTACCTTGACGTAGAAGGCATCTAGTTTCTCTCTTGCCACCTTCTTCGTCTCGTCCGTCATCCATTCCTGAACGTCAATGCGTTCACCAAGGGCAATCTGCAGGTTTCTGATGAGCTTCTCCATGCGCTGCTTTGCTTCTGGTGGGAAATATTTTGCAACATAGAGCTGTCCGAGAGCTTCACCAAGGCCGCCTTCGACGGCAGAAACGGCACGCTTCCAGCGAGGACGATCCTCCTGCTTGCCACTCATTACCTTGCCATAGAAGCCGAAATTTAGGGCACGGCTCTCGTCATCGATGTAAGATGATACCATGTCGAGGGCATGCCACAGATAGAGGTTCTGAAGGGCTTCGGGGGTCTCTTCGGCCAAAACCTTCTCTGCCTCATGAATGGCTACAGGCTGACCGAGACACACTTCCTTCACGCCTTCCATTCCGAAGTTGCCGAAAAAGCCGTTCCAGTCGATACCCGGGAACTGCTGCTTGAGTTCTTCGTAGGAGAGCTTGTTGTAGTTGGCCTCGGGATCTCGGAGTTCTGTGCGGCTCTTGCTGGCAAAGGCGAGACGCGTCTCAATGCGCAATACATCCTGACTGATGCGGATAGCATCTTTTTCACTAAAGCCAGAATGCAGGCAGAGGTCGGAGATGTACTTCTGGTATGCCTTACGAATCTCCTGTGTTCTTGGGTCATCATCCACATAGTAATCCTTCTGTCCCAATGTGAGTCCGCCTTGTACGATGAAAACTAGATTGTTCTTCGAATCCTTCTCGTCTGCTTCGATATACATTCCAAACAATCCCCGTACACCTTGGCGCTGCATTCGAGGCCAAACCTCTTTAAGCCAGTTCTCCGTGATTTCCGGAGAACACTGATAGCCGTCGCAAAGCAGGAACCCTTCCAAAGCACCCCAATAATGTTCGTTTAGGTTCACGCTGTCCATAGCGCTGTTGTAGAGACTGGCAATTTTCTGTTCAATGCTGCCAGGCTCGTTCTGTTGGGCCGCAACACTGTCGATGAGCGAGCGTAAACGTTTGTTGTTGTCCTCCTGAAGTTGGTCGAAAGAGCCGAAACGGCTATATTCTGCCGTTAGAGGATGAGCCTTCTGCCAGCCGCCTGTAGCATACATGTAGAAGTCTGTACCGGGCAAGTAGGTTGTGTCGAGATTGGCTAGATCGATGCCAGATGCAAGTTGCTTGCCGTTTTGTGTGCATGCTGTTGCCATTGCCGCAAGAGCAAAAGCTGTGATGAGATTTTTTTTCATTTTCTTGTTTTTATTTTTTTTCTTTATGACGTAATTCCGAGATATTGTTATGTTGATTCTTAATTCTTCTCTTTTAATTCTTAATTTTCATTTAGATGAGAGCCTCCCATTCCTCCTCGGCTTTCTTGAGTTGGGCTTTCAGTCGGCCGTGTTTTTCATAGAGCGTGATATCCTGGCTTCCTTCTGGAGTGGACATCTGAGCTTCAAGGATACGGATGGCGGCTTCGAGTTGTGTCACTTTGTCCTCTGCCTCTTGGATCGCTTTCTCTCGTTTCTTCTGTTCACGGGCCTGAGCCTTCTGCTCGGCATAAGATAGAGCCCCAGAAGCCTCCCTTCCTGTTCCCTCTAACACGAGTGGCTTTTCTTGATTAGAGAGGGTCTGTTTGTTCAATTGATTCAAATTTTCTATGTTCTTGTCTCTGAGGAAGTCATAGATGCCACCGATGTGTTCGCGCACCTTGCCTCCGCCGAACTCATAGACCTTCGTGACGAGGCCGTCGAGGAACTCGCGGTCGTGACTCACAACAACAACTGTGCCGTCGAAGTCGCGGATGGCAGCTTTGAGCACATCTTTAGAGCGCATATCCAGATGGTTCGTTGGTTCGTCCAGGATAAGGCAATTGACGGGTTCCAACAGGAGTTTTATCATTGCCAATCGGGTTCGTTCGCCACCAGATAGGAACTTCACTTTCTTTTCACCTGCCTCGCCTCCGAACATGAATGCACCGAGAATGTCGCGTATCTTGAGCCGGATGTCGCCCCTTGCCACACGGTCGATGGTGTCGAAGACCGTGTATTCTCCTTCGAGCAGTTGCGCCTGGTTTTGGGCGAAGTAACCGATTTGTACATTGTGCCCGACCTTGAGCGTGCCGTCGAAGGGGATTTCGCCCATAATACACTTGACGAGCGTTGTCTTACCCTCGCCGTTTCGCCCTACAAAAGCTACCTTTTCACCACGCCTTATAGTTAGGTTGACGCCGCTGAAGACTTGGTTGTCGCCGTAAGCCTTCCCGACTTCGTCGCAAATGATGGGGAAGTCGCCACTTCGCATAGAGCAAGTGAACTTGAGGTGCAGGGCACTGTTATCCACTTCATCAACTTCAATAGGCACAATCTTCTCCAGTTGTCTTATTTTCTGCTGAACCTGAATGGCTTTTGTTGCCTGGTAGCGGAAGCGTTCAATGAAGGCACGCGCATCGGCAATCTCTTTCTGCTGGTTCTCTAAAGCACGCAGTTGCTGTTCTCTCCGCTCGGCATGCAGGGTGACATATTCGTCGTATTTGACTTTGTAGTCGTAGATGCGGCCACAAGAAATCTCTATTGTGCGGTTGGTGACGTTGTTGATGAAAGCCCGGTCGTGGCTGACAAGTACAACTGCATTCGCGCTGGTGGAGAGGAAATTCTCGAGCCACTGAATGCTCTCGATATCGAGGTGATTTGTGGGCTCGTCAAGGAGCAAGATATCGGGGTGCTGGAGAAGCAACTTGGCCAGTTCGATACGCATTCGCCAGCCTCCGCTGAATTCTCCTGTCGGACGGTCTAAATCCTCTCTTCGAAATCCTAGTCCTTGTAAAGTACGCTCCAGTTCTGCCTGATAGTTCAAGCCTCCCATCATCTGGAAATGCTCATTCAAATGCGTGAATCGTTCCACGAGATTCATGTATGCTTCGCTCTCATAATCAGTGCGTTCTGTAAGTTGGTTATTGAGCTTGTTTAGCTCTTGCTCCATCTCTGTGATATGCTCGAAGGCACGTTCTGCTTCCTTGCGGACAGTGCGCTCGTCGGTAAGCGTCATAACTTGGGGTAAGTAAGCAATTGTGGCATCGCGAGGCACACTGACTATGCCACTAGTTGGCTGTTGAAGGCCTGCAATAATCTTCAGCATTGTGCTTTTTCCTGCTCCGTTTTTGCCAACAAGTGCAATGCGGTCATGGTCGTTTATCACATAGCTGACATCCGTGAAGAGCGGACGTGTACTAAATTCTACGCTTAAATTATCTATAGAGATCATTTGGGATTATCTTACAAGCAGTCGTTTGATGGTAACTGTACCGTCGGCACGAGTCGTACGTACAATGTTGATGCCGCGTTGCAGACGATTGACTTTTATACCATCAATAGTATAGATGGCCGATTGACCACCCGACATTGACCATTGACCATTGTCTTCAGCGACGTCAGTAATGGCATCAAGGAAGGTTTCTTCGTCGAAGTTCTCATCTATGCCGCAAAGCCATTCGCTGTAATGGGTAAGAGTGTTACTTGCGTCAATTGTGGGACGTGTCATGCGATAGATACGCTTTCCGCCATCTGGATAACGTCCGACACTTTCATCACCATTGTGTGCCTGATATGTAAGGCAATCGCTCCAGGAATGGTCTGCGGCCGTAATAGTAACACTATGTTCATTACTGTTTTCCAGTTTGAATCCTGTATGCAGTTGTCTCAGCGGATCAACCTTATCTGCCCAAACAACATAGAATCCATGAGCGGGAATGATGGTAGAAGAGCCTAAGAGGGTGGGGATGATTTTGTATTTCTCTGGAACAGCAGGGTCGTCGGTAAGGAACATACCTTCGAGGTCAATGTTTTTGTCTGTAGTGTTATAGAGTTCAATCCAGTCATTACGCTTGCCGTATTCGTTGGAAGCTACCATATTGCTGGCACTGATTTCGTTAATTACTACTGGTGGAGAGCCTGCTGCCACGAGACAATCGGGATGCAAGGGCTTGAAGATAGCCTGTATCTGTGTGTCGGCATCGGTGTCGAGGTGCAGTGTATGGTCGCGACTGACGATAGCTGTACCGGAGGTAATACTGTAACTTATTTCTGCATCCCAATAAATATCGGTCGAACCAGGTACATTGTTGTGCACTTCGACAGCAATGATATTCTCACCTCTACGGAGGAGACCCACTGGCAACTCGATAGTGCCGGAGTCAGGATTGTCGGGTGCATAGGTTGTCGCATAGGTTTCGTATGTAATATCTCCATCAGGCAACAGGTAGCGGCAGGCTTCTGTACCATTGATATAGACAACAAAACCATCGTCGGCAGTGAAGTTGAGTGTCAGAGATGCAATGTCGGAAGGTTCGGTACTGATGGTGAGGTTTTTGCGGAAATAATAAGTGGGGTATTTCTGGCTGCTATTACCGCCGTAGCTGATGGTTGTAGCGATGGAACTCTTGCCATAGCCCAGTGGAGTGGGACCTGCTGGCCAGTTGCTGACTGATCCGGTCTTCCAGTCTGTGCCGTCGAGCGAGCCTTGATCCCAATAGCTCCAAATGTCTCCTTTGTTAATATCCTTTACAGTAACATTACCGCTTTTGCTCCATCCCTCGAAATTATAACCGGCTGGAGCTGATGCTTCCAAGGTAACAGGGGCGAAAAGTGTACCATCGAAAGTTGCGGTTGGAACAGGCTGTCCATTTAGCAAGAAAGCTGCACCTGGCACGTTGGCGTTGAATTTTACAGTCATACCGCTCCCAAGTCCATAGGCGGATTTCAGAGAATTCATGCGGCTGGTCCTAGCAGTAAGTCCGGCCATGCGTGACTTTTGCTCGTTGAAGGACGTCCAAGGTTCTTTTCCTTCCAAAGCAAGAGCAGGTTCAACGAGGCGGCAGATGCTGTCACCAATAGTGAGACAGCGGTCCTTCGTAAAGACACTGCCATGCAGAATGCAGTATGCATCGATGAAGCGACGACGGAAATCCTCACTGCCACGTTTCATGTTGTTGTATATGGCGAGCAGTTCGTTGCCATAATTGCCATCAAGAAGCGATACGCCATTGTTATTGCTCCATCCCCAATCTTGATCGTGAAGCGTCAAATGAAACTTTCCATCGGGTAGGGAGCGATAACCTTTGACGTTGTTGTTATTGCAAATCCAGTCGCTACAGCCTATATAGCTGATGGCAGCAAAGAAGTTTATTACTTCGTCGATGTCTATAAGTCGTTTGAGTTCTTCGTAGGTACTTGGCGAGGAACATCCTGAGGCGAGACTTTTCCAGCGGTTAAAGGCATCTTTTGTACCAGCCATTTGGAAATAGCCGTTAGAGTACTCGAAAGCATCCATGTTGTCATCGTCGTAGCCGTAATAGGCATAACCATGATAGCGATTGTTGGGTTCGCGCAAGTTGAGTTGGGCCAAGTAGCGACCATTGAAGAAGACATGTACAGGCTGATAGTCCTGACAATCACAATAAAATCCGCTAGAGATAAGCACTTGCTCTGTAATTGCGTCGCGCACCCGTCCATGTTCTTTCGAATTGTTGTCATTTCCGCCATTGCGAACCATTATCTGACGGTATTTGTGATGTGGGTTGTACGGGAAGAAGGGCCAGTAGTCAATGCTCTTCTTGCCCTCATAGCGATTGGTTCCTTTTATCTTAAATGACGAAGGCGCATAATGGCGACTCCAACCACCAGAGATAACAAACTCGGCTTCCTGGTTGACTGCCATTTCGTCATTGGGCGTAATATATTCGAAATTGACGGGGCGTTCCCAATCCATATTGATATTTGAGGCACCATGATTGCGTCCGCTTACGCCGTTATTACCATCCACATAGACGCCAATCTTTCCGTCGTAAAGGTTGTCGGGGTTGGTTGTGATGGAGACAACAGGCAGGTAATAGTCGTTATTGCGATAGATATAGCTGCGTGTAACAACTGGGCTTGGGAGCATGCCCTGTTGTAGGAGGCAAAAGCGAAAAACTGTGGTCTTACTAATGTCGAAGATGCCATTCTCGCTCGTCATACCGTTCGTTGCCGATGGCGTAGTGCCGTTTGTGGTGTAGCGCAGAGTTGTTCCATTAGGGATGTTAACATGGATAGTGAAAGGCTCTTTGAAAAGGCGCGAATCGGTATCAACAACAGGAGCTTCCAGGCGGAACTCTGCAAAATCGCTGTTGTTGTTCGAAGCAGCCAAGGAAGGCTCTCCTGTCCATCCCCATTCCTTGCTGCCATCTTTTTTTCGAGCCCAGGAGCATCGTGTGATGAGTTCAGGATAGTCGGCAGAGGTCAATAGTTGACCGTCTGCATCGAAGAGATACAGGGTGCCACCATCGTTTTGCAGTTTGAATCGTACTTGCCTCCAGGCTGTATCTCCAAAGGTCCCGTCTGCAGAGTTGTGGTCGAAGTAGATGACCTTGAAGTCTCCAGCCTTCACCACGCCTGTTCCTGTAGGGAGTTGGAATTTTGCGGGCTCATTGATGTCATCCGAGACATAGAGACCGTCCAATTGAATGTTCTCTGTTGTGGGATTGTAGAACTCCGCCCAGGCTCCGTAGTTGTAGGAGTAATCGATGTACTGGTCGATGTTGCCCACCTGTATCTCATTGATGAGGAGTTTCGAGTTGTCGGCATCCGGGTCTGATTCCTCGTAAAAGTCTTTTTCCTCTGTCAATCCGCAGTCATAAAGTTTGCCGCCCCAGTTCTGTTGTACGTATGCAGCAATGACGTTATTGCCTTTATGCAACACGTCTGCAGGAATCTCCAATTTCACAGCATTCGTGCCAGTTGTCCAGTCGCTCGCCTCATCGAATAATTCACCATTTACCCAAATGCGGTAGCTGTCGTCATGCAAGACATGAAGCATATAGCGTGATTTCTCATCAACATCATTGAGCGTAAAGTTGCGTCGAAACCAGAAGTTCGTATTGTTGCCACCCGGCCATTCCGTCTGAATAAAGCTGACATCCGAGCTACCGATAGGCATCACTGCTTCGGCCCAAGCTGAGTCATCGAAGCTGGCTTGCGTCCAGCTGAGCGTCTCAGTGCGACCTTCAATCTCCATGTCTGGGATACGTTGCCCCCATTCGTCGGCGTAATAGCACCAGTTGTAGTAGGAAGAGCCAATCCAGAGCTCACGTCCTAATGTCTGGTCGTAGATGGTAATGCCAGAGATGGTGATGTTGACATCATCTTCAGTCGTTGTGAAGGATAGGGCAATTTTTGCATCCTGTATGTCGGTGCCCGTCAGGTTGGTGCGGGTAAATGTGGCTTTCTTGTTGGCGGGAAGGTTGAAGGAGGCGCTGACTAGGCTAATCTCGTCATTCTCGTTTTCGCTTAGGGCAACCTGTACTCCTGGAATTTCCTTGTCTGCCTGAATAGACATTATAAAGCGATAGGTGTGTTGGGCAAAAAGGGTAATGGGTGTTTTGAACTGAACCCTTCCGTATGTTGCTTCACGACATGCAGTAGGCATGGTGATGGTATAAATATCACCCTTCTGTGCCTCGTATAGCTGTTCCCAATCATGTGTGCCGTTGGTATTGTAGCCGCCTTCGCTGTTGAAAAGCAACTTGCCAACCCAAGGCTCCTGATAGCCCATGGGCAGGATGAACTCCTGTGTCAGGCCTTTGCCAATGGAAAGGATTGTGCAGAGAACGAGAAATGCAAGTCGTTTCATTATTGTCTGTCGTCTATTGTCTTTTGTTTTTATTCTAAATGCGCGTCCGCAAAGATAGTATTATTTCCTCACGTCGCCAAAGAAGAAAGATGTTTTTTGTCGGAATGTTTTGTGTTTCGTGAAATAAGTTGTAATTTTGCAAACCCATTGCCTACTTTTGGGGGAGAATAAGCGCTAAATCATTAATTATATAATAATATAGTATTATGTCACACAAAAACTTTTTCCACTATTGTCTGTTGTCTGCTGTCTGTTGTCTGTTGTCCTGTACGGGCCAAAACTACGAAAGCGTAGATGGCGACCCCATGCAGACGCGTATCTACACGCTCGACAATGGCCTGAAGGTCTATCTGAGCGTCAATCACGAGGAGCCCCGCATCCAGACTTTCATTGCAGTCCGTACGGGTTCCAAGAACGACCCAGCCGAGACAACAGGTCTGGCTCACTATCTGGAGCACCTCATGTTCAAGGGTACCACTCAGTTCGGAACCACCGACCCCGAGGCCGAGGCGCCCCTGCTGGACGAGATTGAACAGCGCTACGAGGAGTACCGTACCATTACCGACGAGGTCCTGCGCAAGCAGAAGTACCACGAGATTGACAGCGTTTCGCAGCTGGCGGCCCAGTACTTCATCCCTAACGAATATGACAAGCTGATGGCGGCCATCGGTTCTGAGGGCTCCAATGCCTTCACCTCGAACGACGTGACGTGCTACGTCGAGGACATCCCCGCCAACGAGATTGACAACTGGGCCAAGATTCAGGCCGACCGTTTCCAGAACATGGTCATCCGCGGTTTCCATACCGAGCTGGAGGCCGTCTATGAGGAGTACAATATCGGTCTCACGCGCGATGGGAACAAGCAGTACGAGGCCCTGATGGCCAAGCTCTTCCCCGGCCATCCCTACGGCACACAGACGACCATCGGCACGCAGCAGCACCTGAAGAATCCCTCCATCACCAACATCAAGAACTACTTCGCCAAGTGGTACGTGCCCAACAACGTCGCCATCTGTATGGCGGGCGACTTCGACATCGACAAGACACTGGCCATCCTGAAGAAGTACTTCGGAGAGTGGCAGCCCGGCGATGATGTCGAGCAGCCCACGTTCCCCGCGCTGGAGCCGCTGACAGCCCCCGTGGATACCACCGTCATGGGACTGGAGGCAGAGAACATCTGGATGGGATGGCGCAGCGAAAAGGCTTCGTCGCTCCAGAACGACACGCTGGAACTCATCGATGCCATCCTCTCTAATGGTAAGGCCGGCCTCCTCGACCTCGACCTGAACCAGGAGATGAAGGTAATGGCTGCCCAGTCGGAGGTGGAGAGCCTGATGGACCACGGCTTCTTCCTGCTGGCTGGTATGCCCAAGGAAGGGCAGTCGCTGGAGGAGGTGAAGGAGCTGATGCTGGGCGAGATAAACAAGCTGAAGTGCGGCGAGTTCGACGACGACTTGCTCGTTGCCGCCCTCAACAACAAGAAGCTCGACGAGCTGCGTAGCCTCGACCACAATGAGGCCCGCGTCTACAAGATGATGGAATCCTTCATCACTGGCACCGACTGGCGGCAGCAGGTGGGCCGCATGGACCGCCTCGCCAAGATTACGAAGCAGGAGGTCGTGGACTTCGCAAACCGCTTCTTCACCGACGGCTACGTCACAGTCTATAAGCGTCAGGGCGAGGACACCACACAGAAGAAGATAGACAAGCCCGCCATCACGCCCATCCCCACAAACCGCGACCTCGTCAGCCAGTTCGTCACGGACGTCCAGCAGACCGAGGTGGAACCTATCGAGCCCCAGTTCCTCGACTTCGAGCGCGACCTCTCCTTCTTCAACACCGAGAAGGGGCTGCCCGTCATCTACAAGCAGAACACAGAGAACGGCCTGTTCGACTTGCAATTCCGCTACGAGTTCGGACAGGAGGACGACAACCGCTATGACGTGGCAGCAAGCTATATCGACTACCTCGGCACCGACAAGCTCTCCGCCGCACAGGTCAAGCAGCAGTTCTACAAGCTGGCCTGCAACTATTCCGTCAGCGTGAACGGCGATGCCATCACCATCGGCCTGAGCGGACTCAGCGAGAACATGCCCGAGGCACTCGCCCTCTTCGAAGACCTGCTGCGCAATGCAAAGGCCGACCAGAACGCCTACGACATGATGGTGGGACTCATCCTGAAGAACCGTCAGGACCAGAAGGCTAGCCAGCAGAGCTGCTTCAGTATGTTCAACTACTACGTCAACTACGGCCCGCACAACGCCATGCGCGACAATATGACGGCACAGCAACTGCGCGAGACTGATCCACAGACCCTGCTCGACCTGCTGAAGAACATCGCCCAGTACGAGCATACCGTGCTCTACTATGGTCCCCTGTCGGAGAAGGAGTTGGGTAAGTGTGTGACCGAGTTGCACGCCACCGAGCAGCCGCTCAAGCCTGTACCCGAGGGCGAGCCCTACGTGATGCAGGCTGTGACGACGCCCGAAGTGCTCATTGCCCCCTACGACGCCAAGAACATCTACATGCGCATGTATCAGAACGAGGGACGGCAGACCAACCTCGACGAGCGTGCCGCCATCAACCTCTACAACGAGTACTTCGGCGGCGGCATGAACGGCATCGTCTTCCAGGAGATGCGCGAGGCACGCGGCCTGGCCTACAACGCCTGGGCCTACTACACGACGCCCTCGAAGAAGGGCGAGCCTGAGAGCTTCATGACCCACATCATCACCCAGAACGACAAGATGATGGACTGCATCAAACAGTTCCGCGAGATACTCGACAAGATGCCGCAGAGCGAAGCCGCCTTCCAAATCTCGAAGGACGCCCTGATCAAGCAGATGGCCAGCCAGCGCACCAACAAGTTCGGCGTCATCATGGCCTATATCAATGCCAAGCGCCAGGGCTACGACTTCGACTGCAACAAGCAGGTTTACGAAGACCTGCAGAAACTGACGCTCCAGGACATCGCATCGTTCGAGCAGGCCAACGTAGCCGGCAAGACAGGCTGCTACTACATCCTGGGCAACGAGAAGGAGCTCGATATGCAGTCCCTTGGCCAGATAGCCCCCATCCGCCGCATCTCCCTCGAGGAAATCTTCGGATACTAAGCGACCTCTTTACAGCGTCGATACAAAACAATTCATCCCCGTCGTGGAAACTACCGCGACGGGGATGTTCTTTCATTTCTCCATTATCTCAGTCCTTCATTCTTGAAAGCTATTTCAGCAGGACTTTTATGCTCCTCTCACCAATCTTGACGACTGCTATAGAGCCGGGTTGCAGAGAGGTGTGGATGGTGGTTGCTCCGTTGACTACCACAGCAGAGCCTTGCTGCTTGCCGTCGGTGGTATAGACAAAGACTTCTGTTCCGGCATCGAGACCTTGAACGCTGATGATGCCGCCATGCGACTGAATCAGTACAGGCAGAGCTTTTATCTCATGTACGGCATCCTCGGCCACAATGCCTTCTGCATCGGGTTGTTGGTCAATCCAGCAAAGCGTGCCAGTCGCCACATCGCTATTGTAATAGCCCTCCTTTGTGGCATAGACGCTGATTGTGTAGGTCAAACCAAGTTCTACTTCTGAGGTTATAAACGATGTAATGTCCGTATCAGTTATCGTTGAATGGAAGACAACATCTTCTGTATCACATTCGAACATCAGTTTCCCGTTCAGATAGCTTATTGTTGGCTTTTCGCACTTGCTTGGTTCTGGAGGAGTATCGCCACCTCCATTTCCTTCTTCAATAAAGACAAATTTCTTCCAGCCATTTGTAGCCTTGTATTTGTCAATAGTCCCTTCAGGCACATATAGCGTAGCATTATAAAAGGTATTATCTGTGAATGTGTTTGTATTTATAGAAAACGGATTCTCAATCTTTGAAACAACTTCTAGTAGTATATCACAACCAGCGAAAGCCTGGGAACCTATTGATGTCACGCTGTTGCCGATTGTCACCGAGGTCAGGCTGGAGCAGTAGATGAAAGCACCTTCTCCTATTGATGTCACGCTGTTGGGGATTATCACCGATGTCAGGCCAGAGCAACCAGAGAAGGCAGACCAGCCAATGCTGGTCACGCTGTTGGGGATTGTCACCGATATCAGGCTGCGGCAGCTATTGAAAGCATTTTCTCCTATTGATGTCACGCTGTTGCCGATTGTCACCGATGTCAGGCCTGTGCAGTTATAGAAAGTAAAGTCTCCTATTGATGTCACGCTGTTGCCGATTGTCACCGATGTCAGGCCGGAGCAGCCAGAGAAAGCACTGCTTCCTATTGATGTCACGCTGTTTCCGATTGTCACCGATGTCAGGCCGGTGCAGCCATAGAAAGCCCAATCTCCTATTGATGTCACGCTGTTGCCGATTGTCACCGAGGTCAGGCTGGAGCAGCCAGAGAAAGCCCATTCTCCTATTGATGTCACGCTGTTGGGGATTGTCACCGATGTCAGGCTGCGGCAGGATTGGAAAGCAAAGCTTCCTATTGATGTCACGCTGTTGCCGATTGTCACCGATGTCAGGCCGGAGCAGCCAAAGAAAGCACTGCTTCCTATTGATGTCACGCTGTTGGGGATTGTCACCGATGTCAGGCCGGAGCAGACAGAGAAAGCATTTTGCCCTATAGATGTTACGCTGTTGGGGATTGTCACCGATGTTAGGCCGGAACAGCCAGAAAAAGCACTGCTTCCTATTGATGTCACGCTGTTGGGGATTGTCACCGATGTCAGGCCAGAGCAGCAATAGAAAGCACTGCTTCCTATTGCTGTCACGCTGTTGGGGATTGTCACCGATGTCAGGCCGAAGCACTGAGAGAAAGTCGAGTTTCCTATTGATGTCACGCTGTTGGGGATGGTCACCGATGTCAGGCCGGAGCAGCTAGAGAAAGCGCTGTATCCTATTGATGTCACCTTTCGAGTTCTGTTCATATAAGTGACTTCTTCTGGTATAACCACAGAACCACTATAACTATCATAATAATATGTATTTTTATAGGTAACCTCCAACTCTGTTCCATTATTATAGTAATTGTAATAAATAGTCACGCCATCAGCATTTTCAACTGCAATATCGTAGGCACTTGCCACTATAGGCACTATTGCCAGTAGGACGAGTAATAGTTGTTTCTTCATAATGATGAATTTTGTGGTTTCTGGGAGCAAATATACGATTTCTTATTGAAAGGGCAAAGGAACATGGCCGCAAATGTAAAAAAAACTTAAAAATCGGGGGAAATCAAAAAGTTTTCTTGCTACCAATTGCACCGTTTGAAGAAAATACCTACTTTTGCACTCAGTAAAAAGGTTGGAGGATAGAAAAACACTTGTTCGGCAGAAAGCCGAAATCTTCTTGGATGCTTTAGCACCAAGGCGCGCCGCTAAGGCGCGGAGCGAGAGAAGAAAAACACATGTTCGGCAGAAAGCCGAAACCCTCCCTTGAAAGAGAACTAACCTTCGGCGGACCGCCGAAACCTTCGCGAAGGAAAAATCTCACTTTCGGCGCACCGCCGAAACCTTCCCGAGGAAAAAATCCCATGTTCGGCGCACCGCCGAAACCTTCCCGAGGAGAAAATCCGATGTTCGGCGCACCGCCGAAACCTTCCCGAGGAGAAAAGCCCATGTTCGGCGCACCGCCGAAACCTTCCCGAGGAAAAAATCCGATGTTCGGCGCACCGCCGAAACCTTCCCGAGGAAAAAATCCGATGTTCGGCGCACCGCCGAAACCTTCCCGAGGAAAAAAACCACCTTCGGCGCACCGCCGAAACCTTCCCGAGGAAAAAATCCGATGTTCGGCGCACCGCCGAAACCTTCCCGAGGAAAAAAAACCACCTTCGGCGCACCGCCGAAACCTTCCCGAGGGAAAAAACCACCTTCGGCGCCTTGACGATGATGAAAAAAGCATTGATAACAACATCAATGTTAATTAAATTAACAATTAAAAAAAATCTAGTATGGAAAACAAATCCGTATTGAATCATGGATGGCTTTACAAGCTGACAAATCCGCACCATGACGGTACGACGCAGCAGATCGACGATTTCCTGCAGTCGTTTGCGAGTGACAACCAAGTTTTTAACCAGAAGAAGGCCGCTGTCCATCAGTGCCGCCAGAACGAGGACGAGGTTTGGATCAAGTCCCAGCGCGACCCTGCCGTGAAGAATCTGGAGAACGCCGACAAGAGGCAGGACGCCTACGAGATGGCCGGACGCTACATTCTTCAAGCACATGCCCAGCTGCCGGACGATGAGCCGACGAAGGCAGAGGCACTGGTGTGCCAGCAGATAATCAAGGACGCCAAGTTCCGCACCAACGAAAGCTACGATGCAGAGGCGGACAAAATTATCCAGATCCACCAGAACCTGCAGTCCCATCAGTCCTACCTCACGCAGATTGGCGCATGGACCTTCTTCACAAAATCCCTGGCCGCAGCCCAGCAGGTTCGCGAGCTTCTGGGCGAGCGTGCTCTGACAAAGGGCGAGTTCGTGAAGGGTGAACTGAAGCAGG
>Ga0310690_10002578_pt1 | contig 29215 bp, 43 predicted proteins | sample AusTroGonzalo_MG_2_FD_207661 | JGI IMG/M metagenome (GOLD analysis project Ga0310690, IMG submission 207661) | Bovine rumen microbial communities from tropical cattle in Woodstock, Queensland, Australia - Gonzalo_04 (v2) (version 2) | ecosystem: Host-associated > Mammals > Digestive system >...
ACTTCTCAAACTCAATCGCTCCGGTTTCGCCCGTCTGAAATTCGTAAGCGAGCCACAGTTTGCCGTTGAACTTTTTCAGCTGACATTTCTGCGGTGCCAGCGGATAAAGACCGACAATTTTCTGTCTCATATCGTCGTACATCGGCGCGATGAATACATTGTTGTTCACGAAGAGCAGAGTCGCGATTCGATATAGATATTTTTTCGCGTCCATCAGAGGGTTCGGGTTGAACTGAAGCATCCGCTCATACGCGCCGTTGTTGGAGCCGTTGACTATCGGTTTCAGACGCGAGATGCAATTTGCCTTCGCGTGAATTGCCGCCCTCGTCAATTCCATCTCATAGACGCCGCCCGTGAAGGATTTATACACAGGGCTGTATGCGTTGATGAGTTTGAAATACTCGGCTACGCCTTCCTCTATCTTTTCAATTTTTCGTTCTTCTTTCTTTCCAAAAAGAGCCACAGTCTCACTCCTCGTTTAGGTAAATGTATGAGTCTTTGTTATCCATTAAAACTTTGTATGCGATAATTAAAGCGACCGCTCCGTCGATTCGTTTCAACGGAGAGTCGCCCTTAACCGGTTGTACATTGTTATTGACATCGCGCTTCGCGTGAAGGTTCATCAGACACCATTTCATTATAGGATTGTTCTGATAGATGATGTTCTGCGATTGGAACTCCGCTTTGATTTCCTTCATCGGCTCGCTCATTGAAATCACGCCCTGACGGACGGGAACCATTGTGTTCTGCCCGAACTCCATTCGGAACTGTGCAAGGAGTTCGTCGGAAATGTGCCACGGGTCGTATCCGATGTAGAGTGGGAACAAGTCTTCCTGATCGCGCAGCTCGATGAACCAATCCAAGAACACCCGCTTGTCGCATTTGTTTCCGGGACAGAGCCGCAGCTTGCCCTCGCTTGCCCACTGCCGATAGGGAACAAAGTCCCGCTCAACTCTTCCGTCCCGCTCAACTTGTTCTTCGGGAAGCCAGAACATCGAGCGCACTACAATTTCATCAGAGCCGGGCTTTTTACAAATTGCGACAGCTGCGTTCAAATCTATGCTGTCCGCAGCATCGAACCCGCCGATACAATATTTGAAGTGTTCGGTGTTCTCCGCTTCGTTGTTGATTTCCTCAAAGCGGAAATACGCCGCCTCGTTCGTCTGAACAAGGTTGAAATCCTTGACGAGCACGGTCGGCTTGAACGAAGGGTCTGCCTTCGCCTTCGCGACCATCTGTCGAAGATAATCATAACTTTTAATTGTGCCGAGTCCGGGATTCGCTTTTATCCAGCACTCCTCTTTGTCCCATTCCGAGATGTCGTCCAGCTCGTAGATGAACGGCAGGAAATGCGGAGCGTCAACCTTTCCGTCAAGAATATTTGCCGCGTATTGATATTGAGCATCAAAGATTCCGTTGCGAACAAAGCCGTTCGTTGTGATACAAAAAAGCAGAGGTTGAGCGCGGGCGCCCATGCTCTGCTTTATGAGATCGTATATGTCGCGATCTTTTATTGCCGCCAGTTCATCAATGACGGCGCAATGTGTGTCGAGACCGTCGAGACTTGATGAATTGCTGGCGAGCGCTTTGATGAATCCGAAGTTGTATTCAAAATATAAATCGGCTGCACGCTTGCGAATGTGCTTTGAAAGCATCGGTGACTGCTTCACCATTTTGTGGCACGCATTGAAGCCGAGCTTTGCCTGATCCAGCATTGTGGCGATGTTATATATTTGCGGTGCGCCTTCATCATCGCACATCAGCATGTCAATTTCCACCGATGCGCATTCGGTTGTCTTTCCGTTCTTGCGTCCTTCGATGATTAAACATTCGTTATATTTGCGAACACCGTTATCGTCAACGAATCCGAAGAGCGCCTCGAGTCTCGCCTTCTGAAAGAGTTCCAGTTTGAGCGGCGTTCCGAGTTTGCCGGTCGGCTGTTTACAAAACGACTCAATAAAATTAATGTGTCGAAGTGCGAGTTCTTCGTCAAAGTGATATTCGCCCGGCGAATAAATCTGCTCGAGTAAAATCTCACAGATCTTTTTGATTTTCTCACACGCGACAATCTTGCCGGTTAAAACTTGTTTGCAATACTTTTCAAGATCACTCACCGGCTCACCAACTTTTGACCGCCTTTGATATAAGATATAAGTTCGTCATCGGAGGTCGAAACTGTCGCCGATGAGATAATCTCGTTGAGCTGCTTTGTGGTCTGATTAAAAATCTTCATAAGCGACAGATAACTGTCAGCTTCGCCGGTCTTTTTGCGCCCGCTCTGATTCGCGCCGTTCTGATAACCTTCTGTCCATCCGTTCTCGGCTATCTGTTTCTGCAGCGTCTCAAGCTGAGCGTTCTGAAAAACGCATTTTTTGTAGAGAGCGGTTGCTATCTCTTTGGAGCTTTCGGGAAGTTTGGCGATAATTTCCTTTGTTGCCTTAAAATCCATTAAGACACCCCCTTCGTTTTCTATCATCCGCTAAATTCGAGGTGCACCGTCCGATAAAAAAATTTTCGATTTTTGCTCTTCGGATAGGGGGGACGGCTGACCGTTAACGAATGTGTAGCGGAGTTCATTGTCTTTTGAAAAGTGAATGCCGTTGTGACACGACAGACACACATACTCGAGATTATCAAATCCCATTGAGATGTCGGGGTCATTGATGTTGTCCGGCGTCAGCTCTGTCTTGTGGTGAACAATATATCCCAGTTCTCGCCCGCACATCTGACACAGCCCGCCGTCTTCTGCGATGCGCTGCTGTATGAATGCCGAGCGGCACTGATGCCACGCCGTTGTGTTATAGAACTTCTGCGCCTCGGGGAACTTTCTCTCTTTCATAATTAATCGCCCGCCCCCAACCCTCGCCGGCTTATACTATACCGACACCGTCATATCAAATTTGAAGAAGGGACAGCTGATAACCCTCAGCTGCCGAAGGTTAAAAGGAGTATGATTAATAGGAGATAAATGTTTGAGTGGAAGGCGGTTGATAACCCTCAGCCGCCAAAGGTCGAAAGGAGATGTTTCAAAATGACCGCCACAGAAGAAGAAAGCCCGCAAGTGCCCCCTTACTTGCAGACTTTCTATGTTAGCATTATACCACATAATAGTGTGCCAAACAATGACATATTATCATTTAATTGCAATTAATGCGTGCGCGTGCAGTCGGTGCACATGGCGATAACTTATATCGAGCCGTTCTGCTATCACTTCCCATGTCATTGAGTCAAAGTAATAAGCCCTCATCACCGCCCGCTCATCGGGAGTCAGCACCTCGAAGGACTGCTCGATTCTGATGCGCTCGTCAATGTAAGCATTGAGCCGCGCTTCATATTTCTGCTGGAGAGCGAGAATCTTCTCAACGGCTTGCTCTGTCGCCGTGCCGTCCGTCTCACCGCCGAACCTCTGTCTGTCATAGGCGGCAATGGGAGCATAGAGTTCGGTGATGTCTTGCAGATGTGAGCGCAGTTCCTTAATCTCCCGCGACTGTTTTCGGAATGCCCGTAGTTCTTGTTTAGTCATTGTTTGTCCCTCAGAATATAAAGTTGTGAATGTCCGCCTCTTTGTCTATGTCGCAAGTGAAGTCGTTTATCGCCGTGTAGTTTCCATAGTCGATTATGTTGTACGGTGTGCCCTTAATCACTTGCCACAGTTCCCACGCAATGGGATGCCGGATAAAATGCTTTGCGTTGTCCTTAACCTCCTGAACGGCAGCGCGGAAATGTTCCGTGTTGACCACCTTGAAGGCAAACGGCTCGGCGTACTTCTTCGGGTAGTTCAGAGCGAACGGCGGAGCGGAAGCAAAGAACTCAATGTCATCCGTCTCGGTGTTCACGATCGTCTGAATCGCCTTTTCCGAGAATACCACATCCCCGAGCACATAGCACACGGGTTCGTCCGTCAGCGGAAACGCGTCAACCCAAAAGCCGCCGACGGTCTTCGCGCCGTCACAGACGAACGGGTTCTCGTGTCTGATGTGCTCAATGTCAAGAAAATCGAACGCGGGATTGTTCGTGCTGATTGCGATGTCCTCAACGCCGTTCTCCCTGAGCAGCCGAATCGTGCGTTCTATGACGGCCTCTTTTCCGAGCGGCGTCAACTGTCTCGGTCTTTCCCAGCGGAGATATTTGCCTCCGCATAAAATTATGTATTTCATCTTGTCACCTCTCCGGCGGGTTCTCCAGCTCCTCAACTTTGATGATTAATGCCGAAGCTCCCGCCGTTGTCCATTTCTTTTTTACGGTCTCCCAGCACACCTGACTGTCGTCGAGCCAGAATCCGCAGTCCGTCATCGTGTCTTTGAGGAGCTTCTGCAGATTGTCAGTGTCGGGTCGGGTCGTGCGCCATGTGTTCGGTCTGTGTGACTTGGAATAGAACCACCACTCAACTAAAATGCGTACTGCGCCCTCGATGGGTTCTGCCGGAGCGTAGGGCTGCAGCTTCTCGGCGAAGATTGCCCGCGCTTCTTTGACTTCCTTCTTCTCGTAAAACATCGGCTTGCCGTGTACGATTTTGACGCCCTTCTGCTGTGCGGTCACGGTCGGGAGTTTCGGAAAGGTCAGGTTTATGTCGATTGTTGTCATTTGTCCTCCATTCTGCCGCTTCGGGTTATGCCCTCCTCAACAAGCGCGCTTTTTTAAGCGCTTGTTGTTGAGGGTTGTACCCTTTGCGAATTGTGTTGTTTACCCTCAAACACAACTTACTCTATATATATAGGGGAGTTGTGGTTGAGCTTTTTAGTCATTTTTGAATGTATCTACGACGCCTCCGTTTACGCGTTTATAGCGCTCGGAATTGTCTATCCAGTTACGGATTGCTTGCACCGAATAATCGGCGTTCGCCATCTCATTTATTCTGTCGGTCATTGCCTTCATTGTGACTTTGCCTCCGTCCGATGAGACCCACTGAAACGCTTCAAAGAGCAGATTCGTCTCTCGCTGGCGGTTCTTTTTCTTCTGTTCCGACCAGCCGACCCGCGCTTTTTCCTGCGTTGTTTCCGGGCAAGTCTCGAGCGAGGGGTCTTCCTTATGAATAGGATAATCAAACCACATATACATCGGGTCGGGCGAGGCGAAATCTCGCAGAGAAAACTCCATCTTGACCGCCTTCGCATCCGGCTGAACTCCCGCGCTGAGTCTCTGCGCGGCTGTCGCCTCCAGCGGGAGCATATCGATTATGGCGTCATTGTCGCGGGCGAATACGCCCGAGCCGCTCATTCTGTCCTGACTGCTCTTGAAGCCCTGCTCGCCTTTGGAATGGTGATGCGTATAAATGAGTGTGCACCCCGCTTCGGCACAGATTCGGTCGAACTCGCCGACGAATTTTGCCATATCCGAAGCGTTGTTTTCGTCTCCGTTGAGAATCTTGTATATCGGGTCGAGCAGAATTACATCCGCTCCGAAATTAATCATCTTGTTGATGATGCTCGGAGTCAGTTCGTCAATGGGCTTCGATTTGCCCCTCAGATTCTCCACAAGGAAGTTTTGCGGTGCTCTGGGTGTGATTATGCCCAGCGCTTTATATGTGTCTATAATGCGCTTGTAGAAGGAAGCAGGGTCGATTTCGAAATTGAAATATAAAACCTTCGCCTGCCGACAATGAAAATTGAGCCAGTCGATGCCCTCCGCGAACGCTGCCGCGAGCTCTATTGTCGCGAAGGATTTGCCGATTTTTGAGGGTCCGGCAATTACCGCTTTGTGCCCTTTTCTGAGAACGCCTTCAATGATTTCGGGCGAAAGCGGAGGCGGATTGAAGAAAACCTCCGAAATCGGCACGGGGTCGGGGAGATCGTCTTTTTTGCTGTTGAGCCATTCCTTCCAAGCGTGCCAGTCTGATGCGCCGATGTTGGTGTCAATGAGTCTCTGCCAGTTTTCGCCTCTCGGGATACCGGGCATCCTCGAAAGGCGCGAGGGGTTCTTGTTCTGTCTGTCGATTACAAGACCCGCTTCCTCGCACACGGTATAGAGTTCGTCAACGCGGCGCTTGTATTCGCCTTTGTCGAGCGCGTCAATGTGAACTATCGCGTGCACGCTCTTCTTTCCGCTGGAAACGAGCGCAACTGCGGGAAGGTTGAGCGCTCTGATGATGCTCTCCTGCTCTTCAAGCGGAACGGTGTCGCTCTCAACAAGAGCGTAGCGGTAGTCTTTTATATTTGCGTCTTTTACGCCGTCGCCGTTGAGCGGATTGAAACGGATCCAAGCGCCCGCTTCGGGGTTTACCGTGCCGATTGCCTCGTCAAGTCCCGTCGGGAGTCCCTGCTGCGCTTTCCTCTGAACCTTGTTTAACTTGCCGATGAGTTCGCCCGCTGTCAGTCCGTAAACGCCCACGCTCGCGGGAGTCCATTTGCCGTCATCGCGCTGCATCGCCTGTGTGCAGTAGCCGACATGGTCGTCTTCGTCAAAAAGCGCGTTGAGATATGTCTTTATCTGTTCGCATTGTTCGGAAAGGGTCAGCGGTTTTGCCGATTTCTTCGCCCTCACGCTCGATTTCGCTTCGATTATGTCTTCGGGTGAAATAATGGTGTCCCAGTTCCACGATTCGCTCTGAGGGCGTCTCCAGCCGTAATTTTCGGCTATGTGGATTATTGTGCCTCCGGTGACGCCTTCTTCCGTGAAGGTTCGCCACTTTTTCTCGCACGCGCCTTCCGTGTAGCGTGAGTCATCCCGGCTCCATTCATCCCACACAGTCCAGTCATAGCCCTCTGCCTTGAGTGCCATGCCGACCTGCACCCACTCTTCGTAGGTGCAGTCAGCGGGGCTGAGGTTTTTCAATGCTTCGAGAACGGTGTCCATCACCACTCCATCTCCGCGTCATCGGGAAGCACGAAGTAATGGACTTCCGAAAACGGAACGCCGCTGTCGCTGGTGCGCTCTGAGTCCTTTATACACGCTTTGCCCATCATTCCGTAGGCGTCTGTTATCATCTTCGCGATGGGCTTCTTTTCGCCGACTTTCAGAACGCCGACGCACATGAAGAAGTTTATGAGCTGGTCAACGAGCGTGGTCTGGAAGAAAACTTTGGATTCTCCGTCCGAGCCGCCGTCAAAGATGAGCGTCGCCTTGAGCATTGATTTACCCGTCTTGCTCTGACTCTTTTCGACCGAGTCCACGGTGAAGGGGTAAACGCCGGGCTTCAGGTAGGTGAAGCCGCCTTTTCTTTCGCTGACTTCGCCGGTGATTTCGTCATCCCAGTCAAAGCCGATGTTGTTCTTGTTGATTGCCATTTTGCTGTCCTCCTTATATTGCTGCGGCGACAATGTTCGCCCAGTATTTAATTACAAAGTTATTAATGATGTTCGCGGGGTAGTCTTTGAGTTTTACATCGGCGGGCATTTTCCCGCGGGAAGCGACGACCTTTTCTATTTGCTCGGCGCTGATGTTGTCTTTTTCCATCAGCGAGCGAAGTTCAAAAGGGAGATCGTCGTCAGGGGTGTATGCCGATTCCGTCGGCTTTTCTTTCTTTTTGCGCTCGGCAGCTCTCGCCTTCGCGTTGCCGCCTTCGATTCGAGCGCTCTTTTTCGGCGGTTCTTCGTCGTCACCGTTGAATGCGTCAATCTTCGCTTTCAGCGCCTCGAGGTTGCTGACCTTCTGCGCTTCGGCGTTGCTGATGTGCTCGATGTAGCCGTCCGCACCGGGCACGATCTGAGCGATTGATTCGAACTCAAACGGGAGTTCGTCACTTAAACCGAAGCGGTTCTTCGCGTCCCAGACGGGGCTGTGCGTTGTGTACATCATGCGCCTTCCGCCGGTCGCTTTCTTTGTGCCCGTCTCCGTTGTGATAACATTCGTCTTGTAGTTCGCGAAGATGAGCAAGTCTGCCCACTCCTTTAGAAGCGGAGCGGTCTTTTTGCCGAGTTTGAGTTCCCAGTGATCGTAGGCGCCCATTTCGTCGGGCTGCTCGATCTTGCGGGTGCAGGCGTGGGCTGTGATTACGACATTTATGCCCTTTTCGACGACCTTGTCGAGAAGCGGCAGGAGATTCTGAAACTCCTCGCCGAGCACGGTGTAGCCCTTGCCATATCCCCACGCCTCGATTGAGTTCTTATCATTCTGCTTGCATATATGCTTTATGCAGAGAGCTTCGGCTTTGTCGGCGGTGTCGATTACGAGCGTCTTGTAGGGCGTGTCTTCGGTGATGATGTAATTCACCATGTCGATGATGTCCTTCCAGCTCTCGGGCTGTTCGAAGCGCTCGACATCGTAGCGGACTGTGCCGCCTTCGGTGTCAATGAAGATGGGGCGCGGGAATTTTGATGCGAAAGTGGTCTTGCCGATTCCTTCCGTGCCGTAAACTACGACCTTCAGGGCGGCGTTCATGTGTCCTTTTATGATGGTCATTATTTAACCTCCCATACGAAATCTTTCGGAGTTTTAATTGTTTTGACTGTGTCATTGTGAAGAAAATGATACAGATTAAGTTGACAAGTTTTTAAAGTTTGGATTCGCTCTGTCTGCGAATAAATTCGCGTGTTTAAAAGACGGTTTCTCAGCAGCACCGCGCTCTGCTCTTCAAGGTTGTTGATGATTCCAGATGTCAACACATCTCTCCATCTTTTTATTTTTTTGGGGTCATAGCCATTGTTGTATGCGGTTATCATTGCGAGCATTACGCTAACCATTGTTGCAAGACGAGCGGTATCGCCATGTGCAATCTCTAACTTATCCAAAGCGTCGAAATTGTCTGTTAACCATTCGTTTTTTGCAAGGGTGGAAATTTGCTCGCTTGGTATGTTCGTTGAAATGATAATTGCTAATGTTGCCAAAGCGATGTGATGTTTTTGAAGTTTGAATGAGGAAAGATGTGACATATTGAGAGTGTCGTTTTCCGCTCTTGTTTTTTGCCTATCGCAATTAGGGTCTTGAACTGCGTTATAAGTGACCAAGAGTTTGCAGGGTGTGTTTGAAATGATTATTGCTTTCAGTCTGTGCTGACCATCTACGAGATTCCCGTTGCGGTCTATGCCTATGCTCTGATGTGTTACGGCAAAATTGCCTTTCTTTACATCGCTTGCATATCTAATAACTTGACTTTTGCCGATTTTTCTGTTGTTTGTGTTGTGGTTTTCTAAAAGGTCTGTTGCTCTCTCAACTGTGATGACTTCTTCGTGAGAATACATCTTCGGGCGATTCTCTTCGAAATCCCAGCCGCCCTCTCTGTATAAGTCGGTTTCGAGCCAAGGGGCGTTGGCGTTTATTGAAGCGCGAAGGTAATTAATTAACGATTCTTTCGCTTCGTCACTAAGCCGAGTAGCGTAATCTTTAAAGGGGGTATAATTGCTCATTTCTGTTCTCCTTCCGTGGCGCTCTGATTGAGCCACCACAATATAATTTTTTCGGGTGTCGGCGCGAGGTCAGTAATCTCGCTGGTATAGTAGGCGGAATATGCCGCCTGCATCGGGTTCTTCGCGAGAATCTCGGCGAGCTGCGCCGGAAGTGCTTTTGTTATGCGTTCGTAGTTGGTCATTTTCGGGGTGCTCCTTTAAATCTTTTGGCGAAGTAAGAGTCAATTGAAAAAGCGTGTTCTGCTGTCTTCTGCTATGGTTCTTGCATAACTCTGCGCGGTTCTGACGGCGGTGATATATCCCTCATACCACGCTTTGCCGAGTTCTGTCTCTGCGGGGTTGTTTTCTGCGACTGAAAGCATCTTGTTGAAATAGCGGTTTAACTTGTCCGCGTTAATCTTCTTCATCGCTTTCGTCCTCCTTTAAATCGTTCTTGAACTGCTCGACGAACATCTCGCCGTGCTGCCACTTGTCGTTGAAGGGTGTCAGAACGCGGAAGCGGACCTTTTGCGGCTTCTTGGTATTCCAGCCCGTGCCGACTTTACACTCTGCAAATTTTCGGTTGCTTTCGGCAATTCGTTCCTTGACCGCTTCGGGGTGTTCTCGTTCGTACTCCTCCCAAGCCCTTATACGCTCGGCTTCCCGTTCCTCATCAAATCTGCGTTCCCATTCCTCATCGGATATGAATTTACGCTCACTCATCGCCGTACTCCTCAATGCAACGGATTTCGTTCTCGTACCACGCAATCGCTTGCTCCTTTATGCAGTAGCCGAGCGCTCTGAAGCCCTTGACTTGCTCGAGTTCTGCTTTGAGGATTTCAAGGCGTGCTTTTTCGCGTTCAGTCATCGCCTTCGCCTCCGTTCATATCCGCTCCGCAGACGGGGCAGAAATTGTCATAGTGACCGATTCCGCCGCACACGGAGCATTCGTAAATTGTTTCGCCCTTGAGGTTCTTCGTCTCTTTCCACTTGCCGAAGCGGGCGTTTACTGACGGAATAAGAACTTGCTCCTTGATTATCTCTTCGACATCTTCAGGGAAGAGACTTGCTTTCTTTTCAAAGGCGAGGGTGAAGTCGTCCATCAGAATATAGGGGTCAATCAGTTTCTTCATTGGTCTGCTCCTTCGTAATAAATAGTGATTAGTTTGTCGAGTTTGATGTCGAGCGCTATGCAGCAGTTGAGCATAAACTCCATCGGCGGCTTGATGATTCCGCGCTCGTAAAGACTTATCGAGCGGAAGCCGTAGCCGGTGATTTCTGCGAGTGTTGCCATGCTCATCTTCTTCGCCTTGCGGGCGTCGCGGATGCGCTCGCCGATTTCTTCGTAGTTGAGGGCAATTCGGGGCAATGTGGTCACCTCACGATGTAAACATTGTGAATTTCGCCGAACTCCGCCATGAAGGCGTAACCTTCTTTTTGACTGCCGTCAAAGAAAATGTCTATCATCTGTCCTTTAATTCCTCCGCCGCAGTCAACGGCTTTCAGAGTGAGCACTTTTCCGTTATTGCCGGTTATTCTTACGGTTGAGCCGTAGGGAATGACCGAAGGGTCAACGGCGCAGGTGTTCAGGTGTTCGCTTCTGACGCCCGTTGCCGTCTGGTAGCCCCAGCCGTCCTCGTAGGGCGTGTAGAAGGTCAGACGGAACTTGCCGAGATTTTCTTTGACTTCGCTTTTTTGCTGGTAAACGATTGCGGGGCGTTCGATGTGGTTTGTGCTGGGTTCTTTGCCGTGGTGTCCTGCTGTGCAGAATCCTATCGCAAGAGGGATAGCCATTACTGCCGATATTGCTTTTTTAATCATTCTTTTGTTCCTCCGTTATTTTGTTTTGTTCGCGTTGAGCCACGCTCTGACGCGTTCCTCTTCGATGTAACAAGTGATTCGCGTTGTTTTCTTCGTCGCTCCCCACGGGAGTTGACCTGCGTGCATCAGCTGCGGAATTGCCGCTATCGGTATGCCGGTCATTTTCGACGCTTGCTTTGTGGTGATTCGCATTGTGGTACTCCTTTTTGCTTACTATTGTGAGCAGATTAGTTAAAAAAAATTGCCGGGGGAAGTTGCAGGGTTTCGCAGATCTTCTTCGCCTCTGACAGCTTGAAGGTGCCTTTTCCGTTCAACTTGTTCGTGAAGCTCGTATAGGATATACCTATATTTTTAGCGAATTCTTCACGGCTGATTCCGTTTTTTACGAGCGCGCTGAGTATTTCGTTCTTCACTTCGGTGCCCTCCTTTCGTTTTATTGTGTGCTTACAATTGTGAGCAAGTCCATATTACCACCATATATTGCGTCTGTCAACACTTTTTTACAAAAAAATTCACAAATTACGAAAATTTATTGCAATTTTGTGAGCAATAGTTTATAATGACATTGCAAAAGGGAGGTGACTATATAATGAGTAACAATATTGAATTGACGCTCCAGCGCATGAAACAAGCCCGAAAAGAACGCGGGATGTCGCAGCGCGAACTTGCAGAAAAGACCGGCATCAGCAATTCAGCCATCGCGAAGTATGAACTCGGCAATGTTCAAGACCTTCCGATTAACAAGGTCAAGGACATAGCAAACGCCCTCGGCGTTCCCCTTGAGTGGCTGATGGGAATCGACGAAGGCGTTGATGGGGTTCGGAACGAACTGCACCGTCTCATTGATGATCTGACGGAAGAGGAATGCGCGGCTGCTCGTCTTTATCTCGATTTTTTAAAGACCAAAGATAAATGATAAAGGCGAGCTTCTGCTCGTCGCTCAGAGTTTCGACTTCTGCGTGCAATAATTCTTTTTCGGTCATTGCGAATCCCCCTTTCAAAACTGTGATGTAATTATATCGAACAAATGTTTGTTTGTCAATAGCAAAGGAGTAATTTTTATGGCAAAATTCAAGCACTCGCAGAACGGCGCGGGGAGCGTGACGAAACTCAAAGGGAACCGCCGCCGTCCGTACTGGGCGCAGGCGCCCTCTCACTTCGACTTTGAGAAGAAAAAATATGTCCGCGAAACCATAGGTTACTTTGCAACGGAACTTGAGGCGAGGGACGCGCTGGCGGCATACCGTCAGTGCCCTCCCGCCATCGGGCTGGAAACGACCTTCAGCGCCTTGTTCAACGCGTGGAAAGTGCAGGGGTATATGAATATAAGCCGAAGCACCATAAACGGCTACAACGCCGCCTTCGCCAAGTTTGCGCCCATTCACGCGTATAAAGTCATCGACATAAAGACTCCGCAGCTGCAGTTCTGCATCAATCAGCAGGCGGTAAACGGGAGCCGTTCGACGCTCCATCAGATGAAGGTTATTGCCGGGCTTCTGATGAACTACGCCGTGCAGCTCGACCTCATTAATAAGAATTACGCGGAGTTCATTCAGCTGCCGAAGGCGGAGCAGACCGAGAAGGGGATTCTCACCGATCTGCAACTCAAGAAAATCGAAGACGAGGCGAAGCTCGGCGACGAGACCGCCCGCCATGTGCTGATTCTGTGCTATACCGGGTGGAGAATACAAGAATATTGCAATCTCACGATCTTTGACTATGACAAAGAAAAGCACACGCTCAAGGGCGGACTGAAAACGGACGCGGGGCGTGACCGAATCGTTCCCGTTCCGCAGAATGTGCAGAAGTATGTCGAGGAACAATTCAGTCACTCTGAGCGCCTTTGCGAAATGAATGCGAAGCAGCTGCGCGAAGCGTTCTATATTCTGCTCGACCGTCTCGGCATTCAGAGCGCGGACGAAAAGAAGAAAAAAATAACGCCCCATTCAACGAGGCATACTTATAACAGTATGCTGGCGAAGCAGGGCGTATCGGTTGAAAAGCGTATGAAGTTGATGGGTCAGGTGTCCGAAGATGTAAACCGCAAGGTTTACACCCACACCGAAATTGACGATCTGATTGACACCGTTTCGTGTTTAAAAAGCTCTTGACCGAAAATCAAGAGGAAAAAGTGTCAGCATCTTGTCAGCAATAGAGACCGTTTTTGAGCGCTTCAGAGCGCTTATTTTTTTATGCTTCGGCGGGGAACTTCCCGCGCCTTCTGGTGAACCCGAGCGCATCGCCCAGCTCGTCTTTTTATCTTCCGAAGATGTCGAGAAACTCCTTCGTGAGTTCAACGCACATATCGAGGGCTTCTTTTGTAAACTGCCCTATCTTTGCATCGATAACAAGAGCTTCGGGCGAATGCACATATCTGCTCACGCATTCGATACACGCATCGAGGATTTCTTTTAAGATTTCAAGGAAATTTTCCATATTGCGCCTCCTTAATCTAAATAATTTCCCGCGACCCATCCGCCGTAAGCGGGGATGTATGCCCATCCGTCTGTGTACTTGCTCGGCTTGACGAGTTCGCCTTTCGGAATTTCGCCGATTTTCTTGTAGTTCGTTCCGGCACCGTCACGGACATTCAGGTCAGTTGTGGTGACTTTCAGAAGCGGACGGATGACACCGAGAACGCCCGTGTAACGGTGAAGCACCTTTCGGCAATAGGGCTTTTTCCAATTCTGGTCGAGACTTGAAAACCACTTTGTGGTGTCTGTGCTTTTGCCGAGCGCAACAGCGGTATGCCCTGCTTTGCCGCAAGGGTCACCCGCTCCCCATTCGACAATATCGCCTTTCTGCGGAACGAAATCAGGCGTGTTTTTAATGCGGATGAATTTGCCCTTGAATTCAGGATGCTCGTCAAAATAGAGATACAGCCCGCTTGCGTAGCCGTAGGGATTGCTCGGTGATGTAAAGACGAAATCGAAACCGTAGCATTTTTTTACATAGCTTTTAACGGCATCGGCGCATTGATACGGATTGTCTTTTGAAACGCCATCGAGGTCAATGCTCCGTCCGTCTGCCCATTTGAGCCATTCGGTCTTGGTCATCATTTCTCATCACCCCAAAGTCTTTTGAAATTCAGTTGTGCCACAGCCGCTTCGATGAACATATCGAGTTCAAGTTCGGTGATTTCAATGCCTTTCTGTGCGAGCATTTGCATAACATTCGTTTTGCATCTTTCAAGTTTCTCGCAGCCCTGCAAATCGTGATATAACTGCTCAACGGCTTTCACGCAAGTTTCGACAGTTTCCTTTTTTATGTGGATGTTGTATTTTTCCTCGACATAGCCCTTGATTTTGAGACCGATATAGCCGAGCGCACTTGCTACCGCGCCCGCTATTGCCGTGATTATAGTTGAAAAAATAATCTCTCGCATTGTGTCACCTCTTCTGTGTCGGCAGAGCCATAACAGCGTTATAGATTTCGTCAATCACGCCGTTTCCGCCGAGATTATGATATGCGGTGTAGCATTTCTCAAAGGCATCTTTGGAATATATCGGGCAGTAACCTCTGTCAATGCTCTTTTCGTATGTGCGGATTAATTCAGCGCGCAGAAGACTCTGTAATCCTCCGTCTGTCGCTTTCTGCTTTGTGGCGATGTCTTTTACCTTTGCAACGATAAAGCCGAACACAGCGGTCACCACAGCCGTTATGAGGGCTTTCGCTATAAGTTCCGTCATACATCCGCCTCACTCTTCGGGCGAAGTTCCCCAGTCGATGTTGAACGGGAAGCCCTGCTGTGATGTGATGTCGCGTAAATGCTGGCGATAAATGCCCCATTCGTTCGTCTTGATTGCTCCGAGTGCTTTGAGCCACGACAGCCACGATGTAAAGGTTGTGCCTGACGGCGCATCCGGCAGAACTCTGTCGAGCGTGCATTTGTCGTCAGTCTCCGCTAACAGATTATTGCGGATTTTTCTTGCGACAGCGGCAGCTGCTTCCTCGTCCTGCTGTTCGCACGCGGTTTCGTATGCCTGAGCGAGAACATCGTCCATTTCACGGCGAAGCTGATTGCAGACCGCTTCGCATCGTGAGAGTCGTAAGTAAATGTTGTCAGATTTCATTGAGTAGCCCTCCTGTATAGTTGACCATATTTTTGATGACTGTTTCTGTATTGCCGTATTTTGCGGAACTTATCCACGAAGAGAGACATTCAAGCGTCTTGCCCTTTTGAATTTCGCCCGCGTTTTCTCTTTTCGCGAGCGTTTTAAAGTGCTGCCTCGCCCGGCGTAGTTTTCGTTTGTTCATCAGGCATATAATTTTGCCCGTGTCGGTGAGAATATATCGCCATTTGAGAAAAGTCACGCCCTGCCGCAGCGGAAAGAGCGCCGTCTTTGAATTGAGCGCCAGTTTCAGCGTTGAGAGGAAGCGACCGATTTCAGTTCGGCAGTATTGCAGATGTGCCTTGCTTTCGTGAATAAGAATGAAGTCGTCCATATAGCGGATATAGTGCTTTATATGGAGTTTTTCTTTTATAAAGTGGTCTAAATCGTCAAGAATGGCGAGCGCGATATATTGACTTATCTGCGAGCCGAGACCCAGCCCGATGTCGCCGTAACTGTCGATTATTTTATAGACTTGATTAATCATTTCGGAATCGGACAACCGCTTCGCGACCGCCATTTTCGCAATATCGTGATTAATGCTCGCGAAGAAATGGTGAACATCGCATTTCAGCACCCAGCCGTCGAGGCTGTGCTTTCGGTAAAAACAATGTAAATGTTCTTTGAACCGTTTACCCGCGAAGGTGATGCCTTTATTCGGCTGACAAGCGCAATTATCATAGATAAAACTGCGCGTGAGTTCGTCGAGAAAGCCGTTGCGACATAAACTGTTTTGCAGTTGTCTGTCTTTTATCCGTGTCGCGATTATTTCGCGCTTTTTCGGCTCGGTGATATAGAACTGCTGATATTTGCTGATAGCGTAGGAATCGTTGAGCAGAGACCGCCTCAACAGCAAAGTATTCTTCAGCGCATTACTTTCATATCCCGCAGTCGAATCTTTCCATCTCACCGTATTGCACGACAGATGGAGACTTTTATAGAGTTCTTCAAAAGATATAGCGTGACCGTATATAGTCAGTTGACCGTTTTCGGTTTCGACATCAGCCACAAATTCACCTCCTCAGAGGCAGGACACAGACTCCTTGCACACACAGCCGGGTTCGGCTCACGCTTACTTCATTTGCGGCAAATTCGTGTGTAATCAGGGACTACTGAATAAGTGTTGTTGGCATTGTTGTTGTTACCTATTCCTGACGAGTTGACATAGTACTCGTTGTTCGCATTGTTAGGCGACCGCAGAAATAGTCTGTGCCCTATGTCTTAAATATTTTTGTATCGTTCTTTGTCTGCTTTAATCCACGCTTTGAGTTTCAGTTCGGTGTCAAAGCACAGCCCCGTCCAGTACTCGATTTTATTCGAAGCTAAGCCGAGATATAAGTACGCAGCGTCGAGAAGAGTGTAAAGCGCAGAAACGCTCGCGAACGCCTGATATTGATATTTCCGCCTCAAGATGTAATCTTCGGGAATTTCAACTTTCACGGAGTTCGCTTTGCGGATGTTTGTTACAACCGAAATCACTTCATCGACTATCGGCTTTGTGATAATCCAGCGGCTGCGCTTCGGAAAATTCTTCTCGTTCTGAATGATGGAGAGCGTGTGCTTCATCAACTTTCTCGCGGATTCAAGCACTTCAAGTTTGCCTTCATGACGATTATAAGAGGGTACTGACATTTTTGACCTTTCTATCTGCCCTAAACGGGCAGATTAACAGATGTTGCAAGCAGGGACTACTGAATAAGTGTAGTAGGCATAGGTGTAGCCACCTACCCCTGACGAGTTGACATAGGACTCGCCGCTCGCATTGTAAGGCGACCGCAGCCACCAGTTCTCGGGCGTAGCGGGTGCTGTTACAATACTCTTGATTCTGTCGGTTGCGGATGCGCCGTCATACTTCTCAAGAACCGTTCCTTCAGGCGTTGTGTTTTCCAGTCCGACCTCACGGCGGGAAAGTAAGAAGAACTTATCCGTAAGTGTCGCGGTCGAGTTCTGCGGATAAACCACCGTCTGCGTGTCGGGCAGCTGGTACGGGTACTCATAAGCGAGAGTATTGATAACATACTCGGTGTTACCGACAATATTCAAGAAGTCGGGGTTCATTCCGTAAAGGAATCCGCTCACGGCGATGCCCGAGAAGTTGTCCCACGGCGTCTTCTGCGAAAACCATATCTCGTTTGCCGCGCCGCTTGAGTTGAGCCACTGGCGAAGCCACGACTGCCCGAAGTTCGGGTTGCCACTGTCAAGTCTCGAATGAATGGGGATTTTGTAATCACTGTCGCCCGAATTGCCGAGAGCCGTCGCGCCCGCGATAGCGGAAGTCTGCATTGTAATCTGACCTTCGTTTGCCCAAGTCGCGATGTCGTAAATTGTTGCCTTTGTGTTTGAATCGCGATATAAGAGTTTGTTCGCGCCCAGCCCTGACGGCAAGTTGAAATACAGCGTTGTGGTGTTGTATTTCCACGAATAAGCGCCCGCAGTAAGACCGTTTTCGCCCGTGTTGTAGAATCCGCATTTGTTTGAAATCTGTAGTTTCTTGATGCCGTACAGAGCAACAGCCGTCATTGTGTGCGCTTTGCCGGGAATAGTGTAGTGGTCGTGCGCCACAACCTCAAAGGGGAGGTCGATTGTTACGCCGTCAATTATGCCCGTGTGCGGAACATAGAAGATTGAGCCGACGGGGTACATTGAAGCACCGTTGCCGTCCTGAATGTTCTGCTGCATAACAGCGAAGTCTGTCGCCCCGGGATTGAGCGCCTGAGCGCCGATGTTCGCTCTCGCCTGCGCCTTCTGTTCGTCCGTGAGGGTCTGAGGCGTGAATCGGACATAATCGCCGGGATTGAGCGCGTCTTTTATCGCCTCGAGTTTCGTGACGATGTCCTGACCCGTTGAGTCTAAAAGAATCGGATATGTAGCCATATTATTCCTCCATTAATCTGTTACAAAACAGAGTTTATTATTTTCAACCACAAGCGGGAGGTCGCTGCCTCCTCCGCCGTTCTCATCTACATATTTCTTGGTCGCCAAGTCTAAATCGTTTGTTGGACTCCACCCAGCCGAAGCCGTGATGTCCGCCGCCTTCAGGGTGACAGCGTTTGCATTGACGAATGTTTTGCCGTTCACGGAATACGGAAGGAAGAGCTGCGACTTCGCGTCGGCTTCCGGTATTATCTGCTTGCTTGAATTTACGCTGTAAGAGCGCAGAACGGGCGTTTTTATGCTGTTGTACACCTCATACTCCAGCACGGAGAAGGTAAACAGATTCGAAGCCGTGCGGATGTTGGTGACGATGTTTCCGCCGTAGGTGAATATTTTGCCCTCGACATACAAGGCGATTAGTTCCGTCGCGGTGTATCTGGCATAACTGCCCTGCTGGAGAATCTCCACAAGAGCTGTGCCGCCGATGGGGTCGCCGTCGTAGGTCGGTGCGCCTTCAGACTCGCCGAACTTGTCGAGCACCGTCTTGTTCGCGTGAGTATGGCGGGCGGCGGTGTTGGCGGTGATTTCCTCAACGAGAGTGGGGCTTTCGTTAATGGATTCGTCTCCGTCGGGCACGGCACAGTTGAATACAAGCCGTACCATTGTTGACTTGCGGAGAAGGTCGTCGCCGTTATACTCCTCAAGCGTCATATCTGCCTCACGCATGGAAGTTACGCTCTGAGGCAGAGGATAAGTAACTTTGTTATTCTCGGGTGTCAGAGGATGCGTACGCACGGGTGAAAGCGAAGCCACGCCGAGAAACGCAAGACGGTAAGCAGAACCCGCGTTCTGCATATCCTGCGGAATGCTGACAACCAGCGATTCGGCGTTGTGCTCTCCAAATTCGCCGCACACATATCGGTCTGTCGTGAAATCAATGTTCATCGGTCTCCTCCTCTTGCTTTTGTTCGTCTATGAGTTGCTGGCAGAACTGAATCGCGCCGGTTATGGCATGATAGTCCGCTTCTGCCTTTTTCTGCTGTTGTTTGAGGTTCTTGAGGTGTTCTTCAAGTGTCATTGTGGTTCTCCTTTATAAGTTCGCAAGCGCGGCAATATTGCTCTCGGAGATATAATAACTGTTGGAAGTCGAGCCGTCGCGTTTGTAGAATGTAAGCTTAATCTGCACCGCTGCGGAATCCGAAGACTTATACTCATAGCCAATCGAAAAACCGCCGTAAGGGGTATTAACATCCGAGACATTTTTGAATCTGTCGCTGAAATGCAGAGCGCTGGTTTTGCCTGCCGTGAGGGAAACTGTGTTTGTGCCTTCGTTCGTCGCACCGTTTTTCTCGCGTGATTGATAGATGAAAATCCCCGGATCAAGACCGTATTCCGTTTCGATTGTGCTGACTTGCTGATATACTTTGTCAGGGTCGGCGGAGTACAGGTTTATCCTGTTCATCGCTTCATAAGTAGTGCCGCCCTCAGAGCGCAAACGATTCCACGAGAACTCTCCGTCAAGTGTGTCAAGGTGGAACGCATCAAAGTAAGATTGAGTTCTACCTCCACCGATTGAATGTGAAAGAATTAAGCGGCTCACATCGCCGTCCGAGCCTGCAATCGTCACATCGTCGTTGAAGACCGTAGCGCCGTAATTAATTGAGCCGTTGACTTGCAGATCGCCCTCGACAAGCAGATTCTGCTCGCAGGAGACATCGCAGTCCATTCGGAGATAGCCGTCTTCCATGTCCGTGTCAACATGGTTGACGGTTAAATATCCACATTCAATTTCGTGCGCCGTTATCTTCCCGGTCGTGTTTATATCCTTGTCGCCGAACTCGCCGTTGCTCGGTTCCTGCGATTTGTTTGAGTTATCCTGAATGGAGCCGGGCGGATTAAAGTTCTCTTCCTGCGCCACCGTATCAACCGTAGCCGTGTCGAATCCGGTAAACTCTACGATTGAAGAGGCGCCGTTGTATGTGACCGTAATTGATGTCGGGTAACTGTTGACCCATTTATATGTCTGCGTGTCTTCGTCCCACACATCGCGGAAAGAATACGAGCGCTGTATAAGCCCTAAGAATGACGCCGAGTCCTTCCAGCGAGCCGTGATAGGCGTCTGCTTAATCTGAACGGCGCTGTTCTTCAGTGTGGAGACCGAAGACTGCGAAATATGCGGATTCTCAACGAGAAGATAAGGCGCGGAACCCGAAGTGTAGAATGCGGAATCCGTTCCGCCTTTCAGACCCGCGAACTCAACCGTCTTACCGCTTTTTTTAACTTCAAGCAAGTATTCCTTGTCGTGACTGACGGAATAGCCGAAAGACCAGCCCGCCTGAAATTCGCCGTTCTGATTGATAAAGCCGAAGAGCTGATTGCTCGCCGTCACGCAGTAGTTAAGCGCCTGAAGCAGCGAATACTGCCCCGCGGTGATACCCGTTGCGAGTGTGCCGTTCAGACTCGAACCGGTGACGCCCATTGCCGTCTTCGCCGCCGTGCAGATCGTAGAACACGCCGTAATTGACCCCGTAGGGTTATACTGAACATTCGTCAGTTTTGAGAGCGCGTCGAACGCGTGAACCGTGACATTGAATTTGCCGTTTTTCCATTCGGTGTATTCAACCGACGAAACGAAGAAAACGCCGAGATTCGCATTTCCGCTCTTCGCGGTAATCTGATCGCCGACGGAAAACGGAACGCTCAACAGTCCGACGAGTTCAGCCGTGAACTCCGCCGGATCCGCGAGACCGAAAGTCATTCCGTGACTGCCCTGAACGGAGCGCGTGATTGTAAAAGTTGAAATATTGTGGTCATAGGAGTTGTTAATGGTCAGAGCCATTCATCACACCTCCTGAACATCGAAGGTTACATTGCCGTACTTTGCCGTAGCCGAACCCGGTCGCCAGTCCCAGAACGGAGCGGTTCTGCTGGTGACGAAGCACTCCTTCTGAAGTGTTCCGCTTCCGGTGAGCACATTCGGGAACTCGAACATAAATGTGTCCGAATCGACCGCCGAGAGAAGCGCAGCGAGCTTCGCCGAACTCATCGGCGCAAACTCAAGCGACCAGTGCCACTTGCGTGTGACCACATCGCGGAGCGTTTCGCCGTACTGGTTCGTGCCCGATGCCCCGCTCTCAAGGTCTTCGAAAGAAAACGAAGCGCCCTGATAAGCGAGCGACGGCAGCACATCGCTGCCGTCAAGGGGAACATAGACATTCGTTGTTACGCCTTCGATTGTCTTTGCTATCTGTATTTTGAAAGGGAAAGCCGTCATTATTTCACACCCTTATGGGCGAATAGCCCTTGTTTTTGTAACTTTTATCGTTCTGCTTTACAACCTCATCGAACAGCGTTCTGCCGTCGAGTTGAGCGACAAAGGTATATTCTCCGCCGTCGCCCTTTCCGCCGTAGTTCTTGAGCGCCTGAGACATTCCTTTGTAAACTGCCGCCTGAGTGTCTTCAGTTGCCTTCTGCGTTGTGTATGCTTTGGATTCCGCCGCCGTCAGAACACGCTCGCCCTGATGAAGCTGCGCCACATATCCGTCATAGGGAACATAGTCAAGACCGTTCGCGTGTGAGCCGTTGGTGGAGGTTGTATTCGTTCCTATGCCGAGCGCACCCTTCCAAAGACGCCCGATGGAATCTTTCAGCGAATTGAATACGCTGACTGCCAAGCCCCACCAGTCATAATCGAGGAGTGCTTTTGCAAGTCCCGCGGCAAGTTTGAACGCCGCTTCGACCAAGTCAGGGATGTGTTCAATCAAGCCCGTTGCAAGTGTGCCGACAATGTCAAGCGTGCTCTGAATTAGCAAGTCAAGGTTGTCGTCTTCAAGAAGACCATCAACGAGCGAATCTATAAGCGTGAAAGCCGTGTCTACAATCAGCCCGACATTGTCGCTCAGGAACTTTACGAGATTTGTGATTATGCTGATTGCGCCATTCATTATGGTCTGTATGTTATCAGGCGTCAGAAGACCGTTGACGAGCGCGTCAACCACATCGAACGCCGCTTTTATAAGCACATCGAGATTGTCGAGAAGACCGCTCGCGAGAACATCTATAATTGCGGGCGCCTGCTCCGCGACAGCCGCGACAATGGTCGTAATCATACCGGTTATCTGCGGCATAACCTCATCAAGCCCGCCGATGACTTCTTCAATGCCGAAGGTTATCTGCTTCGCCGCGCCTTCGTCGCCGGTCATCAGACCCGTTATGCCGTCCATGACATCGGCAAAACCCGGAAGGAACTCCGCCGCCATATTGTTTTTTATGCCCGTCATGGACTTCTTCATATTCGTCATCGAGTCCGTGAACTTTGCTGACGCTTTGACGGATTCATCACTCATTACGAGACCGAGTTTTTCTGCCTCGTCTTTTGTCTTTGCAAACTCTTCCTGCGACATATTGAGCATCGGCGCGAGTTCGTTCGCGATTTTATCGCCGAACATCTCGTGCGCAGCTGCGGCTCTTTCGTCCGCGTCTTCAATCGCATATAACTGGTCGAGCGCCTGAGATACATCGAGGTCTGAACCGCTTGCCTGAAGTTTGACCGTCGCCTTCTGAAGCGTGTCCATTGAAGTGCCCGCTAAATCTGTAACATAAGCAAGGCGCTGATATTCTTCGGCGGAAACGCCCATTTTCTGCGAACTCTTATCAACAGTGTTACCGTATTCCGCCGCGTCCTTTGCCGCATCGACAACAGCCTTGCCGAGAGCAGCTGCGCCCGCCACCGTAGCGGCAAATGCCGCCGTAGCCGCCTCAGCACCTTTTTTGAGCGCCGCAAAGCCCGCTTTGCCGACGCCCTTTGCCACTTTCGCCGTGCCTTCAATCGCTTTTGTCAGTTTCGGGTGCGCGTCTTTAAGTTCACCGACCGCCTGTTTCGCCTGACTCATCTTGTCTTTGACCGCGCCCGTGACTTTGTTATGATCTTCAAGCGCTTTCGCAGAGTTCTTTTCCTCTTTTTCGAGTTTTTTGAGTTCCTCCTCTGCCTTTGCGAGCTGTTCGGTGTATTTGATTGTGGTCTTGTTGGTCGGCTCAAGTCCCTGCTTGTCGCACTGCTCGAGCGCGTCCTTCAGAGCGGCAACCTTCTCCTTCTGGAGTTCGACCGCCTTTGTCGCCGTCTTGTTGGCGTCTTCAAGTTTCTTTGTAGTAGAGGTATTCTCTTTGTATTCGGCTGAAAGCAGTTTTGCCTCCGCCTTGTTTGCCTTCATGGCAGCGTTTATGTCATTTAGCGCTTTTTTATACTCCGCTTCGCCGTCCAGCGTGAGTTTTGCGCCTATCTTTGCGCCGTCTGCCATAAAAACCTCACCTCCGTGTTTATTCCTTAATTAAGCCATTAAAAAGGCAATACTGTTCCCATATCGAGAGCAATTTGCCTATCGGCTCAAACCAAAATTCGTGTTCAGTGAATCTGCAGAGGCAGACTAACCTGAAATACCATTTATCCAGGTTGAATGCCTCTGCGTAAATCAGTTTTTTTCGGGGTCTTCTACTCCTTCGGCTTCGATTGCGTCGTCAAGTTCGCTCTCAGCTTCGGTCTTTTCGGTCACGCCGAGTGCAACCGCAATCGCCTTTGTGTATTTGCTGAGATTAGTCGGGTCAATGCAAGCCGCGACATAATCGGAATTCAGGCGCTTCTCCTCTCCGCGCTTCGCAAGGTCGCCGTTCATCAGCGCCGTAAGAAGTTTAAAGAGATTGTCGAAGTTCTGAAGGTTCCTTGTGATTTTTTCAAAGTCGGGGAGTTCTTTCATTACAAACATATTGAGTTGAAGGTCGAATTTCTCGCCGTTCAGCTCAACAAGGTTGGGTTTGTATGAAACATTGTCTATGATGTGGGCGTTCATTTCAGTTCTCCTTTCAGTTCATCAGGTAATACCTGCGAGTGCTTTGAGTTTCGTCACTGCCGCAGCTGCGGTTGTGAACTCATACTCTTCTTTCCACTCCTCGTTGCCGCTGGTGTCCGTGTTGAACGGATCCTTTTCGGCTGTGCCCGTGATTGTGGAAGCGTTGAAGGTGATTGACTCACCCTTTGTGTCGTACTGCTCTGTGGGAAGCGCGAATATCGCCTTCGGGAACCACGACACCTTGAATTTCTGTACATTGTCAATGCTTTCAGCCGAAATGAAACCGAAGCCGACATATTTCGAGGGAACATCGTACCACAGAATCGTGTCTGTGGCGCTGGTGTCCGCGCCGAACATCATCTCTGCCGCGTCAGTAGGAACGGTTGAAACATTGAGGGAGAGCGCAGCGTCAGTGAAGGAAATGTTGTGCTCTGCAACACCGTCATCGGCGTAGAACTTAACATCCGACACATTGGGAGTGACGCTGACCTGAACGAGTTTGCCGACCGCAAGACCGTTTGAGAAGGAAACGGAGCTTGTGGTTTCGGTTCTCTCAGCAATAACCGGCATTCTTGCCATTATTTTAGCCATTATCTGATTCCTCCGTGTATTTTTCTGTTGCCGCGACATCGGTTACATTGACGACAATGTGAAAATACTGTGTCGCGTCTTCGTAAAGTTTCTCAGTTTGATTGATTATATAGCCCGCGCTTCTGAGTGCATCGCGAACCTTCAGTTTGTAAGTGTCTGCTTTCGCGCTCTGTGACGCCTGAGCGGCTATCCACACATCGACATCAATGTTTATCTCTGTCTCAATGTCTTCGTCGTCAGCGCGAAGTGAAGGGCGCTCGTAAATGGTTTCGTAGGTGATATAGTCGCGGATCTGAATTGCCTTGCCGTCGGAACCGACATATTTCTTGGTTCGGTCAAAGGAATAATCGAACACCGGCAGACCGAGACCCGCCAGCGCGTTTTCAATTTTAGCAATCATACCTTGTTGACCTCCTCGTCATAAACTTCGCGCATTTTCTTTACGACATCGTTCTCGCTTCGGGCAATCGCCTTTTTGAGAAACCCGGTCTTCGGAATGCGCTCCGTCTGTGATTTATATGTGCCGTATTCCCAAAAAGCCATTAACTGCATCAACCGTGTGCCGTCCTTCGCCTTTCCGGTAAAGTTTATTGCCGACACCCAGCCGCCGTTTTTGACTTTCTTCGGCTTTGCGATTTTAACCTTGCTCGCGTAATGGGAAGTTGACGCGGGCATTTCCTTGACTATTTCACTCTGTAAAATAGGCGCCGCTTCTTCAAGCATTCTCGGCGCGACCTCATCGACGAGCGCGAGATTCTTCGACAGTTCCTTTTCAACTGCTGAAAAGTCCATCTCAAACTGCGCCATCTTCGGTCACTCCCTCGCAGACAATTTCAAGAGCCGTCTCGTCAACGGCTCTGTATGTGCGGGTGACTACGAAGCGGCGACCGTTCCAGTCAGCATAGCGCTGCTGGTTGTAATCTCTGAAGTCGGAAATGACAAAAACAACCTCGGGATTAAATCCCGCCGATTTCGCCATATAAAACTCATTGCGCTTTACGGATTCAACGCGGGCGTTGACCCTCGTTTTCGCCTCCGTCTCCGTTACGGTTCCGTTGTTTACGGTGTTGACAATATCAACGAGATAAATCTCATCGTTATACATCGTTTTCACCGCTTTCGTAGCCGTAGCCCTCAATCAGCATAAGGAACTCCTTCTTGCTGTTGTAGCGATTCATCCACCGGTCGCGAATATCCTGCGATTCCGCAATATTAGCCATCACGAACAACCGAATCGCTCCGTAGATATGAGGGTCGGATTCTGAGGTTTCGTAAATAACGCCGCAGCTCACGAGGTCTGCTTTGCATTCGTCAATGAGTCCCATAATCGTGCGGTCTCGGCTGTTGTTTGTTATGCCCAAGTCCGATTTTATGAGAATAAGAGTTTCGACTTTCGCCATTGTAATCACTCATCCTTTGTTTCAAGTCCGCGGGTCTCCTGATAGACCTCTTCATTGACTATCATTTTTCCGATGTGACCGACTTTGATTCTCGAGTCTGTCCATAAATGAAGGTCAATCTCTTTTGCTCTCAGGCAGAAGGATAAATCCTCGCCGAAGCCGAGCAGAGGCGTGAACGGAAGCCCCCAGACCGTGCGAATAATATCAAGTGTTTCAACCTTCGTCAGAACCGCCGCGAATCCGAACGCCGCAACCTCGAACAACTGCTCCTTCGGATAGTTATAGAAGTTGTGAGTGAACGGTTTCTTCGCGTTGGGGTTCTTTTCGTCTTCGGTGTAGCCGCATTCGTCAAACAGTGCGGGCTTGTATGGCGGACGGCGTGAGAAGAAAAGTCCGCTCACAAGGTCTTTGCCGGTTGCGAGTAAATCCTTGAGCAGTGACGGCTCAAAAATCATATCGCTGTCAAGCCACAGAACATAGTCGTATTTTTCCGCAATTGCTCTCATTGCGAGATTGTTTCTCGCGTCATAGATGAGCGACGAAGCGCAGAAAACAATACTGCACTCCAGCCCCGATGTGTCGAGACTGACGAGGCACTGCACGAAGTTGACATCCGCGTGGTCGAAGCAGGGGCACGCTATCATAACTCTTGTCATTTTGTTTCTCCTTTAAATTAAAGTGGGAAGGAGCTTGCGCCCCTTCCCTTTGTTAGCCCGGTTAAACTCAGGTTGTGCTCTTGAGATAGCGGACAATAGCATTCTTGTCGGCGAGTTTGCCGTCGGCAAGAGCCATTGCGCGGTAAACGCGGCTGCCGCTGCGGAATGCAACGCTGTCGTCTGAAGTAACTTCAGGTGCCTGAGCAAAGTTGAACTTGTACGCTTTGAAATCGCCGAAGAGAATTTCGTCGGTAGCGCAGTTGTCGTCAACGATTACGGGATAGCCGAGAACATTGAACTTCGCGGGAGACTGAGCGTCAGCAACTACAACGCGGTTCTTGGTGGTGTCTTCCATGCCGAGAACTGAGCCGTAGAATGTCTGGCGGTTCATAACGAGAGTCGCATTGTTGTGATAGTATGCGGGAAGAGCTGCGAAGCAAGCGCAGAGACCTGCATAGTCAAGACCTGCGGAGCTGTAGGTTGTGAATGTGGTTGAAAGAGTGTGCTCAATGCCGGTTGCCTTGTTGGAACCGTTGCCGTTGATAACAGCAACATCGATTGCCTTCATAATCTTGTCGGCAAGTCTTGCAACGAGCCAGTCTTCAAAAGCGTCAATAGCCATCGCCGCAACATTGGCGGTGATTTCAACTGTCTTGATAAGTTTGTACGCTGAAAGTGAAACGCTTGTAAGAGCGTCAGCGCTGTCAGTGGCGGCGGTGCCCATAGCAACCCACGAAGCGTCGCCTACGGATGACTCTACGGGATAGGTAACATTGCCGGGAATGAATGTTACATCGATAGCGTTGTAGATCGGGGAACCTTCAAGGATGCCGACGATCTTGTTCATTGTCTCGGTGGGGATAGCGGCTGTCGCTGTGACTGCGCCTCTTTCCTCTTCGGTGAGTTCTTTGCCCTGAAGTTTCTTCAGGAATGCAGATCTGTAATCTACCATTGTGTTTTCCTCCGTTTTGTTTTCAATTATTGTGATTTCTTCGGTCGATGTTTTTACGACCTCCGCCTCAAGTGCTTTGCGCTCTTCGGCGGCTTCTTCGATTGAGCGCTTCTCCGCTGCCAACGCTTCGGCTTCTGCCTTGAGCGCGTCCGCTCTTTCCTGCGTCAGATCCGGAGACTGCAGCTCAGTGACGATTTCGGACTCTCTGCTGAGAATGTCTTCAAGCATCATTGGTGTTTGCCTCCAATATTTTAAGTATTTCCGCTTTTGTTTCTTCAAGTTTCCGCGCTGCCTCAATCCGGGCGTTTTCTTTCTCAATCTCTCCGTTGACAAAGTTGCGTGCCGAAATGCTCGTTGAATCATTGGCGGGTATAGAAACAGCAGAGACATCATATATCTTGCTGATTCCTGAATAGGTTAAAAGGCGCTTCTTTTTATCGTACTGGTAAGCGTCCGCGGGAACGGCGAAACGCCATGACATCTTTGTCACCATTCCTGCTTTTATTTCTTCGTACATCTGACGGGCTGATTCCGTTCTGCCGAGATCGGCGACGATGTGGAGTCCCTCGTCATCGGGTTCCACAGTCAGCGAGCCGTTCGATGTGCGGGCGTAAACCTTTCCGGCGTGGTCATACTGGAAGATTATGTCGGAGCGGTCGGCGCCTTCAAAGTTTTCTTTCGTAAACTGTTCGTAGATGTCGCCGTCTTCGTCCTTGTAAAGAACATACGGCTCATAGCGGGCGGCATAGCCCTCAACGATAAACTTTTCTTCTTCCTCGTCCTCTTTATCCTCTGCTTCAGCTTCGGCTTCCAGTGCACGAAGGCAGAGCACTTCCATTGAGCGGACTTCGGAATCATCCTTCAGTTTCGTTTTGTTCGTCGGTGTCATCGTTTGACTCCTCCTTATTGTAATTTTCTGTGTATTCTTTGCGGATGTAGAAGTTGTCGCCGTTCTCAATGGGCGACATATTGATTATTTCGCGTGCTTCGTTAGGCGTGAGCAGTCCACGGTCAAATAAAGTCTGAATCATCGTGACCTTCTCGCCCGAGCTGAGGAAGTTGAATCTGTTTGCGGTAAATACCACATTGTTGCCGAACGCAATCTCGTGCTGGTTGAACAGCATATTCGTGTGCTGCAATGAAAGCTCGAGCGCAACCGGTTCAATCTGCGATTCGTAGAACGAGTTGAACTCGTCCGAAGTGTATTTGCCCTGAAGGATTCCTTCGGACACACCGAAATAATCGAACACATTCTCGCGGATCATTGCCATCTGCTTTTCGTCCACGGTAAACTGTTTGCTTTCCATCTGCTTGACATCAGCGTACTTTGAGTCGATGAGAAGAACTTCGGAATCGTTCTCCGCGAAGTTGAGCTTGACGAACCTTTCGCGCTCGGCTTCAACATCAGCAGGGCGGAGCGACTGCGCGAGCTTCGCGAGAATTTTGATATTCGCCGAATTTTTGACGGCGTTGATTATCGCCTGATCCTGCGCGTTCATCATCTGAAGCGTCGCGTTCATCGGTGCGTTATTTTCACCGAACAACTCGTCCTTGTTCTGGAACTGGTTCAGCCGTCCGCACTTCTCAAACTCAATCGCTCCGGTTTCGCCCGTCTGAAATTCGTAAGCGAGCCACAGTTTGCCGTTGAACTTTTTCAGCTGACATTTCTGCGGTGCCAGCGGATAAAGACCGACAATTTTCTGTCT
>Ga0310690_10002580_pt1 | contig 29197 bp, 20 predicted proteins | sample AusTroGonzalo_MG_2_FD_207661 | JGI IMG/M metagenome (GOLD analysis project Ga0310690, IMG submission 207661) | Bovine rumen microbial communities from tropical cattle in Woodstock, Queensland, Australia - Gonzalo_04 (v2) (version 2) | ecosystem: Host-associated > Mammals > Digestive system >...
CGAGGCGCTGAAGCGCGAGCAGGAGTTCATCCGCCTGCGCGAGCAGCGCAAGAACGCCAAGGAGCAGCCCAAGGACCCGCAGGTGCTGGTGCGCTGCCAGAGCCTCCGCACCTCCATCGCGCAGCTCCTCACCCGACTGCAGCAGAGCCAGGGCAAGCACCTCTACAGCTACACCTCGGAGGCCGACCAGCTGTCGCAGAACAGCTCGGCAGCGTGGGCGAACACGTCTGTCCTCCAGCGCGATGCATACGACAACAGCGCCTACACCACCGACTTTGCCAACGGCAAATCGACAGGCGTCGTCATCCACAAGGTGCTGTGGAACATGACTCTTTGCTGCACGCCCGACGCCCTCTACCGCGCACACCGCAACTACACCAACGGTGCCATCACGCGCCTGGCGCTTGCCCGCACGCCCGACAACACCTACGCCCCGCTTGCCGACGCGGTGCAGCGCAGCCCCCAGGCCGAGCGTAACATCGCCCGCGTGGCCGAGGTGCTGGAACTGATGCAGGGCGACGTCTGCCTGCCCCTGCTGGAGGAGCGCTGCCGTGCGTGGCTGGAGCGCATCCGCCTGGAGACGCTGAAGAACGACGACCGTGTGAAGGCGCGCCTGCGCATGCGTGCCCCGGTGACAGCCATGCGCTACACCGTGTGCTTCATGCTCTGCGCCCATGCCGAGGCGCTGCTGCGCCAACTCGACGACTGCGAGGGCGAACGCCCCGCATGGGCCGAGGGCTGCCAGACGGCAAAGGAGTACCTCGAGGCGCACCCCGATGCGCTGGGCGAGGCCCTGCAGGCCTACCAGACGCCCGACATGCTGACGCTCTTCGACACCCTGGCCGACTACACGCTGGACATGCTGCTGCTCTACTTCCGCACCCGCATCGAGGCCGCCTACGAAGCAGCCGACTACCCCTCAGGCGAACGCGAAAGGACAGGAAAGAACGACTCGTATTTCAGCCGTTTACCTACGGATTTCACCTTGGCAGACGCTATTGCCGTCCGCGGTGCCAACGGGAGTTACAACGCTACCTACATGATGCTGCGCAACTGGATGAAGCAGGGCCTTGTGGTGAGGACAGACCGAGGGAAATACCAAAAGATAGAAAAATCTGTCATCACTGGAAGTGCTGCATGACAACCCTACCAAAAAATCCCACGAAAAATGTCGTGGGATTTTTTTGGAACTTCGGAAAAACAGGCTTATCTTCGCAGTATGAATAGTCGGCTCATCATCTACAAGGCGTCAGCGGGGTCGGGAAAGACCTTCACGCTGGCTGCAAACTACATCAGCTACCTGCTGGCAAACCCCGAGGCATACCGCCATCTGCTGGCAGTGACGTTTACCAACAAGGCCACGGGCGAAATGAAGGAGCGCATCCTGAGCCAGCTCTACGGCATCAGCCACAGCCTGCCGGAGTCGGACGACTACCTCAGGGCTGCCATCGCCATGAGGGGTCTGAAAGGCGACGAGGCCACGCTGCGCACAAGGGCGGGACAGGCGCTGACGTTGCTGCTGCATAACTTCTCGGCCTTCCGCATCGAGACCATCGACTCGTTTATGCTGAGCATCCTGCGCGGACTGGCGAAGGAACTGGAACTGGGACACGGCATGGAGATTGAACTGGACACGACTCGCGTGACACGCGAGGGAGTGCACGACTTCATAGAGGGCCTGCAACTGGACTCGCCCGAGATGGTGCCGCTGATGGACTTCATGGAGAGCAGCATCGACGACGCAGCAGGCTGGGACGTGACGAGGTCGCTCCGCTCGTTTGCCGAAAACCTCCACAAGGAGACCTTCCTGCGCCACAGCGACGAGATGGAGGAGCTGATACGCCAGCAGCCTGAGGTCTTCGCCAACCTGAAGAAATCGCTGAACATGAGGGAGCAACGGGCGAAAGAGGACTGCAAGACGACGGCGCAGGCGTTCTTCGACCTGTGCGAGCGCCTAGGGGCAACGATGGACGACTTCAACAAAAAGAGCAATAGCCCCTACCCCGTCTTCCAAGCCATCATGGAGGGCAGCACGCCCGAGATCACGGAGGCAAAAAAGAAGTACGCCACAGGCGAAAAGCCGTGGGGAAACTCAAGGTCGCCCCTGCGCGCAGCGATTGACGCAGAGAGCGACACGCTGTGCCACATGTTGCAGACGCTTATCGGCGTGCAGCATACGCTGAACACCCTCGGGCTTGTCCGCAGGAACCTCTACCAACTGCAACTGCTCGGCAGCATCGACGCGAAGATTGCCGAGACGTGCCGGAGGGACAACCGCTTCCTGCTGGCTGACACGTGCCTGATGCTGATGAAGATGGCGTCGGGGCCGGGCGACACGGCATTCATCTACGAGAAGACGGGCACGACGATAGACCACATCCTCATCGACGAGTTTCAGGACACGAGCGGCCTGCAATGGGCCAACTTCCGTCCGCTGCTAGCCGAGAACGCTGCACGGGGCAAGCAGGGCCTCATCGTGGGCGACGTCAAGCAGGCCATCTACCGCTGGCGCAACAGCGATGCCGACATCATGGCGCGTCAGGTGGAGGACGACATGCGTACTGCCGAGCCGCACACCAAGACGCTGCAGATGAACCGACGCAGCCGACAGCGCATCGTGGAGTTCAACAACCGATTCTTCACCACCCTTGTGGAGCGGCTGACGGAGAGCGCTACCCCCTCAGCGCAAACCGCTGACCTCATAAAGAGTGCCTACAGCGACGTGGAGCAGGAGTGGAAGCCCGAGAACACGGGGGGATGTGTGAAGATTCTCGAAATGCCGAATGAGGACCGTCCTGAGGCTGTGGCAGCGCAGGTGGTGGAGTTGCTCGACGAGGGCGTCCCCCCCAATGAGATTGCCATCCTCACACGCAAGAACTTCGAGATTGGCCTGTTGGCAGAGTGGTTTGAGACGCACCCCGAGGCGCTGGCGCCGTACACGGTGCGGATAGTGTCGGGCGAGGCGTACCACCTGGAGTCGTCCGATGCCGTGCGGATGCTGGTGGCTGCCATACGCTGGGTGAAGGACGAGGACGACATTGTGTCGCTGGCGCAGGTGGGCATAGGCTATCACCGTCTGGTGGCTGCCGACGGGCTGGAGATAACGGACGTCCTCGCCCTGAAAGAGAGCCGCTACGGCCTGCCCGATGCCTTTGCCACGCAGCACGACACGCTGGCAGCGCAGCCCCTGGGCACGCTGGCATACTCGCTCTACGACGCGCTGGAGATGCGGCGCATGAAGGGACAGGCGGCATGGATGCAGACGTTCTTCGACACGGTGCAGAAGTTTGCCTCGAAGAAGGAGGGCACGCTGGGCAACTTCCTCGATGAGTGGGACGACACACTGTACAAGGTAGCCATCCCCTCGGGCGAGGCCGACGGCATTGTGGGCATGACCTTCCACAAGGCAAAGGGACTGGAGTTCCACTCGGTCATCATCCCCTACTGCGACTGGAAGTTGGAAACCTACTCAAACAAAGACACGCAGTGGGTGGAGGTGGACCCGGATGCCTACGAGGGCATGACGTGCCTGCCCGTGAACCGCCTGAAGGCCATGCAGGAGTCGGACTTTGCCGAGGCGTACGACAGGGAGACGGGGCAGATATGGCTGGACAACCTCAACCTGCTCTACGTGGCATTCACGCGCCCGAAAAACAACCTCATCATCATGAAAAAACCACCTTCGAACACGCTGAGCACCATTGCAGGCTTCGTTGAGTTGGGATTGACATCGGTTAGCGGGGAGCAGTTAGCGGGGAGTGAGGAAAACAACGCTAACCCCTCAACGCTAACCGCTAACCCCATAACCGCTAACCCCAACCCCCTCCTGCCCCACTCGGAGGAGTTGGGCGTGGGCTTCCACGCGGAACCCCTTCGGCTGACGTTCCGACAGTCGAACCGCTCGAAGACCTACATCAACCGAGGCGACGACAGCCCCCTGAGCGAATTCATCGAGCAGGGCAACCTGCTGCACGAGGTGTTTGCCCGCATCCGCACGGCTGCCGACGTGCCGCGCGCCGTGGACGACCTGTTCACGCAGGGCATCATCAACAAGGCCCAGCGCACGGAGATTGCCGAGTTCGTCAGCCAGGCCGTGCAACAGCCCGGAGCGAGCGACTGGTTCAGCGGCAAGTATGAACTGTTCAACGAGTGCACCATCCTCACCACAGCAGCCGACGGCACGGTGAAGCAGCTCCGCCCGGACCGCGTGATGCGCGCCGAGGGACGCACGGTGGTGGTGGACTTCAAGTTCGGACAGCCCCACGCAGAGCACAAGCGGCAGGTGGGCAACTACATGCAACGGCTTCGGGAGATGGGCTTCGAGGGCGTCGAGGGCTATCTCTGGTATGTGAAACAACAAAACATCGTACGCGTATGACACCGTTCCTTTCCCTCGTGGCGCACGACCTCTACGCCAAGAAACAGGGCGACCTGTCGCACACCGTAGTCGTCTTCCCGGGCAAGCGCGCCAGCCTGTTCTTCGACCAACACCTGCTGGCAGAGAGCGGGGGGCAGCCCCTGTTTGCCCCGACGTACATGACGCTGGGCGAGCTGTTCGGCAGCCTCACCGACTTGCGTGCCGAAGACCCCATACGGTTGGTGTGCCTGCTGCACCGGCACTTCGAGCAATGCACGGACAAGCACGAGAGCATCGACAGCTTCTACACCTGGGGCGAGTTGCTGCTTGCCGACTTCGACGACATCGACAAGAACCTCGTCAACCCCGACATGCTGTTCCGCAACCTGAAGAACTACAAGGAACTGTCGTCGTCAACCGACTTCCTCACCGACGAACAGCGCGAGGTGCTGGAGCGATTCTTCGACGGATTCCACGCCTCGGAGGGGAGGTCGGAGGTCAGGAAGAACTTCCTCCGCATCTGGGAGGCTATGGCACCCATCTACCACGCGTTCCGCGAGGGGCTGAGGGCCGAGGGGCGCGCCTACGAGGGGCAGCTGTTCCGCGACGTGGTGGAGCACTTCGATGCCTCGCGCCTCGCAGCCGAGCGGTATGTCTTTGTGGGCTTCAACGTGCTGAGTGCCGTGGAGCGGCGTCTGCTTGACCTCATACGCGACGAGGGGAAGGCGCTGTTCTACTGGGACTACGACCACTACTACCTGGACAATCCGGCTGCCGAAGCCGGCACGTTCATCCGCATGGACATGCACCAGTATGCCAATGCGCTGGACGAGGCTGCCCTTGCCGACGTGAACCCCTACGACAACCTGCGCCGTCTGCCCCGCATCGACATCGTCAGCGCGCCCTCCGACAACGCCCAGGCGAGCTTTGTGCACGACTGGCTGCACGACAACCTAACCAAGGAGAGGGAGCAGGAGACGGCCGTGGTGCTGGCTGACGAGAAACTTATCATGCCCGTGCTGCACGCCCTGCCGATGGACCACATCAACGACATCAACGTCACCATGGGCATGCCCATGACGGAGACGTCGGTCTATCAGTTCCTGACAGAGCTGCTGGAGGAGTTTGAGGCACGCGGGAACGATGCCGACAGGAGTGCTGACGTGGAGGAGCTGCAGCACATGACCGAGGCTATCGACGCGAAAGGACTGGAGATGAAGCGACTGGAGCACCGCCTGCAAGAGGAGGAGGAAGCCCTCTACCGAGCCCATCTGGCTGTGAACAGCCTCATCCGCCTGGTGAGCGAGGGCACGCTGAGAGGCTCGCACAGGCTCATCGTGCGCCTGCTGTCAACGATTCTGCGCGGCACCACCATCCCCTTCCATGGCGAGCCGGCGCGGGGCCTGCAGGTGATGGGCGTGCTGGAGACGCGCAACCTCGACTTCAGGCACCTGCTGCTGCTCTCGACAAACGAGGGGATGCTGCCCAAGGCGCCTCAAGAGACGTCGTTCATCCCCTTCTCGCTGCGCAAGGCGTTCGGACTTACGACCATCGAGCGGCAGACGGCCGTCTATGCCTACTACTTCTACCGCCTCATACAACGCGCCGAGCGGGTGACGCTGGTCTACAACAACGGCACAAACGGCCTGGACAAGAAGATTCCCTCGCGCTTTGTCACTCAGTTGGAGGTGGAGTTCCCGGGGGAGATTCGGCACTTCGCCCTGCAGTCGGAAAACCTCACATCCCCCACGCTGCCCATCGAAGTGATGCCGACTGCCGAGACACGGCGCAAGCTGGCAAAGCGATTCTCGCGCAGCGTGCTGTCGCCCTCAGCGATAAAAGACTACTACACGTGCCGGCTGAAGTTCTACCTAAAGTACATCGAGGGGCTGAGGTTCGACAAGGAGGACACCGATGAGGTGGACGAGAGGCAGTTCGGAAACATCTTCCACGACAGCGCCGAGCTGGCCTACAAACGGCTTACCGAGGCGGGCAACGTCGTGCAGCGGAAGGACCTGCTGAGCCTGGCAGCAGACGAGGCTGCCCTGCGCGAGATAGTGCGGCAGGCGTTCTGCAAGGCGTACTGGAAGACGGAAACCGACGATGACATCCACTACACGGGCATCCACCTCATCCACTTCAGGGCCGTCTGCAAGTACCTGAAGCAGCTGCTGCACCTCGACGCGGCGCGCGCCCCCTTCACCTACATCCGGAGCGAGCTGCCTGTGAACGGGTCTGTCAAGGTCTCAACCGAAGAAGGTCCTGTCGCTATTCAACTGGGAGGGCGCATAGACCGTCTGGACGAGAAAGAGGGCACCCTGCGCATCATCGACTACAAGACAGGGAGCGAGAAGAGCAATAATACTTTAAATAATAGTGTGACGAGCGTTGCAGAGCTGTTTGACCACGACGTGTCGAAGAGGAAAGAGAAGGTCTTTCAGACGTTTTACTACGCCTGGCTGCTGAAGAAAAACATTGCAGGCATACCGGAATTGCAGGCGTTCAAGGGTGACCGCATCTCCCCTGTCCTGCTCTTCGTCCGCAGCATGTTCAATGCCGACTACGCCCCTTCCATCCAGTTAAACAACAACACTGTCACGGACTTCGGCGCAGAGGTGTATGAGGAGTTCGACGAACGGATGCGCACGTTGCTGGACGAGATTTTCAACTCCGACGTGCCCTACACGCAAGTCGAGAATGAAGACGCTTGCAAATTTTGTGATTTCTGCGCCATCTGCGGCAGAAAGCCGAAGGATTTTACTACTTGACATTTCACGTCTATGATTTCAGAATATCAACTCCGCATCTTGCCGCAGCAGGCCTACAACGAGCAGTCTGTGAAGGACTACATCGCCCACACCTACGGGCTCGACATCCGCACCATCCACGCCGTGCGTGTGCTGAAGCGCAGCATCGACGCCCGTCAGCGGCAGGTGTACGTCAACCTCAGCGTGAGGGCTTTCATCAACGAGATTCCTACCGACGACGAATTCATCCGCACCGACTACCCCAACGTGGAGGGCCGTCCGGCAGTCATCGTCGTAGGGGCAGGCCCGGGCGGACTGTTTGCTGCGCTGCGTCTCATCGAGCTGGGCTTCCGCCCCATCGTCGTAGAGCGGGGCAAGGACGTCCACACCCGCAAGAAGGACATCGCCCGCATCAGCCGAGAGCACACCGTCGACCCCGAATCGAACTACAGTTTCGGCGAGGGAGGAGCGGGTGCCTACAGCGACGGTAAACTCTACACCCGCAGCAAGAAGCGCGGCAGCGTGGAGAAGATTCTCAACGTCTTCTGCCAGCACGGCGCCTCGGTGTCGATCCTCTCCGACGCGCACCCCCACATCGGCACCGACAAGCTGCCCCGCGTGATTGAGAACATGCGCAACACCATCCTGGGCTGTGGTGGAGAGGTTCACTTCGAGACGAAGATGACAGGGATACTCATAGAGAAGGAGTGCGTCGCAGGGGTGGAGTGCGAGGGCGGAAAGACATTTCGCGCCCCTGCCGTCATCCTTGCCACAGGGCACTCGGCGCGCGACGTCTATCGCTGGCTGTACGCCCACGGCGTGGAGATTGAGGCAAAGGGCATTGCCGTAGGCGTCAGGCTGGAGCACCCTGCTGAACTCATAGACCAGATTCAGTACCACAACAAGAACGGGCGCGGGCGCTACCTGCCTGCGGCGGAGTACAGCTTTGTCACTCAGGTGGATGGGCGGGGCGTCTATTCCTTCTGTATGTGTCCGGGAGGCTTTGTGGTGCCTGCTGCCTCGGGGCCCGAGCAGGTAGTCGTCAACGGCATGTCGCCCTCGGGGCGCAACGGACGCTGGAGCAACGCCGGCATGGTCGTAGAGATCCATCCGGAGGACATTCAGAAAATTAAAAATGAGGAATTAGGAATGAGGAATGATGCTGTAGATGACTGCGCTGCACAACCCATTTCTAAATCCTCATTCCTAATTCCTAATTCTCCCTCTCCCCTCGCCGTCCTGGAGTTTCAGGAGCAACTTGAGCGCTTAGCGTGGCAGCAGGGAGGGATGCGTCAGACAGCTCCGGCACAGCGCATGGGGGATTTCGTGCATCGGAAACTCTCCTACGACCTTCCCTCCAGCAGCTACAGCCCGGGGCTGGTATCGTCGCCCCTGCACTTCTGGATGCCTGAATTCATTGCAAGCCGCCTACAGCAGGGCTTCGAGCACTTCGGGCGTCAGAGCCGGGGATTCCTCACCAACGACGCCTGCCTCATCGGCGTGGAGACGCGCACCTCCTCCCCCGTCCGCATCATACGCGATAAAGAAACCCTGCAGCACGTACGTCTGCAGGGGCTCTTCCCTTGCGGTGAAGGGGCAGGATATGCGGGAGGCATCGTCTCAGCCGCTATAGACGGAGAGCGATGTGCCGAAATGGCAGCCAGTTATTCCTCGTCGTCACGCAACGACGTGGAGGCACGCACGGTGACGGTACGGTTGTAGCAGGCAAACATGCCCTTGACAGCCTCCTTGTTCTTCACCGGTGTGAGGAAGCTTACGATGGGCACCACTACCAGCCCGAGCAGCATGGCAAGCACGCCGGCATTGATGGGCGACGAGAAGTAGGGATTGAGGAATGTGTGCCCCGTGAAGGTGCCGTACATGCAGCCGCACATCACACCCACACCCACAATGAAGCTGGCCCACACGGCAGCGGGCGAGGTGCGCTTCCAGTACAGCCCGTAGAGGAACGGAGCCAGGAATGCGCCAGCCAGAGCACCCCAAGAAATACCCATCAGCTGGGCAATGAACGTGACAGAGCTCTTCGCCTGCACGATAGCCAGCACACTCGATACGATGATGAAGAACAACACCAGCAGACGGATGCAGAGCAGCTGCGAGGATTCCTTCATCGTCTTTCCGCTATGCGACACGGCAGGCGAAATGATGTCGAGCGTCAGCGTGGAGCCCGACGTCAGCACCAGCGACGAGAGCGTGGACATGGACGCGGAAAGCACCAGAATGATAACCACACCAATCATCACATCGGGCAGCGAAGCCAGCATGGAGGGGATGATGCTATCGTACACAGGCGTGCCGGCAGCGGTATATTCAATGGCTGAGCCGTAGAGCCGTCCGAAGCCGCCCAGGAAGTAACAGCCTCCAGCCACGATGAGTGCGAAGAACGTCGAGATGAACGTGCCCTTGCGGATGGCAGCCTCGTCGCGGATGGCGTAGAACTTACCTACCATCTGCGGAAGACCCCATGTGCCCAGCGACGTCAGCAGCACCACACCCAGCAGGTAGATGGGCTGTGGTCCGAAGAAGGAGACAAACGCTCCGTTCAAGTTGGGAGCCGCCTCGGAGGGGAGCTGCGACAGACGTGCCACAGCCTCGCTGAAGCCTCCGTTGCCGTTCAGCACAGCCATCACCACGGCGCAGATGCCCACCAGCATGATGATGCCCTGAATGAAGTCGTTGACAGCCGTTGCCATATAGCCGCCCAGCAGCACGTAGGCGCCAGTCAGCACAGCCATGCCTACCACACACCACGTGTAGTCGATGCCAAATGCCATGCCGAAGAGGCGCGAGAGGCCGTTGTAAAGCGATGCCGTGTAGGGCACAAGGAAGATGAAGACGATGACGGAGGCAGCCACCTTGAGGGCTGTGGAGCCGAAACGCTGCCCGAAGAAGTCGGGCATGGTGGCGCTCTGGAGATACTGCGTCATCAGCCTCGTGCGACGTCCCAGGATGCGCCACGCCAGCAGCGAGCCAATCAGCGCATTGCCCAAGCCAATCCACGTGGCAGACATACCGTACTTCCAGCCGAACTGTCCCGCATAGCCCACGAAGATAACCGCTGAGAAATACGACGTGCCAAACGCAAACGCCGTGAGCCACGAGCCCACGTTACGTCCGCCCAGCACGAATCCCTGCACACCTGCCGCACTCTTACGGCAATACCATCCCACGCCAATCATCACGGCGAAGAACACAATCAGAAGAATAATCTTCACTACCATAATTCCTAATACCTTTTTGATAATTTGAAAAAAACTGGGCAAAAGTACTATAAAAAACCGACATACAGCCCACTTTTTCTTTCTTTTTTACGTTTTCAGCCCATTTTTCGTTTTCCGGCACAGACTTGGCACACGCAAAACAAGGTTAAAAACGCAAATATGTTTGGCATTTCGTCCGTCTTGCACTATCTTTGCATTTTCTATGGACTTTGAACTTATCAGTAATTATGCCCCGACGGGCGACCAGCCTGAGGCTATCCAGCAACTGACAGAGGGGGTGCTGAACGGCACGCCTGCGCAGGTGCTACTGGGCGTGACGGGCTCGGGCAAGACGTTTACCATTGCCAACGTCGTTGCGCAGGTGGGACGCCCTACCCTCGTCCTCAGCCACAACAAGACGCTGGCTGCGCAGCTCTACACCGAGTTCAAGGGCTTCTTCCCCCACAACGCGGTGGAGTACTACGTGAGCTACTACGACTACTACCAGCCCGAGGCCTACCTGCCCCAAACCGACACATATATTGAAAAAGACCTCTCCATCAACGACGAGATTGACAAGCTGCGCCTCTCGGCGCTGAGCGCCCTGCTGTCAGGACGAAAGGACGTGATTATCGTCAGCTCCGTCAGCTGCATCTACGGCATGGGCAACCCCTCGGACTTCTACGACAACGTCATCGAGGTGCGCGTGGGACAGAAGATGGACCGCAGCGTGCTGCTCAGAAGGCTTGTCGACAGCCTCTACGTGCGCAACGACCTGGAGCTGAACCGCGGAAACTTCCGCGTGAAGGGCGACACGGTGGATATCTGGCTTGCCTACAGCGATGCTGTCATCCGCATCCAGTTCTGGGACGACGACATCGAAGGCATCGAGGAGCTTGACCCCGAGAGCGGCATGCGCCTCACGGAGTACGACAGCTACAAAATCTATCCTGCCAACCTGTTTATGACAAGTCAGGACAGTACCCTCCGCGCCATCCACCAGATTGAGGACGACCTGAGGGAGCGCGTCGACTACTTCTACAGCGTGGGGCGCCCCCTCGAAGCAAAGCGTCTGCACGAGCGCGTCACCTACGACATGGAGATGCTGCGCGAGCTGGGGCATTGCTCGGGCATCGAGAACTACAGCCGTTACTTCGACGGACGTCCCCCAGGCAGCCGTCCCTACTGCCTGATGGACTTCTTTCCCAAAGACTTTCTGATGGTTATCGACGAGAGCCACGTCAGCGTACCCCAGCTCCACGCCATGTACGGAGGCGACAGGGCCCGCAAGACAAACCTCGTGGAATACGGTTTCCGCCTGCCTGCGGCGCTGGACAACCGCCCGCTGAAGTTCGACGAATTCAAGGAGCTTGTCCACCAGACCATCTACGTCAGCGCCACGCCGGCAGACTACGAGCTGCAGGAGAGTGAGGGCGTCGTCGTGGAGCAGGTCATCCGTCCCACAGGGCTTCTCGACCCCGTTATCGAGGTGCGTCCTACGGAAAATCAGATTGACGACCTCATGGAAGAGATCCGCATCCGCACCGAGCGGCACGAACGCACCCTCGTCACGACGCTTACCAAGCGCATGGCCGAGGAGTTGACGGAGTACCTCTCGGACTACGGCGTGCGTTGCAACTACATCCACAGCGACGTGGATACAATGGACCGTGTGGAGATAATGAACGACTTGCGCCGAGGGGAGTACGATGTGCTTGTGGGCGTCAACCTCCTGCGCGAGGGACTCGACCTGCCCGAAGTGTCGCTCGTAGCCATCCTCGATGCCGACAAGGAGGGGTTCCTGCGCAACGAGCGCAGCCTTACCCAGACTGCCGGACGTGCCGCACGTAACGTCAACGGTACTGTCATCATGTACGGCGACACCATCACGGAGAGCATGCGTCGCACCATCGACGAGACGAACCGTCGGCGCGAGAAGCAGCTGGCCTACAACGCCGCACACGGCATCACGCCCAAACAGATTCAGAAAGCCATCAGCGAAGCGTTCCTCACAGATAAGGGGGCTGACGCCACAGCCCAGTCATCTGGCACGACAGCCCAGTCATCTGGCGCGACAGCCCAGTGCGCTGCTGAAGACCCCATCCTCGCCTACATGACTCCCGCCCAGCTGGAGAAATCCATTGCCCGCACCCGCAAGCTCATGCAGGAAGCAGCTGCCAAGCTCGACTTTATGCAGGCAGCCCAGTACCGCGACGAGATGTTCCGCCTTGAAACCCTACTAAAAGAAAAAACGAATGAAAACAGTCGTCCTTGATGCCCATTCCGTAAACCCAGGCGACCTGTCTTGGGAGTGGCTCGAAAGCCTTGGGGCGTTTGTCGCCTATCCCCGCACAGCGCCCGAAGAAGTTATTCCACGTTGCCTGGATGCCGATGCCGTGCTAACCAACAAGGTTATCCTCGGCGAAAAGGAGATAGCTGCCCTGCCCAGGCTGAGGTACATCGGCGTCCTTGCCACGGGCTACAATGTCGTGGACCTTGCTGCTGCTTCTGCACGAGATATTGTCGTCACCAACATCCCTGCCTACAGCACCGACAGCGTAGCGCAGAGCGTCTTTGCGCACATCCTCCACATTACCAACAGCGTTGGACATTACGCCACGCTCAATGCGCAGACCTCCCAGCCCTCGCGCTGGGCCGAGAGCATCGACTTCTGTTATTATGACACGCCCCTCACGGAGCTTGCTGGAAAGACAATGGGCATCATTGGCTTCGGACGTACCGGCAGCCGTGTGGCAGCCCTTGCCCTCGCCTTCGGCATGAAAGTCCTTGTCTATACCTCCAAGCCGCAGGAGGCTCTCCCCGAAGGCATCGTCAAGGCTTCGCTGGAGGAAATATTCAGCCAGTCTGACATCGTTAGCCCTCATTGCCCGTTAACCGCTGACACACATCATCTTGTCAACGCCTCACGCCTTACCTTGATGAAGCCTACAGCTATCCTCATCAACACCTCGCGCGGCCCTGTCGTTGACGAGCAGGCCCTTGCTGATGCCCTTCGCAACGGCGCACTTCGTGCCGCAGGTGTGGATGTCCTTGAGCACGAGCCTCCCAGCCCCGACTGCCCCCTGCTTTCAGCCCCCAACTGCTTTATCACCCCCCACATCGCCTGGGCAACAAAGGAAGCCCGCACGAGACTCATGCAAATCTGCTGCCAAAACCTGACTGCCTTTGCCAAAGGACACCCCATTAACGTGGTAAACCATTAAAAAACTCAAATAAATTTGCAATATCCCGCGGGTTGCCGTAATTTTGCACGATTTTTCTGTAATAGGATGAAGAAGGTACTTTTTGTTCACACATTCCGCTTGATGCTTTTGGCTCTGGTCCTGTGCGCCGTCACGGGCTGCACGCAGTATGCCAAGGTGCAGAAGACCATGAACGTGGAATATAAGTACGAAATGGCGAAAGCCTACTTCATCGAAGGAAAATACGACCGTGCTGCCGAACTGCTGGAGGACGTCAACGCCTTTATGAAAGGCTCTGCCAACGGCGAGGAGTGCCTTTACATGCTCTCCATGTGCTACTTCAACCAGAAGGACTACGTCAGCGCCTCCACCTATCTGCAGACCTATTGCACCTCCTATCCGCGTGGACTTTTCGCCGAGCAGGCACGCTACTACGCAATCGTCGCCCTTTTCCGCGACACGCCCGACCCGCGTCTTGACCAGTCGAGCACCGTCCGTGCCATTGAGGAGATTCAGATGTTCAACGAATACTACCCCTACTCGCGCTACCACACACAGGTGGAAGACATGCTCTACACCCTCTACGACCGTCTGGTGGAAAAGGAGTACCGCTCGGCACAACTCTACTACAACCTCGGCAACTACATGGGCAACAACTATCAGGCATGTATCATCACCGCCCAGAACGCCCTGCGCGACTATCCCTACACGAAGTTCCGCGAGGAACTCTCCTTCCTCATCCTCAAGGCTAAATATACGATGGCGAAGGAGAGCGTGAAGGAGAAGATGCTGGACCGCTACCGCGATGCTATCGACGAATACTACGCCTTCAAGAACGAGTTCCCCGAAAGCACCCTCATCAAGGAGGCTACGAACATGCTCAACGAATCCGAGAAGGCTATCAAGAGATTATAAATCACCCTACCGAATCAATCTAACAATCACATAATCATAAACAATGGATTACAAGAAAACAACCGCCCCCACCAACACCCTTACGCGCAACATGAACGATTTCCGCGAAGGCACGGACAATGTCTATGAAACCGTAGCTATCCTTGGCAAGCGCTCCAACCAGATTGCTGTGGAAATCCGCGACGAACTGAAGAAAAAGCTGGAAGAGTTCAGCACCAAGCAGGATAACCTTGAGGAGGTGTTCGAGAACCGCGAGCAGATTGAGATCTCACGTTTCTATGAGCGTATGCCCAAGCCCACCCTTATCGCCACGCAGGAGTATCTTGAGAATAAAATCTACTTCCGTAATCCTGCCAAGGATAAGGAAATGATGTAAGAACAAACAAGGTTAACTCGTAGGATAGCAACGCATCTCTATGAAACTCCGTCTTCAGCACATCTGCCTCGTACTGGCAATGGCAGCTATTATTGTCTGCCTTTGCTACCCTCTTGTCCAATTCATTTATACTGACAACACAGCGGTTACCTTAACCAACTTCAACACCGTCGACCTGAACGGCAACCATCACAGCTCCCCTTGGGCGCTGGGCGGATTGCTTATTGCCTCGGGGCTTTGCCAATTGTTCGTGCTCTTAATCGCTGTTTTCCAGAACTTCGCCCTTCAGAAACGTGGACTTATCGTAACCATGCTGTTGCTGACGGGCTACTATCTGGTATATCTTATTTTTGTGTTTATCCTGCGGGCAGACGTTCAGGCTACTTTCCCCCGCTGGACATCTATTCTTCCTTTAGTGAGCCTCATCCTCACGTTCATGGCCTTTAATGCCGTACGTCGCACCGAGGCTCAAATCATAGCCTCAGCCAACAACTTCCGCCTCCGCGACTAATCTCGCTCTTTTAACAGGAACCTTTCGGCATAATAGAACCAGTACGTTTTGCCGTAGGTGAGGTAAAGGGCATTGAGTGTAGTCTGGTTATCCGTGTGGCTTGTGCGCAGCTTGGTAAGGAAATCGTCCAAAAGAGGCTGAAGCTCCGCATCGGAATAGAGGGAAGACATGGGGTCGGAAAGAGCGCGATAGAGCAGCCAGGCCTCGCGCCAATGACGTGGCGCATCGGCTTTAGCAGAAGGGGGAAACGCTTCTACAAATTCCGACAGACGTCCATCCAAAAGCAAGGACGCAACATACAAATCGCGGTGTAAGGGAGTATCATCCTGTCGATAAAGCCGCTGGAGAAATGCTGCCGTTGTCTCACCACCATACGGCTCTGCACCCAGAAATGCATAGAAAGTCTCTGCACCAAAGAGCGTATTCTGACGCGTAAAACGATTGACACCCAATCCGTCTGCACCATAGGGCTGGGGATAGGAGAATAGTTCATCGCCTATCGTGCCTTCGTGGGCAAGAGCCACGTTGCGCAAGGCAGTAAGCGCAGGCGTCGTCTCCAACGAGCGACGTCCCACAGCCGCAACACGCTCAGAATGCCCTTCTGCTGCATACCGATAGGCTGCCAGTTCCTGATGCAAGGCAGCGTCGTTGTTTGTCAGAATCATGCAAAGCACCATACTGACAGCCGTAACAATCCATCCCGGCAATAACAAGGAGAAAAAAGTCGTCCGCTTGTCGGAGGACCAATGATTCCGAATCCAGCAAACCAGCAACAGCACCAGCAAACATACGCCCATAATAGTTGCCCAAGGAATAAGGTTGTAGTGCAGCGTACGGCTGTCAACGGCAGTAGTAAATCCAAGAACAAGATACGACGGTAGCCACGTGAAGGCATCCCAGCGCCCTGTCAGGTGAGTGATGTTCTTAACAGCCCGTCGTAAAAGCACAAGCAAGACCATCACAATTGCAGCCGTCACAAACGGATTGTTGAGGGTCTGCCCACGCGACCATGTCGCCTGCATGAACGCTATGAGGTCGCGCTGGAAAAAGATATAGAAAAACGCCGTAAACGCAATGAATAGCACAGCATGAATGATGGCTATCGTCTTTTCGCGCTTATCCTGATTTCGTCTCATTGTCACTTACTCGTTCACTTTTATTTCGCTCTTCTTCAACACCACAGCTGTGCGGGCGGGCAGATAGAGACGAAGCCATTCCTTGCGCTCACGGCGGTAGAGCGGGTCGGGACAGGAATAGTGCTCCACGGAAGCGTCAGATAATCCCTGTCCGCCGAAGTCTGGATTATCCGTGCCCAAAATCTCCCGATAGATGCCCCGAGGCACAAGCAGACCATAGTCCGTAAACGACTTCACGGGATTGAAATTGAACACGAAGAGCAAGTCACCACGCAGATAGGCCAGTATCTGGTCTCCGTCATTTTGGCAGACAGGCAAGATATTCTTCTTCTGGAAGCCTCGGACAGAGGAAACGAGGTGTATCATAGCCTCATCGAACAAGCCGAGGTACTGGTAGCAAAGATGTTCGTTATCACGCAAGTTCCACTGACGACGGGCATACTTGTAACTCCATCCATTGCCTTGGCGGGGGAAATCTATCCACTCAGGATGACCAAACTCGTTACCCATAAAATTGAGGTAGGCACCATTGATAGTGGAGGCTGTGAGCAGGCGTATCATCTTGTGAAGGGCGATGCCACGGCTGACCGTATAATTCTCGTCGCCTTTGGAGAAATGCCAATACATGTCGGCATCCACCAGACGGAAGATAATTGTCTTATCGCCTACCAGTGCCTGATCGTGGCTCTCAGCATAGGAAACGGTGTGTTCGTCTGATCGGCGATTGGTTACTTCCCAGAAGAGCGACGTGGGTTTCCAGTCCTCATCGACGCGTTCCTTGATAACCTTAATCCAATAGTCGGGGATGTTCATGGCCATACGGTAATCGAAACCGTATCCTCCGTCGGCTATAGGAGCAGCCAGCCCAGGCATACCGCTAACCTCTTCAGCAATAGTGATAGCCTGAGGATTAACCTCGTGGATGAGTGCGTTCGCCAGCGTGAGGTAACAGATGGCATCACCATCCTGTCCGCCGTTGTAGTAGGCGCTATAGTCGGTGTAGGCCGTGCCAAGACCATGGTCAAGATAAATCATGCTGGTCACCCCGTCGAAGCGGAAACCATCGAAGTGGAACTCGTCCATCCAATACTTGCAGTTGGAAAGGAGGAAGTGAATGACATCATCGGAGCGGTAGTTGAAACAAAGGCTGTCCCACTGACGATGTTCGCGACGCTCTCCGCTATAGAAATACTGGCAGGGATTGCCAGCAAGGAGGCCGAGGCCCTCGTTCTCGTTCTTTACAGCATGGCTGTGCACGAGGTCCATAATAACGCTGACACCCTGACGATGAGCCTCGTCAATAAGTTGCTTCAGTTCCTCAGGAGTGCCAAAGCGACTAGAGGGAGCAAAGAAACTGCTGACATGATAACCGAATGAGCCATAGTAAGGGTGCTCCTGAATGGCCATAACCTGAATACAGTTGTACCCAGCCTTAACTACACGGGGCAGTACTCGTTCACGGAATTCATTATAGGTGCCCACGCGCTCCTCGTCCTGCGCCATACCAATGTGGCACTCGTAGATAAGCAAGGGGTCACGACGAGGGCGGAACGTTTTCTTTTTCCATTTATAGCTGGCAACGCAAGGATCCCAGACCTGAGCGCTAAAGATGGCTGTAGATGCGTCCTGAACTACACGCTGGGCATAGGCGGGAATGCGTTCGCCGCAGCCTCCTTCCCATTCCACCAACATCTTGTAGTGCTGACCATGACAAAGGGCTTCATCAGGCAACGTTACTTCCCAGTCTCCATGAGGATTGAGACGGGCCAAGCGATAGTCATCCCGACGCTGCCAATCATTGAAATCGCCAACGAGCCAGATAGCCGTAGCATTGGGAGCCCATTCACGAAACACCCATCCACCTTCGGCTGTGCGATGGAGTCCATACCAATTATGCCCATTGGCAAAGTCTGTCAGGGTGCGCTGCCCCCGCTCCGTGAGGGTCTGTAGACGCTCCTCGTAGTAGTTATATCGTCCCTCAATGGCATCAGCATAGGGCGTCAGCCAAGGATCATTCTTAACAATGTTCAGCATTTTACTTTGATGATTATTTTCTTGAGTCCTGTGGGAGTAATACCGGGAGCATGGCCATCAGCGGGAAAGAAAATGGCAAACATGCCGGGCTTGAGGGTGAAGTAGTTGGCAGCGCGTCCGGGATAGAGAGTCATGTCGACGGAAGCATCGTAGGGAGCCTCGGGGAGGTCTGCAGCAGGGGTGTAGCCCATTGTTTCCTCCGCCGTGATAGGTACCTGAATATCGATGTACTCCACATGGGTCTCCAGCTTAGCTTCATCGGCTGTCTTTGAAGGTATGGCATTGACGTTAACGATGAGGCGGTCTGGCTCCAACACAATCTTCCCGGGTTCCAATGTAGCGAGGTCGGTCTCGCGCAGGAAACGAATGGCCTCTGCAAACAAAGGATTCAATGCGGCATAGTTGCCAAGGTTTTCAAGAGAATCGAGAATCATAATCTATTATGTAATTTGTTCTTATCAATCCAAAAGGTATAAATCAAAATCATTCTTCTCCTTCGCCTTCGTCGGGTACGTCAGCATTAGAACCATCATCGATATATTCACCTTCGCCCTCTCCTTCGCCATCACTTTCGTCTTCGTCGGAGTCTTCATCAGACTCATCGCCTATCAGAGGATAACCGCGGAAGACGAGGCTGCTGTCGTTGAAGGTCGTCTGTTTGACAAAAGCGCCTTCCTCGTCATATTCGTTGAATTGTCCCGTTCGACGTCCATGAACGAACTCGCCCTCGAAGCGATGATGGGTTTTAGCGTCTATGAGGCGTCCATGTCCGTGAGGCAATCCGGCATGCCACATGCCCTTGTAGCTTCCGCCATCGGTCGTACTATACGTGCCCATGCCATCGAACTTTCCAGCTACCCAGTGTCCATCGTAGCTGCCACCGAGGATAAAGCTGTATAAGCCATCGCCCTGCATGATGCCGTCATCCAAATGTCCGTTGTAAATGTCGCCCGAAGCAAAGGTATAAACGCCATCGCCCGTACGTTGGCCGCGGATGTAGTCGCCCGTGTAGGTGTCACCATTGGCAAAGCGGTAGGTGCCCTGTCCGTGCATGATATCGTTGTACCATTGTCCCTCATAACGGGTACTGTCGGAGAAGGTTGCCTTACCTTTTCCGTGGCGTCGTCCGGCACGCCAGTTGCCCTCATAACGGCTACCGTCGGGATAAGTCATTACCCCTTCGCCGTCCCTGAGGTTATCCTTCCAGCCACCCATATAGTAAGCGCCTGTGCTTGTCCAGGTGTAGGTACCCTGACCTGAACGTACGCCACGTTCCCATAGCCCAGAGTAAGCATCGCCACAGGCATAGAAGAGTGTGCCATAGCCCTCAATCTCTCCCGCCTGCCATTGGCCGACATAATGATCGCCGTTAGCATAGTAGCGTGTGCCTCGGCCCTGGGGGCGGTCTTGCTCCCAATTGCCCTCATAGCGGCTGCCATCACGATAGTAGCAGATACCTTCGCCCTGCCGCTTGCCGTGCACAAATTGTCCGACATAGCGCTCGCCACCCACGCGAGTCAATTCTCCCTGTCCATGAGGAACAAGTCCAAGGATAGACTCACCTTGATAACTAGATCCGTCATGGAGACGGATAATCTTGCCCTTAACGGTGTCTCCATCTGCCACCTGCGGAGTAGCAGCATGGACAGCAGGCATCCCCAATGCCATTACCATCAAACATAAGACAAGAAAAGACCTATATTGTCGCATCATTATTTCTTTTCACTATAATTATATAATAAGGAGTGCAAAAGTAAACATTCCCTCGCAAACGGCCAAACAAAAGGTTATATTTTTAAATAAAGCCCGTGTTTATGGAGCTACGATAACGGTAGTGAAGAGGTCTGGATGAAGCCAGCGACGGGCTACAGAAAGAAGGTCTGAAGGGGTAGCAGTTCGGATAGCGTCAATGGTACGATTGAGGTGCGCCGTTGGAAGGTCGAGGGTGTGCGTGTGGATGTGGGCATCAATAAGCGAGAATACACTTTCGTAGTTTCGGTAGATTTCACCCAACATATAATTGCGTACAAGCGTCAGCTCGGCATCATCCACTTCTCGGTTGCATAGGCAATCACACTCCCTGACTATTTCATCAACCACGGAGGAGCCCTTGTCGGCAGCAGCTTCACTATTAACCACAAAGAGCACCTGACGAGTGTTGGTGAAGAGATCGGCATTGATGCTATAAGTAAGGCCCTGCTTCTCGCGCACGTTCCTCATTAGACGACTGCCGAAATAACCTCCAAGAATAGCCGTAACAATGCGCATGGTATAATAGTCATCCGAGCCGACGTCCATCATCAATCCACCCATGCGGATGCTGGCCTGAACGGCTGTGGGAAGGGAGTGACTTAGCACCTGCCCTTTCGCAAGGGGGAGAGTTTCATTCTCTCTACGGGAGGGATTGGGAGCAGATTTTCCCTCCCCAAACAATTCTTCTGTCAGGCAAAGAAGAGCGTCATCCACATCGCCTGCAAGAAAGATATGGAAATTGGCATAGTGATGTTGGTGGAAACGAAGGAGGTCGTCCCGACTGATGGAATCAAAATCCTCCTCTTCGGCAAAACGGCCACAGGGGTGGTCTGGGCCATAGATGGCTGTACCAAGCAGACGACGTGCCACAACGTCCCCCCGATAACGATTCACAAGATACTGGCTACGATTGGCTGCACGGACAGCCTCAAGCCGTTCCTCGGGGAAAGTGGGACAGCACAGCATATCATGCACCAAACGGAAAGCCTCGGGAGCATGACGACGCAGGGTATAGAGGGTGATGAAGCTATGATGGACAGATACCGTCAACTCCACCCATGCACCCAGCCAGTCAAGACGTTCCGCCAAAGCCGGAGCCGAAAAATGGATAGTACCCTCGCGCAGCAGACGGTTGGTGAAAAGGGCTTGCAGCAAGCGGTCCTGCTCGCCTAATCCTGCAGGGACAACGATGTCGAGGCGGACGGCTGGGACAGCGTCGCTTCGAAGCAGAGTGATGTTACTCAAAGAGATCGTCGAAGCCGTCATCGGCAGGAAGGATGTCTGCAGCTACAGGAAGGGAAGAAACGGCACCTCCGCAGGGGTTGAAACCAGCAGGTATGGCGAATGTCTCCGTCGGAAGATAATCCAACGACTCATCCGCATAAACTTTTTGCATATAGAGTGCCCACACGGGCAGCGCCATAGCGGCACCCTGTCCGTCCTGCATGGAAGCGAAGTGGATATCACGGTCTTCACCACCTACCCAGCAGCCGCTAACAAGGCGGGGGGTATAGCCCATGAACCAGCCGTCAGAGTTGCTGTTGGTGGTACCTGTTTTGCCTGCGATGGGGGCTTTCAGTCCGTAACGGAAACGAATACGTCCGCCCGTACCTTGGTCAACCACAGCGCGCATCATGTCAATCATCTTGTATGAGCCCTCGCGGCTGATTACCTCGTAGGTCCTGGGGGTGAAGGAGGCAACGATATCTCCCTCGTTGTCTTCGATCTTCGTGACGAAGAGAGGCTCCGTGCGGATACCGTTGTTGGGGAAGGCGGTATAGGCACTCACCATTTCGCCCACGCTGATGTCGCAGGAACCTAGGCAAAGCGAAAGCGTGGGAGGAATGTCGCGATTGCGGATACCAAACTGGTGTATCATTTCCACAAAAGCGTAAGGGTTGAGCTTGCTCATCAGGTAGGCCGACACCCAGTTGCTGGAACGCGAAAGGCCCCACTTGAGGCTGACTATCTGACCTATCATCGAGCTGTGCCCAGCGTCACGAGGGCTCCAGACACGCCCATCCTCCGTAAGGAGTGACTGCGGACCGTAGCGCATCTGATCACAGGGCGAAAAACCGTTCTCCATAGCCAATGTATAGAGGAAAGGCTTGATGGTAGAACCTACCTGACGACGCCCTTGCATGACCATGTCATACTGGAAATGAGAGAAGTCAGGCCCACCCACATAAGCCTTGACATGGCCTGTGAGTGCATCCATCGACATAAAGCCGCAGCGCAGGAAATGCTTGTAGTAGCGGATGGAGTCCATCGGGCTCATCAAGGTGTCGATGTATCCGCGCTCGTAGGAGTAGAGTTGAACGGGCTGGACAACGTCGAACGAATCGCGGATGGCTTCCTCGGAATATCCCTGCTTTGTCATCAGGCGATAGCGCTCCGTCTGCTTCATCGCGCGCACCAGGCTGGCTTCAATCTCGCTCTTCGAGAGGTTGTCGTAAGGTGCGTTCTTGCGCCCCTGCTTCGACTTGAAGAAACGGGGCTGCAGGTAGCCCTTGACGTGCTCGTCGACGGCTTCCTCGGCATAGCGTTGCATGCGGCTGTCGATGGTGACGTGAATCTTCAGTCCATCGGTATAGATGTTATATGGCTTGCCATCCTTTTTGAAATTCTTGTTGCACCAGCCATAGAGCGGATTCGTGGCCCAGTCGAGGCTATCCTCGTACCACTTCTGCTCCTGCCAACCGCGATAGTTCTTACGCTCGGGCTTAGGTGCCGTCATCACACCGCGCAGATATTCACGGAAGTAAGGTGCAAGGCCCGTCTTATGATCCACACGGCGATAGTTGAGCACAAGTTCCTTGGCACGATACTCTTCAGCCTCCTCGTGGGAGATATAGCCGTTCTTCTCCATCTGCCCAATCACCACGTTACGGCGCTCACGCGAGAGCTTAGGACGGCGTATGGGGTTGTAGAGCGACGAGTTCTTGCACATTCCCACCAGCGTGGCAGCCTCCTCGGGCGACAGTTCCGACGGCTCTTTGGCAAAGTAGGTGTTTGTAGCCGTCTTGATGCCGATAGCGTTGTTGCCGAAGTCGTACTTGTTAAGGTACATGGTGAGGATTTCCTCCTTCGTGTAATACTTCTCCAGCTTGACGGCAATCACCCACTCGATGGGTTTCTGGAACAGGCGCTCCACGGTACTTCCAGCCACTTCAGTATAAAGCTGCTTGGCAAGCTGCTGGGTGAGCGTACTGCCACCTCCTGCCGTCTGTTGTCGAAGGACGCCTCGCTTGATGACAGCCCTGACGAGCGAGCGAAAGTCTATGCCGCTGTGCTTGGAGAAACGCACGTCCTCCGTTGCGATAAGGGCATTCACCAGACAAGGGGCAAGTTCCTCATAGTCAACCCAGACGCGGTTCTCGCCGCTGTAGCTGAATGTTCCCAATTGCACTCCATCGGCAGATATAATCTGCGAGGCAAACTTATATTCAGGGTTCTCCAAATCTTCCACAGGGGGGACAAAACCAATCCATCCCTTGTTGATAGCGAAGAAAATGCATGCTGCAGCCAGCAATCCGCAAGCCAGCAGTATCCACAGTATACGGACAATTGTTCGACGCATATTCCTCCTTATTTAATTAAAGGTTTATTCACTTTTTTCGTTTCAGACGGCAAAGGTATTGCAAACTGAGAGAAATTGCAAATTTTTTTGCAACTATCCGAATCATAGCACATCTAAAAGATTTGCCTGCGTTGAAACGCCAGCCCACTGGATTAAGCTTGCAGTCCACTGGATTAAATTCGTAGCCCACTGGATTAAAAAAATAGCCCCTTGGAATGAAACTCCAACGTCTTGGAATTTTGCAGCAGTTGGCTGCACTTAGACGGAAAATGCAATTATGGGGATTTTTCTCTTGCATATTCGTACCTTTTTATCCCCTTCGGGGAATTTTAGATAGGGGTCGTCTCGGAAAAATCAAATAAAATTTGCTTTTTCGCTCGGCTTGAACCATCTTTAATCCCCCTTCGGGGGCTTTTAGATAGGGGTCGCCTCGGAAAAATCAAATAAAATTTGCTTTTTCGCTCGGCTTGAACCATCTTTAATCCCCCTTCGGGGGCTTTTAGATAGGGGTCGCCTCGGAAAAATCAAATAAAATTTGCTTTTTCGCTCGGCTCGCCCTATCTTTGCAGGGTCTTTTAAGGAAAAAGGTTTTATGAAAGCAAAGTTCTCTACTCTACTCTGCCTGCTACTCCTGCTGACAGGACACGCTCAGGCACAAGATGCACCCGTAAAGTTCAAGCTCTACGGCTTTGTCAACAACTTCTTCTGCTACGACTCACGCCGCAGCCTGATGGTGGCTGAAGACCTCTTCAACATCCTGCCGCTCGATGCCAGCTACGATGCCGAGGGGCACGATGTGAATGCCGACCCTTCGGTGAAGTTCCTCGCCATTACCACCCGTATTGGCGTTGACCTCACAGGACCCGAGGTGTTCGGTGCGAAAACCTCAGCCAAGATGGAGACAGACTTTGGCGGCTATAGCGCTACGGGCACGCTGCTCCGCATCCGTCAGGCCTACACGGCGTTGGAGTGGCAGGGCGACAACCGCTCGTACCTGCTTGTCGGACAGACGTGGCATCCCATGTCGGGCGACCTGAAGCCCGATGTCTTCAGCCTCGCTACCGGCAGCCCGTTCAACCCCTTCAACCGCTCACCGATGATGCGCTTCGACTATACGATGGGTACCTCCACAACCCTTTCCGCAGCTGCCATCTATCAGTTCCAATACGCTTCTGTGGGACCGAACGGAGCTCCCTCGTACACCTATTCCCGCAGGGGACTATGGCCTGAGCTCTACGTAGGATTGTCGTTTGGAGGGAAGAACTCCCCTACTGCCATTGGCTTTGACATGTCATCCATAAAGATTGGCAATAACCGTCTGACTTCTTACGCAGCCATGTTGAGCACCTCGCAGCATATCGGGAGATTCGACATCAAGGCCAAGGGTGTCTGTGGCGAGAATCTCTCCCACATGTTGCTGCCCTCAGGTTTCGGCACCGACGCTACCGACGGACACACGCTGCGCCCCCTCGCAGCTGCAGCTGCTTGGACAACCATCATGTACAATGTGCCGTCGTCAAATCAGTTCCGCATTGGCCTTATGGCCGGATGGCTGAAGAATCTCGGCGTCCTTAACGGCACCATCAACCCTGCCAGCGTCCACATCTGGGGAAATCACGCAGGCGTTTCGTCCAGCCTTGGCGAAGTGTACCGCTTTAGCCCCATGGCCACCTACCGTGTAAAGAACCTCATGCTCGGTCTTGAACTGGAGCACACCGCTGCCTGCTACGGTGACATGCAGCCCGATGCTACTGTCACTAACCTTCACACCGTTGCCAACGAGCGCGTCTGCGCACTGATGATGTACAACTTCTAAAATTAGAAATTTGGAATTAGAAATCTGGAATAAAGGATGAACGACAAGAAGTTCAAAACTATTCTCTATGCTATACTTGGTGTAGCGACATTTATAACCATACTCGTCGGGCTTATTTCCCGCAGCGGAGTGCAGTCGTGGACGTTCCGCATCATCTATGCGCTGATGTGCCTCGTTCTGCTTGTGGATGCCATCCGTCGTCTGCGCCCCTTCAGCCTCCGTCGGCTGCCTTTGGCCGTCATGCAGTTTGGGCTTGTCATTGCCCTTGCGGGAGGAGCCATCGGCAGCCAGATGCGCGAGGAAGAGGAGCTCAAAGTCTTTGAGGGCTCAACAGAATCGTTCCGAAACCTCTCTGTCACGTTAAACGACTTCATAATGGATGTCTATCCGAATGGTCGTCCGAAACGCTTTGCCTCCGACCTTGTCGTTCGCACTTCCGATGGAAAGGAAGCCAGCGGAATCATTGAAGTAAACCACCCCCTCGGTGTAGGCGGATGGAAGATCTATCAGTACGACTACGATAGCGAAGCCGGCGTTGACAGCGCCTACAGCGTTCTTGGCATGGTTCGCGAGCCTCTTCAGGGCGTTATGTTTGCCGGCATCCTGCTAATGCTGGCAGCTGCCGTGCTATTACTGATAATAGGCCAAAAGTTAGACTACAAGACTTCAGATAATACTACCGCCTCCAACCCCGATACAGAGCTTTCATCTGCCAGTCTGAAAAGTCTGCCAGTCTATCAGTCTAAAAAAAGCAGTTATCGTTGGATTATCTGGGGCTGCGCGATGGTAGCCCTGATATTCTTCCTTTTCACCGTTCTCTCCCCGCAGATTGTCAGCAAGATGCCCGTTCCGGCGCTGCAGAGTCCGTGGTTTGCGCCGCATGTGCTGGTTTATATCCTTGCCTACGCCATGGCAGCTGTTTCTGCCATCCTATCCATCCGTTTGCTCGTTGCCCGTAAAGAACGCCGCGAAGCCATCGGCCTTAGCGCGTGCGACGCCTTTGCCCGTGCCGCCTTCGCGTTCATTACTGTTGGCATGCTGTTTGGTGCCCTATGGGCCGAGCGTGCATGGGGCGGCTATTGGTCGTGGGATCCCAAGGAGACATGGGCAGGCATCACCTGGCTGGCATATCTGCTCTGCCTCCACGTCCGCGAAAAGAGCCCCGAGGCACAGCGTGCCGCCCTTTGGCTCTACATCTTCGCATTCCTCTGCCTGCTTATGTGCTGGCAAGGCATCAACCTCCTGCCTTCCGCTCGTGCCGACAGCATCCATCTGTACTAATGACCGCCATTGGGAACATAGAGGAGCATCCACTGCAGCCATTCCTGCCCCAGGGAGCAAAGGTTTTATTCTTGGGGAGTTTTCCTCCGCCAAGGGAGAAATGGTCGATGGAGTTCTTCTACCCGAACTATATCAACGACTTCTGGCGTGTGTGGGGAGTGCTTTGCTTCCATGACAAGACGCATTTTGAACGGAGAAAAGCCTTCGACCGTGAAGCCATCGAGGCCTTTGCGACAACGAAAGGCATGGCGTTCTTCGATACAGCGCATAAAGTGTGCAGGCTGAAAGGAAATGCTAGCGACGCTTTCCTGCAAATCATTGAACCGACGGACGTGGAGTCGCTGCTTAAACAACTGCCCGACTGCCATACCCTCGTCACCACAGGCGGAAAGGCATCGGAAGAATTGCGGAATATCATTTCAAACGCAAATAACGGCGCATTAGAAGTACCCGCCGTAGGGGGCAGCTGCGAACTGTCCGTATGGGGACGACAATTGTTGTGGTATCGGATGCCCTCCACCTCGCGCGCTTTTCCCATGTCGCTGGAAAAGAAGGCGGAATACTACCGTGCACTTATGCCTCGGCTGCGCTGAGTTCTTCTTTCAACAGCTTTCGGGTAAGGGAGCGTATGCGCGGTTCGTCACGGATGATGGCTCGCAGTTGCTCCAGCCGTTGCGCATTGGGTGAATCAGGAATCCACAGCTTCAGATAACCGCCATCGCCATACTTCTCCTTGAGGTGGGCGACACAGCGTTCCTCATGCTCCTCGAAACTGAATGACGGATAGTTCGTAAGGCTGTACTGCGCTGTCCGGCGGATGATGGTTTCTGCCTCGATGAAACGGTCGGCCTCGGCAAGGATACGACCGTAGATGCTGCGCGGCTCATGGTCTGACGAGGCGCGGTGGTCTTCGGCAGCCTGGGCCATCTGCTCAACCTCCTCCTCCGAGAACCACCGCCTCAGTTGCCTGTCGCTACGGATGATGGCACCCGAAACGAGGTGATGCCGCTCACGTCCCTCCACCAAGCCCGTGTCGTGATAAGCCGCAGCCACATACAGCAGTTCATGGTCAACGCCCAGCTGTTCGGCCAACTCCAGCGCCTGCCGAATCACCATGCGGGCGTGGTCCTCCTGATGCGCCTTGTCAAATGAACGGTAGCGGGGGATAATCTCCGCCTCGACGTAGGCGCTCAGCTCACTTCTTATTCCACTCATTTTTAATCTTCTCGTACCACTCCTTCATCACGTAGAAGGCCAGCTTGCGTTCGCCGTTGTCGGAGTAGAGCCCCTTGCGGTTGTAGTAGTCCTGTATGCCGTCCAACACGCGGCGTGGCGAGCGGAAGTCCTTGAGAATCCAGGGCGTGGTGCCCGAAAGGCCGTCAATCTTTTCCAGCATGGCGACGTTCTCGCGGTAGAGATTCTCCTGGAACTCCTCCGTCCAGCGCTGGTTCTTTGGGCCATGATAGCCGTATTTGGCGCCTCCGCCGAACTCGCTGACGATGACGGGCTTCTCGTAGGGCACCTCCCACGTCATCTTCGGGGCATCGTTCACGTCGCGATACCAACCAATGTACTGGTTGAAGCTGATGACATCGACGTATTTGTTCATATTGTCGTTGAGGCGGTTGTGGTAGTTCGAGGCCGACGTCACCTCCATGGCCATGCTGATGAGGCGCGTGTCGTCAAGCTGTCGGGCATGGTCGGCCAGCCGAGCAAGAAAGTTCTCGCGGTCAGCGCCATGAGGGGTTTCGTTGGCGATACTCCAGATGATGACATTAGCACGGTTCTGGTCACGGCGAATCATGTCCGTCAGCTGCTGGCGGGCGTTGTCGAACGTCGCAGGGTTCGTCCAGGCGATGGTCCAATAGACAGGAATCTCCGACCATACCAAGATGCCCATGCGCTCAGCCTCGCGGACGGTGTTCTCGTTGTGCGGGTAGTGGGCCAGACGGACGAAGTTGCAGCCCAGCTCCTGCGCCCAGGTAAGCAACGTGTGGGAGTCCTCCACAGTGTTGGTGCGACCGCCGCCGTAGGGCTTCTCGTCGTGGATGCTGATACCGCGCAGATAAATGGGTTCACCGTTCAACAGGATCTGCTTGCCCTGTGTGCGGATGGTGCGGAAACCTATTTCGTCTGCCAGCGTCTCGCCGCCCAGCGTCATCTCCACCTTATATAGCTTGGGATTCTCGGGTGTCCAAAGCTGTGGCTTGGCCTTCAGGGTAGTCGCGATGCGCCCTTCGGCATCCGTCGTGAATGTCTGCTTCAGTT
>Ga0310690_10002582_pt1 | contig 29181 bp, 22 predicted proteins | sample AusTroGonzalo_MG_2_FD_207661 | JGI IMG/M metagenome (GOLD analysis project Ga0310690, IMG submission 207661) | Bovine rumen microbial communities from tropical cattle in Woodstock, Queensland, Australia - Gonzalo_04 (v2) (version 2) | ecosystem: Host-associated > Mammals > Digestive system >...
ATCCCGTCGCAGGGCAGTGTCGGCGCAAGCGGCGACCTCGCTCCTCTGGCTCATCTCGCGATCGTTCTCTGCGGAGAAGGTTTCGTTATGACCGATGACGGAAAAATGGTCGAGACCGCTCAGGTTTTCAAGGAAAAAGGAATCAAGCCGATAACGCTCAAAGCAAAAGAAGGACTTGCTCTCATCAACGGAACGCAGGTCATGACGGCTCTCGGCGCTCTCGCAGTCCACAGAGTCCACAACCTTCTTAAACTTGCAGATATCGCGCTCACTTCGACGATCGAAGGCATCATGGGAACAGACCGCGCTTTCGACCAGAAAGTAAATATCGTCAGAGCTCACCCCGGACAGGCGGAAGTTTCCGAGAACGTTCTCAAACTTATCGCTAAATCGGAAATCCGCGAAAGCCACCGCAACTGCCCGAAAGTCCAGGATGCATACAGCCTCCGCTGCGCTCCGCAGGTCCACGGTGCAGTCAGAGACGCACTCCGCCACGTCGAGAAAGTCATCACGACAGAGCTCAATTCATCGACTGACAACCCGCTTATTTTCCCCGACGAGAAAGAGACGATCTCTGCAGGAAACTTCCACGGCGAGCCGATCGGACTCGTTATGGATTACCTCACTGCGGCTGTCTCCGAGCTCGGAAGCATCTCCGAAAGAAGAATCGAGCAGCTCATCAACCCCGTTTTCAATCAGGCTCCGGCATTTTTGGTTAAAAACAAAGGTCTCAACAGCGGCTTTATGATCGCTCACGTCGCGGCTGCAAGCCTTGCCAGCGAGAACAAAACGCAGTCTTTCCCGGCAACAGTCGATTCGATCCCGACATCTGCCGGAAAGGAAGACCACGTCAGCATGGGTACTACTGCTGCAAGAAAGTGCACGGCAGTTGTTGAAAACACCGTTAAAATCATCTGCATCGAGCTTCTCACCGCAATGCAGGCGATCGATTTCAGAAAACCGATGAAAGCAGGCGCAGGAATCGAACCCGTTTACAAACTTATCCGCAAGGATGTTCCTTTCATGGAAAACGACTCTTTCCTTCACCCGATGTTCATGAACGTTCTCAAGAAGGAATACGAAATCGTCAAAACGGCTGAAAAAGCAGTCGGCCCGCTTAAATAAAAACCGCTATATCAATAATTTTCACCGGCGCTCGCCTTTGCGGGAACGATTACCGTGACAGGCTGGGTATCAAGAATCGAATTTGTTTTGTTGTCGATGACATTTATGAATGCTTTGAACATTTTGGCCTCTTTCTCCTGCGGGAAGCAGTCGTTCATGGCCTCGACATTGAATGTGAGCTTGTTGCCTGGAGTTCCTGCTGTCGAAGTACCGGTAGAGAAATCTTTGAAACCGTTGTTGTAGTCTGCTCCGTTGAATGCTGCCGGAGTTGCGACGATCGTTGCAGCACAGCTGTCAACAGGAATATACTCAAGTGCTTCGATTTTTTTGAGGAAACACGACGTGTCGAGCGACGGGTCATTGAGATCGTCCGCCGGTTCGACCCTGACATCGAATTTTGCATATTTTATGAGCGAATCCACGCCGTTTACAGCGGATGAGTCAAGCCCGGAACCTGTTCCGCTGATTGAATAAAGCAGTGTTGTCATTCCCACATTGGCACAGCTCGGAACAACTGCTCCTGTTCCGTTTGAAACTGCCGTCAGCTGAGTTTTTGCGCTATTTGTGTTATAACCGTCGGAAGATACGACTGAAACGACTTTTGCACCGATCGCATTCATCGCCTCGATAACCTGCGACTGATTGAAAATCGTGTAGACATAAGAAGAGTTGTAAGGCGTAAACGAACTGTCGTGCGCAACAGCATCGGTTATGTGGAAAACTATCGGAATTGCTCCGTTCCTGAAACCGACTCCTCCTTCCGGAACAGAACCGCCGTTCCAGCTGAGTGCCGCGCCGGTCGCAATTTTGTAAAGTGATTCATAACCCGATTCGGGACCGTCGTTGCCTTTGTGCTGTGCCAGTTTATTAACGCCGGCCTGAGCTGTTGCAACATCCGTAGTCGGTGACTGAAGCAGACCGAACGGCATATCTCCGCTGTAACCGTAACTACTGACAGGAAAATCGTCGAAATAGGAGACTCCGAACGCACTGTCGGTGATTTTTGCTCTGATTCCCGGGATAATCGTCGTAGAAAGAGTGCCTTTTAAAGTGTCGATTTCACCGCCCATAGAACCCGTCGTATCGATATTGAAGAAAATATCGGCTTTCTGAACCTGAGGCGAAAAAACGAGAGTGTCGTTCTGCTTTTCACCTTCGTAGGGAAGCTCAAAATAGAATTTTACACCGGCATCTTTGACACCGTTTGCCGCATCGCACGGGTCGCTACCGACAAGAACTTCGGCAAGGTCGCTGAATCCGTCACCGTCGGTATCCCTGCTTGTTGCCGAGTGGATCCCGAGAGCGGAACAGAATGTCTCCTGAGTGTCGGGAAGACCGTCTCCGTCACTGTCGGTTTCCATGAAATCCGGAACATTGTTGTCGTTTGAGTCCCGGCACGGCGTTGAAGGACACTCTTTGGCATCAGGAATGCCGTCATCGTCGCTGTCAGGATCGAGATAATTCGGAATGCCGTCGCCGTCAAGATCATCGGCTGTCTCTATTCTGTCTGGAATACCGTCACCGTCACTGTCATCATCAATGTAATCCGGAACGGTATCCTCGTCTGAATCAGGACATTTTTGATTCTCTTCATAACCCGGACATTCTTCGGAATCGGGAATGCCGTCGCCGTCGCTGTCTATATCACGGTAATCCGGCAGTCCGTTGCCGTTTGTATCGGAACACATCTGATTTCCGGAGAAATCGCCGCACTCTTCAGAATCGTAGATGCCGTCGCCGTCTGAATCGTTGTCTTTGTAATCCGGCGTGCCGTTTTCATCAGTATCGACCGGAATACCTTTCGGAACTTCTATGCAGTTCGGAATACCGTCACCGTCCTCATCCGCTTTACACCATGCCGCACCGTGTTCCGAAGCAAAAGAAGGAACTTCATACTGTTTGCCGTAACAGTCGCACATAATGCCGTATTTTTCGTCAGGATTCTCAGAATCGGAGGTGTCTGCAAAAGTATCACCTGAATCGGAGGTGTCCGCAAAAGTATCACCGGAATCGGAAGTGTCGGCTTTGTCCGGGCGTTCGCATTTTTCTGTAACAGTATTACAGACAAATCCGAGTTCACAATCCAGTGAACTATGGCACACCTTTGTCACGTTGTCTGATCCGCCGCAGCCGCAAAAAATAAAGGTTATGAACATTGCAACCGCAAAAATCAGTTTTTTCATATTGTCCTCCTTTTTTAAGTTAAACAACATCTCTATTATAAAAAAGTGAAAGATATAGTCAAGCGGAAATGTCAGCCAATGTATTATTGAAAAATGACAATGGTTTTGCGAACTTTCAAAATATTTTTTCTAATATTAAATAAAAAAATTGCAAAAATAAACTTTGAGAGTATTTAAGTTTGTCGAGGTTTACGTTTTCTTGATAATTTTGTTATTTTGGAGTTGTGATATGAAAAAATGCAAAGTATTGTCGATAATATTTTTGTTTGTTATGATTTTTGTTTTTCCGGATATTATTTTTGCGGCAGCAGACACGAGCGGGATAAAGTCAAAATTCCAGGAGATGGCGGACACAGTTTTCGATGTTGCGAGATATATCGGGATCTACGGCGGGCTCGGCGGAGCTATAGTCTCGCTTCTTTTCAGGTACATCAACAAAGATCAGAACATCTGGTCTGACGCTCTGAAAATTCTGGGCGCCGGTGCTGGGCTTGCCGCGTTTTCTACAATTCTGAGCATTATCGCAGGCTGGATATGAAAGTTTTTTCTGTTCTCGGAACAAAGCAGACCTTTATTGACAGAGGCCAGGCGTTTGTCATGATGCTTTTTTTCTTTTTCGGCGCTGTTTTAAAGGACATTTTTCTCCTTCTTGTATTTCCGGCAGTTATTTTTGCAGTGACTTTCCTTATCCGCGAAAAAGTTTTTTCAGGTAAGGCTGAGTGGTGGATATTCGTTCTCAGGATGTTCGGCGGAGGAAAAGTTTTCTACTGCCGGCAGTACAGAGACAAGGCAGGAGAGCAGAAATGAAAAGCATTTTTGATATGCTCAAAATTGCCGCGGTTGAAGATGACTTTATCCTGACTTCTTCAATGCAGCGTTTTTCTATTTGGGAGACAGACGGGGCGGACTGCTACTTTTTCCCGCCGGATCTTGATGCGGCAGACGCGTTTTTCATGCGTGAAGCCCGTGAGGGAACGACAGTCGAATTTTTTGCTGTAGTCCGCAGCTGTGATGATCTTGCCGGAGAGTGCTGTTCTTCGGAAAACGAACCTGTAATAAGGCAGAGAGTTGCTTTCCTGCGTAAGATAGGCGTCAAAAAAACATTTTATTTCTTTGCAGTTTCAAACGATTTTCCGAAAAAAGAGTTCCCGAAGGATGAGTTTGATGCCGCATATCATAAAAATCTTGTCCGGAGTTTCGGAATTAAGGTGCGCCGTCTCGGAACTCAGGAAATAAAGGAACTTTTGTACGGGCTCGTTTCTTTCGGCGGAGCAATGAATATCCATCCTGAAATGAGTGTCCGTGAAGAACTTATCCAGAAACAGTGTTCGGCAACACCTGAATATTTCAAGGCAGGAGAGGTTTTCTGCAAAGTTCTTTCGCTTAAATTCATGCCGAAAGAGACTTTTCCGTTCGTGGTTTCCCGCATAATCGATACTTTTTCTGGAAATTTTACTTTTTCAGTTTCGTTTACGGTGCTTCCGCAGTCGCGTGAACTCCTTTCTCTTGAGGCTAAAGAGCGTTTCTACATCGCGACAAGCGGCAGAGGCGCGGCTCACAACGCGAAGGAATCGGACGAACTGATGAATCTTCTCACCGTTTCAAAGCACAAAATCGGATTCCTTTCGGCAAAGATCGTTGTTGCTGAAAATGATTACGCACTTCTTGAAAAACAGGCGGAAAAAATATCGGTTTTCATGAAAAACGGCGGATTCTTTTTCGAAGAGGAAACGTGGGGGCACGATCTTGAGTTCTTTAAGTCGCTTCCTTCGCAGATGTCCTTTTCTGAGCGTCAGATCAGAGTGCTCAGCGCAAATTTCATCGACATGATCCCTGCGGCGAAGCACGGACACGGCGACTTCGACGGCAGGTTCCCTCTGTTTTTAAGGAACCGTTTCGGCGAAATATACGGTTTCGACGCCGGTTCTTCAAAGCGCAACAACAAAAACGGTTCTGTTTTCGGCTGTTCCGGAAGCGGAAAATCGGTGACTGTGAACACTCTCATCGCACACACTTTTTTCCCGAACATAAAATCGGACAAAAATTTTTCGGGAAGGATTTTTATAGTTGATTTCGCCGGGGCTGAAAACTCAAGTTATCTGAAAATGGTTAAACTTTACGGCGGAGTTTTCATTCCGATAGATCCGAGCGGAAAAATAGTGATAAACCCTTTTCCGAAGCGGGATAAAGTATATGCTGACGGGAAGTGGAACAGTTCTGTTCTGAATTTCCTGAACACGATCCTCTATATCATTCTTGAAATCCGCGAAAAGAATATGAACGCAGACCTTTTCAGAAACATTGTTTCAAGGGCGGTGCGCAGCATGTATGCAGTAAAAAGCGAACCCGTGCTTGAAGATCTGGCAGAGTTCGTCGAAGACAATGATACTTCCAAAGCTGACGTCATACGCCGGCTGCTGCGCGGGTTTCTGGAAGATCCCGTTTCTTGCATCATAAACGGAAAATCGACTGTCGATTACGGCGGAGAGCCTTTTATAATCTACGATCTTCAGGGAATTTCGGGGCTCAGTGAAAAGCTGAAGGAACTTCTTACGTTCATCGTTATTCAGGAGGCGAAGCGGAGCGCTTTTGAAATAACCAACAGCTTTATAGTTTTTGACGAAGCGGCTCAGCTTATCAAAGATCCGCGTCTTGCAGATCTGATCGAAGAGCTTTTCGCCACGGCGAGAAAATACAACACCGGTGTCTGGACCGTGACGCAGAATTTCCTCAGTTTCAAAGAGGTTTCGCTCTCTTCGAAAATCAAGATCAACACGACGACAACGATATTTCTGAGCCATGCCAGCGATGAAGAGGCCAAGAGGGTGATAGCGGAGGATTTCGGTCTCAGTGCCGCGGAAAAAGAGGCTTTTGAAAGTCTGAGAACCGTGAAAGGGGACTATTCTACAGCACTTTTCAGAACGCAGAAAGGCGAAAAAGTAGAGTCTGAAGTTGTCAGGATAGAGCTTTCGCCTTTTGATTACGCAGTTGCAACGAGTGACAAGGAGGAAAACCGGCTGCTCGCAAGGTTTGCTGAAATACGAGGGTTAAACCTTGTTGACGCCTGCGCTGAAGCGGCTCTGCTCGCATATAAAAAGAATATGTCCGTTATTGATGCCGTGAAAGATTTTCTGAGGGAAAGAATATGAATTTCAACATCTGCTACAACCCTAAAACCCTGCTCGAATCGGCTGGAGCAGGCTGGCTGTGGAGTGTAGTCTTTATCGTGATTTCTATGGGGCTTGCCATAAGTTTTGTGACTGAAATCTTCAAAATACAGAAGTCCGAAAAGCCCGATTTTGCAGGAGTTGTGTGGAAAGGAGCGCTGACAATCCTGCTTTATCTCTATCTGCCGGGGATGATTGAAAAAATAATGCTTGTCACATATCAGTTCCCGATAGTTGAAGAGCTTGACGAAGAGTTTTTCAAAGCCTTTTCTCTTTATTCGTCGAACCTTCTGATGATATCAGGGTTTTCCGGCAATGTTCCGGAAATGTGCCCGCAGTTTTCCGATCCTCTTATCGGCGAGGCCGGGACTGCTCTTATAACATCTTTTTACTTCCAGTATTTCTGCAAACTGGCCGTTTTTTTACTCATGCTTTTTGTCTGGGTATCGAAAGAGGTGATTTTTTCATACGGATGGGGAACTCTGATGTCTCTGAACATGGTGGGGCTATGTTTTGCTCTTGTCTTTCCGGCCTTTCCCAATCAGGGTTTCGCTTCTATCGGAGGTTTTTTCCGCTCGATCGCCGTTTTTGCCCTGTGGCCTGTACTTTATGCCGTTTTTATCTTTATTACCGGTAAAGCTCAGGTCGAAATCATGAAACTCGCTTCGGAAATATGTACATGTCCTTACAGTTTCAGGATCGACAGAGACACTGTTTCTGTGATTTCAGGTCTTTTATTTATGGGAACCGGTATTACGGCAATTCCTTTTTTCGCTTCAAAAGCGGTCGGCTCGGAGCAGATCAGAAGCGCGGTCGCTAACATAAAGACTATAACTTCAGCCGGTATTGACCGTTACAGGATGAAAAAATGAAAAAAGGTGATGCAACAAAATTTTTCGATGCCATAAAGTACCGCGATATTGAAAAAATGAGGAAATTTTTCCGGATTCTTGCTTTTGCCTTCTGTCTGATGATGTTTTTTATAACTCTTTCAGCCCTTCTTTTTGCATGGTCGGTATCGGTGAAACCCGCACCGGTAATAGCTTTCGACAAAGATGGAAGGCGTATCGTATTTTCCGGGAGCGAGACTTTGGAAACTTCCACGAATCTTGTCAGAATGCATCGCTTTATTGCCGATTTTATCGGAAAATTCGACGGAGTGAGCCCCAATATCGACGAGGATTTAAAAGAGGCCTACAATATGCTTACCCCTAAATTCAGGCAGATCCTTCTCGACAAGTCAGTTCACAACGAAAAGATAGACACCTGGAAAAACAAAAATTTCGAAACGAAGTTTTCTCTGACAAGGCTCAAAGTCGTGAAAGGTGCATTGGAAGTAGGTTCAACGGTAACTATCGAGGGTTTGGGCGAGATGATTTTCGGAAATGCCGTAGACTATTCGGGAGAAAACGAAAAAAAGAAAACTTTAGTCTGGTTTTCGGCGCTGCTTCTTGTAGTTCCTGTCTCGCTGGAACTCTCTCCGGACGGGCTTCTCGTCGATTTTTACACCGGAAAAAGTTTTGATGATTTCAGGGAACTCAGGGCTTATCTGACTGAAAACGGAAAAGAATATCTTTTGGAAGAGGAAAAAGAGCGGACTAAATGAAAAAACTTCTGATCTTATTAGCTTTTTTTGCAATGTTAAATCTGTCTGGCAGGGATTTTGAGAGCGTTGAGGAAAAGGCGAAATTTATTCCGATAACGGAAAAAGTCGCAGTCATCACGATTCAGAACAGCGATACGGTGATTTACCGCACCGTTAATATCGCTCTGGGCGAAGTTTTCGTTTTTGAATTCCCGGAAAACATTTCGCTTACCGAAACTCCGACGGTCGGTGATGCGGGCCTTCTCAAAATTGAGGTCGAGACGGATCCTCTGAAGATGAAAGTGTGGGGGCTTATGTTCAGCGAAGCTCCGGAAGAAGCCTTGATGTACGGCTTGAGCTCTAATGTGCAGTTCAAAATAAATTCAGGACAGGCTTTTATTTTCAATTTTGTGATACGTCCTTCAAAAGAGGCAAGCAACAGGATAATTTTCTCCTATCCCGAATGGGAGAGTTCGAACAGAGCAGTCAACAAACATCTGGAAATGCTGAGGAAAGAGCTTGAAGGCAAATACGAAAAGCGGATGAAGGAAATAAAAAAAGAGATAGATAAAAACATGATAGGGATGATGGCCAAGTCTTTCAGCGAATTTTTCCAGTGCAGCAGCTATTCGGCAAGAACAGAGGAAAATCTCGTTTTTTTGAGGAGTGACCGCATCTGCAAGATCGGAAAAGATGCCCTTATAACGGTGAATTTCTCGGTCAAAAACCGTTACCGGCAGCGTTTTCACATAGAATCGGTGAAGATTTATTCGACAAAAGGGGGAAAGGTCGAAATCGACAACGCGCAGTATCACATCGACAAGTTTTCTATGCAGTTCGACGAGATAGTAAGCGGCGGTATCGCCTTTAAAATAAGTGATGAGGACTATTCCCGCGAATACATAATCGAAGTGAATGAAAGTGCCGGAAAGAAGCGCAAACTTGAACTTAAGGTGTCGTTTTAATGAAAGAAAGGGAAAGGCCGCCTCTCGAAATACTCGCTGAAGCGGGAAAAAACACTGATTCAAAGCCTGTTTCTGCAGAAAGGCAGCCGGAAAAATATGACGGAGTACGGAGGAAAGTGACTTTTTTTGCTGTGCTTCTGGTTCTTGTTTCTGTGCTTCTTATTTTTACAGCGGCTGCTTTCGGCGGCGGAAAGCGGGAGAAGGAAAGACCGGAAGAAGTTAAATTCAACGATTTCAGCGAACTTGCACGCGGCAGAGTTGTCGGCGACATAAAATCGGCGATGAACAATCCGAAATCATCTGAAAATCATGTTCCTGAATCGGAGGAAAAGCGCGCCAAAGCTCCTGCAGATGCGGCTTTGCCGAAGAAAAGGAATAAAAATGAGGAAAAGGACAGGGAGATCCTTGAGGCTTATGCAAAAATGAATGATGCCGCGGCGGCAGGAAGTGTTCAGGCAGGAAGAAAAAGATACTTTGTTCCAGGCGGAGAAAATCAGGGCGGAGGAGTATTCGTCAAAGGGCGGAAAAATGAGGCGAAAAAAGAAAATCTGTTTGCTCTGCACGATGTCAAAGTTAAGGTGAAACTCGATTTTTCCATCCGTTCTACGGCTCAGTCAACGGTTGTGGTTACAGTTCTTGAAGAAACAGAGGAAATTCCGAAAGGAGCGAAATTCTATGGTTCCGCTAAAAGCTTTGTCAACAAGCGGACACAGCTTTCTTTTTCAAAACTCATTATCGGTGCTGACGAATTTTCGGTCAAAGGGTTTGCTGTTTCGGGGAAAGATCCCGGAATAGAATCGGAAGTGACCGACATATCGGGTGAAAATATAAAATCTGAAGTTAAACAGGGGATCACCAGGACTGCCGGAGCGGTTGTCTCAAGGCTTGCGGGAAGTGTCGGCAGTACGGCCGGGGCTACAGCGGCAAATACGGTGAATCCTGCAGCTGCTGAGCTCGCAAAGCAGGAAGAGGCCAATAAAATGAAGCAGGAATACAGGGTTCCTGCCGGAACATCATTTTTTGTTTATCTGGAATAGCATGAAAAGACTTGTTTTTCTGATTCTGTTTATGTCATTTTTCTTTATTGCCGCTGAAGAAGGAGAGATCCGGATCAATATCGGAGGCGGAGGTTTTTTCCCGTTCTCGCTTAAAACCGACAATAAAACAACTGTCGTCTATGCAAGCTGGAATGCGGGGCTGAATCTTTTTTTCGGTCTTACCGACAACTTTGATATCGGTTTACAGTCTTCATTTACAAGAGTGGGGGATACTTCCAGGAAAGCTGAATTTCAGGATGTCAAAGGAAAGGAATATTTTGATTACTGGCGGGTACAAACGCTTGTTCTTGCAAGATACAATGTTTTTCCCGGCACTTTTTTTTCGCCTCACATCGTTGCCGGCGGCGGTTTCAAGGTCGAAACATTTTCAGATATTGAATTTATCTCCGAAGGGGGAAGAGTTATAGCCACTTACAACAAGGAAGACTATGCAAAGGTAAACGGCATCGCCGCGGCGGGAATCGATTTCCAGTTCAGAGTCTGGGAGTGGATAATCCTTTCTGCACAGGTGCTCTACAAGTGGTCTCCTCACGACAATTCGCTTGATTTCTTCGGATTCTTCGGCGCGACATTCTTTGTGAACTACTATAATTGGGGGAAAGTATGAAAAAGATTTTTTGTTTTTTTGTCTTTTGTCTCCTTATCTTTTCGTTTGTCGTTTCATGTGACGGCAAGAGGCCTGAAAACGGCGTTCTGGAATTTAATCTGACAGTCAGGGCTCTCCAGAAAAACGCCTCTGTCGAAGTTTCCGGAGGAGAAACATCCATTTTGTCGGGAAAAACAGACGAGACAGGAGAGATCCGCTTTGAATCGGTGCGGAATATCGGAGAACTCAAGGTGAAAGTGTGCGGCGGGACCGTAGATTTAGTCTCATCTGAAGAGGCCGTGGCCTGGAACGGATGCAGTGAGAGAAGTGTTAAGGCGGCGGATGAAAAAAATATTGTTGCCGTTGTCGATTTTCTCTCTTCGTTTATCGAAAAATATAACTCGGAGACTTCTGAATCCGAATGGTTTGAATATCTCGATATTTCGGGAGATGTTTTCCCGGAATGCCAGAACTCTCTTACCGATGCCTCGAAACGCTGGCTTTGGCAGCAGACCTTTGCAAAAATCGCCGAAACGGTGTCGAATGCAAACAATACACAGCCTGAAACACAGTTTTCCACTGAAAATCTGTTCAATATGCTTTTTGACGATCTCACCGACGACAATATCATCAACGGATCAACTTATGCAAAATTCGGAAGCGCTGCGGTGGGCGCGGCCTTTATGAAAGGGCTTTCTGCCGATTTTTTAAGTGAGGTGAGCGACAAGTTTTCTGCTTCAGAACTTAGAGAGTGGAGTGAAAAAATAAGAACTTCCGAAGCAGAATTTTTAGGAGGCGTGGAAGCTGAAAAAAGCGGAATTTCTATAGATATCGAAGTCTATCCGGAAGGAAACAAAGGGGCCGAAACAGAATATTTCAGCGGTGCTGTTGTTGTTGAGGCAGACGCTGAACCGAAAAATATGATAGTTTCGCTCAACTGTTCCGCAGACGGAGAAAAACTGGCGGATAAAGATGAAGAAGCAGCTTCTTTTCACGGGAGCTTCACAACTGAAAATATTGAAGCGGAGAAAGAATCGGTTATACGCTGTGAAGCAAGCAACGGCGTAATCGTGGAGAGCGCGGAAAAAACGGTACGCATAAATAACGAAGCTCCCGTGGTCAACGCATATTTTTACAGGCACGGAACCCTGGATCCGACAGCCGCTGAAAGCGATCCCGCCCGTAACAGCATCGATATAAAAGTTGAAGCGGTTCACAAAAGATATGCGGTGGAAGATATCTCATGCTCTGTGGAAGGCTATACGATGGAAAATCAGAGCAATGCGAACTATCAGTATAAAGCTGTCATTGATACAGAGAAACTCCCCGACGGAAAAAATGTCCTCGAATGTGCAGCAGCAGTCAACGCAAAAAAATATAAAGTCTCATTCCCGTTCTATACGAGAAATACTGTTTCAGTTAAGGTCAAGCCTTTCGTTACGGCTCCTCTGGAGGGCTTTGAAAGTGTTTCTGTTTCATGCGGAAACAGCCGGGAAAGCGGAACAAACGACGGATTTTCGTCATACGGAGACGAAATAAAAGTGAAACTCGGGCATGTGTGCATTGTCAGTGTTTCCGGCGGCGTTTACGAGCCGGTAGTTTCGGAGAATGCAGGATCAAGGCGCTTCAACGGCACTTTGTCGGCGGTATTTATTCCGGAAACGGATGAAGATGTGGTTGTTACTCCGCTTACGACTGTCGGTTCATATATTTTTGCGGGCCGGAAAAATTCTGAAAATGTTTCCGATGAAGAACTGTACAACCTTGTTTCAAAGCACCTGTCGCAGCATTTGAGCCAGTCTTTTGACTGGCATGAAGAACCTTCGAACACAAACGCCGCAGACAGCATGAGCAAATATTATGTTCTTCTCGCCGGACTAGAGTATCTCGCATACTTTATGGAGACGAATATCGGCTCGGAACACGGAATTTATGATGTTTCCAATATTTTGCACCTCTTGAATGAAGATTACAGTGAAGATTCGGTTTTTAACGGGAAAAACGGCGGGACGCAGCTCTTTTTCGGTGAAGACGATAAAAAAACGGCGATAGATCCCAATTTTTTCAGATACTATTACGCCCTTTCAATAAAGAGGTTTCTTACAAGTTCTTTCAATAAAACAGTTTTTACGCAGCTCGGAAGTATCATAGGAAATATCGCTTCAAATTCCGATCAGTTTCTTTTTCCTGCCGAAAGCACGCCTGTTCCGGTCGATTCGCAGGGGCCGGGAATAGAGATTACGGGTTTTTACGATCTTTTTGAAACTGAAGATGAAGAAAATGCCGGTGTTACGGGGGATTTGGGTAGTTACGCTAAAGGCGGATTTGTGCCGTATGATTTTCTGCACAGCACAATACCTCATTTTGCGAAGGCTTTTCTTCTTAAATTCAGGGTGATCCCGCAGGATGGAAGTTTTGTCGATCTCAAATCCGTGGCTTTGAAAAGCAAAGATCCCGATTTTGTTTTCAGGGTAAAAAGAATCGAGCCTCAGGGTATCGGAAACAGCGGATTTTCCGGCGAAAGCAGTGAATTTGTCATGCTTGCGGAATATTCAGACGACGGCGCCGTTCCCATGGAAAAGCAGATCGGGTTTTCGGTTTCGGCTCAGGATATCGCCTACAATGCCGCGGAGACGGAGGTTTTTGTATTTCTGGACAACAAAAAACCGGTTTTGGATATTGATTACCCTGAAGGAACGGTCAGACTGGAAGATGTCGGAATTTCGTGGAGTGTTTCTGACAGTTTGATCGAAAGGATAAGCTTTACTGTTTCCAAGTGGGAGGAAGAAGAAAGAATAGTTTTTGAAGCGGAGTCTGAAAGCTGTTATGCCGGCGAATGTTCGGTTACGGCTGAAACATTCGCGGAAGCTCTGCTTGATGCCGGACTTGAGGGCAGTGCGGCGGACGGACTTTACAAGGTTACTCTGACGGCGGTTGATCATGCCGGAAATAACTCGACGATCTACGGTTCGTTCAAGGTCGATACGACTCCTCCTGAAGTTCCTCTTGTCAGGCTGGAATCTGACGGGAGACTGCTTTTCGAAGGCAGTGTCATGAATAAAAATTATTTTACCGCCTCTCTGATTGAACCGGATAAAGATGTCTTCAGATGGGCTCTCAAGGTTTCATGCGGTCTTTCTGACGGCTCTTTTTCCCAGGATAAAACGGGAGGTTATGCCGCTGCGGGCGAAAGTCTTGATTTTTTCAATCTGCTTTCACCGGCAGCAGAGAACATTCTCACGGAATGTAAAGGGTTTGTCTCTGTCTGCGATGAGGTCGGCAACTGCACGAATAAAGATTTCAGCAATCCGCTGGGTTCTGTTTTTATAGATAATCAGCCGCCTGTTTTTATTTCTTACGATACGGAAAACTCTGTTTTTACGGAATGCATAGAGAGTGAATCCTCTTTTTTTATCAATCGCTGCATGAGTGTTCCGAACTGCAGCAGCGGAGGATATGTATTTGTCGGGGGCAGGAAGCCTCAGATTCTGTTTTCATACAGTGATAATTTCTCGGCTCCTGAAAATATGCATATTTTTATCCAGTCTTCGGAAGCCGGCTGGATAAAAAGCTGTAGGTATGTGCCGAATACAGACGAAGAATTCATTGGAAACTGCAATAAATTCTACTGTGATCTTGAAGGCAGTGTCAACGGTATCAACAATCTTAAGATTATAGCTTACGATGAAGTCGGTAACCGTTCGGAGCATTCTCTGACTATACCTATGGATTTCACTCCTGTAGAGCCTCTGAAAATAAATCTGACGCAGGATTTTTTTACGAGCAACGGCAGAACGAATCTCTGGTGGAATACAAAAAACGGTGTCGATTACAAGTGTACAATAACAAAAAACGGTAACACTATTTTTTCCTCGAGCTGCTCTAATAACAGTGATATTCTCCCGTCAATGCTTTCCGGAAGCGGTTATTATACGGTTTCCGTAGAAAGCAGATCTGCTTCAACGCAAAGAACAGATGTCGCTGAATTTAAATTTTTCGATATGTCCGATCTGAATTTTTCTTTGGAACCGCAGAAGGGGCAGTTCCTTTATCCTGGAGATATATTCAAAGTCAGAATTCAGGCCGATTCCGGAAATATGGCGGAGATTTCAAAGATAGAGCTTTCCCTTTACGGCAGATATCTGGGCGGCGTTCTTCAGGATAACAGCGAAAAACTTGTTGTAAGCAGAAGTTATCAGCTCCCGCTATCTTCTTTGAACAACATATTCTCGGCACCGTTGTCTGTAGAAACTGCCGGGCAGTTCAGGAACATGAAGGCGGATATAACTTTTTCTGACGAAACCCACTATGTCAAAAGGTTTACGCAGTCTTCTGCGGACGCTTTTCTGTACTGCCTTCTTTCTTCCGATGAAAAACCGGACAGTGCCTCTGTAAACTTCAGGAACAAAGCTCTCAACGTCTCTTTCGACAAGCCGTCATGCGTCGCCGCGGATGATTACACGCTTTCTTTGAACGCATCTATGCCTTCTGCCTGCGAAGGGAAAAATGCTTTGGAGACATCTGTTTCAGCAGTAAAAATTTCACAGAACAGCTTTACGGTAAAAGGTGATTTTGTCTTTTTCAGAGAGGGAAAACACTATCACAGTTTTGATTGTGATTCTTTTAATTACTGTGAAGAAATTGCTCATGCATGTGCTGTCGAAACGCACAATTTTGCTAATGATACAAATTTGAAAATCGCTTACAAGTGCGGGAAAACATTTACGATTCAGCCTGATTCAAGCGTGCAGTGCGAACGCTCTGAAACGGAGATCGTTTTTTACGATGAAGCAGGAGAGGGATATGACAACAGCGAGTGCAGAAAATGTACCGGCAAACTTGGCAGCGTCTCAAGTTGTTTCGGAGGAAAATACAAAACGATAATTTTGCAGTAGCAGACCGCTGCTTCCTCGTTCCTTGCAGATGAACCGTATCTTAGGATATGTTTGCAGTTTTTCTCCGATTTATTATAAATGGCTGTTTTTTGGCTTGAGGAACAGAAAATGGCCGATAAAACTAAAATTTCTGGATTTTTTAAGAAATTTCTTCCGCGTTTTGACCTTTTCCAGATACTTTCAGTCGTGTTTTTCACGGTGCTGAACATCATTTTTCTCGTTATCGCATCACAGAAAAACGGTTTCTCGGCAACTGACCCTGATATCTGCTTTCACTTTGTTCTGAAACTTCTGTTCGATGCGGCGTTTTTCCTCTTTTTTATGCTGATTTTAAAGGCTGTGTTCAGAATTGCCTTTGTTCCGGCACTTTATGTCACGGCAAATACAACGCTTGCGATTGCCGATATTCTGCTTTATTACTTCGGAAACACGCTTGTCGAACGCAGCCACTTCGCTCTGATAACACCTTACAGCGTCACTTCTTTCGTTCCATGGTACGGGTTTGTCGCGATTTTTTCCTTTCTTGCGGCTGTTTTCGCAGTCTCTTTTTTCTGCATAAGAAAGATTCCGAAAGAAGATCTTTTCAAAAAGTCATTTTTTTGGCTTGCTGTTTGTATTATATTGAATCTGCTGAATATTTCAGCGTCATCGATGTTCGATGAAGATGAACGCTTCGACAGGGTCATTACCGGTTTCAGAAACGCGCAGATATACTATGTAACGCAGAATCAGTGGATCGATTTTCTGACAGATGTGATTTTCCCGGCTTTGGGAGACACATTTAAAGTACTTTCTCCTGTAACTGAGAAATTTGTCGGAGACTACCGCCTTTTTTCGGACAATTTCACGGTGACGAACGATTTCTCGCCATACAGTAAAACAATCAGAAATCTTGAACTGAACCTCGGAAAAAACGATGAAGACAAGTCGGATTTCACGGGTTATTCAAGAGTTATCTACATTTTTACTGAATCTCTTTCGCTTGAAGCGCTTCCGTGCTACAACAAAAAAATCAATGGCGGTTTTGCCGGCAGCTTTTTCTGCCGCAGCGACATTGCGGAGCATACTTTCACAAATCTGACTACGAGCGGTTCACCCACGCTGCAGGGGCTTACAGTCACGTTTGATTCCCATCCGAACTACAATATTCAGGAACCGACAGGGCATAGAAATTCACTTCCGAAAATTTTGAAAAAGCATGGGTATAAGCCGGTTTTTATAAGAAGCGCATCTAAATTTTTTGCCAATGAGAACCTTGTTTTTCAAAATATGGGATTTTCCGAAATTATCGGGCGCGAAGATTTTTTTGCCGATGAAAATCTCAAAAAATATATTTACGGCTGGGGTCTCGAAGACAGAAAGCTTTATGAGCAAGTTGTTGAATATATTAAGAAAAATCGTGATGAAAAACTGTTTGTCTCAATTCTGGGAACCGATACGCATCCGCCGGCAGGGCAGATGAAATACCTTCATTTGAACTATCCGGCCGCACCGGAGATCGCTAATATCAAGGATAAAGCGGCAAAACTTTGGCTTACTTCGATTGACAGGATGGATTTCGACATCGCCGGTTTTATCGAAAACCTCGATAAAGATGGGCTTTTTGACGATTCGACACTTATTGTCATTTCGGCTGATCATTCGTGTCCGCTCAATAACGTTACGGCAAAGATTCCGGGGCATCCGAGAAACAATCTGGCCAGAATACCGCTTATTTTTCTCTCGAAGCGGGCTCTTCCCGAAGCCGATTTTTCGACTCTGTCAGACCAGACCGATATTGCCCCGACAATCGCCCATATTCTGGGCATTGAAAAACCTGCCGGCTGGTGGGGACAGAGTCTTTTTGCAGCGGAAAGAAAGGAAAAATCGATAGGTTTCGATAAAAAATTCCTTTATTATTCCGATAAAAAATCGACAAAAACCATAAATACAGAAAAACCTGCGGATAGTTCGGAAGAAGAAATCCTGAATCTTTTCAATACTGTGTTTACGGAAAGAAGACCTTAAACGACGAAGAGAACTCCGTCTTCGCACCATGTGTAAAGAATGTCGAGAACATCGGCTTTCTTGAATTTTTTCTTCAGTTCGGCAAATGTCGCAGTTCCTTTTGAACGGATATAATCAAAAACAGCAAACTCTTCGTTCGCGATAACTTTTGTGAAAACTGCGCCGTCAATGCGGTAGACAACGCCGTAAAGCTCCTCTTTGTCGACTTCGGAAGCGTACTTTTTGAGGTCAATGTAGCCGGTGTCGATCAGGTCTTCGATATCGTATGAAAATTTGTCGAAAAACGCCGAATCGTTAATGCCGAAAACCGTAGAATCGCATATGGTATCAAGCTGGTAGGGCAAGGTGACCTTGTCTTCAGTTTCAACCATGAGCGAAGTCGTGTAGAAGTGGTTGTGCTTAAGCAGATCGGATGCTACAGGCCAGAGTTTTTTCTTCTGGAAACGGTCGAAAATATATGAGAAAAACTCGTGAATATAGCCGAAAAGACGCGAATATTCAATTGAATCTATATCCTCTGCAACGATATCCGGTGCCTGTTTCCTGATCCATTTGTTCCAGCGCATTATGATTTCGTGGCACGGCATTTCAAGCCCTTTTGCGAGCATTGTGATGATTGAGACCATACGCCCTTTGTTGTAAAGCAAGTCGATTCCTGCAGAAAGTTCATCGGCTTTTTCCATATCCTTTTTTGTGACCTGCGTGCTTTCCAATGCGGTATATGGATATGAATTTTCGATGATGTAGCCGAATTCGCGCATCCGGTTATAGATTTTCGTGCCCGGAAAGACTGAAAGACTCGTGAGGTTTATCGATATTGGCCAGAGATTGAAAACAACTTCAAGATCGTTGAGAAGATCTTCGTAAGACATTCTCGGCAGTCCTGCGATTACATCGATCCCGAACATTAGAGAGGGGAAGTTCGCCATGTACCGGATGTTCGCCAGAGCCTTTTCAACATTAAGTGACGTAAGAAGGTTTTCATGCACTTTCTGGTTGGCAGTCTGAAGTCCGATATTGAGGAATACATTCATGTCGGCGAGAGTTTCTATATCGCTTTTTGAAAGAAGGTCCGCTCTGACCGGAATTTCGAAAATCGCATTCGGCAGATACTCGTTTATCATCGCAAGTATCCTGCTGAAATGCTGATGACTCAAGTTAGCGATCGGACAGCCGACAGTCAGCTGGGTAACCCCTTTTTCGGCAAAAAACTTCAGTTCTTTTTCAAGGTATCCGAAGCTGTGGTAACGCAGATTGCCGGAGTGCGAAAAATCAACGCAGAAATCACATTTGAAAAGACATCCGCGCGATATTTCCCAAAAAACCGAAGTCGTTTCATTGACCGGTATCATTCCGTTGAGATAAGGCGACGGAATGGTGTCCAGATCGGCAAGAACACGGCTGTCTCCGTAGACGAAAGAATGGCTTTTTTTATCCTTAAAAACTATACCGGAAGCCTTTCCGATACTTTCCCCGTTCCGTTTCAGCATCGCCATTTCGTAAAGCGAAAGTTCAGGTTCATCCTGAATAATGAAGTCGAAATCGAACTCTTTTTTTAGATATTCTTCGGGACTTGCAAAAGTATCATAGCCCCAGAGCCCTTTTGTGAACTTCATATTGCGGCACGATTTAGCCAGTTTCAGGATGTAACCGGCATTCCAGTAAAGCACCCTGAAAACGACGATGTCAGCCTGCTGATTTTCTATTATTCCGGCGGAAGTCGACATGTCGTCGGTCATGTAGACATTGACTATTTCGACACTTATTTCGTTCCACGATCTCGCTTCAACAAAGGTTTTCGCGGTAAAAACATGGTATTCAGTGTTTTTGACTACTCTTGACTTATTGACATTGACGATGGCTATCTTCATTTGAAAACCTCAAATGTTAGAATGAACGGATACGGGGATCGGAAATTAGTTTACAGAGCTGAGATAGCTGGAGATTGCCTTGAATTCCTTCATAGCTGCTGCGTATTCGACTTTGTCGCCTTCAGCCTTGAGAACTTCGTCAAGAATCGGAGCAAAGCCTTTGTCTTCCGTTTTGAGAAGAGCAATTGACATAGCTTCGCGGACATAAGGTTCAGCGTGTCTCAGAACAGGTTTAAGCTGCTCTTTGTATTCGCCGAGTTTGCCGGAGTAACCGAGCATATAAACAGCTTTTTCTACAACTGCCGGATTTTTGTCGCCGAGTTTTGCAACGTAGCATGTGTTGTTGGATTTGCACTCTTTTGCAACATTTGCTCTGTCGACGAATCTTTTGAACATTTCAACGGTCTTGTTGGTCGAATCGTAGTTTACGTCAAGTCTTGCTTCAGTCTTGACTTTCTTGTCCATATCGTCTTTCGAAATTTCCTGTCCTACCGGAAGTTCCTTTTTAACTTTTTCAGTGGCTTTAGTTTCAACGTTTTTAACATATTTTTCGCCTTCTTCAATGACGCCTTTTGCAACAGCGATGAATCTGTCAGCCATTTCGGGATCGTAAACCATTCTTGTAAGAGCGTCAGCAGCCCAGACCGTAGCTTCGTAGAAAATGATCTTTTCGTTCATTTCATTGTATTCGGAAACCGGTTTCTGCTTGATGACTTCTTCAAGGTACGGAAGAGCTTTCGGGTCGCCGAGGATTGCAAGAGCTTCAGCGCCTTTCATCATGATCGAAATTTCCTGGCCTCTGTCTGCAAGCTTAGCCTGAGCTTTTTCCTCTTTCGAAAGCTGGCCTTTGGATTTCTTGTCGTTGGTTGCGTCTTTTGTGAATTTCTTGCTGACCATTTTGAGAAGTGTGTCGGTAGCTCTGAAGTCGCCGAATTTTGCAAGCTGAACTGCAAGGTGTTCAGCAAGGAAAGGCTGTTTCTTGTCTGTTGCAAGCTGTGTTTCGAGCTCTTTGATAACCATGTCGACTGCCTGTTTCGAACGGATGTCGGCAAGAACGATCGAAGTTTTAAGTTTTGTCGTGGTTTCGATCGAAGCGATAGTTGCCATGTATTCGTCGTCTTTCGGGCATTCGCCTTTCTTCTTGGCTTCTTCGTTGCCGATGTATTCCGGACAGAACTGTTTTGTAGCTCTCTCTTTGTTTGCGTTCTGGATCTCGTTTACTTTCGGGTTTTCGCCGTTGTAAGCCTTGATGAGCTCGTCCTCAGCCATTTTGCCGAGTTTGATGAGCGATTTTCTTGCTTCCGGGAAAAGGCTGAAACCCTGCTCTTCATAGAAAAGAGAGGTTACGAGAGGACGTACTGTCGAAGGATCACGCCATTCGCCGAGAAGACCGGCTGTGGTGTATTTTGTACCGAAATCTTCGATTTTTGAATCGAAAACTTTAAGGATTTCAGGAACAAGGTGCTTGCTTTCGTTCGGCATCTTAGCCAAAGCTTCGATTGCAGCACGTTTTGCAACAGATTCAGCTTTTTCGCGCATACCGGGTGCAAGAACTTCCGGAGTCTGAAGTGTGAAATACTTCGCAAGCGTCGGAACAGAGGAGGGCTGTTCGAGAAGTCCGAAAGCCATAGCCGCGCTTTCAAGTGTTTTAAGGTTACGGACGTTTGTCGTGGTGAGACATTTGTCAACGATTTCGCTGATTCTGTCTACCGACTGTTTGCAGCCGATTTCACCGGCGGTAAGAACAGCCAGACCTGCTTCGGGAGTCTGGTCAAGCTTAAGGAGCTTCGAGCATGTTTTATCCATGTTGACGATAAGATTTTTACCGTTTTCGTCCTTGCTGAGTCTCTTAAGACCCTGAATAGCATAGTTTCTCGTGTCTTTTGAATAAAGCTTCCCGAGATACTCGTCTTCCGGGTTACATGAAACAAGCATCATTGCAACCGGAATCAAAACCAAAAGCATCAAACTTTTCAATTTCATAACAACCTCTTAAAAAATAATGGATTTAAAGCAACAAAAAAACATCGGCAGAGACATTAGCAAAAAAAAAGTAAAATATCAAAAAATTTTGCCCTATTTTCCAAAGAAATACTCAATTGCCTTTGTCATGTAGTAATGATCGGCCGTTCCGGCGGTCTCCCGTATCGAGTGCATAGCCCACATCGCATTGCCGACATCGACTGCTTTTATGCCGAGAGCGGCGGATGACATCGGGCCGATCGTGCTGCCTGACGGAACATCTGAGCGGTTTGCGATTTTCTGGCAGGGAACTCCCGCTTTTTCACAGAGCTGCTCGAAATACGAACTTGTTTCGGCAGTCGTAGCATACCTGAAACTCGAGCTGAATTTGATGACCGGGCCTTTGTTCATCTTCGGAGCATAAGCCGGATCGTGTTTTTCGGGGAAGTTGGGATGCTGCGTGTGAGCGCCGTCGGCACTGATCAGGAAACTCTTCGAAAAGGCGACAAATCTGTCGTCACGGCCTTCCGAAGTGAGTGCCACGATCCTTTCAAGAATAGTCCTAGTGAAGGATGAATCGGCACCCATCGGAGTACGTGAGCCGATCTCCTCGTTGTCGTAGAAAGCGGCTACCGTCGTGTTTTTGCCCGGTTTTGCGGCAAGGAAAGCGGTGAGAATCGAGTGGCACATCTGAAGGTTGTCGAGTCTGCCGGTTGAAATGAATTCGTCGTCGATTCCGCCGAAGCAGCCTTTCTGCAGGTCGTAGACAAACAAATCGGTCTGGCCGATGTTCTCGGGTTTTTCGCCGATTTCCTTTGCGACGAGTGTCTTCAGAACATTTTTCGCCTCGCCGTCAGCGGTGAGAATGACCTGAAGATGGTTCTGCGGGTTGAATTCGAAACCTTTATTTGCCTCGCGGTTCATGTGAATTGCAAGGGAAGGAACAATCGCGACCGGTCTGTCGATATTGACAAGCTTTTCGACTTCGCCGTTTTTGGTTCTGACCATGACGCGGCCTGCAATTCCGAGATTTCTGTCAAGCCATGTGTAGACAAGCGGTCCGCCGTAGATTTCTGTCGTGACTCTGACACATCCGGCCGAAACATTTTCCGCATTTTCCTTTAATTTAAGAAGCGGGCTGTCGGTGTGGGCGCCGGCGATTCTGAAGCCGGTGCCGGCGGGTTTGTCGGTGCCGAGCCTGAAAGCGATGAGAGAAGAGCTGTTTCTTCTGACGAAATAACCTTTGCCTTTCTCAAGTTTCCACGGTTTTGCTTCGTCGAGTTCAGTGAAGCCTTTTTTGGCCAAAGTTTCGGCAATGTTGAGCGCAGCATGAAAAGCTGTCGGAGATTTGTCAATAAAATCAATTAGTTCTTGTCCAAGCTGTTTGATTTCCTTTTTCATTTGTAAACTCCCCTGTAATTTGTAATACACCAAAAAAACGCAATATTTTAGGAATTTAAACATATATTGCAAATTTGTCGCATGCTCAAAGTTTGACATGGCGGACTTATTCCTTAAAATATCATGCTTTACTGATTTTTAGAGGAAAACAGGGAAAAATGAAAGTTCTGGTAGTCGGAAAAGGGGGGCGCGAACACGCACTTGCATGGAAAATCGCTCAAAGTTTTTATGTTGACAAGCTCTTTTGCTTTCCTGGAAACGCAGGAATTGCTGAAGTTGCAGAAATACCTGATATTGCTGATGATTCAGTTGAATCTCTTCTCAATTTTGCTGTTGAGGAATCGATAGATCTCACTGTCGTCGGTCCGGAAGATTACCTCGCGAAAGGAATAGTTGATGCCTTTGAAGCAAAGGGACTCTGTATTTTCGGCGTAAACAAAGAGGCCGCACGTCTTGAATCTAGCAAGGCTTTTGCAAAGGAAGTTATGAAATCGGCAGGCATTCCGACAGCAGCATATTCGACAGTCACTGATTTTGAAAGCGGCGACAGAATCCTGAAAACCTCAAAATATCCGGTAGTTCTTAAGGCTGACGGTCTGGCTGCAGGAAAAGGCGTAATAATATGCGCGACTTATGAAGAAGCGGCTTCGGAACTTTCACAGATGCTGGGCGGTAAATTCAAATCTGCCGGAGCGAAAGTAGTGATCGAGGAATTTTTGAAAGGCGAAGAACTTTCGCTTCTCCTTCTTACCGACGGAACAAATGTCAAACGCCTTCTTTTCTCGCAGGATCACAAAGCGCTGAACGACGGTGATACAGGGCTTAATACCGGCGGAATGGGAGCTTACACTCCTGTAAAATCCGGAACTGACGAACTTTACGCGAAAGTCGACAAACTTGTGACACAGCCGCTTTTGAAAGAGCTGAAAAAACGCGGAATAAGCTATCGCGGAATCCTTTATATCGGCCTTATGATAGTTGACAGCGAGCCTTTTGTTCTTGAATACAATGTCCGCTTCGGCGATCCGGAAACCGAGCCGCTGATGTTCATGCTCATAAGCGATATCGTTCCCTATTTCCGGGCGATTGCCGGAAAAGACACCGCTCTGCGCGGAAAAGAAAGGAATGTGCCGCTTTTCACAACGCTTGAATCGTTACCCGAACTCGTCTGGAGAAGCGGCTACGGAATGTGCGTCGTTATTGCGAGCGGCGGCTATCCGGAAAGCTGCGAAAAAGGAAAAATCATTTCCGGACTTGATTCGGTCGATGAAAACTGCGTCGTATTCCACGCCGGAACGAAGCTCGACGCTTCAGGAAACACCGTGACCGACGGAGGCAGAGTCCTTATGGTCACATCCTGCGGAAAAAACATAGCCGAAGCAGTTGCAAACACCTACAGAAATGTCGAAAAGATAACTTTCGACAAGGCTTATTTCAGGCACGACATCGCACACCGCGAAATGGAAAGAAACTAATGCAGATAAAAAAAGCCGAATTTGTAAAAAGTGCGTCATCCATGGCCGGTCTTCCTGAAGACGGCAGACCCGAATTCGCATTCATCGGGCGCTCGAATGTAGGAAAATCAAGTCTGATGAATATGCTGCTCGGGCGCAAAAATCTGGTGAAAACCTCGAAAAAACCGGGGAAAACAGTTCTTTTAAACTATTTCAGCGTGAACGATTCTTTCTATTTCGTAGATCTTCCCGGTTACGGTTTTGCATCGCGCTCGAAATCAGAGCAGGATCTATGGCGTGTAGTTATTGAAAAGTATCTCAGGACGAGAAAAAGCCTCGCAGATATTTTTCTTCTCATTGATTCGCGTCACGGGATTCTGCCTAACGACATGCAGATGATAGAGTTTCTGAATCATTACCAAATCAGTTACACTCCGGTTTTTACGAAGACGGACAAACTCACGAAAACGGAACTTTCGGCAGTGAAACAGAAAAATCCGGATTCTTTTTTTGCGAGTGCCATGGACGGCGCTGGTAAAGAACAACTCCTTGATTATATTGAAAAAAATCTTGATAACGGGTCGGAAAAATGATTGCAGGGCTTTTGCTTTCGATACTTCTTTTTTCGCAGGCGGTTCCGCTTGAAACTGTTGTGGCAAGCATGAACAACCGTGCGGTAACATATTCCGAAGTACTTCAGGAAGGGGAACTTCTCAACATCGAGAACAACTTTCCGCCCGAAACGCCGCTTTCGCCTGAAATGAAACAGACGATACTGGAGCTTATATTTTTCAGGATAATCACTTTCGAAGAGGCGAGGGAACACGAAATAACCGTTGATGAAAAACTTGTCCGGCAGAAAGTCGAAACCTACAGAAAAAACGTCAATATGAAGGCGTTTATAGAAAAATACGAACTTACAGATTTTGAATTTAAAACGATAATCAAAATGCGGCTGATCACTGACAAGATGACGAACCGCTTTCTTGAGCAGAAATTTCCGAAAGAAAAGCATGTTTCGGAAGAAGAAAAGCAGAAAGCCGTGGAAGACTGGAAGAAAAATCTTCTGAAACGGCAGAAACTTATGATTTATTCAATGCCTTAACGGAGATAAAAATGGGAAAAACGATTTCCGTAATCAACCAGAAAGGCGGCGTAGGCAAAACCACGACCGCAGTAAACCTCGCGGCGTCGCTGAGCGCACTTGAGAAGAAAGTGCTGCTTATCGACATGGATCCGCAGGGAAACGCAACTTCGATGAGTTCGATCAAAGAAGAAAACTTCAATACGATCTACGATATGATGGCTGATCCTAACATTCCGGCGGTCTACCCGACGAAACTTCCGTCTTTGAAAGTGATTCCGTGCAATTCGGATCTGACGGGTGCCGAGATCGAACTTCTTGAAGTCGAAAACCGTGAATTTGTCCTGAAAGAGACGCTTGACAAGCTGAAGGACAAGTTCGATTTCATAATAATCGATTCGCCGCCGACACTTAATATTCTTACGGTAAACAATATGATTGCATCTGACGGAATAATAATACCGATCCAGTGTGAATATTTCGCGCTCGAAGGGTTGAGCCGGATAATGGAAACGATGAAAAGCATAAAAAATCTTAATCCGGCAGTCGAAATTTACGGGATTCTGCTTACGATGTACGACAAACGCGTAAAACTGACATACGAAGTCGAAAATGATGTCAGAGAGCACTTCGGCGACCTTGTTTTTGAGACAGTTATTCCTCGCAACGTCAAGCTGAGCGAGTCTCCCAGCTTCGGAATGCCGATACTTCTTTACGATGTCGCTTCGATCGGTGCGAAAAAGTATCTCGAACTGGCGGAAGAATTCCTCGAAAGAATCAAATAATTCAAAAATCCGACATCGAAAATAAATCGTCTGACAAAATCAGGGCAAAAAAAAAGCGGCCACACGGAAAATCCGCATGACCGCAGTCCTGAAAGGATTTAAAAAACGGAGATTAGAGTTCCTTTTTGAAAACAGGTGTCGGTTTGAAAGAAACAGTCTTCGTTGCCGGGATTTTGATCTCTACGCGGGTCTTCGGGTTGATACCCTTGCGAGCTTTTCTTTCGTTTACTTTGAAAGTTCCTACACCGTTAAGGCTGAGTCTTTTCTCAGAAATAACAGTATCCTTAAGGATAGCTGTGAAAACATCGTAAAGCTCCTTTGCCTGATCATTCGTAAGAGCAACTGATTTAACCGTTTCTTTCAGTTTTTTAACGAAATCGGTTTTCGTGGTTGCTACGAGGTACTCTCTTTTTTTCTTTGCTGCTTTTGCCATAACACTTTCTCCATAAAAAAAGTTAACAAACGACGCGTTATTTTAAGGGCAGAGCGTTTCTTGTCAAATATTTTTCAGTAAAATTAAGGTGTTTTTTTACTTTTTTTGTCATTTTTTTATCTGGAATGACACTTTTTTACTATTTTTCCCGTTTTTATGCCGCAAAAAGCGGAGAAATCATATTGAAAGAACACTTCGAAACCCTGCCGGGATCAGAGAAGAATATCGATCTTGCTTTCGCTGCGTTTCTTTTTGAGCCAGCTCTGGAACATTTTTTCGACGTTGCGCTGAAAGTAGATGTTCCGCAGCATTTCGTATGACTCGTTGTATGTCGGCGGATCGTGTTTTTCAACTTTGTCAAGTTTGACTATGTGCCAGCCGTAACGTGTTCTGAAAGGTTCGCTGACTTCGCCTTCCTTCATAACAGCAAGCCTTTCCGAAAATTCGGGAACCATGTCGCGTGCCGAAAAAGTACCGAGAGCTCCGCCGTTTGCAGCCGAACCGTCCTGAGAATAAGACTTCGCAGCTTCTGCAAAAGTTATTTTTCCGCCGGTTATTTCTTTATAAATAGAAGTTACAGCCTCCTTGATCTCGGCGTCGTTACTGTCGTTTGCCTGCATAATGATGTGGGAAGCGGTAAAGTAAAGCTCCGGTTCTTTGCTGAACTCTTTTTCATAAATCTCGCGCAGAGCCCGTTCATCAACGTCCATCGTGACGATTATCCTCTTTTTGAGTTTGAGGAGCAGAAGCTGTTCCCTAAGAACTTCATTGCGGTAAGTCTCAAATGACATATTGCTTTTTGAAAGTTCCTTCTCGAACTGTTCCCGCGTCATCCTGTTCTGAGCCAGAACCGAATCCACTGCGGCGTCGAGTTCGTCATCCGGAACTTTTATGTCGAGCGCTTCGGCTTCCTGCTTTGAAACGGCATTGTTTATGAGCTGGTCGATAAGTTTGTCCTTTCTGTCAAGCACTGCCTGGGTCTGCACGCTTGCCGGATCATCGAAACGCAGCAGCTTCTTGCAGTCGTAGATAGTGTAGACTTTGCCGTTGACGCGGACAACCATTTTGTTCAGAAGCTGTTCTTCGGCAAAAACAGAAAGAAATGAAATGAAGATGATCAGGAATAGGAGTTTTGATTTCATTATGCTTATTGTTTTTTAGCAGGGGCTCCGAGCTGGAGTTTCATATTAGGATTAGGTTTCTGGTTTCCGCCGTTCTTTTTGATCTCTTCCTGCTGTTTTCTGATCTGCTCAAGCTGTTCTTTGTTAAGAATCGGTTTCTGCAGTTTTCTCTGCTGCTGCTGGTTTTTGTCGAAATTTTCGGAAGCATTTTTTGCACTTTCGGAAGGTGAAATTTCGATTGCGAGAGCAGCTTCCTTGTCAAATTTGAAACCGAGTTCTTTTTTGTATTTTTCGATCATATCTTCATAAGCAGTTTTTCTCTTTTCGGTTTTGAGCGAGTTTTCAATGTGAGCCTTGACATCCTCGAAAGTTTTTGAGATTTTGTCTTTTCTGCCGGTCAGCTTGATGATATGGAAACCGAATTCCGATTCAACCGGTTTGCTGATGTCGCCGACATTCTGAAGCGCAAAAGCACCGTCGCTGAACTCTTTAACCATGGTTCCGCCTTCTTCTGTTCTCTGGAAGTAGCCGAGATCGCCGCCTCTTTTCTTTGAACCTTCGTCTTCGCTGTATTTCTCTGCAAGTTTCGCGAAACTTCCCGCATCCTTCGCGCTTTTTTCAGCTTCAGCCGCAACTTTTTCGGCGAGTTTTCTTGCAGCTTCCTTGTCTCTGGAATCTGTTATTTTAATGAGAATGTGGCTCGCTTTAACCTTCGCCGGAGTATTAAAGGAGTCTTTCTTTTCTTCATAATACTTCCTCATTTCGTCTTCGGAAATTTTGATACTTTCTTCGATCTGAACTTTCATTTTCGTGCCGCTGTAGTATCTTGCGATCGTGTTTTTTACCTGAGAAAGAAGGATCGGATCGTCAAGGGCACCGTCTTTGATAGCTTTCATCGCGACAAGTTCTCCCTCGGCGATTTTCGAAATGAGCTCTTCCTTTCTTTCAGGCGTGTTGTATCTTGCTTTGAGATAGTCGTTAAGATGGTCGACATAAGTCTTTATATACTTGTCAGTAAGTTTTACACCGCCGAATTCAGCGATTGCCTTTCCGCCGTCATTGGGATAGAGTTCGGCATTTCCGGATTTTTCACAGCAACCTGAAAAAACCAACAGTAAAGCAAATAAAACAAAAACAGATAATTTTTTCATAACAACCTCCTTAAAATACAGAAAAAACTTTCCGTCAAACGGAAAAAAACGCATTATTAAAGCCAAATCACGATTTAAGTCAAGAAATCGTAATTCAGATATGCCTTTCATGTCCGGCGCAAGAGCTGACGGAAAACAGCAGAATCACTTTTAAACTTGACATTCGGACTTTTCTGAATATAACACGCCGGTTTTTTGGTTCCGTGAGACTTAAATTTATGAATGGAGGATATTTTGGCTCACCACAGATCGGCAAAAAAAAGAATTAGAACAAGTGAAAAAAGAAGACTTTACAACCGTTCTATCAAATCAAGAGTAAAAACTTTCTCGCACTACTTCGAGGCAGCA